>OGIG01000003.1_pt1 | contig 346644 bp, 269 predicted proteins | sample 1571601 | NCBI WGS metagenome assembly OGIG01 (sample SAMEA2581953, study PRJEB24529) | metagenome | biome: Human gut stool | place: China | collected 2011 | reverse complement strand
TTTAGGTTCCATACTGTCCGCAGGCAAGAGAAAAACAGATGATAATGGATGAGACGGTTGATATTATCCGCAAAAGATTTGGATTTTACAGTGTCCAGAGAGGGCTTATGTACCGTGACAGAATACTGTCAGCATGTGATGCAAAGTCTGATCATACGGTACATCCACATGGGTACTTTGGATAGACAGGAGGGATTGAACTATTATGGAAAGCGGCAAGGTATATGTAAATGTCATGGCTGAATTTACAAATGACGGTTATACCTGTATTGTTGATGGAAAAGAGAGCCATCTTTTCTATGAGGACAACAATATGTAGTTTATGGAGGAGCGATAGTTTTTTAATGGTGTTATACCAGTCGAAAAGATCAGCAAGAAGGTCACAGGATGAATGGTGCGGATTTCGGCACATCGGAACTCATTTATCCAGAGAATATAATCATCAATGGTTTTCATTTCCCTTATCCGTTGAATGCTAGACTGGCTCTGGATGGGGACAGGTCTACGGCGAACTCAGCATTATGTATGAGGGACGACTCCCAGAATAACAGAATCTGTATGCATGATGAGAAGGACGTTTTTGACGTCTGCTCTTGACATGTCCGAAATCATGTCGTATATATAGTAAGAGCTGGAAGCTCCAATTCAGCGCTTCCAGCTCAATCATTATCATAGAAGATTATTATTTACAGACTTTTCTTCATAGTCTCTAAAAGGTCGTGAGAAGATCCCTACGCAAATCTTCCCACGACCTTTTTGTGTCACTTATACCAAGCATTCACAATGTACTTTTGTTAACGGTGCCACTCAAACTTTGTGATTTTATTATCATTATCTACATAGGCATCAATTTCATATTCACATTCATCATTTGCCCATTTATATGACATAGCCAGTCCACCTGCATTATATGCCGTTCCATACAGCGAAACCATATCATCAATGCTGGAACCCATATGAATTGTATCATCAAAGACTAAATCCACTGCGCCTGTTACTTCGGCGCCCTTTAATGTACATTCAGATAATGGCAGATCACTGTCAGTATAATTTGCAAAATACAATGTGATTGCTGCTGAGAAATCACCATCTTCTTTATAAAATTTAACTGATTTCTCTTTTTCTCCTGCCGCAATGTTTACGGTTCCTATGTCTTTTCTATCTGATATATATAAATCCAGCCATGAATCATAGCCCTTTAGATTTTCATCTGCAATGCATGCGGATAAAATATCACTCACAGAAGTCTCAATGCCATCAAGCTTAAGCTCGGCTGAATTAATGTCCTTTGTGCCATATATAATATCGCCAAATGTTGCCTTGTAATCATCCTTGTAACTGCTTTTCAGTCCACAGAAACCATCTTCTGTACCCTGAGTGTTATCTGATGCACTATCATCTGCCTGATTATCGTCCGACTGACTGCTGTCGTCAAGCCCATCCATAAGCTCGTCATATTCAGATTTCTCAAGCCAATATTCATGATTGCCTGTGACATAGTATACCGGGCATCTATACATGCATCCCCTATCCCATGACATCATCCCACATAAAATCAGGTGTCTCGTCAAAAGTCTCTATAGTTTCATCTCCGCCTTGAATACCGCCACCCGGAAATTTGTAATAGTGCTCCCGTCCGCTTCGTAGTCCTTTAGGTCTATGTCAAATAACCTTCTCATCTCTTATTCGACCTCCGCCAGATCTTCCTCTCCTGGGCCTCCTTTATCAGTATGTCCCGGAAATCAGGATGGGCTATGGATATCAGCGCCTCCGCTCTCTCCCATGTGGAACGTCCCTCAAGATTTATCACGCCGTACTCTGTAGCCAGGAAATACACCTGACTTCTCGGCGATGTGATGATATCTCCATTGAACTGTGGCTTTACCCTGGAGTGTTTCACTCCATTCCTGTCGGTATGGGTGGAACTCATACATATAAATGCCTTGCCACCATGGGAGCCCGATGCTCCGATCAGGAAATCAAGCTGTCCGCCGGTTCCGCTGATCTGGCGTGAACCGCTGCTCTCTGCCGCAACCTGTCCGTACAGATCCACCGCCACGCAGCTGTTTATGGATACCATGTTGTCTATCTGTGATATGACATATGGCCTGTTCACATACTCAAGGGGATATGCGGCGATTCCCGGATTGTCGTCCAGCCACTCATACAATTCATTTGAACCGATGGCACAACCAAATACGCCCTTTCCTCGGTCTATATTCTTGTATTTATTTGTCAGCTTGCCCGCTTTGTACAGGGCTAGATATGCATCCGAGCAGAGCTCTGTATGCATGGCGAGATCCTTGAGATCAGACTGGGCCAGCATCTCACCCACCGCATTTGGCATTCCTCCGATACCGAGCTGCAGCGTTGAACCGTCCACTATATATGGAATGAGCAGCTCCGCTATCTTCCGGTCAACCTCACGCGGTGCCTGTGTTTTCACATCGGCAAATGGTTCGTGATCCCCCTCCACGATCATATCCACATCCGATATGTGAATACACTCGTCATATCCACCGCGTATCTTAGGCATGTGCTCATTTACCTCAACTATCACTATGTCAGCCTTCCTGGCAATAGGGGCAGCCACACCGGTATTCACCGAGAAGTTAAAATAGCCATGCTTGTCCATAGGTCCCACTGACACCATGACCACATTCACATGAAGGAAATACTCATAGTAAGCCGCATTGTTGTGGAATACCATCGGTATATAGTAGCATTTGCCCTCATCGCACAGCTTTCTCTCGTACTGCGAACAGTGCCAGCTATGATACACAAAATGCTCCTGACTGTCATCGCACTCTGCAACCTCTATAGGACCAGCCATCAGATTACCCCTGATCTTCACATCGTGCAGCTCATCTCTCCGCTTTGCCAGTGCCCTGTCAAGTAGTACAGGTTTCCCAAGGGACGATGTGTAATCGACCCAGTCTCCATCCTTGACACACTCCACCGCAGCCTCCGGTGTACGCAGCTTTTCTCTATACATTTGCTGAAAATCGAACATATAAATCCCCCTTTATTGAATAACTTTTCACCGCTTGTCCTTCCCCAACAATCTCAATAACTATTATCAAATAAATCAAATATCATTTCAACATTTTTAGAGATATTCTGTAAATCTCAATGAAAAAGTTTCCAGTTCATACTTAATTTTAATTTCTAGGCTGAATAGCATTCTTTGCTGTTCAGCCCCTTGTCTATTTAGTAGCACGGATTCTATTGCCAGATATTCCTTTTTTAGTTCTTTCAACAGTTCTTCTCACCAGCCCTGCAACAAGCAATGCCGTACCTACTATCGCACTGACTATCAATGTGATCACATACACATTCGAATTGACATTTTCCTCGGTGATCCATACTGAAAGATCAGCGTGGCTGATGGTGAGCTGCTTCGTGCCATATACGAAGAACTGGCATATATCATTTGCAAATGCCGTGAAGACGCCGCATATCCACACAATAATCCCTGACTTGGCAAGTGCACCGATATTGAGATATCTGGCAACTAAGAATATAAGCCACACCGGAGCCATTAAAACTGCGGCAACTATGCAGCCCTCTCTCATGCCCTCCAGATCTCCTGTATGTCCGCATACCTCAACTATGGTAAGGAAGAGCCACAGGGTATCCCACAGCATGGTGATGAGTGCCTTCTTGTCTGCCAATACCACAGGCAATTCCACTCCGCGGATAACAAATGGGAAGAGCACCACAGACAATCCAAATATTGTAGGAACTGTCCACAATATAAATTCACCCTGTCCGTTCATACGATCCACGAAAAAATAAATAAGAAGAATTGCAATAACTCCTGTCAATATACACTTCACAAGTCTCTGATCTTTTGATACAAGAGGTACCACCGTAAATGCCGCAACAAGCAGCATGGAGGCTGTGACCACAGCAGACACATCAAGCCCTACTCCGCCGGCAAGCCCCACTATAAATGTTATGAGTATCGGGATCAGCAACAGCCCCGCTATGATAACTCCCGCCTTGTAGGCGGCTGTCTTTTCACTTTTCTCATGCCTTTCAAGCACCCCCCGGGAGTCCTCTTTCAGTATCTCATCGAGGGTGTCATTTTTCAGATCCTCATATGTACATCTGCATTTCTCACACTCTGCCAGATGGGCTTCCACCATTTTACGGCTGGCAGGACTGCAAGCATCGTCATAATATAATGGCAGAAGATCCTGCACGATATCACATTTATCTATATTTGTATTAATCATTATCATCCATCCTTTCCTTTATTTTAAGTCTCGCCCTATGGTAAGTTACCCTTGCCCAGTTTTCTGATTTACCGAATATCATGCCGATCTGTGAAAATGGCAACTCGCCAAATACCCTGAGCTGAAATACTTCCTTGTAAGGCTCCTGAAGTTCATGCAGTACCAGATGTATCCTGAGTGCCGTGTCCTGATCTTCTACCTTGTCCTCTACGGTATCCGTCATACTCTCTGACGTCTCAAGAGTATCCTCATCCAGCTCTGCAAATTTTGAATTTTTGCGACATTCATCTATTGCCAGATTTTTTGCTATGCTGCATAGCCATGTAAGCTCACTGGCTTTACCTTCATATGACCGCCTGGCTGTCATTGCCTTAAAGAAAGTATTCTGGGTAACTTCCTCGGCGACACTACGGCTCTTCACAATGGTCATTGCATATGAATAAACCTGAAGGTAATATGAATTGTACAATTTTTCATAATCCAGAACTGTCACCTCCTATAATTTGTCTGTTGTTTTTCATGTTTTGGTCCTTCCTATAGATTAGACGCCACTTATGGATTTTCGTTACAAATATTTTCAAAATAAGTTAAAGTTTATAAGCATTTAGACTAATATAACACAAAAGAGAACGTGATTCTTCCAAAACCACGTTCTCTTTTTCATACTCTATGATCAATATCTACTCACACACTATTCAATATCTATCCAGCCTCGACCTATTCTCTTCTCTATGTTGGTTACAGGCGTCTTATTGATACCACCATCCTGATTTTTAAAGCCCGAATAAATCCTTGAACACAAACGTCCATTCTTATCGTAACATATCTGAATGATGATCCAGTCCCAACCACCTTCACTGCCATTGCTAAGGGTCTTCACACTATCCAGATCTATACCTTCTTTTCTAAGAAAATCATCAAGAGCCTGACAATATGACCAGTCATTGTCTGATACAACACCATCAAAGGAGACACCCTTATCAGCTCCACACCATACAGTTCCAAGATTTTTACCATGATACGGAACCGGTGCATTTGCCTTGGATCCCCGGCACATCATAACCCAGAGACCATATCCCTGCTTTCTCATTCCTGCCGGAAGTTCTATATCTCCTGACGCAAATGCATGTACCAAAACACTTTCAATATCAGTGGCATTCTGAACATCCTTCGCCCTTCTGCTCTTCTCAAGATACTTTATTATGGCAGGTGCCAGCGCGCCTGTCAGAATAGCCATAATAGCAATTACGATTATCAATTCAACCATGGTGATACCCTTTGAATCGAAACTGTTTCTTACTCTGCTTTTCATAGCTTCCCCTTCCTCATCTTCATCGCAAAGCTCATATTCTTATAATATGAATCCCCCGTAAAAAAATGCTTTACGCTGCTAGCAGATCAACAAACAAGTACAACTGGCTACCATTTTACAGGCCCTATAGCTTTGCGTCACACTCTTTAGAGTGCTTTGCCGAATATACACACATAGTGATATACTAATACCCGGAAGGGAACTATGTCAACACAGTCGTCATAAACTGCACCATCCAATGCAGATTTTTTTATTTAGAGCAATCACTGTGTTTTTCTTCCGTAACGGAAATCGCAATATTTTCCACCTTCTGCAATGGTCTGGGTCCTTGTAAGCTTCATTCCCATCATGTCCGCCAGCACATAATCCATGCGGCACAGGTATTTTGCCAGCTCAAAGCAACCCTCGTCCCGACAGAGATTGCAGATACCGCAGGTATGATAATCATATCCCAGCACGAAATCATCCTGAGGTCCCCCTTCTATGATATCCACTACCCAGTCATTTCTATACTTCTTAAGATGTGACTGTCTTGACCATTCCTTTCTCCCCGCCATCTTCTTCTCATCAAGATAGCTGTCCACGTCTCCCACTGCCTTGTGAAATAATTTATTACCATATAATCCATCCTTATACAGCTCAAAACATTCCTCCGGAGATAATTTTGTCTTCCTGTTTAAGGCGATGAAATATGCACCCATGCAATACGAACTCATAAGTCTGGACTTTCCGATATCCTCGGCACGTTCAAGCACCACCCTGTACTCCTTTTTTATGGCACGGCTGTCTATGGAAATGTGTCTCTTCTTCGCCTCCTTCATGCATGAACTGTGATAAAAATATCCAAATAATTTCTGTGTAAATCCGTACTTCATTTCAATTCTCCTTTATCAACTGATCTGACCATTAAACCGCCTAAGCAAAATCTATCTCTATCATCTGGCACATGCCCGATCTGTCCAGATTCCTGAACACGGTATTAAGGATAAATCCATATCTCTTGTCAAGAGGTCTGTATCCTGAGAGATATTTATTTCTTACTATATTCTTAAGGTAACAACAATGTCTCCTGCACCGTTCCCTTTTCGATCACTATCTTATCCACTATTTCTTTCCTCCTGTTTTATCTATCCCAAGCGCTGCCTCGATTCCGTGAAGCAGAATATCCATAGCCTCCATAAACGCTGTCTTCATCTCCACGGTGATACCATCCCGGCAGGATTCATCCGCGATCATCTCACACACCATTGAGAATTCCGACCGGGTGAGCATGTACACCGTCTTCGCCGACAGCTTCTTACAAGCGATCCCCCGTCTGTACAACTCCCCATAATAATTCATGGCAAATGCCGCCCCCCGCTCTATGTAGATGTCCCGGAACTGCTCTATACATTTTCCCGAATCATTCTTTAGCAGCATATGGAAGAGTTTCATGTCCCCCTCCAACAGGTTAAAGGTCTGCACCGATACCCTTGAATACAGCACATTTACCAGTTCCTCATCTGTCATGGCTGTGAAATCCACTCCCATCATAGACCGGGTGATCTCCATGAGCTTTTTTCCACTCTCTGCAAATATCTCTCCGAACATCTCTTCCTTACCGGAGAAATACTTATATATGGCTCCTGCTGTGATACCGGCTCTTGCCGCTATCTTTCGCATGGAAGCCTCCTGATAACCTACTTCAAGAAATATGTCCCTGGCACTTTTTAGTATCATATCCCTTGTTTCCTTTGAACTCTCTCGGATAACTATCCCTCCCTTTTTGGTAAACACTGTTTACTTTATAGCACAGTATACTTTTAAAATCAAGAATATAAAACCATGAAAATACCCTCCTTACCGTTTTGCCCGGTAAAGAGGGTACTTATGATCATGCATTTACTTGCAGCTTTCTCTTATCCTGTCACAATATTTTTCAAAATCTTATATGACTTACTCTCTGTTGTCCTTAAGGCTTTCAACCATGTCAACGCCCTTTACTTTTCTGCCAAGGATCCACAGGGATACCACATAGCTCACAATAACCACCACTACATATCTTACGAAATTCCATGGACTGTACACTGTCTCAATGTATGTGTTGTATGCGGAAGTACTTGCTTCGAAATTAGCCTTACACAGCACTGCACCCAGAACAGAACCAAGCAGTATTCCCACAGGTACAAGGAAATGGTACACGTTGATGACCATTTTATTTATCCTTCTGTTATCATAGCCCAGAACCTTGAGCATGGATACTGATGTGGCATTTTCGCTTACCAACATATTTACCATAAGATATACGCATATGATGATTATGATCATGGCAAGTATGATACAAGGTGCCATGAGACTCTTCATGCTTATAACAACCTGACCGATCTGATCCGACAGCTCTTCCTTTGTGATCTTGTACATGTACTCTGACTCCTTGTAGCCAAGCTTTTTGTCGGAAAGAACTGCGTTATAGCTGCCCTCCGGAACTCCAAGCAGCTCACAGGTATCCTTCCAGTTACCGTACACGATACTCTGGGAATCATTCTTCACGATATCATCTATCACGATCTTATATTCCTTGAGAGACGCCTGATCATAGAAATCAAGAGTATCTCCCTTCTTGATCCCATATATCATTGCCCCCATTGCAGAAATATAATGCTTTCCGCTGTCCAGGGTAAGCTTCTCTCCGGTCGTGCTCTTAAGATCCATGTATTCATTATCATCCATGCCCATGTAGATGACATTTGTAGCGTAGCCATCCACACTGAAAGAGCCTACCATTATCTCGGTGCCGTCTTCTACAGGCTCTGTATGTATACTGTTTAAGAAATACTCGTAATTATAGCTTCCTACTTCATTTACAGATTTATCGCAATAGTGGTTCATGGAAGTAATACACATATCGCAGAATACCATCATTATTCCGCCAACCGCTATGCCGAATACCACCACAAGGCTTCGGCTCCAATTTCCAAGTATGGAACGGATCTTGAACTTTGTGCTAAACTTCATCCCTGACTTCGCCATACGCATACGCATGTGCTTCTTCCTGCTGCCATTTCCGTGGAGCAGATCAACTGTCTTAAATCTCAATACTCTGAAGGCTGTTACAACGCCCACCAGCCAGTAAGCGATCACCGGGATAAGTAATATGCCCACATAGGTCGGAATGGATACATCATATGTTACAGGAAGTATCTCTGTCTTGGATTCATATATCATTTTCGCCAGATAGGTCCTGCTTGGGACTGCCACTATCATTCCCATGACAACGCCAACTATTCCCGGGATGACTCCGAACATTCCATAGTACATGGAGAGCCGTCCCCTGCTGTAACCGAGAGCTGACAGCACGCCGATCTGCCTTGATTCCTGTTTGATCTTACGTCCAAGGATTATTGCTATGATGATCATTACAAAGACTATCATCATCGGCATTACCTGGTTGATATACATACTGAGCTGATCCGTTTCCTGTAGGGGAACCTTTATCCTTACATTTGCAGAGGCGGCAGTGTATGAAAGAGTATAGTGATCCTCGTGTATCTTTTCCCTAAATTCTTTTTCTTTGCTGTCCTCGCTGTATCTTACCGTGTAGTATATGATCTTCCGATCATCATCCAACCGGGCAAATGCATTATCTGTGGTGATTCCATATCCAAATGCGTCAAACAGGAACAGATTATCTGTCATGTTCTTATATACTGACAGATAGTCCGGTCTCGCCATGGTTCCAACTATCTCGTAATCTGTGCCGTCAATATTTATGCTGTCGCCTATCTCCAGCTTTCTTGCGTCCATCAAATGGGGATTTAAGAGGATCTCGTTATCATTTTCCACATCCCTGCCGTCAAGTACCTTGTAAATGTCAATCTTCTCCGACGGCTTGAATATACGGATGGTATAATCCTCGGCAATATCTGATCCCACTCTTTCATCACAGTCAGCTTCTGTAAGATTTACATCAGCATAGTACTGTGGCTCCAGCTCCACATTATACTCATTCTCCAGCTTTTCTATGTCTGCGGTATCTATTGGAGCTACCGTAACAAACTGTGCGTCCTCCACATTGGTATCATTATAAAATCCCTTAAGATACTTTCTCTGTCCATAATATGATCCTATAAGTGCCACATACAGGACTACAATGATTATGTTCAGGATTGCTATACATATGTAGAAAGAAAGATTATTCTTTATATTCCTCAAATATCTTTTATTTAATGTCATGTCCTCACCCCTTACAGTGCCAGCTCAGAAGCAGGAAGCTTATTTTCATTTGCAGTGTTAGATGAAACCTTGCCGTCTTTTATCTTTATTACGGCGTCAGCCATGCCTGCGATGGCTTCATTGTGAGTAATGATGGCTATTGTGGTTCCAAATTGCTGGTTTACCTTCTCTATGAACTTAAGAACTGTCCTTGATGTCTTGGAATCCAGGGCACCTGTAAGCTCATCACAGAGCAGGAGCTTTGGATTCTTAATAAGTGCTCTTGCTATGGCAACTCGCTGCTGCTGGCCTCCTGAAAGCTCATTTGAAAATCTGTCCTTGTACTTGTCTATGTCCAGTGCCTGCATAACCTCATCTATATCCAGAGGCTTATCTGCAATATCTGAAACTACCTGTATATTCTCCTTCACCGTAAGATCAGGGATAAGGTTATAGAACTGGAACACAAAGCCCACATCTGTCTTGCGGTACTTTGTAAGGTCTGCTGCCTTAAGTCCCGATATCTCCCTGCCATCTACAATGATGGAGCCCTCGTCAAGGCTGTCCAGTCCACCAAGCATGTTGAGCATGGTACTCTTTCCCGAACCTGAAGGTCCCAGGATAACATATACCTTGCCCTTCTCCAGTGATATGTCCGCACCATCCAGTGCATGAACCTCACTCTCTCCCTTTCCATAGCTTTTTCTTCCATTTTTCATCTGAATAAACATCTCATCTTCCTCCACTTTTTAGAAGTTTTCTATTAGCAGGTGATCTTCCTGATCACTCCTCTGTTTTTGATAAATTAAGCCTTCTGTACTCAAGGGGCGTATGACCGTATTTTCTCTTAAATACATTTCCGAATTTACTCTGGCTTTCATAGCCTACAGAAAGTGCGATATCCGCCACCGACCGGTTAGTTTCCGCCAACAGCCGGGCCGCCTCCTGCATTCTTGCTTCCTGCATGTACCGCTTGATGGTACTTCCATAGGCGATCTCAAAATATTTGTTTAAGGATACTCCGCTTATACCGTATTTTTTCTCAAGCTCCGCCATGGTGATATCCTCACCGATATGCTCTTCACACATGTCATGTATTTTCCTGACTATCTTCCTCTGACCCTTTGTCAGGTAATATTGCCTGTCTGAAACCTTGATTTCCTCAGTCTGTATCTTGTTCAGCAGATTTATGGTTGATACCAGATAATTTTCCTTTCTTACTGTACCTTCCCGTAGCATCTCCGCCAGATCTTCAAATGCATATCTGAGCTTCTCGGAACAGGTTCCTATGCAATACTCATTGTCCTTATCATAGGCTTCCCTGAAATCCTCCATATCTATTCCCAACCGTTTCAGCATATCCCCATCTTCCCTGCTGATGTAGTCAAGACTTATGATCATCTCCATGCCGCCGTATACTTTGTCGTAGAAATTAAAATCCTTTCGTCCTTCCTGTTTCCACTCAATACACATTATCCCCGGCTGCATGTAGGCATATCTGCCACTGCCCACGATGATCTCCGCACGTCCCTTTGTGCAGTAATGGATGATCGCCAGATTTGCCACTGTATGGGTCTTATCCTGCCCCGGTATGCTGTTGGAGCAGCCAATGTAATACTCCAGCAGCTCTATCCCCTCCATAGGAAGGGCAAAATTCATATATTCGCCGTTTTGTCCCATTTTGGAATGTATGATCCCACCGGGAAGCTCCACTATATTGTCCTTTATCTTTTCAAGGTAATATGAAACCATCTCTTCCGGGATACGCTTTATCATTCGCTGCATATAGGCGTTTTTACTGATTATCTCCTGTATTTTCTCGTCCATATACTCTCCTGCTTTGTTTTGTTATGCTATGCTAACTTTTGTTCGCTCTATCTATCTGGTTTGTTATAACATACCCTAAAACAAATTTCTATTCCATTTTCCTGTTTTTGCTCCATTTTTAAAAGTAAAAAGATGACCCGGTCACATTTTACATGACCGAGTCATCTTTTTATTGTAATGATGTCTGTGACATCGTTACGCTGCAGCAACCCTTAAAACAATTTCAAATGGTAGCTGCTCTATTTTATTTCGCTCCGGTTACCATGGTTATGCCAAGAACAACAACCGCAGCACATACCAACATTCCCGTAACTCCGTTCACTCTCATTACAAGAGCCGAACCATTCTTGCCAAATGCGGAGAACAGGGCAGTCTGGGTTGATAACACCGACACCAGAGCATCTGCATATCCGATATTTCTGATACCCATAACCGCCGGAGACTGAAGCCGCCTTGCTTTTACCATATTCACGCTTGCCATTATCATTTTCACAAGTGTATATATTCCTACAACATAGGTTACATACAGTGGGTAGCTCTTTCCCTTTCCGTTATGGACAATCATTACCACCATGCTGAACAGGGCAAGGCTCATTACTATAAGCAGATACCCGCTTTGGGTAAATATATCCAGTATCTTGTTCTGGTCATATCTGCCCTTGCGGCTGAAATACTCATATCCAACAAATCTGAACCTCATACTTCCCAGGAGTCCGTAATACACCGCCAGGGAAATATACCAGGCTGACAGAGTTCTTATCCCTACATATCCGTTAAAGACCATGAACACGATATTTAACAACATTCCCGGCACCGCCAGCACAACCGTCCTGTCGCTGTAATTGTGGGTAACCTTGTCCAGAAACGGATGATTTCTGGTAATCCTGTCAGTGAACAGGTTTACACTGTTCTTAAAATACAGATAAAGGTATAGGAATGAAATGACCACCAGAATAAATGCCACTACATGGGTAACTACCCCCGCCCACTTAGGCAGTGCCACAAGCTGGCTTCCTATAACTGCAAATACCCCTGCAAATATTGCCAGCAAATATAGGCATACCCGATATTTCCATTTTAATTTCGGTACCTTTTCTCTAAATTTCTTCCCCATTTGTCTCTATTACCTTCTTATACCAGAAGAACGAGTCCTTCTTCTTTCTGGACAGATCTCCCGTTCCATCGTCGTATTTGTCCACATACACCATGCCATATCGCTTCGCCATCTCTCCTGTTGAGGCAGATACAACATCTATCCAGCCCCATGGAGTATATCCAATAAGATCCACACCGTCGTCAACAGCCTTCTTCATTTCCTCAATATGCTGACGAAGGTAATCTATACGATAGCCGTCATGGATGCTTCCGTCCTCCTCAAGGACATCAAAGGCACCAAGACCATTTTCCACAACCATCACAGGTATTCCGTATCTGGCATATATCTCGTTTAAGGTATAGCGAAGCCCTGCCGGATCGATCTGCCATCCCCAGTCGCTTGACTTGAGATATGGATTTTTAACGCCACTTACTATATTTCCATCTATCTTCTGCTTATCCTTCGCAACGGTAACGCAGCTTGACATATAATAGCTGAAGGTGAAGAAATCGACTGTTCCTTCCTTAAGTATCCTGTCATCCTCCGGTGCCTTCTCAAGCCTGATATTATACTCTCTGAAAATCCTGTCTGTATAATATGGATATGCACCCTTTACCTGCACGTCAGCGGTAAACCAGTTCACTCTCTCCATGCCCTTCTGACATTCTATTATGTCCTCCGGATTACAGGTAAGTGGATACATAGTGGTAAATAAATTCATATTGCCCATCTTAAACTGCGGATAATTATCGTGGGCATATTTCACAGCCAGGGCACTGGCAACAAGCTGATGATGAAGTGCCTGATATCTCTCCTGCTTGTTATCCGGAACATTTGTAACAGGCCCCTCATAGCCCTTTATGGTACCCAGTGAAAGCACAGCACCAAGGGGCATGGCCATACAGTTTATCTCGTTGAAGGTAAGCCAGTATCTTACCTTGTCTTTGTATCTTTCAAATATTGCCTTGCAATAATTCATGTAATAATCTATGCAACGTCTTGACGCCCAGCCGTTGCACTCCTCCACAAGAGCGTAAGGCATTTCGTAGTGGGATATAGTCACCAGTGGCTCTATGCCATACTTGTTAAGTTCATCAAACACTTTATCGTAGAACTCCAATCCTTTTTCGTTAGGAGTATCTTCCATTCCCGTTGGAAATATCCTGGTCCAGTTTATGGACATACGGAAGACCTTAAATCCCATCTCGTGGGCAAGGGCAATATCTTCCTTATAGTGATGATAGAAATCCGTTGCCTCATGGCTTGGATACAATGTTCCTTCTTCAAATTCTCTTGTTATCCTCTTGGGAGTTGTATGTGATCCATTGGTACAATGATCGGATACCGACGCACCTTTTCCGTCCACATTCCACGCGCCTTCATACTGATTGGCTGCTGTCGCGCCTCCCCATAAAAAGTCTCTCCTGAATGCCATAATAAGTTCCTCCTGTTCCCTTTTCCTTAAGTATACCATTGCAGATAAAATGTTCCAATTTATTTTTGTCGGAGTTGGCAAATAATAGGATACTGCTTATTTGCTTTGTTTGGATGGATAAGACAGGGCACTGCAAATTATACAAATCGTATACAAATTTTATCATCAATCTCAATTTGATTGAAAAGTGGGGATGGTGGTGCAAATTTTAGCTATTTTGCAGTTAATTTTATGCTAATTATGGCTTTTTTTAGAATTTTTTCTCCACTTCTGTTTGTTTTTACACAGATTGGTCACCACAAAGTCAGTGGACATTTTTACAGTCATTGAAATTTTGACAATACGGGGAAATTAGTATATGGTGGGAATATGATAATTATCTCTTCTGATTGCAATCTAAAATTCTATAAACAAATCTTAAGGAGGAGAACTTGGCTTTTTACGACAAAGAAATAAAAAGAGTCTGTGAATCATGTCCAAGACTGTTAATTTTATTGATTAATTCCGTATTTTCCAAACATCATGCAGAAGACGCAGAAATAGTTTTTCTGGACAAAGAGCAGACCATCGACGCCAATGAAAATACCACTTATATGGACATGTTTCTGGAAATTGAAAACTGCAAATATCATATAGAATACCAGCTTTTGGAGGGGAATATGGCAATACGGATGGTTGAATATGGTATGAGAGAAACCATCCGCGGTTTAAGACAAAATGGAGACATATCCAGAGTTGCAGATGACAAATATGAAATAGAAATTGTTATGCCTCTACAGGCAGTAGTATTTCTAGCCGGTGCAAATAAAGAAGATAAGATCAGGGTAAATCTGCATTTGCCCGATGGCAATACTGTCACCTATGAATTACCATGTATATCTGCCAGCGAAACCGTCTCAGAACTTTCAAGAAAGAAAATGTATCTTTTAATCCCCTTCCAACAGGTACAGCTATACAGCAGAATGATCAGAGCCAGTCAATATACTGAAAAAACTAAAATGAAGCTTGCAAAAGCATTATATAATTTCAGGATTAACGCAAAAACAGAATTGGATAATCTTTACAAGAATGGTATACTTAATGCAAATGAAGTTGAGTTATTAATAACTTCATTACATAATATAGAAGATAATTTATTGAATAATGATGATCTAATTCGAGAGAGGGTGTCTGAAATGGGCGATGAAGATTATGTAGCATTAAGTGACCGACTTGTACAACAGGGCATTGAGCAGGGATATAATTCTGGTTTAAACGATGGCATAACCCAAACACTGAAACAACAAATTACAAAGAAACTTCAAAAGGGAAAATCCATTTTACAGATAGCTGAAGAATGTGAATTGACCGAGAATGAGGTTCAAAAATATGTCAAAGAAATTGAGCAACAGATTTAATATTGTGTTTAATGCATGACGTAGAAAAAGAGGCAGTAATGCCTCTTTTTGTCACTTTTGTAAATGTACAAGGTTCTCATGAATATTCTTGCATCGAGAAACCATACAAGGTTCTCAAACCCCCCACTCCAGTCGCTGCTGACCTTAAATAGTTTAAGACATATCATAAATTACAAGGTTCTCAAACGAGAAACATTTCGAAGTTCAGATACACCATAGTTTAAGACATATCATAAATTACAAGGTTCTCAAACACATGATTAATAAATATCTTAATGTTGAAGTTTAAGACATATCTTAAATTACAAGGTTCTCAAACTGTTCTGGCGGTTGGTTGTAAGTCTCTGAGTTTAAGACATATCATAAATTACAAGGTTCTCAAACTGAATATACACAGGCTACGCTATGATTAGCGTTTAAGACATATCATAAATTACAAGGTTCTCAAACCTGTTGTAGACGCACCGATAACGTCTATTGGTTTAAGACATATCATAAATTACAAGGTTCTCAAACGAGAGATATGTCTGGAGGCTCAAGGGAAGCGTTTAAGACATATCATAAATTACAAGGTTCTCAAACATAGATGATCCTAGTACCCCAGCACCTGATGGTTTAAGACATATCATAAATTACAAGGTTCTCAAACCATCTGTTCGCCATCCTCGCGCTTAACAATGTTTAAGACATATCATAAATTACAAGGTTCTCAAACTGGAACATCAGACGATAACATTCACTCGTTGTTTAAGACATATCATAAATTACAAGGTTCTCAAACTTGATGTAATGCTCCGGCAGATCACAAGTCGTTTAAGACATATCATAAATTACAAGGTTCTCAAACATTTTGTCAGATTCAAATGCTCCTTTGAACGTTTAAGACATATCATAAATTACAAGGTTCTCAAACATACCTTACACAGCTTAAATGATTTAAGCCGTTTAAGACATATCATAAATTACAAGGTTCTCAAACACCCTGCTTGCGTTCAATGCTTTTGAAAATGTTTAAGACATATCATAAATTACAAGGTTCTCAAACAGCTGTTATGGGTCATATCTTCTGACTATTGTTTAAGACATATCATAAATTACAAGGTTCTCAAACTTGTGACGCAATTGCGCAATCAATGGGAATGTTTAAGACATATCATAAATTACAAGGTTCTCAAACGAGATGACAAACGCGATTACTGGATTAACCGTTTAAGACATATCATAAATTACAAGGTTCTCAAACAAGTGTTAAGGCTATTCATAAGAACACCGGTTTAAGACATATCATAAATTACAAGGTTCTCAAACGCATTTGTAGGGTAGATCTGAGCCTGTACAGTTTAAGACATATCATAAATTACAAGGTTCTCAAACGTAAAGCGACATCTGCAAATCACTAAACTTGTTTAAGACATATCATAAATTACAAGGTTCTCAAACCTCAAATTGGTCATCACCGAACCCATACTACTTGTGATAGCTGTAATTTATGTACACTTTTATTTTATAATCAAACACCTGTCGCAGTCAATAATATGACTCCGACTTTTTACATCTGTCAGTTCCAACTCCCTCTGCTCAAGAAGTACAAGGTTTACCTTTTCATACTGAGCAGACTTGCATAGCTCCTGAAGTTCGTATTTTGTAAGAAAAGTTGATATGTTAAGCAAAAATATTACTCTTATTCCCAGCAATTCTGCCAACATCTTTATATACTGGATTAATTTATCTACCAGCTTTCCCTCTTCAAACTGAACCTTAACCTCATACAGCTTAAACAGCGTATTCCAGTCAAGATCCAGATTATACACAAAATTATCATATGGTGATCTTAAAATTACCTCATCCAGGATATTTACTATAGAAGAATTTATTTTCTCACGAAGTTCATCTAATCCTTCCGCACTGTCTCTCAGGACATTATATGCTTTACTTATAATTCTTTTCTCGTTGAAATCTACACCAAATGGATTGGAAATAAATTCAACTTTTTTATCCATTTTCAATGTATCGTTCTTTTCTGACAGCACAAAATTTCCAGCTTCTCCATCAAGCTGGGAAATTAACTCCTGAATAAATTCCGTGTATATATCCGGACCTTCTATAGAAATTATTTCAGTACGATTTTCTGCAAATTCTATGTCAATATTATAAGATACATTAACCAACCTCATAGAATTATCAACCTTTCATCACTTTCAAGAACATCCCCTATATGTTCTCCCAATACAAATTCCATCTTTGAAAATTGCTTTTCAGTTATCCTTAGCACCTGTATCAATCCCTCCGGGGGCTTATTCTTCCTTACTCCTTCAACAATCAGATCTGCTGCCGAAGCATTTTGTGCAAGCTTGCAATATATACTTTCCTGCATCATTAAAAAACCACTTTTGATCAGATATTTCCTGAATTTGGAATATTCCTTTCTGCCTGCAGCCGTCACCACCGGCAGATCAAACATTACAATCACTCTCATAAATCTATAACTCATTTTTATAAAACTTTATCAATGATACGTCCTTATCATTTAAGGCGTCAAATACACTACGACAATATACCTTTATAGCATTAGGCAGATATTCCAATCTGCCTGCAATATACAATTCCTTGTTGAAAATGTCCAACATAAACCTTTTTTCTTCAACCTCAAATGTCTGAGGCTCCAGCTCCATTACCATATCATCAACAATAGGTCTAAATGGCTCCATCAGATCTGACGCCAGATTAAATTGATTAAACATATTATCGTGAAAAAGTCCTATCTGGGTAATATAGCCATTTGCAACTACTTCTCTATTAAATGTTGACAATATCAGGGAATACCCATAATTCAGTGCAGCATTTGTAGGATTTTCTTCTGTCCTGGTGAATTCCTTTCCAAATAGTGCATTGAAATACACTTTTGCCGCATGCCCCTCCCTGTTAGTGGCATCTCCATATTCCATTTGCTCAACATATTCATACAGCATATGTGCTTCAGGTCTTCCATACACTTCCAGAACCCTTGCCTGCATTCGTATTTTCTCTGAAACTATTTCCGTCCATACAGATGCTTTATCATCTGCCGACCATTCACACTGTTTCCTTATTTTTGCACTTGTGTCATGACTACCATAATACGGCAACAGTTCCGATGAAGGATTTCTCTTCTCATCACAAAATATAACCTTTACCTTGTGTTTCACCAGCTCACTTAGCAAATACGCCGTCATAGAGACAGCCGTACTCTCCACAATGACTGTCCCTATTTCGTTCATATGTACCTTTGTAGTTTCTGCACCTCTGACTACCATATATCCCATCTGATAATCAAGCTTTGCATTCTTAGATACTACTATTGTTCTCCAACTCATATTTTATATAGTTAATAAATCTACCCTCTCTTCGTATATTCCAAGGACTGACTGGTTTATCAATAAAACTTCGCTGTAACTTGACAATACCTTATTGGGTTTCATCGTTCCCGTCTTTTTACTTGCACCAATCAACTCTAAATTTGCCCCATAATTTGTCTGCTGGGTAATACCAACTAATTGAAGTATAATTTCTGCCTGCTGTTTCAGAGATAAATTATTGAATTTATTCTCATCTAACTTATCTCCTATCGGATTAATCCTCTTTGCATATATACCGTTCACGAATTTGTCCTTTAACATCAGGAACACCTTACCATTTTCCTCCCTGGTGGCACCACATTCCTCATATATCTCTTCCTGAACATCCCGTTCCTTAAGCATCGCTAGGTTTTTAATATACTTTGCATCTTGATATGATATCTTAAGCTCCTCAGCATTACTTATTAATAATCTATTTTCTGATCTTCCCGTCAACAACACCTCAAATCCATTAACCCTAATCTTGGAATACATCTTTATACGTCTGTATCTTACACTAGGTTCCTTAAGTCCAAGCCTTTCCCTGCAATATTCCTCCAACTGCTCCTTGGTGTTGTAATGATCCTTAAGATATAATGGTAATGCCTCCAGGGATCTAACCCGTTTTCCCTTCTCTGTATACTCAACCAGGAAGAAATAAGTACCTGTGTATTTCCTATATCCACCATACTTTTCAACTGCCGCCAGTCTGTCATCAGTAGCCTTTGCCGGAAGATATGCGTCCCTGTTTGCTTTTGTTATACCTCTCTTTGTAACAAGATTTTGGTCATATAATGCCCCATGAGCTTCATAATTCATCCTGGTCACAAGTGGTGTATTCCTTGCCATCACCTTACGCACAGTATCAATACTTTTCTCACCATCAATACTCCATGCAGTAACGCCATTTCTGGACACATTATATTTGAACATCTTAGCCATGTTATATTTTTCTTTACCCTTCTCATAATCCTTTATGAAATTATATGGATTTCTGGTAAATTTAACATCGTACACATTTCCAACAACAATGTTCAGGTAAGCGTCATTTGCATGGTGGAAATTATTGATCATCCTGCACTTTATAAGATCAAACTCGTGTCTGAAATCACTTACATTCGGTGCCTTCACATATACAATATCCGTATCAGGAAATGTCTGCTTAAACAGATCAGTGATAACCTTCGTTCCCTGTCTCGTCTCCACAAGCTGACGATTAATAAAGCCGACTCTCTCATCGTCAGAGAAACCATCAGTTCTCATTAATCGTTTAAGCTTCTCCTTTGTAATAAAACCACCATCAGCCAGTGCATGCCAAAATCCCGCCATCTTACCTCTTATATCAGCCTCTATAGGGAATGTATCACTCTTATGAGCATTCTTCTCCTTTTTAACCAGCACCATATTATTGTCGAGACTGTCATCCTTTACAAAGTGTCTTGGATAGATGTGATCTATATCATACAGGTTATCCTTGACCAGATCACTAAACTCTATTCTCTCACCTGTATACATACATCTGCCCTTCTGGGTATAGTAAAGGTATAATTTCTTACTTCTGAACTGTCCCTCATCGGTATCCTTTATGGCTTTCTGCCAGTCAAATGTATCATCCTTAACACTTCTGTACAGATAGGCAAATTTACTCTTTCGGCTTTCAGTTCTCTTTTTCTCAGCATTTGGATCTCTCGCCATCTCGACAAATATCTTAGACGGACCATATCCCATAACCTTACAGATCTCCTTAAGTGCAAGTATGGTCTGCCAGGTCATCCTCTTTACCGGAGCAGATATATATAATTCATCCAGATCCTCATATTTGATCTCTCCAAGTAACTTGTCCACCGCCATCGATCTTTCACTTATCTCCTCTTTGTATGTGAAGTTTCGACTCTCGATTAGCTCCATGAGATTGTAATTTTCATTCCACATACGACCTATGACAGTATCGATCACTCCATCATCCTTACTGCAGCCCCGGGTTTCAAGAAGTGCCTTTGACAGTCTGCCCCAATCCTTGAACTTAAATCCCAGTATCCTCTTTAACTGATCCTTTGTAAGCTTGTCCTCCCCATAATTCTCAGTGATCTTCTGCTTCAGGAAAGACTTGGTATCACCATATAAAGTAGACCATTTTATTATATCCTCTGTCATCTTTTCCTGATCATATGTAAGAGTTTCCACTCCAAATACTGCGGCAAATTTTCCATAATTTGCAAGCCTGTTGGTGAAGTCTCCATCTATTCCGGATATAACAGGATCCTCTTTTGCTTCCACATATCCATTTGTCTTAAGATACTCCTTCAACTTCCTGGCAGTAACCTTCTTACCCGATTTAAATAGATCATTGTATATATTCTGCTTTAACTCCACTGATATTTTCTCACCATTTATCCTGAGATTGTTCAACTCATTCAGTAATGTAAATCTTTCATACAATAATGAATTCTTCGGAAGCACCTGCTCGCCATTAAGATATGTGCACTTATTTACCATTCGTGAGATAAATTTCTCCGCAGACTCCTTGACATCTATCTTCTGCTCAAAATTCCACGGATATACCCTGCCGGATTCAAGCCTTACAGACCACACATTCTTACTCTTTGAATCCTCTCCCACCTTCTCGGCAATAGGTCCAACATAATATGGAATCTGGAACTCGAACATTTTAATGATCCTCTCAGAAACTGTATATCCGGACTCGTCCTTATCCCAAAGAAATGGCAGATATCCCTCAGCATTTTTAAGGATCTTCTTCATTTCCTTTTTGTGCACCTGGTTAGGAATCACTCCGTTAGACGCCGTAAGCTGTTTTGGGAGAAATGTATCCTTGCTGATCTCCTGAAGCACATATTCTCTATCCTGTGATTCCGGCATTTTGGACACAAGAGTACTCACCTTCTTAAAGAAAGCGTCTCTGTCACATTTTGCCCCACGTCTCACAGGTCCATTCTTATAATTCACAGATCCAACATACGCACTGTAATTATCATTTGCCATCTCCCTGAACATTCCATAGTATTCTCCGGGAGCATTTTCTTTTATGAGTTTTTTAAGTATTGCCAGGTCTTTTCCGTGTTTTTCATAGGAATCCACTCTTGCAAACGAGAGATATTCGTATCCCTTCATAATATTTGCAAGGACGCAGTGATCGTGTATCTCCTTTATCTGCATAAATATGTCAAACTGCTCTTCCCCGAGAATATTCTCCACAACAGTAACCTTTTCATCAAAGCTGCCATCCCTGAAAGAAATACTGAAATTCTTCGCCTCATCATCCTCTGTATTCACTGCAAATAAATTACTGAGTTTTCCCTTAAGACCGCATGTAAGTTTCCATATTTCAACTATATTCTTATCCTTGGACTTGGAAAGATTTAAGCTTTCTATGATAAGCTCCACTCTCCTGCTGGCAGAATATTCCTTGGAAGTCAGAATATTCTTCAACTTGTCATAATCATCTATATCAGGCAGCTCAAGTTCCATATACTGGCTTATGTCTGATCTCAGGTTTTCATACATCTCTTCTATACTGCCGGTACTGCCCTCTCCGATATTGGAGTTCAGGAAATGACCTCTGTGCTTATACATATTCAGCAGCGCAAGAAATACAAGCCTCACATCATGAGGTTCTTTAGAAGTGAGCAATTCTTTTCTAAGATGGAATACCGTAGGATACTGTTCATAATAGTCCTTATCCGTATATCCATTCCCTGCAAATAAAGCAAATGGCTGCTTTACTATCTTATCCTCTTCGCAATATTTACTGTCATCAAGCCGCTGATAAAATCCTGGATCAACCGCCTCTATGGCCGGTGCAAATACCATTCTGAGATATCCTTCCCTGGCACGTTCCCTTGCCAGTCTCCTTTTGGCAACCCTGTTTGTTCTTCTTTCAGCGGCGGTATTTGCCGTATCAAATAATCTTACTCCCCACAGATCTTTTCCTTTTCTTCTTATCAATCTGTATTTTTCATCAGTAACAGCCCAACCAAGAGAAGCTGTACCCATATCAAGCCCCACATAATATCTTTCGTTCATAACATTCCTCCCACTTACTGGCACGGCTCACGAAGTGATGGCGTGCTATCCTTTTTCATGTGTCATTTGACACTTTTTTATTTCCCATTTTGTTTGACTTTTATATCCCCACATGCTAAAATTTAGTCATACATAAATTACAAGGTGAGTTCAAATAAGGATTTTATCCGACATCGCCGTAAGGTTAGCATTGTGCGACAGAAAAGACTTCTTCGGAAGTCTTTTTTATTGTAACATCTGTGTGTTTTTATTTCAATAACATTGTAATTTATTGTTATATATTTAGATTAAGGGGGGTACATCACATGAAACTTGCAGAAGGCGTTCAGACAGACCAATCATTTTCAAATTTCACAAACGAAAACGATGACTATGCCACACTTATAGAAATGGTATCACAGGCAAAGAAAAAAATAGAATATACAAAGAATGTATATACAAGCGAGCTTCAGGGAATACCAAAACGTAGAAAGGGATATCTCAACACTTTGATAGTAAACGGATTTTTTCTTATTCTGATTGTATTGTTCATAGCATTTTTCAAAGCAACCATGGCGTCAGGAGGCGGTATCATGTTCCAGGCAGCAGAAACCTGGATAGCCGTAGGTGTCATGATCATTGCCTTGGGATATATGATCATAAGAACCATAAAATCAGCCATCGTCTATCTTATGAACACAAAACCCGAAATACTTTCCGTGTATATAAAAAGGAAGGGGCTCAAAACTCTCTGTGATGAGGACAACTATTGCAGAAGCGTATTAAAGTACATGCTTCAGTGTGAAAAGGCAGTTTCTGACATAGAAAAATCCATGGCTGCCAAGACCGTGGACGTCCCTGCCTCAGAGGACATAATAACCAAATTCAATTTTGACATTCCTGACTTTAAATTCAATGCCGGACGTTGTTGACACTGACAGGTTTTAATCATATAATTCAACAATGAATTGATTAACACATTTCAATAGGTAGGAAAATTATGGTTTTTTCAAGCTTAACATTTTTATATTTATTTCTTCCTTTTGTTCTGGTGTTCTACTACATAATGCCAAAACAACTGCGGAATCTCTTCATACTTATCACCGGTCTGTTCTTCTACGCATGGGGTGAACCGATATATGTGTTCATAATGATCGCCTCCACCCTCATAGACTACTTCGCCGGACTGGTCATCTACAAATTCGGTGGAAATAAAACCACCAGAAAACTGGCACTCATTGTGTCTGTAGTCATGAACCTTTCATTGTTAGGCTTCTTCAAATACAGCAATTTCATAGTGGAAAATATCAACAACATCTTCCACACAAGCTTCGGTGCCCCAACCACACTGCTGCCTATAGGTATCAGCTTCTTCACCTTCCAGTCCATGTCATACACCATTGACCTGTACCGTGGAAACATAGAAGTCCAGAAAAATCCTATAACGTTTGCAGCATTTGTAACCCTGTTTCCACAGATAGTTGCCGGTCCTATCGTAAGATACGAGGATGTGGCAGCAGAACTTAAGGAAAGACATCTGGATCTTGATACCATATGGCATGGTATCCTCCGTTTCTGTGCAGGTATAGGTAAGAAGGTCTTAATTGCAAATAACATCGGAACCCTGTGGGATTCGGTAAAAGTAATGGATATCAATACCGTTCCGGTTGCCACCGCATGGCTTGGGATTGCGGCGTATACCCTTCAGATTTATTTTGATTTCTCAGGATATTCAGATATGGCAATAGGTCTTGGCGAAATGCTTGGCTTCCACTTCCCTGAGAACTTCAACTACCCATACATGAGCAAGAGTATCTCCGAATTCTGGAGAAGATGGCACATGACACTGTCAGAGTGGTTTAAGAGCTATGTTTATTTCCCTCTGGGAGGCAGCAGAAAAGGCTTCGGCAGAACTATTTTCAATACTGCTGTTGTATGGCTTCTCACCGGAATATGGCATGGTGCAAGCTGGAACTTCATCACCTGGGGTGTAATGTACGGAATACTCATAATCATTGAGAAGCTGGTGCTTACGCTTCTGAAGTTGAAAAACAAGGAATATATTCTTGATAAAATCCCGGGTTTTATCAAACACATATACGCAATGCTGTTTGTTATGCTGGGCTGGGTTCTCTTCGACACAAAGGATCTGCCAACAGCATTTTCATATATGAAGCGGATGTTCAGCTTCGGCAGTACATTTGCAGATGAGCACACAGTGTACTTCCTGATGAACTTCGGATTGCTCTTCGTGATCGCCATCATCGGATGTACAAGCCTTGTGAAAAATCTGGCACAGAAGTTCACCGCTAAGGTGCCTTCCTGTTCCCATGTTTTGTCGGTTGTTTATATGATCGTGATTATGCTCATTGCCACATCTTATCTGGTAGACGCAAGCTATAATCCATTCCTTTATTTTAATTTCTAGGGGGTGAGGATATGCATAAAAAGATAGGAATCGCATTGTTTTTCGTAATACTGATCGGACTTCCGGTCATGACATTTACACATCTTCCAAAGGACAAGAAGCCATTCTCTGAAAATGAGAACCGCTATCTGGAGGAATACCCGGAGGTTTCCCTGGAGACCATAAAGAGCGAGGACTTCATGAACGGCTTTGACAAATGGTTCTCCGACCGCTTCTACGGAAGGGAAAACTGGATCTCCACCAAGAACAAGGTTGAAACTGCCCTTGGCAAATCCGAGATCTCAACGGTCTACACCAAGGATGACCAGATGATGCAGCTCATATCCACAAATAGTGATATCGGCACCGGATGTGATTACAAAGACCTTGATAAAAATGTAAATGTCATCAATACATTTGCAGAGGAAAATCCCGATATACCGGTATATTTCATGCTATGTCCTACATCAGTGGGAATATATGGCGAGAATCTGCTGCCGGATTATCTTAAGAACGTAACCGAAGATGAGCAGGACGTCATAGATTACTGCTACAACAAATTAGATAATGTCACCGGAATTAATATAATTGACGCTTTAAAGGCTTCCAAGGATCAGTATATCTACTACAGAACTGACCACCACTGGACATCCCTTGGCGCATACATTGCATACAATGCCGCCGGCGATCAGCTTGGATACACACCATACTCTATTGATGATTTCACCAAAACTGTAGGCAGCGAAAGCTTCCAGGGAACCCTCTTCTCAAAGACCCTTGACCAGTCTGTGAAGAAGGACGAGATCGACATGTACACCCTGTCAGACAGCTCAGTTTCCACCACCATGGAGATTTCAAATGGTGTAACAACCTCAGAGCATGACGGTATTTTCTACAAAGAATACCTGGACGTCAAGGACAAATACAGTACCTTCACAGGTCAAAATCAGGCATGCGTCACCTTTAAGAATAAGGGTGTGAACAACGGCAGATCCCTACTTATCATCAAGGACAGCTACGCCAACTCCCTTATCCAGTTCATGTCATGCAACTATGAAACCATCACAATGCTTGACATGAGATACACAAACCTGTCCTACAGCGACCTTGTTAATGTAGCCGATTACGACCAGGCAGTGTTTATATATAATTGTATAACATTTGCTGAGGATACAAATCTGGCGAAGCTGAATTTGAAATAAAATATAGATAATTTTCGAGGAATTAAGATAATAGAAAACCCCACGAGTTGCGACCTCGTGGGGTTTTTGTTGCTTCAACGAAGCACTCATATCGTTTTGCCTGTGCACATTATATCATATGCCCCCGGCATTATCAAGTATTCCCTTTTTCTACTTTTTTATTTCCTACCGGTCATAAACACAATACTTCCTGTTAAATATCTGTCCCTTCAGATACTCCAGCCACTTCTCCTCTGCTGCCTTGAACTCCGGGATTTCATCAGAGAAGTCCTTCATCATTTCAAGCCCCTCATTTGCAATCCTTTCAGCCTCACCAGCATTGTTCTCAACATAATAAAGATAATAGGCATATATCCTCTTGTCATTACTGTCTACGCCTGCTTTTAGCAGCTTTTCCACATTGGTGTACATTCTCCTTGCCTTGCCGATCTTGTCAGGAGCATTGTAGAAATAACTGTAATAGAACAACATCTGCAGCTTGAGACTGTCATTTGTCAGGGTAGTCATACTTCTCCTGTTGGTGCTGCGATTGATATTTTGCTCCCTCTCGCACCATTCATACCACTTAACTACCTCCGCCATAGTTGCCATATCTCCCATATACTCAGCCCTGAGAAGCCTGAAATTCTGGTACACCTCTTTGGCGGCCAGCGGTGCAGCATTAAATATCTTCGGATCCACATTGCAGTTCACGCCGGATATGGAGCCCTTTCTCTTAACCTCTGCAAATATATCATTGGTAATATAATGAAGCTCTGTGGCCTTGCTAAAGACTGAAAATGTGGTAAAAAGCATGCCAAGGAACATAAATCCGCCAAATACCAGCACATATTTCATAAAATATCCAAGATCACTGATGAAAAATCCCGGGCACTTCCATATGACAAATACTATATTTGCAATGATAGTGCCAAATATAACCGCAGCGATCACCGACATGCACTTTTCTCTTCCTCTGGTCAGCCCCGTATTGTCATCCTGAAACTTAATATAGGGCTTGAAGCCGGTCCTTTTCACAACCCATTTCTCGTTGTTCCTACCGGTTCTGTGAAATAAAATTCCGAATAAATTCACTGATATAGTTTTAGCTCCAAAAGCTATATTTATCACATGTATTATCAACGACCCTATTATAAGACTGACAAAAATTCCACTTATCATCCCTATCGCCATCATCAGTGCACCATACATATTTATACCCCCGTACAATCAAATTCAGGTATAAAGCTGTCCTCGGCAGCCTCTTCTTCCTGAATAAATCCATTTTCAACCCCAAGCTCTATTGCATAATCCACCAGCTCATTGTACTCATCAAAGTCCACCTTGTGTGCCAGCTCAGGATACCTCTCTCCTATACCGGGCATTGGTGTATACTGGCTCATTATGCTTATGTATATGTCATTTCCATATGTTTCATAGAGATATCTTATCACCCTCTTAGAGTCCTCCATACAGCCGGGAAGCATCATGTGTCTGACGATAACCCCTCTGGTCATTATTCCCTCATCAGTAAAGCTTGTCTTCGCTCCACCAGTCTGCTTCACCATCTTTTCAAGTCCTGCCTTCGCATATTCAGGATAATCACAAGCCTTGCTGTATTTTCCTGCAAGCTCCCCTGACATATACTTGAAATCCGGCAGATAGATATCTATATAGCCATCTAACAGATCGATGATCTCAGGCTTAACATAGCCGCTGCAGTTATATACAAATGGCAGATCAAAGCCTCTTCCCCTTGCCATATCAATGGCCTTTATTATCTGGGGAACATAGTGATCCGGTGTAACAAAATTAATATTTAATGCCCCCTGTTCTTTAAGCTCAAAGAATATCTCCACCAATCGTTCCAACGAAATTTCTTTTCCTGCCCTGCCCCTTGATATATTAATATTCTGGCAGAACACACACCCCAAAGAACAGCCGGAGAAGAATATGGCACCGGAACCCTCTTCATTATAACCGGACAAACAGGGCTCCTCCCACATATGGAGAGCAGCCCTGGCTACCTTTAATTTATTTCCTACTCCGCAGAACCCCAGGGTATGCTCCCTGTCGGCTCCGCAATTTCTCGGACATAGATTACACATTTATCACTCCTGCAATTCCGCAAATAAGTATTATGGCTCCAAGTACTATCCTGTACCAGCCAAATACCTGAAAATCATGCTTCTTTATGTATGCCATAAGGAACTTAAGAACAACCATTGAAACAAGGAAGGACACTATAGTTCCCACCGCCAGTACTGCAAGCTCAAGACTTGAAAATGCAAATCCAAACTTCACTATCTTAAGAAGACTTGCACCGAACATAACCGGTATGGCAAGGAAGAAGGTATACTCCGCAGCCACCTTTCTTGACACGCCGATAAGCAGTGCACCTACAATGGTAGCTCCTGAACGGGATGTGCCCGGAAATACTGCCGCAATAACCTGGAAGATACCTATCAGTATAGCTGTATTGTAGCCAATCTCCGACAATGCATTTACCTTTGAGCTTCTGCCCTTGTTCCATCTCTCAATGATGATGAAGGCCACACCAAACACAATAAGTGCAATAGATACACACACAGGATTGTAGAATAACCTGTTGAACAGGTCGTCGAACAATATGCCTATGACAGCCGCAGGAACACAGGATACCAGGATCTTAAACCACATAGACCATATATCCTTCTTAAATACAGAGGCAAATCCTGTCTCGCCGTTTCTTGCTTTTTTAGTAAATGCAAATGGCCATATCTGGCTCCAGAACAACACAACCACCGCCATAATGGCACCAAGCTGGATAACCACATCAAACATGTCAAAGAAATTCTCACTTACTCCTTTAAACGGCAGGAAATTTTCCACAAGAATGAGATGTCCTGTACTGCTTATGGGCAGCCATTCAGTAATCCCCTCTACTATACCATATATGATTGCTTTTAAAATCTCCATTTTCCTATTTTCCTTTTTATTTGTTTATTTTATCTTATTCACACATAGAAAGCTTATTACTACATTAGCCCCTGCTTAAGATCTCCGCTATCTTCTTAAGGTCCGTCTCAGGCATATCCTCAATACGTCCCTTATCCTCAAGCCCTGCGATCTCAGGATTTATCGGAAGTCTCACTGCGTCCTTTATGCCGAACATATCCTTCACATATAACAGCTTGCTCTCGCCGAATATATTGTGTCTCTTGCCACAGTCAGGACATTCGAAATAAGACATATTTTCCACCATGCCAAGCACAGGTATATCCATCTGATCAGCCATACGCACCGCCTTGGCAACGATCATGGATACCAGATCCTGAGGAGTTGTAACAACGATAACTCCGTCAAGAGGAAGCGACTGGAACACTGTAAGGGGCACATCCCCCGTTCCCGGAGGACAATCCACGAACATAAAGTCTATGTCTCCCCATATAACATCACTGAAGAACTGCTTAACTGTTCCTGCGATTATAGGACCTCTCCACAGCACAGGAGCTGTCTCATCGCCAAGCAACAGATTTATGGACATGATCTTTATCCCTGTCTTTGTCTCCACCGCATAAAGAGCATCATCCGTTGCCTCTGGTTCCTCATATATACCAAATGCCTTAGGAACCGATGGACCTGTCATATCCGCGTCAAGAACCGCTGTCTTATAACCCATCCTCTGCATAAGAACCGCAAGACCACAGGTGACGGAAGACTTGCCAACGCCTCCCTTTCCACTTATTACTCCGATAACCTTCTTTATCTTAGAATTTTTATTTGCAGGTATGAGCATACTCTGATTTTCGGTTCTGCTCTCACATTCCTTCCCACAGGTACTGCAATTATGGGAACAATTCTCTGCCATTTTTATGCCTCCTTAAATCACTGGCACGGCATAGCGTGCTTTTCTTTTTCATATGTCATTTGACACTTTAAATTTTTCTGCCATTTGACATCTTAAAATTTTCACTAATGCATAATTATATCCTATGATATATAATTATACCATCTATTTATAAAAAAACTGTCTGAGATTTCTTAACAAATTATATGCAGATCTTAAACAGTCACATAACAGGTCAATAAATTTATCATAGAAGGAGATGTATAAACACATGAAAGTATTATCATCACTGGAACCCCATAAGGTATTCGAGTATTTTGAGAAAATATGCTCTATCCCCCACGGCTCATCAAACACCAAAAAGATCAGCGACTATCTGGTAACATTTGCCAGGGAGCACGATCTTAGATACATAAAGGATCAGTCAAACAACGTGATTATATTCAAGGACGGAACCCCGGGATACGAGGCTTCTGCCCCGGTAATGCTCCAGGGACACATGGATATGGTATGCGAGAAGGACAAGGATTGCAATATCGACTTTGAACGTGACGGTCTGGAGCTTGTTCTTAATGATGGTATTATCTCTGCAAATGGCACTACCCTGGGAGGCGATGACGGAATTGCCGTTGCCTATGCCCTGGCAATCCTTGACAGCAGCGACATACCGCACCCGCCTCTTGAGGCAGTATTCACAGTTGATGAGGAGATAGGCATGTTAGGTGCCGCCGCCATTGACTGTAGTCCATTAAAGTCAAAGATCATGCTTAACCTTGATTCAGAGGATGAAGGCTATCTGCTGGTAAGCTGTGCCGGCGGTGTAACTGCCGCAAGCCACATTCCTGTAAGCTTCATTCCTGCCGCAGACAAGACACTTATGTCCATTAATATATCAGGACTTCTGGGCGGTCATTCCGGCGTAGAGATAGACAAGAACAGGGCAAATGCAAATATCCTCTTTGGCCGTATCCTCTATACGTTAAATAAGAAGCTATCCTCCTTCAATCTCGTATCTATAGAGGGGGGACTTAAGGACAACGCCATTGTTAAAACAGCTGTAGCTGTTATTGCTGTAAATGAATCCGATATACAGACAGTTAAGGATTGTGTCTCCCATATGGAATACCTGTTCAAGCATGAGTATGTAGTATCCGACCCGGATATAAAGGTTGCCGCAGAAATTACAGATTCATCATCCGAAGCAGCTGCAAATGATATGATGGATAACATTTCAACAAACCGTGTGATAGCTGCCCTTGTGAACATGCCTTACGGAATACAGGGTATGAGCTCCAACATAGAAGGCCTTGTGGAAAGCTCATTAAACCTTGGAATATTAAAGACCACCGACACAGAGGTTGTCCTCAGCTATTGCGTAAGGAGCAGCATTGCCAGCAGAAAGCAGGAAATGTTGGATAAGATCACCAGTCTCACTGAGCTTTTGTCAGGCTATGTGACACTTACCGGTGACTACCCTGCCTGGGAGTATCGTCAGGACTCTCCTCTCAGAGACCTTATGAAGGATATATTCACAGAGCAATATGGAAGAGAGCCTGTCATCCAGGCATTACATGCCGGAGTAGAATGTGGTTTATTTGCAGGCAAGATACCTGACCTTGATTGCGTTTCCTTCGGGCCTGACATGAAAGATATCCACACTACAAATGAATCCATGGATGTGGAAAGTGTAAAACGAACCTGGGAATATACTCTCGAGATCTTAAAGAGGCTTAAATAAGATAAAATAAAATAATAAACCAAAAGCCGTCACCTGGAAATTGTACCTGTACAAGCTTCCACATGACGGCTTTTTTAGTCATTGTTTTTATCAACACATTTTTTCCTATAGTTCTTCTATCCTATAACTCACAAATTGTATTTCATAACTCATTAACTCTGTTTTGTCCTATAGCTTCTAGTTTACTTTATGGCTTTTTATACTCCAGAATTTTTTTGCACAAAAAAATGGGCCCAACCATGATTATTCATAGTCAAGTCCAAATTAGTGGGCCGCCGGGGGCTCGAACCCCGCACACCCTGATTAAGAGTCAGGTGCTCTACCAAATGAGCTAGCGGCCCGTATTTCTTATTGTCTTTAGCAGTTCTGCCCGACAACATATAGGATTATACTACAGTCATTTTCAAAATGCAAGTACTTTTTTTATTTTTTTTTGAAATATTTTTATTTCAAAGTTTACTGCATTTTTCGACTGTTTTCCTCAGAACTACTTCACCGATTATACCATCTTTTAATAATAAATCAATAGAATTTTTGTTTTATTTTTAATACATTTTGCTTTCCGGAAGCATTAATAATGTTTGAATATGGTTTCCTATTATGATATGATTATGGGTAGGTGTGCATTGCTTCTATGTATATTTGCAATGTACTGAATTTATTGAACAAGGATAATAATGATACTATATCATTTGGTAAATATATGAGATTAAGAAATGTAAAAGGCTCCCGTGAAAAGATAGCAGCCACCGACTACGTTATCCATGATGAGGAGACCATGAAAGGCCGCTGGCACGAAGTTTTTGGCAATGATAACCCTATCCATATAGAGATCGGCATGGGCAAGGGACAGTTTATCATGGAGCTTGCCAGACGCAATCCGGACATTAACTATATCGGCATAGAAAAATATTCCAGTGTGCTGCTCCGTGCCCTTGAGAAGAGGGAGCTTGAGGAAGATATACACAACCTTTACTTCATCCGCATGGACGCAGAATATATAGAGAAAGTATTTGATACAAATGAAGTTTCAAGAATATACCTGAACTTCTCAGATCCATGGCCTAAGGACAGACATGCCAAGAGGCGCCTGACATCCACCCATTTCTTCGGGTTCTACGACAAGATACTCATTCCGGATGGACAGGTTATCTTTAAGACTGACAATCGTGATCTGTTTGATTTTTCACTGGAACAGGTTCCCCTTGCCGGCTGGAAGCTGCTTAATTACACCTATGATCTTCATAACTCTGAGTACAATGAAGGCAACATTATGACAGAGTATGAAACAAAATTCTCAGCAATGGGCACGCCGATCAACCGTTTAGTGGCGTACAGAGACAAGTAGACAATTTGTGGGGGCTTATTTAATGATCAGAAATTTTAAGAAACTATTTTCTACCACTAACTGCAGACACGCAGTTCTTGGTGTTGTATTTATATTATTGATGTTTACCATGTGTTCGCTGGGTATGACTGCACATATCTCCCATGCAGAAGAAAACATCACCTCAGAGGAAGGCGACTCCGAGGAAGCAACTTCTGAATATCTTGAAACCACAGAGTATCCTGATGATCCTACCAGGTTTCCGGATCTTGTGTCACAACAGGCAATAGTCATGGACGCCAAGACAGGAAGCATACTCTATCAGAAGAATGCATTTAACAAAGCATACCCTGCCAGTACCACCAAGATGATGACCATCCTTATGGCTCTTGAGAGCGGCATAGACATGAACAAGGTTATGACCATGTCCCACGAGGCTGTCTACGGCATTGAGCCGGGAAGCAGCAGCATAAGTCTTCAGGAGGGTGAACAGATTACATTTGAACAGGGTCTTTATGCCCTTATGCTTGAATCTGCAAATGAAGTTGCCCTTGGACTTGCTGAAGAAATGGGTCAAGGTGACAGCTCCAAATTTGTTGAGATGATGAATAAACGTGCAGCGGAGCTTGGATGTAAGAATACTCATTTCATGAATCCAAACGGACTCTTTGACGAGAACCATTACACCACCTGCTACGACATGGCTCTTATCACCAAGGAAGCCCTTAAATATGACGAATTAAGAAAGATAGCTTCCACTGAGCACTACGTTATACCTCCTACAAATATCTGTGAGGAAGAGCGTAACCTGTGGATGCACTGTCGTATGATATACGATTCCAGTTCATATTATTATGAATATTTTGAAGGCGGCAAGACCGGGTACACCGTGCTTGCCAAGAACACGCTGGTTACCTGGAGCAAGAAGGGTGATCTTGAGCTTATTACGGTTCTCATGAATTGTGATGGTGCCTCAAAGACCTACTCAGACACCAAAGCCATAGACAATTACTGCTTCAATAACTATTCATATGTGAATCCGTTAAGTGACTACACCATAAACAGCACAGACAACAGTAAGGCATGTGAATACCTTATAAATACCCTTGCTATCCCTGAGGAATGTATTTCATTATCATTCGACAAGGATTTTTCGCTGGCATTTAACAACAATAACTCACAGAGCAATATAAACACCTCCATAGAGTACCTGAGTACTCCTGTGGAGGCCACCAAAAATGTTTATACCGTGGCAAATATTGTTCTTAAATACAATAATGAAGTGCTTGCATACGTGCCTGTAACCGCCTCCGTTGACTATTCTCTTAAGAACGCCACCGAGACATCTATAGACTCAGACTATGACAATGTGGAGGTTAAACCTGCAAATGAAAAGACTGCGGTTTCAAAGAAGATCAGTATTCTACAGACAATCCTGATCATCTTCTTAGTTGTATTTTTCATTGTTGTCGTGTGTGTTATATATGCTATCATAGTCACCAAAAAACGTGAGAAGAAATATGAAGCCAGACGTATGCAGAAGAAGTTGTCTGAGCAAAAGAAAAACGGCAGCTCACCTTCATCAGGAAGACCAAGACCTGCAAGCAATACAGCTTACAGAAATACAAAGCCAACAAACAAGAGAACCTCCGATAGTTCAAGATCAGCAAACAAGTAAGCTTGCCACAAGACCGGAACTTAAGGTGCAGATACTGCTTCCGGATACACATGAATTTAATTTATATAGGAAGAACATAAGAGAAAGGAGTATATCAACATGGATACAAATACAGAAATGTCCACAGCAGACAGCTTGAAGACTATTCAGCAATCCAATAAAGATATGATTGAATATTTCAACCATGACTTTATATCAAAGCTTGAGGAAGTTCAGTCCCTTAAGACCGAAGAATTTGAGTTAAAGATAAAGATTGATGAGCTGACAAAGACTCTGGAAATATACTCCTTCAGAAATACCAGCAGTCACAACGTTTTTTCACCATTTGCAGTTGATCCAACCACAAATGAGGAAAAATACACCCAGATAGAGCAGAACCTTAAGGATCTCAAAGAGGTAAAGTCATCCCTCAGTGAAAAGATCACAGGCCTTGAGAAAGAAATTGATGAGCTTAAAGCCCGTATTTCTTCCTTAAGCTCATCCAACAAGGTAATAGATTCCCTGCTTGCCCAGAATGTCCTTGAACAGAACGACAAAAAAGCTCTTAAGGAAGCTGAGGAAAAGCTTAGGGAACAAAAAGAAGCTCTTGAAAAGGCTGACAAAGAGCATTCTTCAGAACTGCTTAAACAGGACATCAACCATGGCTTAAGGATACTCATGTTAGAGAGATATTTCCGTCAGATCACTGCCATAAAAATAAATGACAAGATAAGGGCATCCTTTGAGGGGAATAAAAACAAGCTTGATATCCTCTCATGGATGATTAAATCTGACGTGAACCGGGCTAAGGTAACTCTTGATGAACTGATCGAAGCCAACAATGAGTTGTCAAAATCCATTGACTCAGTATTATTTGAACTGACAAATGAACCGGATACCAGCAAACCTGTATGGACTCTTCTGTCGGATAAATTCAAGGAATTATCTGACACCCATAAGGAATGTATGATTGAATACAAGGTTGATTGTCCTGACTATGACATTAAAATTCCGCAAATTGTGACCATCAACCTTATATATATAATAGACGAGCTTATGAGCAATGTGTTCAAGCACTCCAATGCCAATAAGGTCACTGCAAATATATATATAAGTAGCCGCCTTATAGATGTATATATCAATGATAACGGCATAGGAATCGACACAAACTACACCCATACAGCCCCTTGGTACAGCGGTCTCCATCGAATACAGGAGATCATTTACCTTATGAAGGGAACCTTCAGTATTGATGGTGACATTATCAGTGGTACAAATGTAAGATTTTCATTTCCTATAAATCAGGATTGATAAGCATGCAGAACATATGTTCTGTCGATATATCATGTAAGCTTTTTTCTTATATAATATATACTCATACTACAGCTTATAAACATACACTACGCTGTATTACATTTTTTAATTGGTATATGTGGATGTAATAACACTTTTATTTTTACTTTAATTTTATACGTTGATCAATTGTTCTTTATAGATAAGTATGTATAAATTTTATATCTTATTATATTTTAAATAAATTCACCAGGCCTTGTTATTAAATTACTGCAGGCTGGATATGACGAAAGGATATCATTATGAAAAACAAAATTATTGATTTACTTGCAGCACAGATAGAAGGAATGTCTAAGGAAGATATTTCAGCTACTATTGAAATACCACCAAAGCCTGAAATGGGTGACTTTGCGTTTCCTTGTTTCAGACTTGCCAAGACCATGCACAAAGCTCCTAATATGATTGCAGCAGACATTAAGGAAGCTATAGGCCATGTGGATTACCTTGACAGGATAGAAGTAAAGGGTGCATACCTTAACTTCTTCGTTAAGACAGAAGTATTTGTTAAGTCAATGATAGAAGCAGCAAATTCCGAAAACTTTGGTGGATCAGATATAGGCGAAGGCAAGAATATCTGCCTTGACTACTCATCTCCTAACGTAGCCAAGAACTTCCATGTAGGTCACCTCAGAACTACTATCATTGGTAATTCACTCTACAAGATCTTCTCAAAGCTTGGATACAATGCCATCAGAATTAACCACCTTGGTGACTGGGGTACACAGTTTGGTAAGCTCATCGTAGCTTACAAGGCATGGGGAAGCAAGGAAGCCGTAGAAAAAGACGGAATTTCAGAGCTTATGAAATTATATGTTAAATTCCATGAGGAAGCTGACAAGAACCCTGAATTAGTAGATGAAGCAAGGGCATGGTTTGCCAAGATGGAACAGGGTGATGAGGAAGCCCTTTCAATCTGGCAATGGTTCAAGGATATAAGCCTTGTTGAATATAAGAGAACCTACGATCTTCTTGGAGTAGACTTTGATTACTATTTAGGAGAAAGCTTCTACAGAGATAAGTGTCAGGAGGTTGTTGACAAGATAACAGAAGCCGGCTTACTGAAGGAAAGTGAAGGTGCAATGATCGTTGACCTTTCAGAGTATGACATGGCTCCATGTATAATCACAAAGAAGGACGGAAGCTCAATATATGCCACAAGAGACCTTGCGGCAATCTTCTACCGTAAGAAGACCTACAACTTCTGCAAATGTCTGTATGTGACCGGTCAGGAACAGAAGCTTCACTTCGCACAGGTATTCAAGGTAGTAGAGCTTCTTGGAAATGAATGGGCAAAGGATCAGTTAGTTCATATTCCTTACGGACTTGTAAGTCTTGAAGGAGCTAAGCTTTCTACCAGAAACGGCAACATTATATATGCTGAGGATATTCTTCATGACGCCATTGAAAAAAGTCTTGAAATAATCACAGAGAAGAGTCCTAACCTTGAAAACAAGGAAGAGGTTGCCAAGATGGTTGGTGTAGGTTCAGTATTATTCAACGACTTATATAATCAGAGAATTAAGGATGTATCATTCAGTTGGGATAAGGTACTTAACTTCGACGGTGAGACCGGTCCATATGTGCAGTATACACATGCAAGATGTTCCAGTGTTGTAAGACTTGCAGAAAACTTTGACCCATCTAATGAAGTTGATTTCTCAGTAATCACAGAACCGGACGCAATCTTCCTTCTTAAGGAAATCAACAGATTTCCTAAGGTTGTTCTTGACGCTGCTGATAAGTATGAGCCATCAATCGTTGCAAGATTTGCCGTTGATGTTGCTCAGGCATTTAACAAGTTCTACAACTCAACAAGAATAAATGTACCTGAGGAGAATGTCAAGAATGCCAGAGTAATGCTCACATACCTTACAAAGAAGACATTATCTGACGCACTTGAATTATTAGGTATTCAGGCACCGGAAGCAATGTAATAAATTCAACTCAACTATATTGCTACAAAAATAATACAGAATAAAATATTAATAATAAATATAATGATTATTTAACAATGTCAAAGGATCCCCGGATTTATATTTTAAATAAATCCGGGGATCACATTTTATAATAGTGTTTCACGTGAAACATTCATATGCTAATTTTTGAATATTGATATTTTTTCTTTAACATGTAGTAGTACATATTGGTTTTTGGTATTTTTACCATCTATACTTTATTGTAAAATTATTTAAATTTTTCTTTATATATTTTTTATCTGAAATCTATTTAAGTTTTGAATTAATCATCAATGTATGTTTCACGTGAAACATTCAGCAAAAATAATTTCATTTTAGTAGTATTTAATATAGAAGAAACAATTTATAAGTGCTATAATATACAAGCATTGTTTATAGTTCTCATTATATAAAATGTTTCACGTGAAACATTCTATACATAAGAACATAATGACTCTACTACTAACTTATAGAGCCAACACAATAAAGGAGAGATAACGTGGGAAGAATTATTGCTGTAGCTAACCAGAAAGGTGGTGTTGGCAAAACCACAACTGCAATAAATGTTGCAGCATGTCTGGCTAAGAAAGGAAAGAGAGTTCTTGCGGTTGACCTTGATCCCCAGGGCAATATGACCAGTGGTCTTGGTATAGATAAGAATGATCTTGGCTACACTGTATATGATATGATGACTGACCAGTGCAATATTGGTGAGTGTATGCTTATAAATGTCTTTCCAAACCTGAATGTAATACCCGCCAGCCGTGAATTGGCAGGAGCAGAGGTAGAATTTGTGGGTATGGAGGATATGCAGCATATTCTTAAGAACAACCTCAAGAAGGTGAAGTCAAAGTATGATTTCATTATTATTGATTGTCCACCTGCACTTGGAATGTTGACAGTAAATGCCTTAACTGCTGCAAATACTGTTTTAGTTCCAATACAATGTGAGTTTTTTGCATTGGACGGCTTATCACAGCTTATATATACTGTAAATCTTATTAAAAAGAAACTTAACAGAACCCTTAAGATTGAGGGTGTAGTATTTACAATGTATGATTCAAGAACAAATCTGTCAGCTCAGGTTGTGGAAAATGTTCGTGAAAATCTTACACAAAATATCTACAATACCGTTATTCCTAGAAATGTTCGTCTTGCAGAGGCACCAAGCTATGGACTTCCTATTATTATATATGATCCAAGGTCAGCCGGTGCAGAGCACTATATGATGCTTGCAGACGAAATAATTGAGAATGACATTGTAACAGTTTAAGTCAATATTTTATCAAACAATATTAAATTTAAACGCTCATTAGGGCTAAGCACTTATTATGCTAATTAACATTAAACTGAAACACTATTAGAAATAGACTGATTAACCTTAAATCAAATACTGTTAAGCTAACCAGTATTAAAATTGAACAAAGGAGTATTTTAAATGGCAGTAAAAAGAGGAGGATTAGGCAAGGGTCTTTCCGATCTTATTCCTACCGATGATTTTGGTTCTTCAAATAACAAATCATCAGGTAAGAATACTGTAACCAAAACTGTCACAAAGGAAGTAGTCAAGGAGGTTGTTAAAGAGGTTGAGAAAACTCTTAAGATTACCGAAATTGAACCAAACCATGGACAGCCAAGAAAGAATTTTGATGAAGATGCCCTTAATGAGCTGGCAGAATCCATCAAACAATTTGGTGTATTGGAACCCCTGATCGTAACTAAGAAAGATAAATATTATGAAATAATTGCAGGTGAACGTCGTTGGAGGGCAGCAAGAATTGCCGGTCTTAAAGAAGTTCCTGTAGTTATAAGAGATTACACTCCTAAGGAGATAATGGAGATATCTCTTATTGAGAATATACAGAGAGAAGATCTTAACCCTATTGAAGAAGCTCTGGCATATGAGAGTCTTATAAATGAGTACAATCTAAAACAGGATGAGGTTGCAGAACGAGTTTCAAAAAGCCGTTCTACCATCACTAATTCATTAAGATTATTGAAGTTATGTGATAAGGTTCGCCAAATGGTTATAGACGGTATGCTTACAACCGGACATGTACGTGCTCTTGTTCCCATTGAAGATGAAGAGCTTCAGTATGAAGTGGCAATGGCTATATTTGATCAGAACTTAAGTGTCCGAGAAACAGAAGCATTTGTCAAGAAGGTATTAAAGCAATTAGAAGAAACCAATAAGCCGGAAACTGAGAAGCAGGCAGAGAAAGACTTGAGTGTATTCTACTCAGAACTTGAAACAAGATTAAAGGATATACTAGGTGCCAAGATTTCAATAAAAGCAAAGAATAACGGCAAAGGTAAGATTGAAATTGATTACTACTCTCAGGACGAGCTTGATCGTATAACTGAGATGTTATATTCCATAAACAGATAAGGTGGCATAGTATGAACAGTAAAATACTAAGTAAAATAGGTATTGATCCGGCCTACATACTAATAATACTGCTTATTCTGATAGTTATATTATTTGTTTTATTATTTTATGTTATGGCCAATATGAAGCAGCGAAACAAGGAAATCAGTATTTTACTTAACGGAACCTCAGGTGCTGATCTTGAAGATATAATAATGAAGAGATTTGCAGAAATGGACGCCGTTAAGAATAATTCCAGACGACTTACAAAGGAGCACAAGGAAATACAAGAATACCTGGGAAACTGTATAAGTAAGGTTGCTTTGGTAAAATATGATGCCTTTGAGGGTATGGGTGGAAGCCTAAGCTTCGCACTTGCTCTTCTCGACAGTGACAATAATGGTGTTGTACTTAACTGTATGCACTCAAGAGAAGGCTGCTTTAATTACGCAAAAGAAATCATCAAGGGAGAGTCCTATGTAGCCTTATCTGAAGAAGAAAAAGAGGCTATTGAGCGAGCCAAAACGCTTGATGAAGAAATTTCAGAGATTATTGAAAGTTAATAATTTGATTTATCTATATTTTTTAACTATTATTTTAACTGATATTTTTAACTGATATTTTTAACTGATATTTTAAGCTAATATTTTTAATTAATATTTCAGATGATTTATATATAGTTTTTTTGACTATAGTCAATAATTTTAATTATATATCAAGTTTATTATTAGATTAATTTGGTAATACTATTTTATACAAGGAGAAGAAAGATGATAGACATTAAGTTTTTAAGAGAAAATCCAGACGTAGTAAAACAGAACATTAAGAACAAATTTCAGGACAGCAAGCTTCCACTTGTTGATGAAGTTATTGAACTGGATGCCAGGTCAAGGGCAATAAAGCAGGAAGCTGATGACCTTCGTGCCAAGAGAAATACTCTTTCAAAGCAGATCGGAGCTTTAATGGCACAGGGCAAAAAGGAAGAAGCTGAGGAAGTTAAGAAGCAGGTTGCTGCACAGGCATCAAGACTTAAAGAGCTTGAGTCATTACAGCCTGAGGTTGGTTCTAAAGTCAAGGAGATCATGATGGTTATTCCTAATATCATTGATCCTTCTGTTCCTATCGGTAAGGATGATTCTGAAAATGTAGAGATCGAGAAGTTCGGTGATCCTGTAGTTCCTGACTTTGAAATTCCTTATCATTCAGAAATAATGGAAAGCTTAAATGGTCTTGATCTTGATTCAGCAAGAAGAGTTGCAGGTAATGGTTTCTACTATTTAATGGGAGACATTGCAAGACTTCACTCAGCAGTTATATCATATGCAAGAGACTTTATGATTGACAGAGGATTTACATATTGTATTCCTCCATACATGATCAGAAGCAATGTAGTTACAGGCGTTATGAGTTTCGCAGAAATGGACGCTATGATGTATAAAATCGAAGGCGAAGACCTTTACCTTATCGGTACATCAGAACACTCAATGATCGGTAAGTTTATCGACCAGATCATCCCTGAGGATCAGCTTCCACAGACCCTCACAAGCTACTCTCCTTGTTTCAGAAAAGAAAAAGGTGCCCATGGTATAGAGGAGCGTGGTGTATATAGAATACATCAGTTTGAGAAACAGGAAATGATTGTTGTCTGCAAGCCGGAAGAAAGCAAGATGTGGTTTGATAAATTATGGAAGAACACTGTAGACCTCTTCCGTTCATTAGATATTCCTGTAAGAACCCTCGAATGTTGTTCAGGTGATCTTGCAGATCTTAAGGTTAAGTCTCTTGATGTTGAGGCATGGTCCCCTCGTCAGAAGAAGTATTTTGAGGTTGGTAGCTGTTCAAATCTCGGTGACGCACAAGCAAGAAGACTTCAGATCCGTGTTAAGGATTCAAATGGTAATAAGTACCTTGCTCATACCCTTAATAACACTGTTGTTGCACCACCTAGAATGCTTATTGCATTCCTTGAGAACAACCTTCAGGCAGATGGTTCCGTAAGAATACCTGAAGCTCTCCGTCCATACATGGGTGGCAAGGAAAAGCTTGAGAAGAAATAATATCGGAGGTAATGCATGCATAGTTATTTGCGAGCTATTGGATTTTCAAAAATCACATCCCGAATGCTGCTTGAACCCGTATATAGAAAAGTTTTAGCCGAGCCTACAAGAAAGACCGTTACCTCTGTCAGTGCTGATACCAAGATTATCCAGTTAGACAGAGATTTCGGTGACGGCTTTGGTTTGTCTCTGGTTGGAGAGATTGCTGCAGACGGTTCTCTCTCCATAGAGCATTATTTTCCCTATGTGACATCGGATCAGCTCACCAATCAGGAACGTATATATATTGAAAAACATGGCGACAAAGAAGCATTTGCAGGTATAAGCGATTCATACGAGCTTGGCATGACACTTATATTTTTCCTTAGAAATATAGCCCAATATGAACACACAACCTGGCTCAATGTATCAAATCTGTACATGAACAAGGTTTATCTGTCTGCCCTTTCAACACAGGGAAAGATAATATTAAACATATCTCCTCAGGAAGATTCCGGACATGCTGAAGAATCCGGAATTAACCAGGCAAATAGAAGCAAACTCCTGGAGGCTGCAAGGCAGGGAGACAAGACTGCCCTGGAAAGTCTCACGCTGGATGATATGGACACCTATTCCCTGATAAATAAAAGAGTCAGACATGAGGATATCCTTTCTATAGTTGATACAAATTTCATGCCATACGGTATTGAGACAGAGCACTACTCCCTTATCGGAAACATCTTAAAGGTTGAGGAAAAGGCTAATTCCTTTACTGATGAACATATTTATATCCTTACTGTTCAGACAAATGATGTTGCCATGACCATAGCCATAAGTAAAGAAGACCTTATGGGTGAACCGGCTGTAGGAAGAAGATTTAAAGGTGTTGTATGGCTTCAGGGTCTTGTTGTATTGTAAAAGTATGGATAACTTAAGACAAAATCTTTTGCCCGAAAAGTGATTGTATATCATTTGACATTTGGTAATATATATATATTATGTTATTAAATATATAATGATAGTATATTATCCCACAGGGTATTTACATTTTCAAAAATATATAGTAAACTTATAAAGTTGATGCATCTGTAGCTCAGTAGGATAGAGCGTCCGCCTCCTAAGCGGAAGGTCGTGGGTTCGAATCCCGCCAGGTGCATATTTTTTAATACTCATGAGGATTTCTTTTATGAATTATATAGTTATGGACCTGGAATGGAATCAAAGCTACTCAGGTCACATGGGAGAACATCCGCGAATGCCTTTTGAAATTATAGAAATTGGTGCTGTCAAGGTAGACAAGAACTTCAATATAATTGATGAATATTGCAGCCTTGTACGACCGAGAATATATAAGAAACTTCATTCAAAGATTCGTTCTATACTAAATTATGATGAATATGACCTCAACACCAAGGGTCGTGGTTTCAAAGAAGTCTGCAATGAATTTCTAAAATGGTGTGGTGATGATTACATGTTCTGTACCTGGGGTCCTATGGATCTTACAGAGCTTCAGACAAATATGGATTTCTACTATATGCCTAAGTTACCACGTCCTGTGAAGTTCATTAACCTGCAGCAGATATATGCTGACAAGGCATCAGGTAAGGATAAGAGGAGTGCTAGTGTAAGCAAGCTTGAAAAAGCTGTATCTGAACTCAATATTCCTGAAGATATGCCATTTCACTCAGCTCTCAACGATTCAAAATATACTGCTCTGGTTATGAAAGCAATGAAACCAAAAAATATCAACAATCAATATTCTTTTGATCTTTATATCCATCCATCGGATATTAAGGACGAGATTACTGACAGACACAACAATATGTATGAATATATTACACGAACCTTTAAAACCAAACAGGAAGCTCTCGATGATCCTAAGGTATCTGAGGTAAGATGTTACAAGTGTAATAAGAAGGTCACTAAGAAGATCAAATGGTTTGCCAACAGCCCTTCATCATACATAAGCGTTGGAAAATGCTGGCACCACGGTTATTTCTGTGGAAAGATTAAATTCAAGCCGGATAACGAAGGATACTATATAGTTAAGACTATAAAGCCTATTGATAAATCAGGTATTGAAGAGATAAATGCAAAGCAGGAGGAAATCCGCGAGAAACGTAAAGAAAAGCGTCACAACAAATAAAATATATTAGTTTTATCAAGAATTTATTTTATAAATTTAATAAATGACCACTTAATTTTGGATTGAAGTATCAGTTATATTACCTGTATTTGGCAGTAGACTGATAAGACATAAAAAGAATATATTTACAAAAAAAGAAAACCTTTTCAGGTTTTCTTTTTTACGCCAACGGCTTCTTTGTAACCGTACCTGCTTTTCTTGGATACTTCATATCCGTAGACTGAATTTTCTTCACAAATACAAATTTTCTCTCTGCGTCGATCTCAGGAATATTTGTAGTGAATATGTTCTCCACCTGTCCTCCAAGGATACGGATTGCCTTCTTTCCACTCTGCATTTCTTCCCTATCATTTTCATTAAGGGCAACTGATTTGTAAGGAATAAAGTATCCCCCTACCTTTGCAAATGGCAGGCAGAACTCCGATAATGCTGCCAGTGCTGATACTGCCCTTGAAACCACAAGATCATACTGTTCCCTGTATTTCATATTCTTACCGCCATCCTCGGCTCTCATATGAACTGTCTCAATATCGGTAATTCCTATGGTCTTGATCACCTCATCAAGAAATGTAAGTCTCTTCTGAAGGGAATCCATAAGAGTCATCTTAAGCTCCGGAAAAGCTATCTTAAGGGGTATTCCCGGAAATCCTGCACCTGTTCCAACGTCTATAACCTTCAAAGGTTCTTTCATATCTTTAAACTTAGCAATAAGAAGACTGTCCGCAAAATGCTTATACATTACATCCTTCTTCTCTGTTATGGAGGTCAAATTCATTACCTTATTCCACTCAATAAGCATTTCATAATATGTATTGAATTGACTGATCTGCTCATCATTCAGTTCCACTCCAAACTGTCCACATATATCCTTTAATAATTCCATACTTTTTCCCATTTCCTGTTACTTTCTCGACTTAAGATAAATAAGGAGCACTGTAACATCCGCAGGGCTTACGCCTGATATACGACTTGCCTGTCCTATGTTCTCAGGCTTTATGAGCATAAGCTTCTGTCTTGCCTCTTTCCTTAAATTTGTAACATCATTGTAGTCAATATCCTCAGGTATCCTTCTGTTTTCAAGCTTCTTGAACTGATTTACCTGTTCCTTCTGCCTGTCAATATATCCCTTGTATTTAATGGATATATTGATCTGATCGATAACATCCTCCGGAAGCTCATTTCTCTCAGGATCGATAGGTGCTATCGCCTCATAAGAAAGCTCAGGTCTTCTGATAAGCTCTGAAAGGCTTGCGGCAGTCTTAAGAGTTGTGGACCCCATAGATGTAAGAAACTCCTGTATACTCTTATTTGCCCCTACCATTGTACTATCAAGTCTGTCTATCTCACTGTTGATAAGCTCCCTCTTATGGCAGAACTTCTTATATCTTTCATCATCTATAAGACCTATGTCATGACCTATATCCGTAAGTCTCAGATCTGCGTTATCCTGTCTTAACAGCAGTCTGTACTCGGCACGGCTGGTCATCATTCTGTAAGGCTCCCTGGTTTCCTTTGTGACAAGATCATCAATAAGGACTCCGATATATGCCTGGGATCTGTCAAGCACGAGAGGATCTCTTCCGAGTATCTTAAGGGTAGCATTTATACCTGCCATAAGTCCCTGTACAGCAGCCTCCTCATAACCTGAGCTGCCGTTTATCTGTCCTGCTCCGTACAAGCCTGCCACATCCTTAAATTCCAGCGTAGGCTTAAGGTTAATGGCATTTATGCAGTCATACTCGATGGCATAAGCATTTCTCACGATCTTCGCATGTTCAAGTCCCTTCATGCTCCTTATCATTGCATATTGCACGTCCTCCGGAAGAGAAGATGACATTCCGCCCATGTACATCTCATTTGTATTCTCACCCTCAGGTTCGATAAATATCTGATGTCTGTTCTTGTCAGGGAACTTCATGACCTTGTCCTCTATGGAAGGACAGTATCTTGGTCCTGTTCCTTCGATCACCCCTGAAAATAACGGTGAACGATTTATGTTATTCCTTATGATCTCATGAGTTTCTTCATTTGTATAGCAAAGCCAACAGCTTATCTGGTCTCTCTTTATATCGTCCTCTGTGTTGGTAAATGAAAATGGCACTACATGCTCATCACCCTTTTGTTCCTCCATCTGGGTGAAATCAATGGATCTCTTATCAAGTCTTGCCGGCGTACCGGTCTTAAACCTTCGTATCTCTATTCCCACGTCACTCATTGACTGGGACAGGTGATTTGCAGCCATAAGTCCGTTTGGTCCTGTATGATTTACCACATCACCATATATGCATCTCGCCTTAAGATATGTACCTGTGGCAAGGATAACTGCCTTTGCATGGTATATGGCACCTGAAAATGTCTTAACACCCACAACACTTTTTCCGTCCTCACCCAATATAAGCTCCGAAACCTCTGCCTGTCTCAAGGTAAGATTGTCAGTGTTCTCAAGAGTCTCCTTCATGGCTGCCGAATAATTCTTCTTGTCAGCCTGGGCACGGAGAGAGTGTACAGCAGGTCCCTTAGATGAATTTAACATCTTGGACTGGATGTATGTCTTATCTATGTTCTTGCCCATCTCACCGCCGAGAGCGTCAAGCTCCCTTACAAGATGTCCCTTGGAGCTTCCTCCTACATTGGGATTACATGGCATCATGGCAACGCTGTCCATACTCACTGTAAATATTATTGTATTTAATCCAAGTCTTGCTGACGCCAGGGCAGCCTCACAGCCTGCATGTCCTGCACCAACTACAACCACATCATATTCTTCCTCTAAATAAGGCATTTCCATGTCCTCCAATTTTTTTTACTTTCCCATACAGAACTCTGCAAATATTTTATCTGCCAGATCGTCTCTCATGGTTTCACCGAGTATCATGCCAAGATGTTCATAGGCGTCTAAAAGGTCTATTGAGAAGAAATCCTCCTCCATTCCCATGTCTATACTTTCTATAACCTTTGAAAGACTTTCTCTAGTCTTTATAAGTTCATCCTTGTGACGACTGTTGGTGATGTACAATTCATCATTGTACTGTAACTGTCCCGAAAAGAATTTGTCATTGAGAATGTTATACAATTCTTCCTTTCCGTCACCGTATTTTGCTGAGATTTCTATTATATCACCAGGTAATTCTTCACTTATCAACAACTTATCCACAACTACATCAAGGTCTGATTTATTGATCACTGTGATAACATTTCTGCCCTTAATGTGGCTTATTATCTGGCTGTCGTTATCATCTAACTGTTTTGAGCCGTCTACAACATATAGAATTAAGTCTGCGTTATCCACATTCTTAAGAGCTTTATCCACACCTATCTTTTCCACAACATCATCTGTTGATCTTATTCCTGCTGTATCTACAATATTTAATATTATTCCGTTAATGTTGACAACTTCCTCAAGAGTATCCCTGGTAGTTCCCTCTATCTCAGTTACTATAGCCCTGTCTTCCCCCAGTAAAAGGTTTAAAAGTGAGGACTTTCCGGCATTTGGCTTACCGGCGATCACAGTCTTTATACCCTCCTTCAGGACTCTTCCGTTGTCATAAGTAGCTAACAATTTATCCACATTATCAACCATGTTATCCACAATAACACGCAGCTTCTGTGGATAACCCTCCAAACTATAATGTTCCGGATCATCCAATGCCGATTCTATAAATGCTGTATTGTAGAGTATGGTATCTCTCATCTCTGTTATCCTGTCTTTTAATTCTCCCTTTAACTGGATGAGAGAGGATTTCACTGCGAAATCATTCTTGGCATTTATTATGTCCATAACCGACTCTGCCTGTGACATATCTATCCTGCCGTTTAGAAAGGCTCTCTTGGTGAATTCACCCGGTTCAGCGATTCTTGCTCCCGCTTTTATAACAGCCTCCAGAACCTCCTTTAACACATGGACACCTCCATGACATTGAAGCTCACATACATCCTCACAGGTATATGTATGAGGACCCTTCATAAGCAGAAGTATTCCCTCATCTATCATATTATCTCCGTCATACACACCACCAAATGCCGCAGTATAGCTCTTCATGGTCTTAACAACCTTTTTATCATTTGCAGGCTTAAAGACCTTTGAAGCTATATTTATGGCTTCTGAACCGCTTATTCTGATTATTCCTATACCCGCATTTCCCATTCCTGTTGCAATGGCACATATGGTGTCAGTTAAAAACATTTTTCTTCTCCTGTTGACTTAATATCATGTCAGATTTTTTTAAATTAATATTAACACTAATCTGCAATATTAGTTAAACCTGGCACATCTGATTAAAAATCCTGTAAAATTACACACGAAATTATTATATTACTTATATTATTTCTAATCAATCTCAATTTACTAAAAAGCCATGGTGCAAATTTACTAATTTACAAAAGCTGCCATATATACTTTCAAAATAAGATTCTAATAAATAAAAGAAGCCTTCCACATCTCAACATATGATAATTTCTATCACACATCGATCAATGAAAGGCTTTCCTTTATTTTGTCTTTATATCGACTTAATATACTTTCTTACAGAATATATTATTGATTATCTTCTGTCATACTTCTTTAAGTATACTATTACCTTACGATATGGTTCTTCACCTTCACTCTTTGTAGCTACATACTTATCATTCTGTAATGTTGAGTGGATTATTCTTCTCTCGTAAGGATTCATTGGTTCAAGGGCAAATGATCTCTTTGTTCTCTTTACCTTGAATGCAATGTTCTTTGCAAGATTTTCAAGTGTTTCTTTTCTTCTTGCTCTGTAGTTCTCTGTATCAAGCTTAACCTTGATGTAAGACTCGCTCTTCTTATTTACAGCAAGTCTGATAAGATACTGAAGAGCATCTAATGTCTGGCCTCTCTTGCCGATAAGGATACCCATATCTGAACCTTCAAGGTCAATGTTCATCTCACCTTCAATGTCATCGTAATCAATATTGATCTTAGCTTCAATGCCCATGGCATCAAGCATGCTTGCAATATATTCTTCGATCTCATCTACGAAGGTCTTCTTCTTTCTTGCCTTTATTATACAAGGCTTAGCACCGATACCGATAAATCCCTTGCTTGCTTCACTTACTACTTCGTATTCTATTGACTCAATAGGACAGCCGAATTCAAGTGATGCATTAGTGAGTGCCTCGTCCTTGGTCTTAGCTTTGAACTCAACGAATTCCATTATTTCTTTCCTCCATTATCATTGCTCTTTTTATCACCATACTGGAGCATGATATTTGCTTTTGAACCTATACTTCCCTGCTTATACTTTACATTACCCCTGTTATTAAGTGCTTCATTTTCAGCACTTGACGCTGAGTTGACGTAGTTCTTTAATCTTGTACTTGCATTCTTGTTAATGGTCTGTGCCTGGTCTCCCTCAGCACTTACATTACCATTCTGTGCATCCATCATCTTCTCGTAGAAAGATTTCTTGTTAGGATGTTTTGCCTTACGCTTTGCTTCCTTAAGAGCAGCCTTTGTCTCACACTTCTTAAGCAGTTCCTCAACATCACAGTTGTTGTAGTGGTGATTGATTATCATCTGGGTAATAAGAGATATTATCGCACCGAGAATCCAGTAAATACCAATAGCTATAGGAAGGTTAATACAGAAGAATAATGACATGATAGGCATCATGTAAGTCATGCTCTTCATCATACCTGCAGACTGTGCTGCCTGAGGATCTGATGCATTGTTCATTGCTGCATTATTTGCTGCCATTGAATACTTAGAACTTATAAACTGGAATAAAGCTGCAAGTATTGGAATGATAAGTGCAAATGAAAGCTTCCATCCCGGTGCATCTGTAATATTCAATCCAAAACAATTATTCATGTTATTGAACTGTTGCACAGCACTGTTTACAGCATCGGTATTTGATCCAAAGTTAAAGGTATCCATCACCTGATGCCAGTCTGTTGATGACATCTTATCAAGAACATCAATCACACTATTATCTGATGGTATTCCATCTCCGGCATTCTTCATCATTATGGAAGCATACTGTGAAGCTGTTGAAACAGCACCTTCATTATCTGTGGCAATTTTATTAATTATCTCATAATAATTATTAGGTGCTGCTGTCTTAATATACCCAAGAACTTCCTGATATTTTATCAACATATCTGATACATAAACAGGAATATTCTGAATGACCCTGTACAGACCGTAGAATACAGGAAGCTGAATAAGAGTTGGAAGACATCCTGAAGTAAGACTTACACCGTATTTCTTCTGGATCTTCTGTGTCTCCTGATTTTTCTTCATGAGAGATTCCTGATCTGTCTTGCCATTATATTTCTTAGTTGCTTTCTTAATCTCAGGCTGTATAAAACTCATAATCTTTGATGATTTCTGCTGCTTAAAGTTAAGAGGGAATAAACACGCTCTTATAAAGAAAGTAAACAGAATAACGCAGACTGTAAGATTTACATAGTTGAAACCCATTGCCTTGGTTATTAACTCAACGAACTTATAGATAAGTTCAAAGATGTTACCGAATAACCAGCAAATAGGTCCGAGAATAAGACCATCTTCCGCTGTTAGAAACATTTTGTCCTCCTTTATGGAACTGGATCGTATCCTCCTTTAGAAAAAGGATTACATCTGAGTATTCTCCAGATTGCCAAAAGACTTCCTTTAATCACCCCATGCTTCTGCAATGCCTCTATGGCATATTGAGAGCATGTAGGAAAATACTTACAAGTACCATGTTTTTTTAATCCTGATAGGTACTTCTGATAAAATCTGATTAAACCAATTAACAATTTTTTCATTTTAATCACCGTATATGAACTTATTTTTCCTTTTTTACAATTCTTTTAAGTCCAAGCAAATGAATCATAGCACTTTCTATGTCTCTGTATTTCTTGTCATATGCTCCGGCTCTGGCTACGAACACAATGTCATAGCCCTTGTCAATCTTATCCATGTTTAATCGGTATGCTTCTCTAATTAATCTGGTTACCCTGTGTCTTACCACACTATTTCCAACTTTTTTACTAACAGAGATTCCAATTCTATTATATCCCAAGCAGTTGTCTCTCAGGTACATTATTAAATATTTGTTGGCAACCGAATTTTTTGTATTATATACACTGCCAAACTCTCTGCTTTTTTTTAACGTAATAAAATTACTCATATAACCACCGATTCGTACTTAATTAGAAAAACTGGAGCAGCAACCATTTGTAATTGCCTATTTGGTATCGCCCCCTCATATTCATTCGGCGGCATTTCGTCAGCACCATTCTAAATATGTCTTCGACACTTGGTGCTTCCTACGGCAAGGGTTGCTGCGGCGTAACGATGTCACAGACATCATTACAATAACAATAAAAGGTCACAACCATGTGACCTTATGCTGATAACTTCTTTCTTCCTTTAGCTCTTCTTGCGGCCAATACCTTTCTGCCATTAGCAGTGCTCATTCTCTTTCTGAAACCGTGAACCTTAGATCTCTGTCTCTTCTTTGGCTGGAATGTCATCTTCATATCCATACTCCTCCTTTCTCATAAAAATTACCTTGTCCATTATATTGAAATACCCGGTAATCGTCAAGCTATTTTTAAAATATTGACAATTTTGTTTCAGATTACCATAATTTCATCTTTTGATTTACATAAATTTATCCACAAAATGTTTATAACTTGTGGATAACTCATTGATAATGTGTTTATTTTTTTTATCAAATCAACATTTTAAGCCTTTTGCTCCATTATAAACATATTTTTTTATTATATTAATTACTTAACATAAATTATGTTACATAAATATTACAAAACCTGTTTTTTTATATTTCTTCTTTAATTTTTTCTTCCATATAATATACATTTCATTGTAAATTATTAGAAGATCCACTTTTATTGATCATTATCCACTCTTCAATTACTGGTTCAAATACATGAATAAACTTGAAATCGGCACCCGTTTGTTATAGAATATAAGTATCTGTTTCTATGTCTAATTATCAACGAAAGGACCAATTTTTACATTATGAAAGAGAAAATTTTGTCAAAATGGGATGAGATTTTAAATACCCTTGAATCGGGATATGATCTCTCCCACATACTTATTAATACTTGGATAAAACCCTTAACAATATATAAGGTTGAAGGAAAAACCGTATATTTTGTTGTTGATGAGAAATTTGGACAGAGAGGTGTAGATTTCATTAAAAACAGATCTTACGATATTCTCCTTGCTTCAGCAATAAGGGAAGTACTTAACGATAGTTCCGTTGAAGTGATAGTAACTCTTGCCAGTGATTTTAATACAGATAAATCCCAGGCAGCTCCTGCCCTTAAGCAGGACTATTCAATAAACAAGGGAAATCTCAATCCAAAGTACACATTTGACACCTTTATTGTAGGTGAAAGCAATAAACATGCCTATGCAACATGCATAGCTGTTGCAGATTCTCCGGGACAGGATAAGTTTAATCCTCTTTTCTTATATGGAGGAGCAGGACTTGGCAAGACACATCTTATGCAGTCTATTGCCCATTACATAATGGAAAATAACCGAAGCATGAATGTTCTCTATGTTCCTTCAAATACATTTACAAATGAAATCGTAGAGGCAATAAAAAAGAATAAAACACAGGAATTCAGAGATAAATACAGAACTGTAGATGTACTTCTTATTGATGATATCCAGTACCTTATAGGTAAGGAAAGTACCCAGCAGGAATTCTTTGATACCTTCAATACCCTTCATGATGAAGGAAAACAGATCATACTTTCATCAGATAAACCTCCTAGAGAGATCAAGACTCTTGATGAAAGATATCGTTCAAGATTTGAATGGGGTGTTCCTATTGATATACATGCTCCTGATTATGAAACAAGAATGGCTATCCTTAAGAACAAGGTTGAGATGGATCACCTGGATAATATAGACGAGAATATACTTGAATATATAGCTGACAATATCACATACAATGTAAGAGCCTTAGAGGGTGCCCTTAACAAGTTAAGTGTATTCTCAGAGCTTGGAAAGACTCATATATCCCTTGAAAAGGCAAAGGATATACTTAAGGATCACATATCAAAGGAAGGAACAGTTTCCATTACTCCGGAACTTATTATCAATGTAGTTTCAGAGCACACAGGAATATCAGTTGAAGATATAAAGTCAACAAAAAGAACAAAGGATATCTCCAATGCAAGACAGGTTGCCATGTATCTGTGCAGAAAGTACACAGTAAACGGTCTTAAGACCATAGGTAACTTCTTTGGAGGAAAGGATCACTCAACTGTCATGAGCAATATAAAGAAGGTTGAGCAGAAGCTTTCCGAGGATTCAGAATTTGCAGCAGATATAGATGCAATAACAAAAAAAATAAGTCCTTCATCATAATATTTATCCACATATGGTGTTTATATTAATGATGATTAGTATGTATAACCTGTTGAAAACTCATTTTAAATGATTTTTCCTCAAAATTGACATTGTTTATAACCTCCATGGTAATAAACATCAATCTATTGATTAACAACATTTATACATGGCAGATAATTCCTTTATTTTCAAGGGGTTCGGGAATTATCAACACTTACAATACCCCTACTACTATTACTACTATAATATTATTAATTAAATGAGATGCACACTGTGCCTGAAAGGAGTTATAAACATTATGAAAATTTCATGTATGAAGAACAGTTTTCTCCAGGGAATAAATATTGTTATGAAAGCTGTATCTAACAAAACTACTCATCCTATTCTTTCATGTATACTGATCGAAGCAGCAAATGGCAAGATCAAGCTCACTGCAAATGATATGGAGATAGGAATTGAAAGTTACATAAAGGGAAACGTTACAGAGGAAGGAAAGGTTGCCTTAGATGCCAAGCTTCTTTCAGACATTATAAAGAAATTCCCTGACAGTGAAGTTTTTATAGATGTAAATGAAGATTTTAAGACAACCTTAAGATGTGAGAAGTCTAAGTTCGTTCTTTCAGGTAAGTCAGGAGATGACTTCGCAAGCCTTCCTGAGGTTGCAAAGAATAAGTGTGTAACAATTTCACAGTATACTTTAAGAGAGATAATCAACCAGACTATCTTCTCAATTTCAGATAACGAGAATAACAAGCTTATGACAGGAGAGCTTATTGAGGTAAATAATAATACTCTCAGCATAGTTTCCCTTGACGGTCACAGAATTTCCATAAGAAAGGTAAGACTTAAGGGAATAAACAATGATGTTAAGGTTGTTGTACCGGGTAAGTCTCTCTCTGATATAAGCAAGATCATAAACGGCGGAATTGATGATGAAGTAAAGATATACTTTAACGAGAATAATGTATTATTCTGTTTCAACGATACAAAGGTTGTTTCAAGACTTATTGAGGGTGAATATTTCAGAATAAACAGCATGCTTTCAGTTGATTATGAAATAAAAATAACCGCAAATAAGAGAGACCTTCTTAATTCCATAGACAGAGCTTCCATCATGATAAAGGAATCAGACAAGAAGCCTATCAAACTTTCCATAGAGGATGATCTTCTCAGATTAAAGATAGATTCCCTTGTAGGATCAAACACTGAAGAGGTTGAGATAAAAAAGGAAGGTGCAAATCTTATTATTGGATTTAATCCTAAATTCCTTATGGATGCTTTAAGAGTAATTGATGATGAAGAGATAACTATCTACATGAACAACAAGAAGGCACCTTGTCTTATCAAGGATGAGCAGGAAAGTTATCTGTACCTGATTCTTCCAATGGGAATAAATGATAGTGTAGATTGATCTGATTGAAAGGCAGAAAAGATGGAGATAATTAAACTTAGAGATGAATTTATAAAGCTTGGTCAGGCATTAAAGGCTGCGGGATTCGTAGATTCAGGAGTAGAAGCAAAGGAATATATAGTTCAGGGACTGGTTCTTGTAAACGGTGAAGTTGAAACAAGAAGGGGAAGAAAGCTATATGACGGAGATGAGGTTGTCTTTGATGGAGACAAGATAAGTATCCAGAAGTAGTGATCTCATCAATATAGACATTATGTACATAAAATCATTAAAGTTAAATAATTTCAGAAATTATGAAAATCTGGATATTTCTTTTGAAAAAAATACGAATATTCTCTATGGGGACAATGCCCAGGGAAAGACAAATATACTGGAATCCATATATATGTCTTCCACTACCAGGTCCCACAGAGGAAGCAAAGACAGAGAAGTAATAAGAATAGGTCAGGAAGAGTCACATATAAGAGTATGCATTAATAAATGTGATGTGGATCATGAAATAGATATGCATATCAAGAAAAGCAAAAATAAGGGAGTAGCAGTTGACGGTGTATCAATACACAGAACAACTGAATTATTTGGTTTATTAAATGTGATTTTTTTCTCTCCTGAGGACTTGTCCATAATAAAAAACGGACCTTCTGAAAGAAGAAGATTTATTGATATGGAGCTGTGTCAGTTAAATAAGCTCTATTACCAAAATCTTTCCTCATATCATAAGATATTAAATCAGAGAAACAGTCTTCTTAAACAGCTTGCCTACAATAAAAGTCTCATGGATACTCTTGAGGTATGGGATGATCAGTTAGTCCTGTATGGATCAAAAGTTATAGAAGAAAGAGAAAGATTTGTACGGATGATGAATGAGATCATATACGACATACACTATAATCTTACATCCGGTAAAGAAAAGCTTGAGATAGTATATGAAAAAAGTGTAGAAGCAGATAAATTCAAAGATACTCTTATTGATAAGAAAAATGTGGATTTAAACTATACAAGTACCCAGACAGGACCCCACAGGGATGATATTTCATTCTTGATAAATGGCATAGATGCAAGGAAATTTGGATCCCAGGGACAGCAAAGGACTGTGGCACTTTCATTAAAGATGGCTGAAATTAAACTTGTTAAGAAGATGATAAATGATGATCCCATACTTTTACTTGATGATGTAATGAGTGAGCTTGACAGTAAGAGAAGGGCTTCGCTGATAGATGAGATAAAAGATATACAGACAATTATAACCTGTACCGGTTATGACGATTTTATAAAAGAACAGATGACGATCAACAGTGTTTACAAAGTAGTGAATGGTACTGTTTCTAAGGAGTGATCAGCATTTGCTGATTATTAAGGAGGACAAAAATGGGTAACAATTATGAAGAATATGATGCTGACCAAATCCAGATCTTAGAGGGACTGGAAGCGGTAAGAAAAAGACCTGGTATGTACATAGGAAGTACGTCCGAGAGAGGATTACATCATCTTGTGTATGAAATAGTAGATAATTCAGTTGATGAGGCATTGGCTGGATTTTGTACTCATATTGAGGTATTCATAAACAAGGATAACTCCATAACTGTTATTGATGATGGTCGAGGTATCCCTATAGGTATACAGAAGAAGACAGGTATACCTGCTGTTGAGGTAGTATTCACTATACTTCATGCCGGAGGAAAGTTCGGTGGCGGAGGATACAAGGTATCCGGTGGATTGCACGGTGTAGGTGCGTCAGTGGTTAATGCCCTTTCCAACTGGCTTGAGGTTGAAGTAACAAGAGATGGAAAAGTATATAAGCAGCGTTACGAAAGAGGAAAGGTAATGTATAAGCTTAAGGAGATCGGTGAGGCTCCTGCGGATAAATCCGGAACAAAGGTAACATTCCTTCCTGATGATACAATATTTGAACAGACAGTTTATGATTTTGATACCTTAAGAAACAGACTTCGTGAGATAGCATTCCTTACAAAGGGATTAAGAATTACCCTTACAGACTTAAGAGAAGAGCCTGCAAAGGTAAGAAGTTTCCATTACGAGGGAGGTATAAAAGAATTTGTCCAGTACCTTAACAGACATAAGACTCCTCTTTACGAGAAGGTAATCTACTGTGAGGGTATGAAGAATGACGTAATGGTAGAGGTTGCTCTCCAGCATAATGACTCTTACAATGAATCAACATATTCATTTGTAAATAATATAGTTACACCTGAGGGTGGAACACATCTTACAGGCTTTAAGGCTGCAATAACCAAGGTATTCAACGATTATGCAAGAAAGAACGGAATACTTAAGGACAAGGATGACAATCTGTCGGGAGATGACCTGAGAGAGGGTCTTACAGCAGTTATATCGGTTAAGATCGGTAATCCTCAGTTTGAGGGACAGACCAAGCAGAAGCTGGGTAACTCAGAAGCAAGACCTGCAGTAGAAGGAATAGTAACCGAACAGATAACCTATTTTCTTGAACAGAATCCTGATGTAGCCAAGATAATCGTAAATAAGGCAACACTTGCCCAGAGAGCAAGAATAGCTGCAAGAAAAGCAAGAGATGTGGCAAGAAAGGCTAATCTCGGTGACAATATGGCACTTCCCGGAAAGCTTGCAGACTGTTCAGATAAGGATCCTAAGAACTGTGAGATATATATAGTGGAGGGAGATTCCGCCGGTGGTTCAGCAAAGACTGCCAGATCAAGATCAACCCAGGCTATACTTCCGTTAAGAGGTAAGATACTTAATGTGGAGAAGGCAAGAATAGACAGAATACTTGGAAATGAAGAAATCAAGGCCATGATAACTGCATTTGGAACAGGTATACATGAGAACTTTGATATAAGCAAACTCAGATATAACAAGATAATCATTATGACTGATGCCGATGTAGACGGAGCCCATATTGCAACACTTCTGCTTACCTTCTTCTACAGATTTATGCCTGACCTTATAAGAAAGGGACATGTATATCTGGCACAGCCTCCTCTCTATAAGTTAGAGAAGAATAAGAAGATATGGTATGCATACAGTGATGATGAGCTTAACAGAATACTTAACGAGGTAGGAAGAGATCAGAACAACAAGATTCAGCGATACAAAGGTCTTGGTGAGATGGATCCTGAACAGCTTTGGGAGACAACAATGGATCCTGAGAGAAGAATACTTCTTAAGGTTGCCATAGATGATGACGACGAGTCAGAGATAGATATGACATTTAACGTATTAATGGGTGACAAGGTTGAGCCTCGTAGAGAATTCATAGAGAAGAATGCGAAGTACGTTAAGAATCTGGATATTTAATATTTGAACATTTTTCTTTTGATGAAAGGATGAAAAAATGGAAGACGATAAGATTTTTGATAAGGTAGATGAGGTTGGTCTTAAAAAGACAATGGAACGCTCATATATAGATTATGCCATGAGTGTTATCGCAGCCAGAGCACTGCCGGATGTCAGAGACGGATTAAAGCCTGTACAGAGAAGAATTCTCCATGCAATGATAGAGTTGAATAACGGACCCGACAAGCCACATCGTAAATGTGCCCGTATTGTCGGTGATACAATGGGTAAATATCATCCGCACGGAGACAGTTCTATCTATGAAGCTCTCGTAAAGCTTGCACAGGAATGGAATACAAGATATCCACTGGTTGACGGTCACGGAAACTTCGGTTCAGTGGATGGAGATCATGCGGCTGCCATGCGATATACAGAGGCAAGACTTTCAAAGATATCCATGGAAATGTTAGCTGATATTAACAAGAATACAGTTGATTTCGTACCTAACTTTGATGAAACAGAGAAGGAGCCTACAGTTCTTCCGTCAAGGTATCCTAATCTTCTTGTAAATGGTACATCAGGTATAGCAGTTGGTATGGCAACCAATATCCCTCCACATAACTTAAGAGAGATAATCGGTGCTGCGGTAAAGGTCATAGATAACAAGATAGAGGAAAACAGGGAGACCACCATAGAAGAGCTTATGGAGATAGTAAAGGGTCCTGATTTCCCTACAGGAGCACAGATTTTAGGCAGAAGGGGAATAAACGACGCTTACAGAACAGGAAGAGGTAAGATAAAGGTTCGTGGTGTTACCGATATTGAGGTTATGCCAAACGGTAAGAGCAGAATTGTTATTACAGAGCTTCCTTACATGGTAAACAAGGCACTTCTTATCCAAAAGATGGTTGAGCTTGTAAAGGATAAGAGAATTGAAGGAATTACAGATATAAGAGATGAGTCCTCAAGAGAGGGTATGAGAGTTGTTGTTGAGCTTAGAAAGGATGCCAATGCCAATGTTATTCTTAATCAGCTCTACAAGCACACCCAGCTCCAGGATACATTTGGAGTAATAATGCTTGCACTGGTTGACAATCAGCCAAGGATACTTAATCTCAACGAAATGCTCTTCTATTACATAAAGCACCAGGAAGATGTTGTAACCAGAAGAACACAGTACGACCTTAACAAGGCAGAAGAGAGAGACCATATATTACAGGGTCTGCTTATTGCCCTTGACAATATTGATGAAGTAATACAGATAATCAGAGCGTCAAGAAATGCAAATGAAGCCAAGATAAATCTCATGGAGAGATTTGGACTTTCAGATGCACAGGCTCAGGCAATCGTAGATATGAAGCTTCGTTCTCTTACAGGTCTGGAAAGAGAAAAGCTTGAGAACGAGCACAGAGAGTTAGTTGCAAGGATTGCAGAGTTAAAGGCAATACTTGCAGACAAGAACAAGCTTCTCGGTGTTATCAAGACAGAATTACTGGCAATATCAGATAAGTACGGTGATGACAGAAGAACCTCCCTTGGTCAGGATGATGATGATATTAAGGATGAAGAGCTTATTGAGAAGGAAAACATTGTAGTAGCAAGAACTCATCTTGGATACATTAAGAGAATGCAGGATGATAACTTTAAGGCTCAGAAGAGAGGTGGTAAGGGTATTAAGGGTATGCCTACTATCGAAGATGATTATATCGAAGATATATTCATGACCACTACCCACCACTATATTATGTTCTTCACCAATAAGGGAAGGGTGTACAGGTTAAAGGGCTATGATATACCTGAATCAAGCAGGACTGCGAGAGGAGTAGCTATCGTAAATCTCCTTGAGATGTTGCCTGGTGAGAAGGTAACAGCCATCATTCCATTCAAGAGATATGAAGAGAATAAATATCTGTTCATGGCAACCAAGAATGGTATGATCAAGAAAACACCACTCATTGATTATGTAAATGTGAAAAGATCAGGACTTATCGCCATCGATCTTAAGGATGATGATGACCTTATCGAGGTTAAGATCACTGACGGTAAGGATGATATGTTCCTTATTACTGAGGGTGGAATGTGTATCAGATTTAACGAGAGAGATGTAAGGAGTACCGGACGTAGTACTATGGGTGTGAAGGGTATAAGCCTTTCAAAGGATGATAAGGTAATATCACTCATCATGGGAAGTCATGGGGACCATATCCTCTTTGTTACAAAAAATGGTATGGGCAAGAAGACAGATATTACTGAATTCTCATCCCAGAATCGTGGCGGTAAGGGTCTTAAGTGTTACAAGATTACTGAGAAGACAGGAAATCTTGTAGGTGCCAAGATAGTAAATGATGAAAATGAAATGATGTTGATAACCAATGAGGGTATAATAATAAGATTTGACAGCAGTGATGTGTCAGCTCTCGGAAGAGTAACATCCGGTGTTAAACTTATGAACATTGATTATGAAAATGGGGTATTTGTTGCAGCTATTACAAAGGTAAGAGACAAGCCGGCAGAAATTTCATCCAGCGACATAGTTGATGAGGATGAGGTTGAAACAACAGCCATTGAAGTTATTGATGACGTTGAAGATACCGGCAATGCCTGGACCAAACAAGATAACGGCTCTGTTGATGAAGATAAGGAATAAAGAGAAAATCATGAAAAATAATCAATTTTTTGTGATGGGTGGAGGAAGCCATAGTGACAGATTTTATTAAAGTACTTGCCGATACAGCTACGGAGGTTACAACGGAAGCAGGAAGCAGTGCCACAACGGAGGCAAAAAATGAGATATTAAACATCATTAATATTGCCAGGAACACTGATAAAATATCCATGGTCATCAAGGATGTAATAGTGATCCTTGTGGTGATCGCAATATTTTTTCTTGTAATAACAATTCTGCTTCACGTAAGAAAAGCATATATACACAGCAAGGATCCTAATTATGAACATAATGACGATGATTTCCTTGATGAGTAATGTACTAAATCAAACAAGCAACTGATGACCAGGGAGATGGGTTTTGCGGCCCATCCCCCTGAAATCTGTGTTAAGGGATCACAGGTTTCACAGTAATTATTCCCGAAAAAAAGAAGAATGAGGATAATAAAGACAGAAAGTATAATTGATGTTGTAAAGGACATGTGCATAAAGGCAAATATACATTTGTCCCAGGATATGGAAGATACCATAAGAAAAGCAGCAGCAGAAGAAGACAGCAAACTTGGAAGACAGATCATGAATCAGCTATGTGATAACCTTGATATAGCAGCAAGAGACGAAATTGCAATATGTCAGGATACCGGCATGGCTGTATTTTTTGTTAATATAGGACAGGATATACACCTTGAAGGAATGAATATTACAGACGCCATAAATGAAGGTGTAAGAAGAGGTTACAAAGAAGGATATCTCAGAAAGTCAGTTGTATCGGATCCACTTTTAAGGGTAAATACAAACGACAACACTCCTGCCATTATCCACTATGACATTGTGCCGGGAGATAAGCTTGAGATTACAATAGCTCCTAAGGGCTTTGGAAGCGAGAACATGAGCAGAGTGTTCATGCTTAAGCCTGCTGACGGAGAAGAGGGTGTAAAGGAAGCTATCGTAAAGGCTGTTATGGAAGCAGGCCCTAATGCATGCCCACCAGTATTTGTAGGTGTTGGCTTAGGCGGAGACTTTGAGTTATCGGCAGAGCTTGCCAAGAAAGCTCTTACAAGAAAGGCAGGGGAACATTCAAAGCTTCCTCACATTGCCAGGATAGAGGAAGAGGTGCTTGATACAATAAACAAGAGCGGTATAGGTCCTGGTGGCTTAGGCGGTAAGACCACAGCCCTTGCAGTAAATATTGAAACCTACGCAACCCACATTGCTGGTATGCCACTTGCGGTAAATATGTGCTGCCATGTAAACAGACATGTTACAGTTGTAATTTAATATGAGAATATTTAATATAACTGTATTTGAGAGACATATTATATGATCTGGACAATTTATATAATAAACTAATCTGATATTTGGATAAGGAGATTGGATAAATAATGGAAAAACATATAAATGCACCATTTGACAAGGAACAGGTTAAAGACCTTAAAGCCGGTGGCTATGTATATATTTCAGGAACCATCTATAGTGCAAGAGATGCGGCGCATAAGAGAATGTATGATGCCATCCTTGCGTCAGAGTATAGTGACGCCGATGGAAAGACATTATATGAAAAAGGTGTAATACCATTTGATCTTACAAATAATGTAATATATTATCTTGGACCTACACCTGCAAAGGAGGGCCAGGTAATAGGCTCTGCAGGACCTACAACCAGTACAAGAATGGACAAATACACCCCACTTATTTTAAGCAAGGGTCTTAACGGAATGATAGGAAAGGGTAAGAGAGGTCAGGCAGTAATAGATTCAATAATCAGGGATCAGGCAGTTTACTTTGCTGCCGTAGGTGGAGCCGGTGCACTTTTATCCGGCTGTATCAAGGAGTCAGAGGTCATTGCATATGATGACCTTGGAGCAGAAGCAATCAGGAAAATGAGAGTTGAAAATTTCCCGGCTATAGTTGTTATCGATTGCCAGGGAAACAATCTCTATGAAACAGCGGTTGAGGATTACAGAAACTCAAGGACTTAAGGAGGGATATTCCATGGGAAAGCAATCAAGAAAGAAAACATCGGTAAATAAGAACATATTCACCAGCGGGTTTGTATTTTCAAAAGTAAACGCAGTAATGCTGGTGCTGTTTCTTATAGTTGAAGCAATATATTATTATATTTGCGTTCCTTCATTAAGCATATATTCCGGTGAACTGTATCAGTGGCTTATTGTTACTGTTATTCTTCTTATGGTATGTTTCCTTAATTTCAAGAAAAAGGAAAATGTAATAATAGTAGACGGAGTAAAGCTGGTAAATAAGATAACCAAGTACGGTATTATGGCAATCGCAGGCATAATCGTGATTCTTATATTTGCGTCATTTTTCTCATCCAAGCTTTTCTTTTCATCCAAGTATGCAAGTCTTATAAACATTGAGGATGGAAACTTTGCTACAGATATACCTGAGAGCACAGATATAAACAATATTGCTCTAATGGATACAGAAACAGCCAAGATAATCGGAGAGAGAGCCATAGGTTCCCTTTCAGATGTGGTAAGCCAGTATGTGGTAAGCAATTACTACAGCACAATAGATTACAACGGAAGACCTATGAAAGTAGCGTCTCTGGAATATGCTGGATTTATCAAATACTTTAACAACAAGAATACCGGGGTTCCGGGATATGTTCTGGTGGATCCTGTAAAGAACGAGGCACAGTATGTAAAGCTTGATAAGCCAATGAAGTATGTGCCATCAGCGTATTTTAATGATAATCTCATGAGACATGTTCAGATGAAGTATCCTACAAAGCTTATAGATGATTATTATCTTGAGCTTGATAATGAGGGAAATCCATACTATATATGTCCTACCATGAAGGCAAATGCCGGTCTATTCGGAGCCATGGATGTAGATGGTGTCATTGTGTGTGATCCGTGTACAGGTGATACTGAATATTTCCAGGTGGGCAATGTACCAAACTGGATAGACAGAGTATATGACGGAGATCTCATGTGTCAGAAGTATGATTGGTACGGAAGATTATCCGGCGGATATGTAAACAGCGTTATCGGAAACAAGGGATGTAAGAAGACTACAGATGACTATGGTTATAAGGTTATGGATGGAGATGTATGGGTTTATACCGGAGTAACCTCTGTAAATGCAGATGAGTCTAATATAGGCTTTGTCCTTATGAACTTAAGAACCGGCGAAAGCAAATATTACAGCATTGCCGGTGCCGAGGAGTATTCTGCCATGAGTTCTGCAGAGGGACAGGTACAAAATCTTGGTTACAGGGCGAGCTTCCCATCACTTATAAATATTAAGAATATCCCGACATATATAATGGTTCTGAAGGATAATGCGGGACTTGTAAAGATGTATGCTTTGGTAAATGTGGAAAAATATAACATTGTTGCTACAGGAAACACCCAGAGGGACGCTCTTAAGGAATATACCAGATTACTGTATGAAAATGGCATAACAAACAGCAGTTCAGACCTTGAAGGTATGCCAAATAAGGACATAGTTGTAAAGGATATCAAGTATATTGCTGTGGAAAATGAGACATATGTCTACATTACCGACAAGGATGGTAATGTGTACAAACAGAAATTTGCAGATAATGAACAGTTGATATTTATCCAGCCGGGAGACAAGATAAAGATATATTACGCTGAAAGCGAAGATAATATAAATATCCTCAGTGACTTTGAGAAGTCAAATTAAATAAAATATTTGCAAGAACATATGTTTGTGTGATATAGTCAGATAAAAACAGATTATGGTGAAATTAAGAAGGGAAAGTTAGATGTCGTACAGTGCAAAAAACATAGAGGTTTTAAAGGGCCTTGAACCCGTAAGACTAAGACCGGGTATGTATATTGGAAATACAGGGAGAAGCGGACTCAACCATCTGGTACAGGAGCTCATAGATAATTCGGTGGATGAACACCTGGCAGGGTACTGCAAGAATATATATGTAAGTATCAACGAAGATGGTTCTGCAACAGTGTCCGACGACGGAAGAGGAGTTCCTGTAGATATACACGCTACAGAGGGAATACCGGCAGAGAGAGTTGTATATACAGTATTACATGCAGGCGGTAAGTTTAACGGAAACACATACAAGATAAGCGGAGGTCTTCACGGTGTTGGTTCGGCAGTTGTAAATGCCCTGTCAAAGAAGCTTATAGTGGATGTTGCAAGGGACGGATATCTTTACCATGATTCCTATGAATATGGCAATCCTACAACAGAATTGATTGACGGTAATCTCCCTAAGGAGAAGCTTAAGACCAGACGTACAGGTACTACGGTAACACTGTATCCCGATGAAAGTATATTTGAGACAGTTAAGTTCAAGGCAGACGCCATCAGGCAGAGAATAAAGGAAACCTGTTATCTGAACCCTGAGCTTACAATTACATTTGAGAATAAGAGAGACGGCAAAGAGCCTATAGTGTTTCATCAGCCGGGAGGTCTTTCAGCATTTGTGGAGGACATATCAGAGGGACTTACCCATACATCACCGGTGGTGGCTATCAGCGGCGAGAAGGATGGGATAAGTGCAGATATCGTATTTCTTATGACTGAAGATGGCGAAGAGAACATCATTGGATTTACAAATAATATTACAAACCCTGAGGGCGGTACACATGTAACCGGATTTAAGACAGGATTTGCAAAGCTTATAAATAATTACGCGAGAAATGAACTGGGACTTTTAAAGGATAAGGACTCGAACCTTTCGGGAGCAGACATAAGATCAGGTATGCAGGCGATAATATCAGTCAAGCATCCGGATCCTCAGTTTGAGGGACAGACCAAGACCAAGCTTTCAAACACAGATGTGACAAAGGCTGTGGATGATATCGTAAAGGAACAGCTTACAGTATACTTCGACAGAAACTATGAAGTGCTCAAGGATATCTGCGACAGAGCGGTTGCTCTTTCAAAAAAGAAAGCAATGGACAAGTCCAAGATCAATATTTCCAAGTTCTCATTTGAGGGAAACGGAAAGCTTGCAAAGCAGGAGTCAAATGACGCAGAGAAATGTGAGATATTCATAGTGGAGGGAGATTCTGCGGGAGGTTCGGCAAAGACCGCCAGAAACAGAAAGTACCAGGCGATACTTCCCCTTAGAGGAAAGATATTGAATGTGGAGAAAAAGCCTGTTGCCAAGGTTCTTGAAAATGCAGAGATAAAGGCCCTTATAAATGCTTTTGGCTGCGGTTTCTTACAGGGCTACGGAAATGACTTTGATATCTCTAAGCTTAACTACAATAAGATAATAATCATGACTGATGCGGACGTGGACGGAGCACATATTGCCACACTGCTTCTTACATTCTTCTACAGATTCTTCCCGGATCTTATAAGAGAAGGTCATATTTACATTGCTATACCACCTCTCTACAGAGTAGGTGAGGGAAAGAATATAAAGTATCTCTATTCAGATGATGAGCTGGCGAAATACAGAAAGACTCATCAGAACAAGTTCATGATACAGAGATACAAGGGTCTTGGTGAGATGGATGCCGACCAGCTCTACGAAACCACCATGGATCCGGATAACAGAGTTTTAAAGCAGGTATCCATAAACAGCATTGTTGAAGCAAACCAGCTCACCCAGACACTTATGGGAACAGAGGTTGCACCGAGAAGAGAATATATCGAGACCCACAGCATGGACGCTGTACTTGATATATGAGGAGGCGTCCATGCATCGAAGATGCATATAGGAATGACGCCGACGAAATGTCGCCGAACGAATGTGAGGGGACGCCACCAATACGAATGTGAGGGGGCGATACCAACATGTATGTGAGGGGCAACACATAAATAGGAGAATAAACAATGGCAGAGAAAATATTAAACATAGATTTTGAATCGGAGATGGGCCAGTCTTATGTGGATTACGCCATGTCAGTTATTACTGAGAGAGCACTTCCCGATGTAAGAGACGGACTAAAGCCTGTACAGAGAAGAATATTGTATTCACTGAACAGTCTTGCCAGTTCAGACAAGCCACACAGAAAGAGCGCAAGAATAGTAGGTGATACCATGGGTAAGTTCCATCCCCATGGTGACAGCTCAATATATGAGGGACTTGTAAATATGGCACAGAACTGGAAGCTTCCAATTCCACTTGTGGATGGACATGGTAACTTCGGTGCCGTGGATGGTTCAGGTGCTGCGGCAATGCGATACACTGAAGCAAGGATATCCAAATACACAGAAGATGTGTGTATGAAGGATCTTTCATATTTCAAAGACAGATTTATCCCTAACTTTGACGGAACAGAGACAGAACCTACATTTCTTCCATTCCAGGTTCCTAACATACTGGTATCGGGAAGTACAGGTATTGCGGTAGGTATGGCGACAAATATCCCTACCCACAATCTCGGAGAGGTTATAGATGCTACCATAGCATATCTCAATGATCCTGAGATATCCCTTGGAGAGCTTCTTGATATAATGCCGGGACCGGATTTTGCCACCGGCGGAATAATAAATGCCTCAAGAGATGATCTTCTGGGAATTTATGAGACAGGTCTTGGAAGACTTAAGGTAAGAGGTAAGGTTGAGGTAAGAGATATCGGCTACGGAAGAAAGAGTATCTGTGTGACAGAGCTTCCTGTAACCATGATAGGCGGAACAGCCAAATTCCTTGATACAGTGGCAGAACTTACCAGAAACAGAGAGCTTCCTGCGGTTGTAGATATTGCCGACAGAGGTGACAAGAATGGTGAGTGTCTCTGTATTGATGTTAAGAAGGGTACCAGTGACGCCGAGATAGAGAACATAATCAACATCCTCTACAAGAAGGCAGGACTTGAGGATACTTATGGAGTTAATATTAACTGCATAAATGATGGCAAGCCGGAGGTCATGGGTCTTAAGAGGATACTTAAGATATACACTGATTTCAAGTATGATCTCTATAATACCAAGTATACCAAGCTTCTTGCAGAGCAGGAGAATGTTAGGGAAGTAAAGGAAGGTCTTCTTACAGCCGTTGACTGTATCGATCTTATCATAGAGATACTTCGTGGAAGTAAGAAGGTGGCAGATGCCAGAGCATGTCTTATCCATGGAGATACTTCAAATATTAAGTTCAGATTTAAAGGTTCGGAGGCAGACGCAAAGGAGCTTCACTTCACAGAGAAGCAGGCAGACGCCATACTTGCCATGAGACTCCAGAAGCTTATAGGTCTGGAGATAGACCAGCTTAAGAAGGAGCTTGATGAGGCTGAGAAGCTTATTAAGAAGTACAGCAGGCTTTTGTCAGGAAAAGCAGCCATGATGAAGCAGATGATTTCAGATATGGAGGCCATCAAGGCAAAGTATGCCATTCCTAGAAGATCTGTTATAAAGGATTGCGGTGAGGTAGTAGTCAAGAAGGCAGAGGTTGTTGCCACTGAAGTAGCAGTTCTTCTGGATAGATTTTACTATATAAAGGTTGTGGACGCAGGTGTATATGACAAGAATACAGAGCAGATCACAAGAGACTACAGGTTTGCGTTTAAGTGTCAGAATACGGATAGAGTTGCGGTATTTGCAAATAATAGTAACATGTACACCATCAAGGTTCTTGATATTATAAAGCTTCAGGCAAAGAAGAATACCAATTCAAAGTCTTCATCTTCCAAGAAGGCTTCCTCACAGGGACTTATAGGAAGACTTAACGATAAGGGAATACAGATCTTTGAATTTTGTAATATGGACGGCAAGGAAGACATATTATATATGGGATGTGTTGAACAGTTTGTGGATAAGACATTCTTATTTGCAGATAAATATGGATTTGCCAAGAGAGTTGCAGGTAATAACTTCGATGTAACAAGAAAGTCCATTGCGGCGTCCAAGGCAGATGAGGAGATAATCTATATCGGTCTTGTGGATGAGAGCGATTTTGTTGTTGCCAGATCCCAGGATGGATTCTACATCCGTGTGGCTGCTGCGGAGATCCCTGAAAAGGGCAAGGGAGCAGGCTGCATTAAGTTCATGTCCATTGCTGATACGGATAACATTGAGGAAGTTGCAGTGGGAAGTATCAAGGACAGCATTACAGTGGGCGAGAAGGAAGTAGCCTTTACAAGGATAAAACCTGTAAGACGTGGAGGAAAGGGTACTAAGCTCAGACTGTAACAATAAAAAAACATGTTGACAAATCTTTCCCGGTTTGTTATCATGTACTAGCGTCAAAAATAAATACATCCCTGGTGGGAACATTCATTTAGGCATTTTGCAGAAGTACTCAAGTGGCTGAAGAGGCGCCCCTGCTAAGGGTGTAGGCCGTTTGCGCGGCGCGAGGGTTCAAATCCCTCCTTCTGCGTTCCTTTTTTGGAATGCTTGAATAATATTTTTGACATATTCCTCGATAGCTCAATGGTAGAGCACTCGGCTGTTAACCGAGGGGTTGTAGGTTCGAGCCCTACTCGGGGAGTTTAAGGATGGGTGAAGGAATCCTCCCATTACATGGGTCCCTCCTTATGATATGAAGTGTAAGCTGTAAACAGCTTACTAATCACAAGGAATCTTCCCACTGCGTGGGTCCCTCCTTATGATAATAAATGTAAGCAACAAGTTGCTTACTAATCACAAGGAATCCTCCCATTACACGGGTCCCTCCTTATGATATATGGCGCGATAGCCAAGTGGTAAGGCCCCGGTCTGCAACACCGTCATCGCCGGTTCAAATCCGGCTCGCGCCTCTGATTAAATAAAACCTGATTCTTCGAATGAAGAGCCAGGTTTTTATATTTAATTTCATATTAATTTTTGACAATAAATGTCACTTTGCTACTGTCGGATGGCAAAGGACATTTATTTTTTTTTGGGAGAGATATCAGTATTAAGATTTTAAATGTATTAATGTTCAAGAAGGAGAAATGAAAATGCCTAAGTCAAAAATTCAATCAGTAGTTTTTACAGCAGTACCAGCATGGATCATGGTGTATATCATGACACTGTACAATATGGTGCTGGCAATAGGAAGTTTTACAAATGAAACATTTATGGTTGCACTGAGGAAAATGTGGATAGAGTACATTATCATTTTCATGTGTGCATTCTTTATTTCAAGCCATGTGGCAAAATATTTTGCGTTTCGCGTGGTAAAGCCAGGGGACAGACCAATTATGATTATATTTGCAATTCAGACATTTACTGTAGTATTGCAGGTGGCACTTGCCAGTATCATCGGCGTATATCATGGATACGGATTCACAAGTCAGTTTATTCCAAACTACATTATGACTTACTGCAGAAACTTTATTATGGCACTGCCTGTGCAGCTCTTTATTGCTGAACCTGTTGCAAGATGGATATTCCGTTTTATATTTGAGAAAAATAAAAAACAAAATGAACAAGTTGTTTGACAAAAACATGACCTGAATTCAAGAAAGTAGGATTCAGGTCTTTTTGAAATAGGGCTACCGCAATCCCACTGGCTTTAGACGATGGGTTAAGGTAGCTGAAAGTAGTGGCTTGTGCTATGCTTGTGTTATGGAAACATGGAAATCAAAAACAGACACAAGTATTTGTTACAGTATCATATTATTTTCGTATGTAAGTATAGAAAGAAATTGCTGATGTCAAAACAACATCAGATGATATAAAGCAGTTTTCCTATGAGATATGTCAAAAGCATAAAGTCATTATCAGATATATGGAGACAGATAAAGACCATAAGAAAGGCTTCACTATATGAGAAAAATAAGTCCGGCAAACATGAGCACACCAATTACATTTGCTTTTGCGGGAAGCTTTGTCGGCAGTATTACTACGGCTAATGGCAATAGATTAAATATGCAAGCCCAGGCAGGCAGAGAAGTTTTGCTTGTAACAACAGGAATCAGAAAAGAAATTGCAAATGTCAGCATGCCCAGGTAGCCAAGATACATGGTATAGCATGTAGTCTTGAAGAAATCCCACACAGCATCAAGTGCTTCCTTTGTAAGATTTAGTTTCACAAAAAACCATTCTACCAGGCAGCAGAACAGATGATGGAGTGCGAGGTTGATAAACATCACAAGAGTAGAGCAAAGCATGATGAGATAGTATGTCTCAGAATATTGACGCATCCAGTCACATAATGCTACATAGCCAAATATTTCCAAAGTCATGGCACACACCCCCAGCAGCATTGCAACTGACAGATTTCTTAGAGGCATTCCCTTAAATGATACTTTAGATTTTTCATAATTTTTGAAATTAGTCAGGTCAACCTTTCCATTGGGTGCATAGGTAAGCAGACAGTCAGATATTCCACATAGAATATGCCCAATAAGTGCCATGATCAAAAAAATCTTAATTTCCAATATTTGCTGATACATCGTTTTAAATCCTCCTGATGGTATTATTCAAATTAGTTAGCTTTGCCTAACCAAAGCTATTATAGCAAACAATATTCATTATTAAAATAGCTTGTAAAAGAATTTAACCAGCAATTTAAGTCAATCAAGCAAGCGGAAGGTTGTGCTTATGCATCGAAGATGCATATAGGAATGACACAACCGACTTGCCGCCGAGAGGTTGAGCCCATGCATCGAAGATGCATATAAGAATGACACAACCGACTTGCCGCCGAACGTATGTGAGGGGGCAACACCAATACGTATGTGAGGGGGCAACACCAATACGCATGTGAGGGGGCACTACCAAGGAAGAGGTCTATCGACACTAAGATTAAGATGGCTGAATTGAGAATTTTGTGATAGTCTGTATATGTTATCTTGTACATGGAACTTAATGAAATGGAGAATGATCTGGTGAGGAATAAATTGTTGAAGAATAATTCAATGAAGAATAAATTGTTGAAGATAATAAGACGCATAGTTGAAAAAATGTATTATAGAAAATCATTTAATTCTATGAATAAAAAGACAAGCGCACCTGTATCCTTTGTGTCTACAATCATGCCAGTGTTAATACATGCATCTATTATTTTGTTTATGATTACATGTACATTATCTTTCACTGCCTGTGGTTTGGGAGAGTCAGCTAGTAAGAATTCAAATGAAAATAATGGTAGTGAAAAGGATATAACTGATGCGAGCTGTCTGGAGCTTGCCATGGGAATGACAGAGGATAAGGAGTATGATGTGGCTCTTGTTACTTACGAGGATGAGAATTTTGACAATGTTATGAATGCACTATATGGGCTTGATATGGATATTAAGGACGGCGCAATTATCTATTCTATAAGTTCAAGATCATATGAATGGGCAGTTATTGAGGTGAGTGAGAAAAATTCAAAAAATGCCCCAGCTACTCAAAACACCACAAATCCGAATGACAATTCAACAAAAGAAGAAACTGAAATTGTCATGAAAGCTTTTGAAGCCAGAAAGGAACAGAGGGAATCGGCATATTATGGATATTTTCCTGAAGAGGCTGATATGATAGAAAATGGTCTTGTGTATACAAGGGGAAATTATGTAGTGCTTGCCATATGCGATGATGCAGATGAAGCACGGAAATCTTTTTGTGATGTGTTTGAAATGAATGATGATGAGTTGAAGAAATTTGACGATGAAAAGCAAGATGCCATACAAAGGTACAGAGAGGTGGCAAGGTCATCAGACAAGAACTCGCAGACCGGGAATTCCCAGTCAGGAGAGACAGACTCAGGAAATTCCCAGAATGATGGTAACCAGTCAGGGAGCTCGACAGGATTTCCATATGATGAAAAGCCAGTGGATTCAGAAGATGAGCTTGTGGATATAGATGACAGCATATATTACAATCAGGATATAGTGAGGGCTGTGAAAGCAAGGGATATGTCCATACTTACGGAGCCAAAGGATCAGGCCATATATAAGGCAGCAGTAGCTGTGATCGACAGTGTGATCACAGAGGATATGACGGATGTTGAGAAGGAGAAGGCTGTCCATGATTACCTGTGTATAAACATGGACTACGACATTCCTGCCGTGGATGATGAGAGCAAGGCAGATCCTGACGCAGACAATCCATATGGTATGCTGGTGGGACATTACGGTATATGTTCCGGTTACGCCTCAACCTTCAAGCTGTTCATGGACTGCTTCGACATAGAATGCATCATAGTAGAGGGCAAGGCAAATGGTCTGGAAGAGGATCATGCCTGGAACAAGATCCATATAGACGGTAAATGGTACAACGTGGATGTTACCTGGGACGATCCGGTTTACTATGATGAACAGGGAAATGTGGTCACAGAAAGCTGGGATGAGAATTATCAGTTCTTTAACTGCCCGGACAATGTTCTTGAGGCTACTGAGCATTATTGGAACCACGATCTCTACCCGGAGTCAGACGACTGAGCATAAAAACATCAGAATAAAATGCAATCTGCAAATTATTAATAAACATAAATTCGAAGTCAATGACAGTACAGAACTTAAAGTTGATCACGAAATACATTCCCCAAACTCAGATTTACATAAAGTCTGTTTTGGGGTTTCTTTTTAAGTTGTGCTTTGTTATAATGTACAAGTATTAGTGTCGAAATTTATACGATCGTGAGGAAGGGCACTGATGACAAAACAGAGCAAAAAAATTAAGAGTGCATAGAAGTATAATGAAACACATATAGAGCACGTATAAAGTATTAATAACTAAACTTAAGCCTTAGCAAAGTTTAAAGTAGGAGGGCATACATGGCAGATAGGGATAACAGGACTGTCAAGGAGCAGAGGGTTCATTATAAGCTTGATCAGAATACACCGGTAAATGCGTATGAGATGAATACATACAATGTGCCATTTGCAGGTAACAACAGCACATGCAGGGAAACATATATAAAAGGAGAAAGAACACTTGAATATACAATTCATGGGGATATGACCTTTGAACAGCTTATTGTAAAGCCGGTGTTCAGAGATGAATTAATTGAGTATATATACAGTCTCAGCAGACAACTTGTGTCCATAGTGCAGAATGGACTGAGCCTCAATAAGGTTGTTCTTGATCTGAGGTTTTTATATGCCAGGCTGTGTGATTTTACAGTGCAGGTCATATACCTTCCACTTGATAAGGCGTTTCCGGAGAATAATGTAGGGCAGTTCATGAAGGATACCCTGTCACGTCTGGTATATGCCCACACATCTGCGGTGGAATGTGCCAACCAGATACTGGATTATTTTGATGATAATCCGGATTTTGACGTATTTGACTTTAACAGATTTATAGGTGAGCTTCGATCAAAGAGCCAGCTCCTTATCATAGAAGATCAGACACCGGCGGCACTTGCCGATGAAACAGCAGAATATGCCAAGAAGGAGTCGGAGCGTATGCTTGCCGAGGAGGCTGCAAGAAATGCAGATAAGGCAAGGATAATCGCTGAAAATGAGGCAAGACGTCAGAGTGAGGAAGCAAGACGTCAGGCACAGGTGGCAAAGGCTGCTGAGGAAGCAAGGATGGCTGCGGAGGCCGCCAAGATAGAAGCTGAGGTTGCCAGACAGAGAGCGGCTGCGGAGGTTGCGGCACAGTCACAGACTGCAATACTCTATGCAAGACAGATAATGGAGCAGCAGGAGGGCATAGACAGAAGACAGAAAGAGATAGAGAGACAGCAGGCGGAGGCTGCGGCAAAGGCTGCTGAGGAAGCAAGGATAAAGGCGGAGATAGAAGCGTCCAAGTATTCAGATGAAATACGAAGGGCAAGGGACGCAGAAATGCGTGCCGAAGAGGCAAGAATGCGTGCTGAATTTGAAGCAAGAAGAAACAGTGAGGAAGCTAAGCGGAGAGCTGAAGAAGCAAAACGCAGAGCCGAAGAAGTCAAGAGACTTAATGAGAACCGTGACATGGCATATTATGAGGAGATCAGAAGAACCATGGCAGGGAATACAACAGGCAGAGTCACCTTCAGACCGGGCAGTGGAAGCTATATGGGAGATGTCCAGGATAGCTCTGATGCAGCCACAACAGTACTTTCCACAAAGCCTATAAGCGGATATGGTGTGCCAAAGCTTATAAGAAAAGTTACCGGTGAAGAGATACCTATTACCAAGCAGGTATTCTGTATAGGCAAGGCAGATCAGGGCGTTGATTATAAGATCCTGGGAAATAAATCTGTCAGCAGAAGACATGCTTATATCACAAGTATAAACGGAGTTAATTATTTGAGGGATAATAACTCCACCAACCATACTTATTTGAATGGAAAGCAGGTATACAGCAGTATGGATGTACCTATTCCTGACAATAGTATTATAAAAATATCAAATGAAGAGTTCCTGTTTAAGAGCAAGTAAGCCAGGGGATGTGATCCTGGAACCTAAGTCTGGCAGACAGGAATAAAGGAGCTAATAGTTATGTTTTATTGTAATGTGTGCGGACGGGAGCTGGAGGATAACGAAGATCGATGTCCAGTATGCGGAGCAATGTTTGCAGGGGTTGACAAGGACAAGCTTCAGACCAAATGGTATGAGGATGACAATTATGAAGATCCTGCACCGGAAAATTATGAATTGGAAGAGGATCCGGAGGAAGATGTGCCGGTGGAACCTGTTCCGGAGAGAGAGCCGGAGCCATGGGAAGTAGATAAGGATTACTACAAGAAGAAGCCGGATGACGAGAAGACCAGAAAGAAAAGAAAAAGGATTATCACAGCGGTTACCATAGTACTGGCACTTGCAGCAGTGTCGGGGGCGGGTTATTATGTGCCGAAGATATTAAAGTACAATAAGGCGTCTGCGGCACTTGACCGCGGAGATATAGATAATGCAGTGAGCATATATACCCAGCTTCATGATTTTAGAAATTCTAAGACCATGGTGGAGGGCGGTGCATACTATGAGTATGCCGAATCCCTTTACAAGGATGGAGACTATGAGAATGCGGCGGTATATTATGAGAAGGCGGCAAAGTATGATTACAGGGATTCTGCCAAGATGGCAAGGGAAAGTCACTACAATGAAGCCACAAGGCTTTATCAAAGCGGTAATTATGAGGCTGCCTCATCAGAATTTGAGAATGCCGGAGACATAAGTGATGCCGGAGAATTTCTGCAGTCCTGTGCATATGAGCAGGGTATTGCAGCATACAAGGAGGAGAGCTTCGAGGAGGCAATAAACTTCTTCACAGAGGCAGGAGATTATGAAGATTCTGCCGACATGCTGTCCAGATCCTACTATAAGCAGGCAGGTGTATCCTATGCTGAGGGGGACCTTAAGACTGCTCATGATGATTATATGAAATCCCAATATGGAGATTACCTTGAGAAGGCAGGCATATGTTACCTTGAGTATGCGGGAAGATGTTACAAAAACAGCGAATTTGACGAAGCTATCAGGTACTATTCTCAGGTAGATCAGACATATAAGGATACTACGGATCTCCTGGACGCCTGTTATCAGGCTAAGGGAAAGAAGCTTCTTGAGGAAAATGATTACAATGGCGCCATAGAGGCATTTGCCCAGGTGAAGAATATAGACGTGACAAGCTACATAAATAATGCAAAGGCTGCGTATGTTGCGGATCATATGAGTGCAGATGATGAGACTACTCTGTCTTACCTGTGTGACCTGAAATATGCAAGCTACGGAACGGCAGCAGAGGATCTTATGAAGCTTACAGGCTGGAATATACAGTCATTTATCAATGGTTCCACAGAGGATTACTCTACCCGTAACAACAGCTGTGTTGTGGGAACGGACGCATATGTACATTCTGTATTCAACGCTGAGGACGGCAAGTCCAGTGACATTGTAGAATATATAGTCCATGAGGACGGAAGTAAGAGTAAAGATGTAGTCCCTGACACTGCGGTGAAGACCGGCAGTGCTACATGGGTACTTGTGACAGGTGAAAGTCAGAAGCCAGAGAGGATAACGCTTTATGTAAGGGATAAGAAGACTAACATGCTGCTTGACAAGTATACCTTTGAGATAAGGGAGAAATAAATTATGGTAAATCGTGTGGATTTGCTGGCATTTGAGTTTTACAAGAAAAAGCCCTTTAAGGGCAGTGATACAGGTGTCAGATATATGGTAACAAAGGAGGAAGTAGTTTCCGGAGTCTCAGAAGACGGAACTGAAGAGAAGAAAACAGTGCTGGCATGCTATATGTGGCCGGAACCCTTTTGTTTTGAAGCAACTGCCGATGAGGTGAAGATCAGAGGAGAGTTCCCATTTTCAGAGGAGGGGCTTGGGCAGGCAGTAGATTATATAAATAAATACCATGACGAGGTTGCGCATGAAGACTAAGAAATCCCAGATAGTGATCATTTCTATATTGGCGGTGCTGATAGTGGCAGCAGGGATATTCGTAGGTGTTTTGGTGTATATAAGGAATATTCCGCAGCTTAAGATATGGAATGCATTTAAGAATACAATGCTTACGGCGGAGGAGTCGCAGGCAGAGGCGAAATACGGCGGCTATGATATGATCAAGGGTATTATAGGCGGAAATTACAAAATATCGGTCGAAGCAGACAATTTAAGTACCGGTATAATCAGAGACAAGGACAGACATGAGTTTATGCTCCAGACTTCGGGAGCAATCTTAAACCATGATATAGATGTGGATATCTATGCGGACAAGGATACTTCCCTTGTGGGCTATAAGGGTAATTATCTTCAGTTTGATTATACGGGGGCATTTAAAGAGAATCTTCCATCAACTGCATTTGCCACTGTACTCAAGCTTACTGCAGGTGTAAGTAAGGATGAAATAAAAGCTTTTGCAGAATTTTATCAGTCGCTTATGGAGGTATTGACAGCCACTTCGGATGAAACAAATGACATGTCGGAGCTTTATAAGGAGATAGCGGAGGCAGTACTTGACATGGAGGCCGAGAAGGAAGGGAAAGAGAGCTTCTCTGTGAATGGCAGGGATGAGAAATGTACAGTATACAGGATCACCATTAAGCAGGAAACTCTTATGGATTATATAGACAGAGCACATAATATGATCGTGTCGGCGGGACCTGACGTGCTGGCAAAGGTTGAGGAGGCTACAGGATTCTCTGTTGATATTATGTATAACAGGATAAAGACTATAGTTAATGAGACCGGAGATTTCACCCTGAGATTTGCAGTTACAAAGTATGACGAGCTGGTGTGCGTATATGCGAACGGCATATCAAAGGATAATATAGGTTTTAAGCTGAGTTTCCTTGGAGGAGATTACCTGTGTGATAAAATCTGCTATGAGCAGAGTGATGATAAGGGCAATAGCATAAAGCTGGTTAAGGATGATATATCGGAAGATGAGGTCATTGGAACAGAATATACTCTCACTAACGTGAAGGATGGAAGTGAGACTGTTAGAACTCTGAAATATGAATTCAGGGATGAAGTACTGTCCGTAAGTGTAGACAATGGGCAGGAAGATGGCAGCTATGACATGAAGATCGACAGCTATGACAAGGGAAAATATATCAAGGTAACTTATCAGGGAGCAATCTGTGGATACGAGAATCCGGTGTTTTATGTGGGCACTGTGGTGGATAAGATCAATAAGCCCCAGGGAAATGTACTGGATGTGTTGGAGGCAGGCGTCATAGACACGGGAAAATTCATAAAGGATTCACTTCCAAACTTGTTTAATTAATATGTAGTGGAGATATATTGTGAAGACAGACAATAACAGAACAGACAGTAAGAAAATAAAAAGAGGACAGGACAAGTCGGAGGAAGTAGAGTATATATATACTCCTGCTGTGGAGATCAGGCTGATAGTCGGAATGTTATTTCTTATGGCATTTGGACTGATTATGATCTTTTCGGCGTCAAGCTACAGCTGCTCTATAAGTGCGGCTACTAATTATGATTCTGCCTTTTATTTTAAGAAGCAGTTGAGAGCTATAGTGATAGGTATCGTAGCCTTGGTGGTAGCGGTTCTGGTAGCCAGATTTTACATTAAGAAGAATAACAGAAAGCTTATATTCATTACGGCTATAGCCAGTTATATAGCTTCTATAGGTTGTATTTTTCTTCTGAAGCTTCCGGGTATTGCAATTAATGCCAAGGGTGCCACAAGATGGATCACAATCGGACCTCTTCAGTTTCAGGTTGCTGATGTGGTTAAGGTTCTTATGATTTTGTTTATGGCAGGATATGTGAATACATACCAGAAGAGAATGAATAACAGGGTAATTATATTTGTATTGTGGTCGGCGGTGGCTGTACAGGCGTTTTTGGTACTGGCAATTTCGTCAAACCTCAGTACCGCTATTATACTTATGCTCATGGTATTTACCCTGACATTTATAATGAGTGGTGACACGAAGTTCCACATGTATTTTCTGGTGACGATAATAGTTGTAGTGACTATAGCACTGGTATATCTTTCTCATCATCTTCCGGCACAGGAGGATGTGGGAAAATACCCATATCAGATGGCAAGAATATTTGCATGGCTTGATCCTAAGAAGTATGAGGCAGATGGTGGATACCAGCCTTTGCAGGCAATGTATGCCATAGGAAGTGCCGGTGTATTCGGTAAAGGTCTCGGCAAGGGAACCCAGAAGCTGGTGAATATACCTGAGGCCCAGAATGACATGATCTTCTCTATCATATGTGAGGAGTTAGGTATTGTTGGTGCTATATTGATGTTCATGATGTATGCTTATATGCTGTATCAGATGTTCATAGTCGTAAAGGAATCAAGAAATCTCTACGGCAGCATACTTACCATAGGTGTAATGTTAAATATTATCTATCAGATAATTGTAAATGTGTGTGTGGCAGTAAATCTTCTGCCTAATACAGGTGTTTCACTGCCATTTATAAGCTATGGTGGTTCGGCCATCCTCTTCACCATGATGGAGGTTGGTATTGTTCTTGGTATCCGGTTACAGCAGACAAAGCTTGGATACACCAGAAGAATCGCAGCAAAAAGGTAAACGATAGTATGTATAGAAGTTTTTTCAAAATAAAAGGGGGAAAGCATATGAAGAAAAACCTAGTGAAGATTGCCATTACGGCAGGAATTGTGTGGGCAGGAATAGCCGCAACACCACAGGTACAGAGAGTTTCGGCAGCAGAGTATCTGAGCGGAGCCCAGGCTCCTGCAGTATATTCCGTACAGTATAGTGCAGAAGTGGAAGATCCTGTAGGCGAGGTTAAGAATGGATTTGTAGAGGAAGACGGCGGAACCAGATATTATGTGGAAGGTGTGGCAGTAAAGGGCGTAAGAGTAATAGATGATGCCAAATACTTTTTTGATTACAGCAGTGGATTTATGACCAGAAATTCATTTGCAGTTATAGGAAACAGCAGATATTATTTCGGCGATGACGGTAAGATATACAGATGCGGATTGTACGAGATAGACGGAGAGTATTATTTCATGCAGGGGAATTGCTCAGTATTCAATAAGGGCTGGAAATCCATATCAGGCAGTAAATATTATTTCGGCGGTGACGGTAAGGCATACAGAGGTCTTATTGACACAAGAAATAATTATAAGTATTGCTTCGATGATGAGGGAAGACTTCAGACAGATTGTGTGTACAGATCAGGTGATCTGGTATTCTATGCAGACAGCAACGGCAGGACTATCCGTGGTGTGAGAAAGACCACAGATGGCATATATCATTTCAATTATTCGGGAAAAATAACTATATCCAGATGGGTAACCGAGAATGGAAGGAAGTATTATTTTGGCAGAGACGGCAAGGCATACACAGGTCTTATAAGTACAGCCAACAGATATAAGTATGTATTTGACGAGAATGGTGTATTGCAGGTAAATAAATTTTTCACCATAAGAGATATGACTGTATATGCAGATGAGAACGGACGTACAGTCTCCGGTATCAGAAAGATCGATGGCAGCATATACTGCTTCTCAACTGCAGGAAAGATGATCAAAAATGCATGGCAGACCGTGAGCGGCAAGACTTATTTCCTGGGAAGTGATGGTAAGGCATATACAGGAGCCAGGAAGGTAAAGGGCTCAGCAAATTACTTCTATTTCGGAGACCAGGGTTACCTTACCAGTGGATTTGTACATATCGGCGCATATTATTACAGATTTAAAGACAACGGAAGACCATATTCAGGTCTGTACACATCAGCGGATGGAAACAAATACTATTACAGGGCAAACGGTTCTCTGGTAAAGGGCGCTTACAAGCTTAACGGAATTATATATCTGTTCTGCGGACCGAGCGGTGCTCTTATAAAGAAGGAAGGCTGGGTAAATTACAGCGGCAAGACATATTATGCCAAGAGTAATGGTGAGGCCACAATCGGCTACAAGAAGCTGGCAAATTATTACTATTATTTCAGTAGTGACGGACACAGACTCCAGAATACATGGGCTTATGCAAATGGCTACAAGTTCTATTTTGGCTCTGACGGTAAGAGATCCGAGGATGTGTCAAGCAAAATGCCTGCCGGAGCGACCTATGTGATCAAGGTATATAAGGGTTCAAATACTGTTACCGCATATGCCAAGGATGGTTCAAAGGGATATATAATCCCTGTAAGGACTATGATATGTTCAACAGGTAATGATACTCCGACAGGAGAATTCCATACACCTAATAAGTTCAGGTGGCTCGAGCTTATGGGACCGTGCTGGGGACAGTGGGATACACAGATCATGGGTAATTACCTGTTCCATTCAGTATATTATCTTTCAAAGAATGACAACAATACACTTAGTGTAAGTGCTTACAATAAGCTTGGAACAACCTGTTCACACGGATGTATAAGACTTACATCAGGTGACGCCAAATGGATATATGATAACTGTGTACTGGGAACTACAGTTATCATCACAGCAAAGGCAGAGAAGGGTCCATTTGACAAGCCTACGGCATATAAGCTTGCGTCATGGCATACATGGGATCCTACAGACCCTAACATGTACTACAAGTGCAGGCAGAGAGGCTGCCACTAATCATAAAAGAGAGGATGATATTCCTTATGAAGAGATCAGTTAAAGTTATATTGCTGGTGTTCATGGTACTTTCCATATGTGCAGGGTGCGGCAGCAAGAAAAAGGAAGCTCCCGATGACATAAACGGTACAGTGGAATCACCGGACAGTTTCATAAAACTTGGAATGTATATAGACGCAGAAGGCCCGGAGGTGTCAAATTGCGCATACAGCATATCAAAAGACGAGATCGCAGAGGTGTCATTTGTATATAATGGTCTCCAGTGCGTATTTCGTGCGTCTACTGTATATTCTGAATTTGACCTGGCAGCGGTGGACAACACCATGACAGGGGACATGCTGTCTACCATGATAAACGGAAACACTGCCACATACTACACTCTTCAGCCGGGAAGAGTGGTGTTCTTCTCAGACAGCAAGGTTAATTATTCTCTGTACACTTACGTTACCACCACAGACGCAGTTTTAAACGATATAATAAACTGTCTTACATTCGAGAACCATTACAACGAGAGACCGGATGTTAAGAAGCAGACTGACGAGGACGCTTATGCCTATGCTGAGAAGATAATGCAGGTCATAAAGGATGAGGATGTTGATACCCTGTCCACCATGATAAATTATCCGGAGCAGCTTGGAAGCGGACAGTCCATAAGCAATGAGGAAGAGCTGTTTAAGGTGCCTAAGGAGGAGCTGTTCACAGAGTACCTTAAGGGTGCCATGAATCAGGAATCCCTGGATAATCTGAGAAAGACAGATGACGGCAGTGAGTACATAATGGGTACAAATTACCGCAATGTGCATTTCAGAAAGAACAGCAAGGGTGAGTACAAGATCACAAGGATAAATAATTAAATACAATCAGATACATCTGAATATACGGATATATCTGAACAGTCAGTGAAAAAGACCTTTAGTATCATATATGTGACCGGGCTCCGGCATATATACAGATAATGATATTAAGGGTCTTTTTTTTGCAATATGCCGTCAAGAGGGAGCTGCCGGTTTCATAAAATCAGAGTATCAGACATATTTCCTGTAAATCCTCCTGCGGTTGTCGAAATCTTTGGAGTGAATATCATTGAGACACCACCTGGGCTTGTATAAAATCCTAAGTAGGAGGTGCCCGGAAAATGGAAAATATTGAAGGAAATGTATATCTTATAAAGGAAGCAGCGAAGCTTGTTGAGGTTGAAGCACATGTTCTCAGATACTGGGAAGAGGAGCTGGGACTTAAGATAAAGAGAAATGAAATGGGTCACAGATATTATGATGATACGGACATAAAGGTGCTTAAGAGGGTAAAGGAATTAAAGGAACGGGGGATACAGCTAAAGGCAATAAAGCAGTTAGTGAAAAATGCAGAACAGAACGGAGAACTTGGACCGGTAAATGGGGATATAGAGATATCAGAGGAAAGAGAGCACAATCCCCAGAGGGTCGTTGATTTCAAATACATACAGTTCCAGGATATGATGAACAAGATTGTGTCTAAGGCAATAAAGGAGAATGCAGATACGTTTGCCCAGTCTCTTGGAAAGGAAACCTCAAGGGAGACCATAGAGGGAATAGTTGAACACCTTGAGGAGCTCCAGAGGAAGCAGGATCAGAGGGATGAACAGAGATACAGGAAGCTGGACGGTGTTTTAAGGGAACTGTCTCAGGCGAGAACTGAGGCTGCATGTACCGTCCCAACCAGGAAAAAGGGTTTATTTGGCAGGAAGAAAGGGTACAAAAGATATAAAAACTAATTTATGAAAACTTCATACATTGCACATAACAGGTGTGGTATAATGAACACTGTAAAATTACAGCATGGCGTGTCGTGCAGATATACAGGAACGTGGAATATGAAGATAACAAAGAAAGTAAAGATAGTTTTGTTCTTTATATGGTGCTTCACCATATTTGTAATGTTTGTAGGTACCATATTTGTAGGAAAGAGATATATAGAAGCCACATTTGGTGAGGGATATTCGGTTGCTTCGGTTTATATCGGAGAGTCACCGGTAAAGAAGATATACAGTCGTATCTCAGAGTATAAGGAGACATTGGCGGCTGTTATAAATGATACTCCGGAGAAGTTCATGAATGACGATTTCATCAAGGAGCTTAACAAGTCCCTTAAGGGAACCAACACTCATGTCATAGTAAAGAGGAACGGAGAATATATTTGTGCTGATGACGTGCCGGACTTCAAGAAGCTTAAGAAAGAGTTCGACAGTTTCGAGAATTCAGGCTATGAGAAGGTATTTTCAGATTATGTGATACATGATACATCCACATATCAGTGTAGTCAGATACATTACACCTACAATGGCAACAATATTGCAGTGTATATTCTTACGGCATATGGTGATTACATGGTGCAGTTCAGGTATGCTATAGTAACCTTCCTGCTTATCACTTTGTTAGTAGTGATCCTGGTAGGGGGGTTAGTATCGGGACTTGTTTATGTGGAATTTGTGAAGCCTATCGTCAGTCTCAAGGAGGCAGCCGAGGCAATAGGTGAAGGCAACCTTAACACTAAGGTGGAGTATGACAAACACAGGACGGACGAGATCGGTGAGCTGTGCCGTTCATTTACGGACATGGAGAACAAGCTCAGCGAATCCGTTGAGCTTAAGATACAGTATGAGAAAGAGAACAGGGAGCTTATAAGCAATATTTCCCATGATCTCAAGACACCTATAACAACCATAAAGGGTTATGTGGAGGGTATCATGGATGGTGTTGCGGATACTCCGGAGAAGCGTGACAGATACCTTAGGATGATATATAACAAGGCAAATGAAATGGATGTCCTTATAAATGAGCTGTCATTATATGCAAATATTAACAATAATGCCATTCCATATGAGTTTCACAGAGTTAATGTTAAGGCATATTTCAGTGATTGCATGGAGGAGATCCAGACGACCCTTGCAACCAATAACATGATGCTTAAATACGAGGATTATGTTGATCCGGATGTTAAGGTTGTGGTTGACCCGGATCAGTTAAAGCGAGTTATCAATAATATAATTACCAATGCCATAAAGTATTCCGACAAGGAGAACGGACTTGTGGAGATCTACCTCTATGATGAGGGAGATACCATAAAGGTATCCATAAGTGATGATGGCAAGGGAATAGATGAGGAGAGTCTGCCGCATATATTTGACAGGACCTTCAGGGCAGACAGTGCAAGGCAGTCAAGGGGCGGAAGTGGTCTTGGACTTGCCATATGTAAGAAGATAATTGAAGAACATGGTGGTAAGATATGGGCTAAGAGCAAGCTTGGTGTAGGCACTACCATTATGTTTGAACTAAACAAATATACAAAGGGAGATGAAGCAAATGAGCAAAGTTCTGATAATTGAGGATGAAGTGAGTATTGCAGAGCTGGAGAGAGATTATCTTGAATTAAATGATTTTGAGGTGGACATACAGACAAATGGAAAGAAGGGTCTGGAACAGGCACTGGCAACAGATTACAGCCTTATAATACTTGATCTTATGCTTCCTGACCTTGATGGATTTGAGATATGCAAGAAGATAAGGGAGACCAAGGATATTCCTATAATAATGGTCACAGCTAAGAAGAATGATATTGATAAGATAAGAGGTCTTGGCCTTGGCGTGGATGATTATGTGACAAAGCCTTTCAGCCCAAGTGAGCTGGTTGCAAGAGTTAAGGCACATATAGCCAGATATGAGCGTCTTGTGGGATCAACAGCTCTTAAGAACGACACCATAGAGATAAGGGGTTTAAGGATTGATAAGACCGACAGAAGGGTATTTGTAGATGGTGAGGAGAAGGTATTTACTAACAAGGAATTTGACCTCCTTGTATTTCTTGCCAGCAACCCTAACAAGGTCTTCTCGAAGGATGAGCTGTTTAACAGAATCTGGAACATGGAGAGTATCGGTGATATTGCAACGGTTACCGTACATATAAAGAAGATTCGTGAGAAGATAGAGTATGATACATCAAATCCTCAGTTTATCGAGACTGTATGGGGTGTTGGATACAGATTCAGAATGTAGGCTTGACCACAGGTAATAAATGGCCATTATATTACTATATATGGTGACGTACAGAAAATACACAGGATATGGAGACTCCGGAATATGAAGCTAAATATTTTACATGAAGACGAACATTTAATAGTGTGTGTGAAGCCTTATGGCGTACCTTCCCAGTCTGACAGGACAAATTCTGAGGATATGATAGGTATACTTAAGCTTCATATATATGAGAGAGAAAACAGGACAGAGGAGCCATATCTGGCTGCCATACACAGACTGGACAGACCGGTCGGGGGTATTATGGTATTTGCCAAGGATAAGGAGACCGCAGCAGAGCTTTCAAGACAGAGCGAAAGCGGAGAAATGGTGAAGTATTATCAGGCGATACTTACAGGGGAGCTTCCCAATGAGGAGGGAACCATAAAGAATTACCTTCTTCATGACACGAAGAATAATGTGACAAAGATCGTTGATGAGGGTACTCCGGGAGCCAAGTATGCGGAGCTTTCCTATGAGGTCCTTGATGTGATGGAGACAGATAACGGAATACTCACATATGTGCTTATAACGCTTGTGACAGGAAGACATCATCAGATAAGGGTACAGATGGCAGGAAAAAAGGCAGGAATATGGGGAGATACCAAGTATAACCCTAAGTTCCAGAAGGTTAAGAAGAAATACCAGCAGATCGCCCTTTATGCTTCAAGGCTGGAGTTTATTCATCCTGTAACAGGTGAGCATATGGTATTCAAGAATGAGCCTGAGGGCAAGGCCTTCGAGATCATAGATCTGGATGAATTTTAAATAAATTTAATCTCCGGTGTCCGGTTTCACAACAAGGGTGGTTTTCATCGGAACGTCATTTATGTAGCGGGTCCAGGTCATGGCTCCGGTTTCTTCATTTATTCTGAACTGATAGCTTTCAGTCTTCTCAGGAAATTCCATTATGAGAGTTCTGGGATTTTCTACATAGAAGGTTCCGATGGTGGTGATTCCCCCGGTCTCTTTTATCACTGATGAGTCCTCCTTGAGGGAATATACCCCGCCGTCATCGGCAATCCAGGTGTTGTACAGGTAGTCCTGTCCATAGCTTGGTTTGTTGTGGTGATATCTGTACAGGTTGTAGAAATAGTACACGGCAACACTTAAGAGAGCCGCAACAAGAATGGCAGAGAGGATATTTTCTGCTATTTTGGCGGATCTTTTCTTTTTATGGGTCATGACATAGGCGGACGCCTGACCTCTGGTGGATTCCACGTACTGGGATGTGAGGGTATTTGTCTCACCTATATTTGAATGGTAATCCTCCTTGAGCTTGAAGGCGGGCTTGCGGTCTTTAGTTTCAGACATGTCTATGTCACCTCTTTTCATCCTGTGTTTCCAACGACAGAGTATAACATTTTACCGGATAAATACAATAGTCAGGACATTAATTGTCGGTAAATGTACATTATTGTTTTCCTCAAAGTGTAAATTATTATTATTTTCCTCAAAGTGCAAATCTGCTTGAAATTATGGGTATTGCATTTTATAATGAAAAGATGCTAAGTATACAGCCGAAAGTAAATAATAAGAATTAATATAAAGGAGAAATATCATGGCAAATGACAAGAAGCTTGTAGAAGCAATCACATCAATGGATGAAGATTTTGCACAGTGGTACACAGACGTTGTACTTAAGGCAGGACTTATTTCCTATACAAATGTTAAAGGATGTATGGCCATTAAGCCCGCAGGTTATGCTATATGGGAACTGATCCAGAAGCAGCTCGACGCCAAGTTCAAGGAGTGTGGAGTTGAAAATGTATATATGCCAATGTTCATACCGGAGAGCCTTCTCCAGAAGGAAAAGGATCACGTTGAGGGATTTGCCCCTGAGGTAGCATGGGTTACTTACGGAGGACTTAACCCTCTTAACGAGCGTATGTGTGTAAGACCTACATCAGAGACACTTTTCTGTGATTTCTATAAGGATGAGATACAGTCATACAGAGACCTTCCAAAGGTATATAACCAGTGGTGTTCAGTAGTAAGATGGGAGAAGGAGACAAGACCTTTCCTTCGTTCAAGAGAGTTCTTATGGCAGGAGGGACACACAGCTCACGCAACAGCAGAGGAGGCGGAGGAGAGAACTATCCAGATGCTTAATGTGTACGCACAGTTCTGTGAGGATGTGCTTGCTATTCCTGTAATAAAGGGAAGAAAGACAGAGAAAGAGAAATTCGCAGGTGCGGAAGCTACCTATACAATAGAGGCACTTATGCATGACGGTAAGGCACTCCAGTCAGGAACAAGCCACAACTTTGGTGATGGATTCGCCAAGGCATTTGGTATCCAGTTCACAGACAAGGACAACAAGCTTAAGTATGTTCATCAGACATCATGGGGTATGACTACAAGACTTATCGGTGCCCTTATCATGGTTCATGGTGACAATTCAGGTCTTGTGCTTCCTCCAAAGGTTGCACCTACACAGGTTATGATCATTCCTATCATGCAGAAGAAGCCTGGTGTTCTTGAGAAGGCAGCAGAGCTTTCAGGAAAGCTTGGTGCATACAGAGTTAAGGTTGATGACAGTGACAAGAGTCCTGGATGGAAGTTCTCAGAGCAGGAGATGAGAGGTATTCCTATCCGTGTTGAGATTGGACCTAAGGATATTGAGGCAAATCAGGCTGTTCTTGTACGTCGTGATACAAGAGAGAAGACAGTAGTTTCTCTTGATGAGATAGATGTTAAGGTTGGAGAGCTTCTTGAGACTATCCAGAAGGATATGTACCAGAAGGCTCTTGCCCACAGAGATTCACACACATATGTTGCCCACAACTTTGATGAGTTCACAGATATCATCGAGCACAAGCCGGGATTTGTTAAGGCTATGTGGTGCGGCGAGACAGCCTGTGAGGAAGCTATCAAGGATAAGACAGGTGCTTCAACAAGATGTATGCCATTTGCACAGGAGAACTTAGGTGATGTGTGTGTTCACTGCGGAAAGCCTGCCCACAAGATGGTATACTTCGGAAGAGCTTACTAAAAAATCAGATTGCCGGGGTCTCAGATATGCGTATTAATATGCCTGAAAATGCAAATAGAATAATTGAAACACTGGAAGCTGCAGGCTATGAAGCCTATATTGTAGGCGGCTGCGTGAGAGACTCTATTCTCGGAAGGTCTCCGGGAGACTGGGATATAACCACCTCTGCCAAGCCTGAACAGATAAAGGCACTGTTTAGAAGGACGGTGGATACCGGCATACAGCACGGAACGGTTACGGTAATGTTCGGAAAAGCAGGCTATGAGGTAACAACCTACAGGATAGACGGAGAATATACCGATCACCGGAGACCGGACAAGGTATTATTTACCACTAATCTTAAGGAAGACTTGAAGAGAAGAGACTTCACCATAAACGCCATGGCGTATAATCACCGGAATGGGATCATAGATATATTCGGCGGTGTGGAGGATCTTGAGAAGCGGGTCATCAGAGCAGTGGGCGTAGCTGAGGAAAGATTTTCAGAGGACGCCTTAAGGATACTCCGGGCGGTGAGATTTTCCGGGCAGTTGGATTTCTCCATAGATGAAGATACCCAGGCAGCCATGAAGAAATTGGCAGGAACACTGTCAAAGATCAGTGCCGAGAGGATAAGGGTCGAGCTTGACAAATTATTTGTGTCGGATCACCCGGAAAAGCTCATAATGGCATATGAAATGGGTATAACTGCGGTGGTGCTCCCGGAATTTGACCGGATGATGGAGCAGGAACAGAACAATCCGTATCATCTGTACAATGTGGGGGTTCATTCCATATACACAATGAAAGCTATAGACGCCGACAGCATATGCAGGTGGGCGGCTCTGCTTCATGATGTGGGCAAGCCTGACACCCATACCAGGGATGACAAGGGAATAGATCATTTTTACGGTCATAATGTGGTTGGAACAGACATTGCGAAAAAGGTGCTCCGCAGGATGAAATGGGACAATGACACCATAAAGCAGGTTAGCAAGATGGTGTACTGGCATGACTACGGAATGGGCGGCATTCCGTCAGTAGTCAGGTTCAGAAAGACATTGGCTGAGATGGGAGCAGGATTCTTCCCACTCTACGACAAGATCAAGAGAGCAGACATGGCGGCCCAGAGTGACTATCGTTATGATGAGAAAAAGGCTATCGTGGACGCTATAGAGGAAATGTACCGCAAGATCATGGCGGATGGCGACTGTCTCACCATAAAGGAGCTTGCCATAAACGGCAGAGATCTTAAGGAAATGGGAATTGCCCCGGGAAAACAGATGGGGCATATCCTTGAATACCTCCTTGAGAAAGTACTTGAAGCCCCGCACATCAACACCAGGGAAAACCTTGAAAAAATGGTGGCGGACAAATATCTAAAATAGAATAAGAATTATTTTTAAGATCTTCTCATACAATATCATAGGGAGGGACCCGCTTGCGGGAGGAATCCCTGTGAAATATCATAGGGAGGAACCCACTTGTGGGAGGAATCCCTGTGAAATATCATAGGGAGGGACCCACTTGTGGGAGGAATCCCTGTGATTAGTAGGCACCATCATGGTATTGTAGGAGGGGATTTTTTTGTCTGAAAAAATGAGTGAAGTATACGAGGCATATGACATGGAAGTAATAAATTCAGGCAGAGGCCGGGGATTTACGTTGCTTCGTACAGATAAGGGAACCAGACGGTTATGTCCATGTAACATTGGAGAGGCTAGGCTTGCAAGAGAGCGTGAATTCAAGGACAACCTGTATGACGCAGGTTTTACCAGGATTGACAGGTGTGTTGCTGACAGGGATGGAGAACTGATCACCTGTGACAGATATGGAAATCCTTACATATTGATGGAATATTTTGAAGGCAGAGAATGTAATCCTAATCATATAGAAGAACTAGAGGCGGCAGCAAAAAATCTTGCGGAATTTCATAAGGCAGGCAGATTGTTGTGGGAGAAGGAGACCGAAGGCAGCGGCAGGACATTTGACGGTGAACCCGGTGGTCTGTCAAGGAAAGTAAAGGAGCTTAAGCGGGTCAGACAGTTCATATCCGGCAGGAAAGTTAAAAATGATTTTGAACTCATGTACATAAAGCATTTCAATTATTATTTTGAGCAGGCGCTTGATGCTTCTCACATGATGCAGGAAGCATGGGAGCACGAGGCAAATGTGGAAAGCCTAGTATACAATCCTTACGAACAGGAGAAAATATTTGAAACGGAAACCGGTGAAGATCGTATAAAAGAACAATCTGGAACAGGGAATGAAAAGAATAATGGAATTGGATACTGTCATGGTTCATACAGCTATCATAATGTGATAATCACTGAGGATGGGATTGCCACAGTTAATTTTGACAGCTTCCATGTGGGATTTCAGTTGGTGGATCTCTATCAGTTCACCAGAAAGGTTATAGAGAAGACCGGATACCGGCTTGAGACGGCAAGAAGGATAATTGAAGCCTATGGGCAGGCACAGCCGCTGACAGCAAAGGACCATGAATATATTTATATTTTGTTGAAATTCCCGGAGAAGTTCTGGAAGGTCAGTAACCACTACATTAATTCGAGAAAATCATGGATTTCACCTGTAAATATAGAAAAGATAAGAAAAATTATTGAACATGAACAAGAAAAGCAAAAATTTTTGAATGATTTTTCTTGCTATTTTGGGGTTCACAAGATTACGAAATAAGGTTATAATATTGTAGCGAAATTAAAGCTTAAGAGGAATACTATCGTCGAGAGCCAAAAGGAGGCAATGTTACAATGAGCGAAAGTGGATATAAAGCAATATATGAGCAGTGGTTGAACAACCCATTGTTCAGTCAGGAAACCAAGGATGAACTCCTTGCGATCAAAGATGATGAGAAAGAAATCGAAGAGAGATTTTATTGCGATCTCGTATTTGGTACTGCAGGCCTCAGAGGTATTATCGGTGCAGGAACCAACAGAATGAACGTATATGTGGTTCGTAAGGCTACACAGGGTCTTGCAAATTACATTATCAAAGCAGGAAAGCAGGATAAGGGCGTAGCTATAGCATACGATTCAAGAAGAATGTCACCTGAATTTTCAATGGAGGCAGCACTTTGCCTTGCAGCCAACGGAATTAAGGCATATAGATTTGAGTCACTTCGTCCCACTCCAGAATTGTCATTTGCAGTAAGACATCTTGGTTGTGTAGCTGGTATAAATGTAACAGCTTCCCACAATCCACCAGAGTATAATGGTTACAAGGTATACTGGGAGGACGGCGCACAGATAACACCTCCTCACGATACAGGAATTATGGCTGAGGTTAAAGCCATTACAGATTTCGCTGATACAAAGACAATGGATATGAATGAAGCTATCAAGGCCGGACTCCTTGTTACTATCGGCGCGGAGGTTGACGATGCTTACATGGCAGAGCTTAAGAAGCTGGTCATCAACCAGGACGCCATAGATAAGTATGGCAAGGAGCTTAAGATAGTTTACACTCCTCTTCATGGCACAGGTAATATTCCTGCCAGAAGAATTCTTAAAGAGCTTGGATTTGAGAATGTTTATGTGGTACCTGAGCAGGAGCTTCCAGATGGCGAGTTCCCAACTGTAGAGTATCCAAATCCTGAGGCCAAGGAAGCATTTACACTTGCACTTGAGCTTGCGAAGAAGGTTGATGCAGATGTTGTTCTTGCGACAGATCCGGACGCAGACAGACTTGGTGTGTATGCAAAGGATAGCAAGACCGGCGAGTACAAAGTGTTCACAGGTAACATGTCAGGAAGTCTTCTCTGTGAGTACGAGGTAAGTCAGATGAAGGCTAAGAATGGTTCACTTCCAGCAGATGGAGCAATCATCAAGACTATTGTTACTACAAATATGGTAGATGCTATTGCCAAGGAATATGGCACAGATCTTATTGAATGTTTCACAGGTTTCAAGAACATCGGACGTGAGATACTTAAGTTCGAGGAGACCGGCAAGGGAACATACCTCTTCGGTTTCGAGGAGAGCTACGGATGTCTTATCGGTACTCATGCAAGAGATAAGGATGCTATTGTTGCAACTATGGCACTTTGTGAGGCTGCAGCTTACTACAGAGGTCAGGGCAAGACATTATGGGATGCCATGATGGATATGTATGAGAAGTATGGTTATTATATAGATGATATCAAGACAGTAACACTTAAGGGTGTTGAAGGCTCTAAGAAGATAGGTCATATCATGAACATTCTTCGTGCAAATGTACCGCTTGAGGTTGCAGGCTACAAGACAAAGGTTGTTCGTGACTACCGTCTTGAGTACATCAGAAACCTTGAGACAGGTGATGTAAGACCTACAGGCTTCCCAAATGCCAATGTTCTCTACTACGAGCTTGAAAACGACGCATGGCTTGCAGTAAGACCATCAGGTACAGAGCCTAAGATCAAGTTCTACTTTGGCATTAAGGGGGCTTCATATGATGAGGCGCAGAAGATGTCAGCAGACTTTGGCGACAAGGTGATGGATCTTATATACGACATACTTGAGAAGTAATATGTAATGGTATGAAATAGTATGAATAATATATTTAGTATATAGATAGATGGAATGAACATATATCACAGGTATCATGTACTGGATTAAGAGATGTATGCTGGATTTGGAGACATATACTGGATTGAAAGAGAAGAACCCCGGAACGATGTTCCGGGGTTCTCTGCGTTCATTTGAATTTTTTGCATTGAATTTTTTGCATTGAATTTTTTGCGTTGGTTTTCCTGCGTTGAATTTTTTGCATTAAATTTCCTGCATTAAATTTCCTGCATTGAATTTCTTGCATTAAATTTCCTGCATTGAATTTCTTGCATTTATTTTATGTATTCTTTATACAATCTTAATTGACTTGGATCAGGAAATTTGATAGTAATAAAGTAAAAGTGTCAAATGACACATAAAAAAGGAAAGCATGCCATAACCTTGTAAGCGGTGCTAACATGCAAGGTGATCAAATGAAACACAGAATGAAGATAATGTAGTAAAGAGTGTATGGTGGATTGCTTTCCGGCGTGCGTTTAACAGGTGGTTTTTGTCTATAAATTCTAAGATCATATATCATTAATTTGAAATTTGTACTCTAAAGCGAAAAGGTTTTCTCCCTATGACTTAAATGTGTAAAATCCCCAAGAGAGTCAAGGGAATTTCGGTGGAAAAGTGCCCTAAAATCTAAAAGTAGAGAAACAGGTCAAGAAAGTCCGAGCAAATTAGTGACTTAAAATCAAAAAAGTGAGAAACAGGTCAAGAAAGTCCAAGCAAATTAGTGACTTAAAATCAAAAAAGTGAGAAACAAAGTCAAATCGAATAACAAGGAGAAGGAATTATTGAATGGATTAAAGGAAAAATTGCTATTGGAAGAAAAATATCTAAAACAAATTATTACCAAAACACAAACACAACTGCAATTACAGGAAATAAATGAAGTGACTGGCAAATTAAGGATTTCAGTTAATGAAGAAGCTTATAGATATTATGTTGTACATAGTAGCACAGAGGGTAGCACAGAAACTTATTTGTCAAGAATGAGTGCGGAAAATATGAAAGAGGCAAGATTGCTTGCTCAGAAAACATATCTTGAAAAGGTGGGCAGACTTGCGGAAAAAAGATTGAAACAAATAGAAAAATTACTAAAAGGGTATGAAAATGATGAGATACAGAAGATATATGACAGCATGCATGCAGAACGGAAAAAGCTGGTTGAGCCTATTGAGTTAAGTTGGGAGGACAAAAAAGATCAGTGGATCAAACAGGAATACAGGGGAAAAGAATTTAAAGAAGGGACGACAGTTATATTGACAGAGAAGGGTGAGCAGGTCAGATCAAAATCAGAAAAGATCTTGGCAGATTATTTCTATCATCATGGTATTTGCTATAAGTATGAAAAACCATTACGGTTAAGAGGTGTGGGAATAGTTTATCCTGATTTCACTTTTTTGTCGCCTACAACCGGTGGAGAAATATACTGGGAACATGATGGAAGAATGGACGATCCCATATATGCCAGAAGTGCCATAAAGAAATTACAGGCATATGAAGAAAATGGCATATATATTGGTGAAAAATTGATTGCTACATTTGAAACTTCAGAGAGTATTATAAGCACTAAGATTATAGAAAACAAAGTAGAAAAATACCTCAGATAATTATTGTATGCAAATGGAAAAGATGCGATATATTTACAATAGTGTATATAGATTATGCAATGTGCGACATGCTTACAATAGTGTATATGAATTGTGTGATGTTCACATCTTTGAAAAGTAGAAGACAAAGTGATAAATATGTGTTTATCAATATACAAATAGGATTGGGAGCAAAAAGTCCCAATCCTATTTTATTTTCTTGATATCTTCAATATCGCTGTCGGAGATGATGTAGTGCGGTCGCTCCTTCACTTCTGTGTAGGTTTTCGCAATGTACTTGCCCATTATTCCCATGCACAGGAATTGTAGTCCTGCAATAAAAAGGATGATACAGACCAGAGATGGCCAGCCGGCAACGGGATCGCCGAATATCAGCTTTCTTATGAAGAAGAACAGCAACATGGCAAATGACAATATTGTACAGAAAATTCCAAAGCCTGACGCTACAGACATAGGAGTTTCGGAGAAATTAATGATACCATTTACGGCGTATTTAAACAGGCCGAAGAAGCTCCACTTGGTCTCACCTGCAATTCTGTTGACATTTTCAAATTCTATCCATTTAGTTTTAAAACCGATCCAGCCGAATATACCCTTGGAAAATCTGTTGTATTCGCTCATGGCAAGGATGGCATCCACCATCTCGCGTTTCATAAGGCGGAAATCCCTGGCACCGTCAACTACATTTGCATCGGAAATTTTGTTGATGAGCTTATAGAATTGCCTTGCGAAAAATGACCGGATAGGGGGTTCTCCCTTTCTGGTGACACGCCTGGTAGCAACGCTCTCGTAGTCCTCAGTCTCAAGAATGTGGATCATCTCAGGCAGAAGTGTCGGCGGATCCTGAAGATCAGCGTCCATAACCGCCACATAGTCGCCGGAGGCATTGGAGAAACCTGCATACATGGCTGCTTCCTTTCCGAAATTCCTTGAAAATGAGATATATTTGTAAGCGATATTTTCCGGAAATGAAGCGTCTGAAACATCCGCTCCGTTGGAAGTCGTTTTGTCGGTGGCGGAAGGACGGGCGTCAGATGGATTTTCACAGAGCTTACTTCTCCGGCACAGATCCTTCATAACGTTCTTGGTCCCATCTGTGGAACCATCGTCGATCATTAACACTTCAAAGCTGTAATCGTGAGTTTCTCTGTTCATCTGCGTTATAACTTTATTCAATTCCTTTGCAAATAATGGAAGTGCAGGGGCTTCATTATAGCATGGTATTATAAGACTTATTTTCTTCATGGCATCTCCAATACAAACTGTCGGTTGATATATCAAACAAAATTTACGGTTGTTTGGTATAAATATCTCTAGTCTTAATAATATCATGAAAAGGTGTATAATTCCACGATTAAAACCAGATGGTTTGATAAATTGATAAAAATAGGGAACAAATAGTTAAAAACACTATATTTGCTGAAAAATATCCATAAAAGTTGCAAAAAAACCATATGCGATCCCCACTTAGACACAAAAACAATAAGAAATAAAACCGCCAAAGTCCCGGACTTCTTCATCGACAGTGTTCCGATGGATACCCGGATATTGGTAGGGTAACGGCCGCTTGGGTAAAAATTACCCAAAATCTCTGTATAATTTGGCAAATTTGGATTGTTTTAATGACAAATCCGTAATTAAATGATATCATGGCAGTGGGTGCAATTAGGACATTGTACACCTAAACCAGGGGATGAAGCACAAAGACTTTAACAATACATATATGTGTGCTTCTCGGGAAACAAGGAGGTAATATTTAGATGGATCCACAGGGAAATATGAATAATCCACAGATGAATAACCAGCAGTTTGGCGGACAGCCAATGAATGGTCAGCAGTACGGACAGCCAATGAATGGTCAGCAGTTTGGCGGACAGCCAATGGGTGGTCAGCAGTACGGACAGCCGATGGGCGGCCCACAGTACGGACAGCCAATGGGTGGTCAGCAGTACGGACAGCCAATGGGCGGTCAGCAGTTTGGCGGACAGCCAATGGGCGGTCCACAGTACGGACAGCCGATGGGTGGCCAGCAGTACAGACCACAGCCAAATCCGGTTGTGACAAACTGCATCCAGGGCTTCTTAGGTCTTCTTACATCGCCTGCTGACGCTATAAGAAATCTTATGTCATCAGCAAATATAGCTACAGGAAGTATCTTCATTGGTTTACATGCCATTGTATCATTCCTGTTTGTACTTATTTCACTTGCGGTTATAGGCGCAAAGCATCTTGCAAATCCTATATTCTATGCACTTATCATGGTCATTGTACTTGAATTTGCTGTTGCCGGTGTTGCAACATTACTTATCGGCATAATATTCAGAGGCGGAGTAAACTTTAACCAGGCCATCACAGCTACAGGTATTGCCGCAGTATATGGTGCTGTTGCAGTTGCAGCAAGCTGTATAATCTCACTTCTTGCAGCACTTACAGAAGTAAGAGCCATTGGTTCATTTGCAGATATACTCTACAGAAGTATCATGTTTGTCGGAATAATGCTTGCTATCAAGGCAGTTATGGACGTTGCAAATCTCAACCCTAACCAGAAGATAATCGCAGCGGCAGCAACAGTTCTTGTATGCCTTATCGTATGCGTATTCCTTGATTTCCTCGGCGGAAAGATTGCAGACGGAACAACTATAAGCAATATCCAGAGTGTTATAGGAAGTGCAGATTGGTATCACTCATTATATAAGTAAGGCAGATTAAATGTGGTCAAAAGTGAGAATAACTTATTGACTATAAAAATATAAGTTGCTATACTAAGCATGTTAAAAATAAACATGATCAAAAACAATGACAGAGACAGTAGACAGCACATGAAAGCTTTAAGCGAGTCGGGGATGGTGGAAGCCCGGTGTAAGTAGTGGTTGATCGAATATCACTCTGGAGTTGCAGACCGAAAGATATGATCTTATCAAGTAGGCTCTGTCGTAGTTCCGGCGTTAACGGAAACGTGTATGCATTGCAGGTGGTTAAGGGATCATAGATATTGTGGTCGCACAGGCAATAAGTATAGTGGTAATAGGTGGTATAACGAATTTCAAGCCCTTTCGTCCTGATTACGACGGAAGGGCTTTTTAAATTTCAATAATCTGTTTGAACAGAAAAATAAAGTGAAAGGACGATGGATCAGATGTACAACAAAGTATCCACAAAGCTCGATTTCGTAGAGCGTGAACAGAAGGTACTGGATTTCTGGAAGGAAAACCAGATATTTGAGAAGAGTGTAGAAGAAACAAAGGATCTTCCTACCTATACTTTCTATGACGGACCTCCAACAGCAAATGGTAAGCCACATATAGGACATGTCCTTACCCGTGTAATCAAGGATATGATCCCAAGATATCAGACAATGAAGGGACATAACGTAGTAAGAAAGGCAGGCTGGGATACTCACGGTCTTCCTGTAGAGCTTGAGGTTGAGAAGCTTCTTGGAATTGATGGCAAGGAACAGATAGAAGAGTATGGTCTTGAGCCATTTATCCAGAAATGTAAAGAATCAGTATGGAAATATAAGGGCATGTGGGAAGAGTTCTCAGGAAAAGTTGGTTTCTGGGCAGACATGGATAATCCATATGTAACATATCATGATGACTTCATCGAGTCAGAGTGGTGGGCACTTAAGAAGATCTGGGATAAGGGTCTCTTATACAAGGGCTTCAAGATCGTTCCATATTGTCCACGTTGTGGTACACCTCTTTCAAGCCACGAGGTTGCCCAGGGATATAAGACAGTTAAAGAACGTTCAGCAGTAGTAAGATTTAAGGTTATAGGTGAGGATGCATATTTCCTTGCATGGACAACAACACCTTGGACACTTCCATCAAACGTAGCCCTCTGTGTAAATCCGGATGAGACCTACGTTAAAGTTAAGGCTGCTGACGGATACACATATTACATGGCAGAGGCACTTCTTGATAAGGTATTAGGCGGACTTGCAAAGGAAGCAACAGAGGATTCACCTGCTGTAGCAGCTTATGAGATTCTTGAGACATACAAAGGAAAGGATCTTGAGTACAAGGAGTATGAGCCACTTTACCAGGCAGCAGCAGATAAGGCAGCAGCCCAGAAGAAGAAGGGCCACTACATCACATGTGATTCATATGTAACAATGACAGATGGTACAGGTATCGTTCATATAGCTCCTGCTTTTGGTGAGGACGATGCAAATGTAGGAAGAAAGTACGATCTTCCATTTGTGCAGTTTGTAAATAGCAAGGGTGAGATGACAGAAGAGACACCATTTGCAGGTTTATGGGTAAAGGACGCAGATCCTAAGGTACTTGTAGATCTTGACAACAGAGGACTCCTCTTCGACGCACCTAAGTTTGAGCATGAATATCCACACTGCTGGAGATGTGACAAGCCACTTATCTACTACGCAAGAGATACATGGTTCATCAAGATGACAGCAGTAAGAGATCAGCTTGTTAAGAATAATGATACAGTAAACTGGATCCCTGAGAGCATTGGTAAGGGACGTTTCGGCGACTGGCTCAAGAATGTTCAGGACTGGGGACTTTCAAGAAACCGTTACTGGGGTACTCCGCTTAATATCTGGGAGTGCGAGTGCGGCTGCAGACATGCCATCGGTTCAAAGGCAGAGCTTAAGAGCATGAGCGACAACTGCCCTGATGACATTGAGCTTCACCGCCCATTCATCGACGCTGTTACTATCAAGTGTCCTGAGTGTGGTAAGCAGATGCACAGAGTATCAGAGGTTATTGACTGCTGGTTCGATTCAGGATCAATGCCATTTGCACAGTGGCACTATCCATTTGAAAATGAGGACATCTTCAAGCAGCACTTCCCTGCTGACTTCATCAGTGAGGCTGTTGACCAGACAAGAGGCTGGTTCTACTCACTTATGGCTATATCAACACTGCTCTTTGACCAGGCACCGTTTAAGAACGTAATCGTTCTTGGCCACGTTCAGGATAAGGACGGACAGAAGATGAGTAAGTCAAAGGGTAACGCTGTAGATCCGATGGACGCACTGAACAAGTACGGTGCAGACGCCATCAGATGGTACTTCTACAGCAACTCAGCACCATGGCTTCCTAACAGATTCCATGAGGACGCAGTAGTAGAGTGTCAGAGAAAGTTCATGGGAACACTTTGGAACACATATGCTTTCTATGTACTTTATGCAAATATAGACAACTTCAACCCATTAGAGCACGAGCTTGACTACGAGAAGCTTTCACTTATGGACAAGTGGCTTCTTTCAAAGCTTAACTCAACTGTTAAGGCAGTGGACAACAACCTTGCAAATTACAAGATCCCTGAGACCACAAGAGTTCTTGAGGAGTTTGTTGATGATTTAAGTAACTGGTATGTTCGTCGTGGCCGTGAGAGATACTGGGCAAAGGGAATGGAGCAGGATAAGGTAAATGCTTACATGACACTTTATACAGCACTGGTTACAATAGCTGAGACTGCTGCACCAATGATTCCATTCATGGCAGAGGATATCTACCAGAACCTGGTTAGAAATATCGACAAGGACGCCCCACTTTCAGTTCATCTGTGCGAGTTCCCTACAGTGGACGAGCAGATGATCGACCCTGAGCTTGAGACAGCTATGGACGAGATCCTTAAGATCGTAGTTCTTGGACGTGCTGCAAGAAACACTGCAAATATCAAGAACAGACAGCCTATCGGTACAATGTATGTTAAGGCTGACAAGAAGCTTGAGGGTGAGGAGAAGGCAATCATCGAGGACGAGCTTAACATCAAGAGTGTAGTATTCTCAGATGATGTATCAGCATACACAACCTACAGCTTCAAGCCACAGCTTAGAACAGTAGGACCAAAGTATGGCAAGCACCTTGGCGGTATCAAGGCATATCTTTCATCAGTAGACGGAAATGAAGCCATGGCAGAGCTTAAGGCAAATGGTGCTCTTAAGTTCACAGTTGACGACATGGAGATCGCCCTTGCTGAAGAAGATCTTCTTATAGATATGGCACAGATGGATGGCTTCGTTTCAGAGAGTGACGGCGGAGTAACAGTAGTTATTGATACAAAGCTTTCAGAGGAGCTCTTAGAGGAAGGCTTCGTAAGAGAGATCGTATCAAAGATCCAGACCATGAGAAAAGAAGCAGGCTTCGAGGTAATGGATAAGATAACTGTTTACGCTGAAGGAAACGACAAGGTTCAGTCAGTTATCGCTGCAAATGCAGACAGTATCAAGGTAGACGTTATGGCTACAGATATGGTTACAGGCTCAGTTGACGGATATTCAAAGGAATGGAACATCAACGGTGAGAAGGTAACACTTGGTGTTAAGAAAAACGCTTAATGCATTATAAATAAAAATGTTATACAGGGATGTGCGGATTGTATCCGCATGTCCCTGTTTTTTTACACTATTGCTATATTGATACAGCGTTATAATAATTTTCTTGAATAGCAGTATAAAATATAATATTATTATTTTATTCTACAAATGGAGAAAGGGGTGCAAAAAGGAGAAATTATAAGGGAACGAAAGGAAGCAGAGTATGATATATACGGATTAGACAGTGAAGATATAGAGGCTGATAAGATAGTCAAAAAACTAGTTGGTTTTGGGATTTTTGGAAGTTTTAGAGCTTGGTATATATTACAGCACTGTAATTTGTATAATGGTGATTATCAACCGTTTATTACATATGCTTCATTCAAAAAAACAGTCAGGGGGAGCATAAAATGAAAAAAAAGATAGTTGCACGCATAATAATAGCCTTTTTTTTATTGGTATTTACTACGATTATTCTATATAAAAGAAATCAGCCGCCAGATTTTATTAAAAAGATGGTAATGGACAATAAAACATTTTATGATGGTGTTGCCGACTTTTACTATAATGATTTTAAAGAACATAAGGATGGAAATGAAGTTTTGGCATATTCGTTTATAGATGGAGATACAGTTTATTGTTATTCAGATCCGGAAACACGACGTATCCATCTTGATGACGATGAAGTTAGAATGTTCAGTATGGTGGATTCCAGCTATTATGTAGATGATAAAAATGTGGAACGCGTATATGTATATGATGATTATGTGTCTTTCTGTAATATAGACGGAAGAATATCTATTGTTTATTCTGCAGGTGATATGAAGCCAAAGTGGGTAGGGACTCCTAATGACCAAGAAAAAAACATTTCTGCTGTCAGGATTACTGAGAATTGGTATTATGTGGAGTGGACGGATAAATTATTTCATTTGTATTAAAAGAATAAAATGGGTAAATTGCCGACAAATCGTCAAAATATACAACCTTTACTGTCATTTTGCACAAAAATGACATCGAAAAATCTGGAGAATAATGGTATAACTAAGGTCAGTATCTGTACCAGAGATAGAAAGGAAATTCAGGCATGACATACAGGATAACCTCTGCAGAGCGTGCGGAGAGTGAGCACAGGGCAGTGGTGAAAGCAATATGCGGTATCCTTTATGACGATAAGGCAGATGTGGATGAACAGAAACGCCATGGTCATAACTCTTGAGGAGTATTAAAGAAAAAAACTAAAGAAAAGAACATTAAAGAGGACAGGAATAATAAAATATCTTGAGAGATTGAGATATTTAAAAACCGGTCACGGATCATGATATATACATTTTTATGAATGTATTGTAGATCACCGTGACCGGTCTTTTTTATTTCTTATATGACTCGCCTATTATTGTGTTACGCGGATCCACCATGGCGTGGATTATGGTATTTCCCCTTTGCTGGAAGTCGTTTGCCTCGCCGATATCTCCACCTAAGACAGAGGACTTCACTATCTTTTTGATTATTATATTGCCGGCAACGCAGATGCCGCATAGTATACCGCCTATAAGCCCTATGATCAGAGCAGGTACTGATATTACCATATGCCCCTTCCTTTCCGGGATATCTGTTTTAACCCTGAAGATTTCATTGTGGTACGGCTGATGTTGTACCGTTTCATATTATTTCTCATACTGGCAAATGCAGCCGAGCCGGTGGCGAACAGGAACAGCCATGGAGTGATATTGTTCAGAAGCCCGCATATAAGGCCAAGCACTGCATAAGCAAATACAACGCCTATTCCTATAGGTATAGCAGATCTTGCAACCTTGGCAGTGTCGTTAGGCAGGTGTGCCACCACCTTGCCGGTCTGTCCGTTTACCAGGATATTTATTATGTTATCGTTACATCTGAAGGTCATGAACCACACCGGAAGCAGAGCGTATTCCAGGTCTGCCACATCGCAGGTGGTCTCCTCGCTCTCAACGGTTACAGGCTGGAACTCTGCACAGGAATCATATATGTATTCGTCAATAAATTCCTTTGCCCTTTTTCTTGATATATTAATAGCTTCCCCTGCAGGCACATCATAAACATTTGCATAGAAGCCTGTGAGATACTTAGGGCTGAAAGGTATGGCTCTGTCGGTGTCCCAGGGCTCAAGACGTCTGGACACATCATCATTTAACTGCCTTGATGAGTCTGAGGTTATCCTTGCATATATGCACTCGATATCACGGAGCAGCTTCACAGGTATAGTGGTGGTTTCGCTGGAAGATGAGGATGATAGCATCTTTTCCTGTCTTATCTGCTTGGTTCCGTTTAATTTCATTGCTTTTCTTATATCTATGGTAGGCAGCCAGTACGGGATGTACACACCTATCAGGTTATCAAGGCGGTAGTTGTCTATCTCCCTGCTGACGAATTTACTGTTTCGTATGGCAGCCTTAATATTTGCCATGGCTTCCTCTTTGGTAACGGAGAATGGAATGACCAGATCCGGACAGAACTCGTTGGATACCTTGTCAAATACTATGGACGGCTGACCACAGTAGGCACATATGGTGGAAGCATCTCTTCCTGTCAGCATAAGCTTCGCACCGCAGGCAGTACACCTGTAGATATTGAAGTTCAGATATTTAAGCTTAAAGTCGTTGTCAGGAACCTCATCGGGGGTGTCGAAGTACAATTCATCCAGAGCCTTTTCACTCTCCTTGATGTAGCGTTCCACACGCATATGACCTCTGGCTTCCCGTCTCCTCTGCTCCAGCTCGTCAGGGGTAGGACCGGTTTCCTCCTTAAGGGTAAGCTCAGACTGATCGTCTGCCTCATCATCAGAATTTCCGGCGCCGTTTCCGGCCATGCCGGAGCTTACGTCAGCTTCCAGTGAAGGGGCAAATACTATCTCTTCCGTTATCTGTCCGCCGTGCTCCCTTAAGTTGTAGCCAAAGGCTTCGTAGGTATCGTCCTGGAAGAAATCAATCTCTGGTTCTTTGGAATTGTCATGGTCATCATCGTGTTCCTCAGAGCCGCCATTTTCAGAGCTGCTATCTTCATCGTCATCCTCATTCAGCTTTAACTTAAAAGCGGGTCTGACCCCCTTATCTGTATCATCTTTTTTTCCGTCAGGGGAGAAATAATCCTCGGGAACATCTTCATTCATATCCGCAAGAGAATCGGCATTTGCATAGTAGTAGTCTGCGTCGCCTTCTTCTGCATATATAGAGCCACAGTTTGGACATTCGACCTTTCTTGTGGCGGGATTAAGTCTTACCGCACCGCCGCAGTTTTTACATCGCAATATCATATTCGTCCCTCCCCCATTGAACATCAGCCCATTTAAAATTTGCCTTTCTGGTAACGCCCCTCCCATTATGGGTAACGCCCCCTCGTTTACACTCGGCGGCAAGTCGATTGTGCCATTCAAATATGCGTTTTCAACGCATGGGCACAATCTCTGGGCGGCATTTCGTCAGCACCATTCTAAATGTGTCTTCGACACTTAGTGCTTCCTCTGACAAAGGGCTGACACAATAAAAATCATAACCTGAATGCTATCTTATAAAAATAAAGATCGCATATAAATAATATAATTTCAATGTAGAGAAAAAGCAACACCATAAATGCAGGTATCAAATCCGTAATGTATGAAAATAATTATCTTAAATCACGGGATTTTATTAGTTTTTATTAAATACTTTATACTTGTTTTATTTTTTCTTAAAAGTATGTTCAAAAGTAGATATTATTATATATTAGACACTGGAGGATTGTATGTAGTGTTAGTGGAATTGAGCTGATGTTAGTCATGTGAAGTTTTAAATGCACTGATATCAATTAGCGTGTCGGGTTTTAATTTAGCTGATATTTATTATGGAGGCTTTTATATGAGCAGAGTAATAGGAATAGATTTAGGAACAACAAACAGCTGTGTGGCAGTTCTGGAGGGCGATCAGCCGGTGATCATACAGAACTCAGAAGGCGGCAGGACCACTCCGTCAGTCATTGCATTTGGCAAGAATGGAGAGAGACTTGTAGGGGACACCGCCAAGAGACAGATGACAGTGAACATGGACAGAACCATTACTTCTATTAAGAGGGAAATGGGAAGCACCTACAGAAAGTCGATTGACGGCAAGGAGTATTCTCCACAGGAGCTGTCAGCCATAATCCTTTCAAAGCTTAAGGCAGACGCAGAGAGCTATCTGGGAGAGCCGGTAAAGGACGCGGTTATTACAGTGCCGGCATATTTTGATGACAGCCAGAGACAGGCAACCAAGGACGCAGGCAGGATAGCAGGTCTCAATGTTTTGAGGATAATAAATGAGCCTACTTCAGCAGCCCTTGCCTATGGTCTTGACAACGGACATTCCCAGAAGATACTGGTGTACGATCTGGGTGGAGGAACCTTTGATGTGTCGGTTATTGAGATCGGGGACAATGTAATAGAGGTTCTTGCCACAGCCGGAGACAATCATCTGGGCGGTGATGATTTCGACATAAGGCTCACAGAATATATAGTTGAAGAGTTCAGAAAAGAGACAAAGGTCAAGCTGGCTAAGGATCCGGTAGCCATGGGAAGAGTACGGGAGGCAGCAGAGAATGCCAAGAAGGAGCTTTCCTACCAGACCCAGACTCATATTAATCTTCCATTTATCTCTGTGGTGAAGAACAATCCGGTACATCTTGACATGACCATATCAAGAGAGACCTTTAACCATATCACCGAAGATCTGGTGGACAGGACAGCAGGCCCTGTAAATCAGGCACTTCGTGATGCAGGCATAGCTGCCAGGGAGCTGGACAAGGTTCTTCTGGTGGGCGGTTCCACAAGGATACCGGCAGTGCAGGATAAGATTGTAGGACTTACAGGCAAGCAGTTGTCCAAGAGTGTGAACCCTGATGAGTGCGTTGCCATGGGTGCAGCCATTCAGGGCAGCAAGCTGTCCGGTGAGTTAATGGTCACAAATAAGGTAAATGACATACTCCTTATGGATGTAACTCCGCTTTCGCTGTCTATTGAGACTCTGGGTGGCGTGGCGAATGTCATAATCCCAAGAAATTCACCTATACCTACAAGGGAGAGCAAGGTATTTACCACGGCGGCGAACTTCCAGAAGGATGTAGAAGTAAAGGTATATCAGGGTGAGCGGAGATTTACCAGGGACAACAAGCTTCTGGGTAATTTCAGGCTCAGCGGCATAAAACGTGCCATGGCAGGTGTTCCACAGATAGAAGTAACCTTTGATATTGATGCAAATGGTATCCTTAAGGTATCCGCCAAGGATCTGGGCAGAGGCGCCACACAGCAGATAGTGATCACCGCCAGCAATAACCTTTCTGAGGAAGAGATAAGAAGAGCCAGAGAGGACGCCATGAGATATGAAAATGAAGCCAACAGCAACCAGGAGAAGATCGACATCAAGAATGAGGCTGAGGCATATGTGTATAAGGTAGAGAAGGTGCTTGCTGACTACAGCGGAGAGCTTGACAAGAAGCAGGCAAAGCTTATAAAGTCAGATGTGGATTATCTGAAGAAGCTGGTGTGCCGTAACGATATAAACAAGATGACAGATATAGAAGCAGGACAGGTCAAGGAGGCTTACAGAGCCCTTAAAGAATCTGCGGCAGCTTTAGAGAGGTATATGTAATGAAGGATAAGATCATAAGATTTATGAGAGGAAGATACGGCAACGATCAGTTGTCAGGATTCCTTATCTGGACAGGACTTATAGTAATGGTGCTTGATGCCATTATAAAGACAGGAATTTTGTACGGTCTTGGTCTTGTTATGGTAATATATGGATATGTGAGGGTATTTTCCAAGAAATATTCACTGAGAAGTGCCCAGAACAAGTGGTTCCTTGAGAAGACGGCAGGAGTCAGACTTTACTTTAAGAAGTTAAAGAAATCAAAGGAAGCAGGCAAGGAATATCGCATATTTATATGCAACAAATGTGATCAGCTTATACGAGTTCCGAGAGGACGCGGTAAGATAGAGATAAGATGTCCTAAATGCGGCAACAAATTTATAAAGAAGAGCTAGGAGATATTGTTTTGTTTGGTTATATCGTATGTAATCAGTCAGAAATGAAATTTAAAGAATATGATGAATACCACAAGTACTATTGTGGATTGTGCAGGGGATTAAGGAACCGTTACGGAGTGAAAGGACAATTGTCCTTAAGCTATGACATGACCTTTCTTATAATGCTGCTTACAGGGCTTTATGAGCCGGAAGAGGCAGCAGGCACAGGCAGGTGCATACCCCATCCTGTGAAGAAGCACCGGTACACAATGAACAGGTATACGGAATATGTTGCTGACATGAATGTGATCCTGACTTATTATAAATGTCAGGATGATTGGACCGACGAAAGAAAAGTGATCAGAAAGCTGTACTCGGATATATTGTTGTCCAAGAAATCTGAGGTCAGGAAGAAATATATGGAGAAGATCAAGATCATAAAGGATAATCTTGAGGCTATTTCCGGACTTGAGAAGCAGGACAGTAGTGACATAGATTGTCTGGCAGGACATTTTGGCAAAGTTATGGCAGAAATCTGCAGCCCTGAAAAGGATGAATGGGATAAAGAATTAAGAGCAATAGGGTATCATCTTGGAAGATTTATATATATAATGGATGCCTATGATGACCTTGAGAAGGATGTGAGGAGCAAGAACTTCAATCCTCTTATATCAAGACTTAAATATATAAATGATAAAAGTTCCATGAATGTTTCCGAGAGTGTTTCCGAGGATATGAGCCATGACCTTCCACTGGATATTGAGCAGGTGGATGTGGAGGCCTGGAAGGGATTTGCCCGGTGGACAAGGGATGCACTGGCCATGGACGCCAGCTCCTGTGCAAGGGCATTTGAGCAGCTGCCTATTATAAAGAATGTGGAAATCCTCAGAAATATATTGTATTCTGGAATATGGAATGCCTATATAAACCGTACCAGAAAGCGTATCGGTGAAGAAAATATTGAATAAATTCCAGGGACGTCAGTACCGGGAAGGCAGATTTCAATGGGCTGATGTTAGTGATAGAAGGTGAATTAGATGAGAGATCCCTATGAGGTGCTGGGACTTGAGAGAGGTGCCAGTGAAGAGGAGGTTAAAAAAGCATACAGGAAGCTTAGCAGGATATACCATCCCGATGCAAATGTAAACAATCCCAACAAGGATCAGGCTGAGGAGAAATTCAAGGAGATCCAGCAGGCATATAAGGCTATAATGAGTGGAAATACAGGTGGTACAGGTGACAGCTCCCCATATGGTTCCGCAGGCTATGGCGGTTCCAGTTACAGGGGTTCCGGTTATGGCAGCTCTGGTTATGGTGGTTCCGGCTACGGTGGTTCTTACAGGAACCAGGGATCGGGAGATCTGGATTTCGAGGATATGTTCTGGGGCTTTGGTCCATTTGGGTTTGGGGCTGCGGGAAGAAGCAGAAACGAAGAGTACGATCCGAATGACAGGGAGTCCAGATATTTTAATGCAGCCAGGAATTATCTTAGAAACGGAAGCTACGAAGAGGCAAGAAATGTCCTTAATGAGATAGAAAACCATAACGGAAAGTGGCATTATTACGCCGGTGTGTGCAATGCAGGACTCGGAAACAGGATAAGGGCACTGGAGATGCTACAGAGAGCCATGACTCTTGAACCGGACAATGCGGAGTACAAAAAGGCATACGAGCAGATAAAATCAGGTGAGCAGTGGTATATGGACAGAGGCAATTCCTATGGAATGGATATGAATATGAATCCTATGTCAAGATGCTGTAATACAGCATGTACGCTGCTTTGCCTTACGAGCTGTTGCTGTCCCGGATCCTTCACCTTATGCTGTTAATGAAAAAATATACAAAGCCATATAGTAAAAACCTATAAAATAAGCAACGAGCATGATTTTTTGTAAAATTATTGCTCGTTTTGTTATATTTATTTGACGTTAGTCTACTTTTTAGGTAAAAAATTAACAAAAATCAACTGATGTATTGAGAAATGAGTCCATTTTTGGTAATATGAAACAGTATAAAATGTGTTGAGTGTATGTAAACGATACATTAATAATATTCAGGAGGGCATGGATAAATGAAGAAGATTTCGGATTTTGACAAAGAAAGCTTCAAAAAGGAAGTTGCCAAGAATGTAAAGACTTTATATCGTAAGTCTATTGACGAGGCAACTAACCAGCAGGTATTTCAGGCTGTATGTTATGCAGTGAAAGATGACATTATTGATAGATGGATCGCAACTCATAAAGAATATGAGAAGAAGAATGCCAAGACAGTTTACTATCTTTCAATGGAATTCCTTATGGGTAGAGCACTTGGTAACAACCTCATCAACCTTACTTATTATGATTCAGTAAAGGAAGCACTTGCAGAGTTAGGTTTTGACCTTAACTTCATAGAGGATCAGGAGCCGGACGCAGCACTTGGTAACGGTGGTCTCGGACGTCTTGCAGCATGTTTCCTTGATTCACTTGCAACACTTGGATATCCTGCATACGGTTGTGGTATCAGATACAAGTACGGTATGTTCAAGCAGGGCATTAAGGATGGTTATCAGGTAGAACTTCCGGATGACTGGCTCAGAGACGGCAACCCATTTGAGGTTAAGCGTTCAGAGTATGCTGTAGAGGTTAAGTTCGGTGGATATGTAAGAGTTGAGAACAAAAATGGTAAGAACTATTTCATCCAGGAGGATTACCAGTCAGTTCGTGCCGTACCATATGACCTTCCTGTTATCGGATATGGCAACAACGTAGTAAATACACTTCGTATATGGGACGCAGAGGCAATGCAGGAGTTCTGTCTTGATTCATTTGATAAGGGTGAATATCAGAAGGCAGTTGAGCAGCAGAACCTTGCTAAGACAATCGTAGAGGTTCTCTATCCAAATGATAACCATTACGCAGGTAAGGAGCTGAGACTGAGACAGCAGTACTTCTTCATTTCAGCATCAGTACAGAGAGCGATCCTTAAGTTCAAGGAGACCAATAAGGATATCCACAAGCTTCCTGATAAGGTAACATTCCAGATGAATGATACGCATCCAACTGTGGCAGTTGCAGAACTTATGAGAATACTTATGGATGTAGAAGGTCTTGAGTGGGATGACGCATGGGATATCACATGCAGAACATGTGCATATACAAACCATACTATCATGGCTGAGGCTCTTGAGAAGTGGCCTATCGAGTTATTCTCAAGATTACTTCCTCGTGTATACCAGATTGTAGAAGAGATCAATAGAAGATATGTACTTAAGATCCAGGAGATGTATCCGGGCAACCAGGATAAGGTAAGAAGCATGGCTATTCTTTACGATGGTCAGGTTAAGATGGCTCACCTTGCTATTGCAGGTTCATACTCAGTAAACGGTGTTGCTGCCCTTCATACAAAGATCCTCGAAGAGAGAGAGCTTAAGGACTTCTATGAGATGAGACCTGAGCAGTTCAACAACAAGACAAACGGTATTACCCAGAGACGTTTCTTATTACATGCTAATCCACTTCTTGCTTCATGGATCACAGACAAGATCGGTGATGAGTGGATCACAAAGCTTACACACCTTAAGAAGCTTAAGGTATATGTTGACGACGAGAAGTGTCAGCAGGAATTCATGAACATCAAGTACCAGAACAAGATCCGTCTTGCAAATTACATCAAGGAGCACAATGGTATCGACGTAGATCCACGTTCAATCTTCGATGTACAGGTTAAGAGACTTCACGAGTACAAGAGACAGTTACTTAACATTTTACATGTTATGCACTTATATAACAGACTTAAGACAGAGCCTGAATTCGATATGTACCCAAGAACATTCATCTTCGGTGCTAAGGCTTCAGCAGGATACAAGAGAGCTAAGCTTATCATCAAGCTCATCAACTCAGTTGCAGATGTTGTAAACAATGATGAGTCTATTGATGGCAAGATCAAGGTTGTATTCATCGAGAACTACAGAGTATCAAACGCAGAGATAATATTTGCGGCAGCAGATGTATCAGAGCAGATCTCAACAGCTTCAAGAGAGGCTTCAGGTACAGGTAATATGAAGTTCATGTTAAACGGTGCTCCTACACTTGGTACAATGGACGGTGCAAACGTAGAGATCGTTGAAGAGGTTGGTATCGACAACGCATTCATCTTCGGACTTTCAGCAGAAGAGGTTATGAAGTATGAGCGTGAGGGTGGATATAACCCAATGGATATCTACAACAACAACCAGGCAGTCCGCAGAGTGCTTACACAGCTCATCGACGGCACATACGCTAAGGATGATCCTGACAGATTCAGAGATCTTTACGACTCACTTACTAAGGAAGATGTTTACTTCATCCTTAAGGACTTCGATTCATATGCAGAGGCTCAGCAGAGAGTAGACGCAGCTTACAGAGATGAGAAGAAGTGGGCTAAGATGGCAATGCTCAACACTGCAATGGCAGGCAAGTTCTCATCAGACAGAACTATCGAAGAGTATGCTAAGGAGATCTGGCACTTAAAGAAAGTTAAGGTTACTTTAGATTAATAAATGAAGACTGATTGAACAATGATAGGATATGCTTTGCAGATTTTGTCGGTTGACAATTAGTCATAAAAGAATAAGCCCCTCAGTTAGTTAATAGCTGAGGGGCTTGTTTTTACGGCAACGAGTCAGGTGCAACATCGCTGCATTATTATTTCTCGTCACGTTCACTTAAAGGTATGTAAGTGGTTGGCCTTGCAAGGCTTGTATAGGTAGGTCTTACAATTTTGTAACGGTTGACCAGCTCTTCCATACGGTGGGCACTCCAGCCTATAACTCTTGCACAGGCGAAAAGCGGTGTGAACAGTTCGTGAGGAAGCTTGAGCATCTTGTATAACAATCCGCTGTAGAAATCAACATTAATACTTACCAGACGATCTGTCTTGCCCTCATCTATCAGAAGCTTGGGAGCAAGCTCTTCAATCATCTCATAAAGGGCAAATTCCTCTGTCATATTCTTTTCTGAAGCCAGGTGCTTAACATATTTTTTGAATACAAGGGCACGAGGATCGGAAAGAGAGTAAACAGGATGTCCGATACCATATATGATTCCGTTCTTATCAAATGCCTCACCACGGATGATTTTTCTTAAGTAGTCAGATACTTCTTTTTCATTGTTTAAATCCTTAACATGAGACTGGATGTCTGACATCATCTCCATTACCATATAATCTCCTGCACCATTAAGAGGCCCCTTAAGGGAACATAATGCAGCGGTCATTGTGGCGTATGTATCAGAACCTGAAGAGGTTACAACTCTTGTGGTAAATGTTGAGTTGCTTCCGCCGCCGTGTTCCATATGCAGAACCAGTGCAAGGTCAAGAACCTTTGCTTCGAGAGAGGTGTATTTTCTGTCGGATCTCAATGTGCTTAATATATTCTCTGCAAATGAAAGCTCCGGGTCGGGTTTGTGTATATAGCAGCTTTTGCCCAGCTTGTAGTGGCGGTATCCCTGATATGAATAAACCGCAAGTCTTGGAAATGTAGATATAAGATTAAGACACTGCTGCATAACATTATCAAGGGAGTTATCTGTCTCACGCTTGTCATAGGTTCCAAGGGCAAGAACAGATCTTGCCATATTTGAAATGATATCCTTGGTAGGATTTTTCATTATAACGTCCTGAATGAAGTTATGAGGAAGGTCATAGCTTATGTTGAGGACCTTCTTGAACTCCGCCAGCTCCTTTTTGTTCGGAAGTTCACCATATAATAAAAGATAGGCACACTCCTCATACCCGAAACGGTGATCTTCAATGAAGCCCTTTATAAGATCATGTATCTCATAGCCTCTGTAGTACAATTCACCCTTACATGGTATTCTCTCGTCACCTACTATATCGTAGGCCTTGCTTAAGGATATATTTGTAATTCCGGCATTTATTCCCTTTCCGTTCACGTCTCTTAAGGCACGATTTACTCCATAGTACTGGTACAGACTTTCATCAACCAGATCGTGTTCAATACAAATATCAAGATGTGTGGAAGTATAGTTGCCGATATTATTAATAGACATATTTGTTCCTCCGTATAATTATTGGCGTGGACCATTAAACCAACGCTGTTAAGACTTAAATCATTATGGCACTTTTTGTCACAGTCTGCAACTTTTTTCAAGTGAATGTAATAGCTTTTGTTCACTTTACAATCATTCTGAATTAAGCTAAAATCAAAACATACTATATGTCACAGAATGTGAATAGTATTAATAATAATTAGGGTCAGAGGTGGAACATGGCAGTACCGGGTAAGAACAATTCAGGAAAAACAGATAAGAATACTGCAGATAAGAAGGTCTCAACACAGAGTGCCAACACAGCAAAGAGCGGTAATAAAGGAACTGCAGGTACAAAGAGCAGTTCAAAGAGTAACGCAGCAAAAAAGGCAAGACAGGAAGCAATAAGACGCAGGAACAAGAAGCGTGCCCGTATCACCATAGTGATGGCAGTGGTGGTTGGAATTGCATTTGCAGGGATCATAACAATGATCATGAGAGCCAGATATTTCAGGGTGGCGAAGACTAATGCTGAGTATGTTATGGGAACAAGGTTTGACATAACAAACTATATAACTCCTGAGAGCGAGGGAACTAAGGTATACTGCAACATAGATTACATAGACGCCGATCATGTAGGCTCCTATGACGTGGAGTATACATTAAAGCGTGGAAAGCTTTCAACAAAGAAGACATTGACGGTAGAGGTTGTAGACAAGGACAGCCCCATGTTCGTAGGACCTGACGATATATATGTTGTTACAGGCGAGGAGATAAAGTGGTCCGATTATTATACAATAAAAGATTCACAGCCGGATCTTGAGGAGAAGATCACTTGCGGCAATAAGGCAGATACCAGTGAAGCAGGCACCAGGACAGTTTCACTTTCTGTTGTGGATTGGAGCGGAAATAATAATTCTAAGGAAGTTAAGATACATGTAATAGACCTTCAGGGAGACGATGCCATTGCGGCAAAGGCAGTGAGAAACTATAAGCTCAAAGAGGGAAGCAGTACAGGTGCTGCGAATATATATGTCATGGATGTGACGGAAGAGGCGGGAATTGCTGCTTACGTTCTTGTGAATAGTGATGTGATATATACAGTGGCTGATGACGGAACCTGCAGCAGATATGGAGACGAAGGTAGTGATGTGACAGATAAGGCAGATGAAATCATGGCAAACGGATCTGCAGTTAACAAGTACGATAGATTGTACGGATTCTATTAGGATATTCACGCATTTGGAATGGGTATCGGGAAAGGAGTGTAATAGATGAGGTGTGTAAATTGCGGAAAAGACATAAATGATGACGCTGCTTCATGTAGATATTGCGGTCATGTGTATGATATGGCGAGAGCCCAGGCTGAATACCAGAAGGCTCAGGCAGAATATCAGCAGGCCCAGGCAGAGTATGAGAGAAAAATGCGGGAGTACAATCGCCAGATGCAGGAATACCGGCAACAGATGGCACAGTACAACAGCTCAAAGCAGACACCTCAGGGACGGAAGAACGTTGATCAGCTCCAGCCGGGTATGCAGAACAATAATATGAATCAGCCATATGGTAAGAATAGTGGTGGATTTAATTCATTTTCAGGGAATGATAACCGGCAGAACATACAGAATAATAACAACATGAACATACAGCCGGGTATGCAGAATAACAACATGAACAGGCAGGGTAATCCGAATAATTTCGGTAATTCGAACCGTCCGCAGTCCGGTGTGCCGAATAATAATAATAACGGAAAGAATATGCCTCCACAGAAAAAAAATAAGACCACTACGGTGATAATAATAATAATGGTGTTGATTCTTCTGGCGCTGGTGGGAACCGCCTTGTATCTTATATTAGGACCGGGGGATGGCACCGGAAGCAGGAGAAAGAAGGACAACAACAGTGCTTCAACCACGGACACTCAGGCAGTTGAGGTTACAGAGGATACTGAAGAGCAGACAGAGACGGTGGCAGGCTCAAGTTGTACGGTTCTCTTCTATATGATAGGCTCCAACCTTGAGAGTGGCGACAGCTATGTGAACTATGGCGTATATAATTCTATGGAGGGTGGTTGTGCCTCAGACAATCTGGATATGCTCATTGACGCAGATATTACCGATGATGTAAATGTGGTCATACAGACCGGTGGAACCGGCTACTGGGCAAATGACTACGGCATGGAAGGTGATCATGTACAGCGCTTTCAGGTGACAGATACAGAATTTGTTGAGAAGGAGGATCTGGGGGATGTGTGTATGTGTGAGGAAAGCACTCTTGAGGATTACCTTAAGTGGGTTAAGACCAACTATCCATCAGACCGTTATATACTGGTCATGTGGGATCACGGCGGTGGTATGAGTACCACTGCATTTGGCTCTGATACCTCGGTAAATCACGGTGATACGCTTGAGATAGCTGATATGGCACAGGCAATGGAAGCAGCAGACATAAAGTTTGATATGACTATTTTCAATGCGTGTCTCATGGCTACTGTTGAGACTGCAAATGCACTCAGCCCTTACAGTGATTATATGATCGCTTCCGAGGAGGTCATATATTCATTTGGCTATGATCATCAGGTATGGCTTGACGCCCTGTGTCAGGATCCTGCCATATCAAGTGAAGAACTGGGCAAGACAGTAATAGACGGCTTCAAGGCAAATTATGATGAGTTTAACAGTATGTACAGTTCCGTAAATGGCGAGTACATGTACGGACTGGCAATGATAGATACGGAAAAAGCATCAGAGCTGCAGACTAAGATTAATGACTATTTTAAGACTGCAGATGAAGCCATATATGACAAGAAGCTTCAGGATTATCTTACAGCAAGGAATAACTGTGGTAATTTCAGTGATACCCAGTCTGCTGATATTGTGGACTTCTGCAGTAACTATAACCTGGACGGAGGAGACACAGTGACAGCAGCTGTGCAGGACTCCGTTGTATATAAGCAGTCCAATATTACCTATTCCAATGGCTTGTCTGTATATCTTCCTTATGGTGAGAGCACAAGCTGCCAGATATATTCCTACTATGGAAGAGAAAATCTGGAGACTCTGGGAGAACAGACCAACGTAGTTACATTCTGTGATGATATGTTAAGTGCCTATGCAGGCTATGCCTGTGACGGAGATATATCTGCACTGGGCATGGACAGCTATTACAATTCGAAACTTGTAGAGGCATATAAGGATACCTATGACGGCTACGATACAGCGTCACAGTTCGACCTGCAGTATACCAAGGAGGGCAACAGCTACTATCTGGAGCTTGGAGATTCCTTTAGCAACGTAAGTTACATGGAGGCCCGTGTAGGTTACGACTACAGTGGAGACAGAGCGGTAGTCCTTGGTTCAGACATAAATGCCATAACCTGGGATTCATCAGGTAAGGTAGACGTTACATTCCCATCCCAGTGGCTCAGCATAGACGGACAGATAGTCAGCTACATAACCACCTATCATAATACTATGGGAAATGGTGATGTGGAAATGCAGGGAGTTATACCATTTGTATTGAATGGTGACATGGAGCATCTGTACGGAATAGTCATGAACAGTTCCCTTTCAGGAGACCGATCATTCCCGGGTTATACAGAGATAGATGTGGATACACTTTCTTTCAAGGAAGACTATATATATGAAATGTACGACGGCATGGACATAACATTTGTGTATCCAACAGTGGAGCACAAGGGCAACACCCTTGATGAAAGCTCCGTAGAGTTTGTTACGCTGGGAAATGTCCACAACTACAAGGTGGGCACGTTCTCTGTAGGCTATAAAGACATAGATGAATTTAAGACATACCTTGGAACTTTTGAAGATACAGCAAAGGGTTACTCCTATGTAAGGGTTGTGGATCATTTTAACAGAGAATATGTGACAGACCTTATACCACAGTAGACGTGTGATAAAGCAGTGTATACCGGTACAGGGATGATCGCAGCATGATATTAAAAAGGTGTTGATGTTCAGTAATGGAGGGGTAAATGGGCAACACAGACATATTTCTTGACAAATACAAGCAGCTTGAGAACTGTGCAATAAATGAATTTAAGCTTCCGCCGGATGGGTCAGCGGTTGCCAAGCTTGAGAAAAGAAGCGAGTTCAAGGACATAAAATATGAGCTTAACTATTGCAGGGAGGTAAGGAATCTTCTTCAGCATAATCAGAAGCTTGATGATGAGTTCCCTGTGGAGCCAAGCAATAAGATGATAGAGCTTCTTGACACAGTGATAGACAGGATAAAAAATCCGGTAAGGTGCATAGATGTGGCGATCCTTGACAGAAACCTTATATGGCGTTCCTATGAAGACAGGGTTCTGCCTACCATAAAGCTCATGAATGAGAAGAACATATCCCATATACCTATTCTTAAGGACAGGAGAGTTGTGGGAGATTTCAGTGATAACTGCGTATTTCCGTTTTTGCTGGGGGATGATAACTGCCACATAGACGAGAATACCCGGTTTAAGGATCTTAAGCAGTATCTTGATCTGGAAGCACACCCATCAGAGGTTTTTAAGTTTATTCCGGCGGACTCAAAGCTGTCTTACGCAGAGAAGCTCTACGAGGAAGCCAGGAACAGGCATGAAAGGATAGGGCTTGTATTTCTCACTGCAAATGGAAGAAGTGATGAGAGGATACTTGGTATCCTTACAGCTTGGTTGATAATCGGACAGTAACGTATAGCAGATAAATATTTAATTTCGGAACAGCTGTCCGGAATTCATGCAGGCATGAACTGTATGACTGTAAATAAAAAAGACATGTAAGATTGATTTTCTTGCATGTCTTTTTTGCTATCGTAGAATGTGTTTTATATTTAAACATCCGGCAATCACTGTTATATGTTATCAGAGAGGTGGACGTCTCAACTGCTCATCAAGCTCCTTGCTTTCGATTACTGTAACCTTTGTGTTCTTGATCTTTGTCTGCTTTGATTTCATCCTGCGGGCATGTATCTTCTTAATAAGTATTACAAGAAGTATGATTATAATACCGATACTGATTAAGACAACCGAAACTCCGTATTTGTCCAGGATCTTGTCGAAGAAATTGTAATTGGCCTTAGTCCATATACCGCTGTCCTCCAGGTCTTCACGGATCTTGTCTACAGAATACGTTGTTCCTGTACAATCAGGTATGTTGCTTAAGAAATCCTTGTTTGGAACAAGGTCAGAAGCATGCTCGGTTGTAACATTGAAGTGATCATATTTGAGGACATCCTTGCCGGTAGTTGTTATAGGATCGTCATTCGCAAGGTCAACCAGATACCACTCACCGCCTATATATACAGCGTTCCATGCGTGGGAGTCGTAGGTTACGGCGTCCTTTGTCTCGTCAGACTGCTTTGGATTACCCTGTATGTAGACACAAGGCACATCAAGCTGATCCATTACAGCCTTGAATGCTTTGGCATATCCGAAGGAGGTTGCACTCTTGTGACTGGTGTTGAACACACCGTCGATGGTGCCTGCCCAGTAATCTTTGGAATTATATGCATCGGCCTCAGTGTTGTAATATATGTTGTCGATTATTTCGTTGTGGATGGTGTATTCCTTCTCGTAATCAGGAGCGTCTGCGGAAACCTTGGCAACATAGTTGGCAATCTCGATATCCATGTTGTTCTTGATAACCTGACGGGAATTACCATTTGCATAATCCTCGTAACAGTAAACGCTTACCTGGTAGAATACTGAGCCCTTCTCACCATTTGAGACAGCCTGATATGTACAATCGGGTATGAGCCAGAAGTATTCAGGATGGTCTGCATAGAACGCGTGGATGACTCTGTCCAGTCCACCTGAATTGATGACATCCCAGTCCTGTTTGCTTACATTGACTGTAAAGGCTGTGTAGGTCTTTTTTTCATTGATGTCTACATACTGTGAAGCATTGGCTGTCGAATTATGAAACTTGTAGGCAGCCTCAGCTATGGAATCGTACACGGACTTATACGCATCGTTTTCAAATTGATCGTAGTAATATGTTTTGCCGTCTATGGATGGAGTCTCGGATTTGGAACTGTCAGACTCTGCCCTGACGGTTAAAGTATTTCCTCCGGCAAAAGTACTGACTGTCATTGCAACTGACATCAGCAGTACAAGAAACCTTTTTTTCATGCAGTCATCCCCCTATTTTGAACATCAGACTATTAATAATTTGCTTTTATATAAAGCTTGACACTATCTCGTTATGGAGCATAGTCCATAATTATATGTCACTGCTGAAATTTCGTAATTAAACTATATTATAGCATGTAGGTGTGATTTAATCCACTACAAATTTTGCCCTGAATGTAGTGTATTTTGACATTATTACATTTGCTTTCTTACTATCTTATACTCATCATCCAACTGGAAGTATGGACAGGATTCATATGAATTTGAAATAAATCTTCCGAAGTCATCCTCGTCCATGTTGACCATACATTCTGAAAAATCATCTTCCTCATCATATACATAATGAGCACACAGATCACAACTTGCTGCCATGATAAATCCTCCAAAATCAAAAATTTATTTGCCCGGGCTTTTCACCGGTTATTCAATATTTATTTGCCTAAGCTCTCTACAAGCTCTTCAAGATAGAAGTAACGATCCATAAGCTTTGTGAGCCTTGCGTCGGTTTCTTCCTTTTCTGCCATAAGCTTGTTGAGCTTCACGAAATCCGTAGTCACACCGGCTATCTCCTTATCAAGTTCTGCGATACGATCCTCGCAGGCAGTGATATCGTCCTGAATGGTGTCATACTCACGCTGCTCGTTAAAGGAAAGCTTGGTCTTGGCTCTCTTTGGCTTCTCGTGTTTTGATGCTTCCGTGACCACAGGAGCAGGACAAGCTTCTTTAGAGGCCTTATTAAAGTTCGCCGCAGAATTGGCAAATGTTCCGTACTGCACATAGTAGTCTGTATATCCGCCCTCAAACTGGGATATGTGGCCTTCGCCGTCAAATACCAGGAGCTTCCTTACAACTCTGTCCAGAAAATATCTGTCATGGGATACTACGATAAGAATGCCACGGAAACTGTCCAGATAGTCCTCAAGGATACAGAGGGTGGATATATCAAGATCATTTGTAGGCTCATCAAGGATCAGTACATTAGGAGCCGTAGCCAGTATCTTAAGCAGATAGAGACGTCTCTTCTCACCACCTGACAGCTTGGCAATCTTCTGGTACTGAAGTGTGGAGTCAAAAAGGAAACGCTCACACAGTACGGAGGCGGACATGGTCCCCTCGGTGGTCTTGATATATTCGGCAGTTTCCTTTACATATTCAAGAACCCCCATATCAAGAGGCAGAGCCTCATTTTCCTGGGAGAAATATCCTATACGCACGGTGTCGCCGATCTCTATATGGCCTGAATCCGGTTTTATAAGACCGCAGATAAGCTTCATAAGGGTTGATTTGCCGCAGCCGTTGGGACCTGTTATACCGATCCTGTCAGTTCTTAGGAAGTTGTAAGAGAAATCCGATATTACCGGGTGGTCGTAGCTCTTATACAGATCATATATCTCTATGGTCTTATTACCGAGCCGGCTGCCGATGGAGTTCATGGTGACGGTCTGGGTCTCCTTGATCAGTTCCTCAGACGCCAGTTTCTCGTATCTGGCTATATGAGCCTTCTGCTTGGTGCTTCTGGCTCTGGCACCGCGCCTTATCCATGCCAGCTCCTTTCTGAGGATGTTCTGGTGTTTCTTCTCTGTTGCAAGTGCCATATTCTCACGTTCTGCCTTAAGCTCCAGATATCCCTCGTAGTTGGCGTTATAACTGTAGGTCTTTCCCTTATCTATCTCTACGATCCTGTTACATACCTTATCAAGGAAATATCTGTCGTGGGTGACCATAACGAGAGCACCCTTATAATTATTCAGATATTCCTCAAGGTATTCCGTCATGTCATTGTCCAGGTGGTTGGTAGGCTCGTCAAGAACCAGTATTTCACAGTCGGACAGCAGGGCAGCAGCCAGTGCAACCTTCTTTTTCTGACCCCCGGACAGCTTATTTGCTTCTATATTAATGTCCTTAAAGCCCAGTTCTCCAAGGAGAGCTTTAGCGTCTCCCTCGATGGTCCATTGATTTGATTCATTTTCATTTGCAGTTACAACACAGTCATATATGCTGCGACCCTCAGGAAATTCAGGAGTCTGGGGCAGGTAGTTGATGACTACGTTGTTGCCCTTTATGACCTGCCCTGAATCGCAGGTGTCAAGTCCGGATATAAGCTTGAGCAGTGTTGACTTGCCGGTGCCGTTTATTCCGATGATGCCGATCTTCTCTCCGGAATTGACGGAGAAGTCCGCATGATCGAACAGCACCTTGTCTGTATATGCTTTGCTGAAATCTTTAATAGTAAGTAAATTCATAAATATCCATATCCTTTATATTTGGCAGGGGATTACCCACTTCAGTATCCCCCGGTCTTGTTCACTGGACATTTTAGCGCAAAAGCAGCCCGATAACAAGCGGACATTAGAAGTAATGTGCGATATGGGCAAATATCAGCAAAATGAAGTTATACCGGGTGGTCTGTAGAACCGGGGAAAAAAACTTACGGATAATCATAATCCTGGGAAAAATAAAAATGACTTGAGTAATTCAGAAATTTAAAATGAGAAGACCGGCATATATTAGAATAAGTGCCGGTCCTGCGTCGCTTTTAAGCGGCAATCATATATGGTGCAAGGAAATCCCTTATTTCATCTGTGATCTCGTCATAGAAAATCACTGAGAGATCTGTGTTGAGTCCGAGGCTTGCAACACCAAGGATAGACTTGGCGTCTACCATGAGATTTCTGTTGTTGCCGGAGATATCTGCATCTCCCGGATATTTTATCATAACCTCAACAAAATTTTTCACATCATCAAATGAATAAAACCTAACCTTAATAGTATTTAAATTCATCATAACTATGTCCTCCTTTTGAATAAAAATTATTTTGGGCGCCTAAATACCCCTTTTTTCTTACCCCAAAGAAAATTGTAAAGATTATTTTTTCTTTCAGCATGTTATATCATCTTTTTTGGGGAAGGTCAAATAAAAAAATATAAACAAGTCTCTCAAATTCTAAAATTTTTATAAACTAAAACGAATAAGATAATTCTTATTGATATGGTAGGGAAATGGGGATTACACTTTTCGTGTGGAAGGTGAAAAGAATTATCATGTAGTTTATTTCAGGGGGAGTCTCCCCGGAACCGAAAAATATATATTAAAGAAAGAAAACAGAAATTATGGCAAAGATAGCAGCACCAGCCCTTTGCAGAAAGCAAATTTTAATTGTCCAAGCACATAATTTAAGGATTGCATTATCTGTTATAATTTATTGTTAAATTCTTGGCAACCCCTTATAAATACTAACATTTCTGTAGGTGTTCATTATGCTTACTTTGCTGATAATAAATAGAACTTTTTATTCTCCATTATTGTGGTTTGATAACGGAAATATTAATGCAGAATAACTTCTGTTATGATATAATAATTCGGAGTGTTCAATATAGAGATGCTGTCACGAATAAATAGGATTTTTATTCAATAATGCGTATCTGTATGCTTCAAAAGAAGAACGGGCTACGATGGATAAGAAACCACATTATCGTCAAAGTGCCATAGTATTTCTGATGATAGGGATTGAGTTTTTGTTAATTGCAATTTCTGTATTCTGTATAAATCGTTGGATTCGTTATATAGTCATTGCGGTTGCTATTATCGCTATAATTTATGCGGTTGTTTCTAGCGTGATGATTGAAATGCAATATATTGAATACGTAAAACAAAGTAAAGAATATGCGAATTTACTTGAAAAATTCTTGGGTAAACCGATGGAATAGAAGGGTTTGGATATGAAGAAAAAGTTTCATTTTAAATTGTCTACTACGCAGACAATCATGCTCAGTTTTTTCTGGGCAATACTTGTGGGGAGCGTATTACTTGCATTGCCAATTAGTTCAGCTAATGGCGAAGCAGTTCCATATATAGATGCACTATTCACAGCAACAACCTCAATATGCGTAACAGGACTTGTTACACTTCCAACTGTTTCAACATGGAGTCTTTTTGGACAGGTTGTTATATTGATTTTAATACAAATTGGCGGGCTGGGTGTTATTACTATCATGTCAGGGCTTATGATTAGTCTGCATCGGAAAATAGGTATCAAAGACAGAATGCTAATTCAGGATGCATTTAATCTGAATACATTATCAGGAATTGTAAAGTTTATAAAAAAAGTTCTTGTTGGTACATTTGTTGTGGAAGGTACTGGAGCAATTCTGTATATGACAGTATTTGTGCCTGAGTACGGTGCAAAAGGAATATGGATATCTATATTTAATTCCATATCAGCGTTTTGTAATGCAGGAATTGATATCATATCCGAAAATAGTTTATGTGATTATGCATTAAATCCGATGATTAATATTGTAACGAGTGCATTAATTATTTTTGGTGGAATTGGATACATCGTCTGGTGGGATGTAATAAGAGCATTGAAAGATATACGAAATAAAAAGTTAAAATTCTTTTCAAATTTGACATTACACAGCAAGATAGCTCTTTCTGCAACAGGAGTACTTATAGTTGTTGGAGCGGTGTTTTTCTTTATCTTTGAATATAATAATCCACTTACTATGAAGGATTATTCTTTATTTGACAAAATACAGGCTTCGTTATTTCAATCTGTAACTACGAGAACTGCCGGATTTGCAACAATACCACAACAGAATCTGACGAATGCCTCTGCTACTGTTTCGTTATTGTTGATGTTTATTGGCGGTTCCCCGGTAGGAACAGCAGGTGGAATCAAAACTGTTACAATTGCTGTGCTAATCTTTGCCGCATTTAGTACGATAAAGAACAAAGAAGATGTAGTACTTTTCCAGCGAACAATCCCAAAACAGGCAGTTAGTAAAGCTGTTGCAGTGGTATGTATGTCGTTTATGATTATGTTTATATCAACACTTCTTTTATCAGCAGTTACAAATGCGAATGCACTTGACATTGCTTATGAAACAGTAAGTGCAACTGCAACAGTAGGTCTTACAAGAAACTTGACCCCAATACTGAATATATGGGGAAAACTGATTATTATTGTAACCATGTATCTTGGACGAGTTGGACCTATATCACTTGTGATTGCGTTTAATACAACGAAAGAGAAAAAAAATATTGTTAAAGAGCCTACCGAGGAAATCAGTATTGGATAATCTATTGTGAAAGGATGAAGAAAATGAGCATAAATAAATCATATGCCATACTTGGACTTGGCAGATATGGCAGGTCTGTTGCAAAAGAACTTGTGGAAAACGGAGCGGAGGTACTTGCAGTTGATATTGATGAAGATATTGTGAATGCGGCAATATCCGAAATTCCATATTGTAAATGTGCCGATGTTACAGATGCTGAAGTAATTAAACAGCTTGGTATTGCAAATGTTGATGTAGTAATAATTGCCATAGCAACAAATTTAGAAGCAAGTGTCATGGCAACCCTGTTATGCAAGGAAATAGGCGTTAAAACTGTTATTGCAAAATGTGCAAGTGAAATGAATTGTAAGATATTAAGTAAAGTGGGAGCAGACCGCATTGTATTTCCGGAAAGTGAATCAGGAATCAGATTAGCCAAAAATCTTCTAAGTTCTGGTTTTATTGATATTATAGAACTTTCAAAAGATGTTTCCATGGTAGAGCTTGAAGTGAAGCCGGAATGGGAAGGAAAAAATTTATCAGAATTAAATCTAAGAAGAAAATATTCTATCAATGTTGTAGCTATTATTCAGGACAAGAATATCTGTGTTAATATTGATCCGGAGATGCCTTTGAAAAAGACAATGAGGCTTATAGTGATTGCAAATACAGCAAGACTGGGTAAGTTGAAGTAATGACTATTTTTGGTGGTTGAACAGATGAAAAAACAGAATGTTGGATTTGCCTTTCTTTTGTTGGGGGTGATTTTCGCACTTGCACCATCACAGTTTGAAGCCATGTTTGTATCCTATGCACACAGCCGGGAGGATATAGACAAAACATGTGAGACCATAAAGAAATATAAAGATAATTAGGTGAGGAAGATATGAGAGATTTGATTATTATAGGCAGCGGTCCTGCAGGCTTGTCTGCCGCAATTTACGCCAAAAGAGCAATGATGGATGTAGTGGTTATGGAAAAGGCTGCTTTTTCCGGTGGACAGATCGTGAATACCGAGACGGTGGACAATTATCTGGGAATGCCCGGTATAAGCGGATTTGATATGGCTATGAAGTTCAGGGAGCATGCAGATCTGTTTGAAATAGAGTTTGATGACAGGGAAGTAATGAGCCTTGAGGATCACGGAGACCATAAGACAATCAGCCTTAAGGATGGCACAGACCTGGATACAAGGGCGGTACTGGTGACTACAGGAGCAAGACACAGGAAGTTAGGGGTTCCGGGGGAGGAAGAATTCGCCGGAGCAGGAGTTTCATATTGTGCTACATGCGATGGTGCCTTTTTCAGGAACAAGGAGGTTGCTGTGGTAGGTGGGGGAAACATAGCTCTTGAGGATGCCTTATATCTGTCAAAGATGTGCAGCAAGGTACATCTTATTCATAGGCGGGATGAGTTCAGAGGAGAAAAAATACTGGGCGCGCAGGTGCTTGAGACTCCGAATATAGAATTTCATCCATTTGCCAAGGTGACTGAGATAGGCGGAAAGCCGGGCAGCCTGGAGTTGAAGATAGCAGAACAGGTAAATGGAACTCCGGAGGAACATATGCTTTTAGTGTCAGGAATGTTTATAGCTGTGGGAACTGTTCCGTTGACAGATTTTATTGAGGGAATAGTGGAGCTTGATGAAGCTGGTTATGTGAAAGCGGGAGAGACAGGACAGACAAGTGTTCCCGGCATATTTGCAGCAGGAGATGTCAGAACAAAGAATGTGCGTCAGGTTGCAACAGCAGTGGGAGATGGAGCCGCGGTTATTCATTATGTTGAGGAGTATCTTAACAGACTATTAAAGTAAAGTGTCAGATGACACAAAAAGGAAAGCACGATCTAAGGAGTATAGTGACAGAGTCAGATATATGTACTCTATTTAAAATGTACTGCAAAGAAGTTGTTCTATATATGTTCAATTCTTGACGTTAGGGGATAAGGGTGTTAATATGAATTTGTAATATGAATTTACAGATTGGTGACAAAAAAGTCACATAAGATATGCTCAGGGAGGATTAGAGATGCAGATAACAGAAATGAAGGCAAAGGTCAATACAATGGAGGATATAAAGAGTCTCGTTGCGATTCTTAATCAGTTTCCGGGTGATGTTGATGTTTCATCAGCACAGTATGTAGTAGATGGAAAGTCTATTCTCGGAGTATTCAGTCTTGACCTTGAGAAGCCGCTTACTATTAAGTTCCACGGTGAGATCCCAGATGACATCGACAGCAAGTTAGCACAGTACAAGTGTTGATTTTCCGGGGGCAGGACAGATATTATACATAAATTAATATTTGGCAGTTAACAGTTAATATAGTAAGGATTATACTGCAGTAACAGAAAAACCATAACATCCGACCAACTCGTATGCTGTGGTTTTTCTTTTTATTCTACTTAAAGGAGGCGGTTACATGATATATCAGGGAGATACAGGTTTAGAGTACCACGTTAAGGTAAAAAAGGGAGACGTAGGCAGGTATGTGATACTGCCTGGAGATCCCAAGAGGTGCAGCAAGATAGCGGCATATCTTGATGACGCAAAGCTGGTGGCAGACAACAGGGAATTTGTCACATATACAGGATATCTGGATGACGTTAAGGTGTCCGTGTGTTCCACAGGAATAGGAGGACCATCGGCAGCTATAGCCCTTGAGGAGCTGGTCCATGTAGGAGCAGATACGTTCATAAGAGTGGGAACCTGCGGCGGTATGCAGATGGATGTACTGGCAGGAGAACTGGTCATAGCTACAGGAGCAGTCAGGATGGAGGGCACATCAAGGGAGTACGCGCCTATTGAGTACCCTGCGGTTACTGATCTTGCAGTGACAAATGCCCTTATTGCGGCAGCCAAGGAGACGGGAGTGACAGCCCATGCGGGAGTTGTGCAGTCCAAGGATTCCTTCTACGGACAGCACGAGCCGGAGAAGAAGCCTGTGGGATATGAGCTTCTTGCCAGATGGGACGCCTACTGCAAGCTGGGATGCCTTGCCTCGGAGATGGAGGGGGCAGCCCTTATGATAGCGGGAGCTTCCCTTAGAGTAAGGGTGGGTGCCTGCTTCCTTGTAGTGGGCAATCAGGAGCGTAGAGCGGCAGGTTATGAGGAGACTCAGGTGTATGATACAGAGTCGGCAATAAAGACCGCCATAGGAGCTATAAGAAAGCTTGAAAAAAGTCCTCAAAACATATAAAATAGAGATAGCATGATTTAATAACTTTTCAGTCATTTGTTCGTAACTTCTGTTGGGGGACGGAAGGTGCCGGAGATTTGACAACAGTAGTCTGACGCAAGTCGGAGGGTAGTTACACTATAATTATTGGGAGGTTAGAAATGGACAAGGAAACATTAAAGAGCAAAGTTTTAAAAGTAGTTTCAGATGTGTTACCGGAGATCGATGTTGACAATATTGATATGTCTGCAGAGCTGACGAAGAAGTACGGCATTAATTCAGTGTCGGTCATCCAGATCATAGTAGCATTAGAGCAGGAATTTGGTATCCTGTATGAGGATTCAGAGCTTGCATTAGGATTATATTATGACATGAATGATTTGGTAGACTCAGTTGCAGCAAAGGTTAAATAGGGGAGGTACACAGACATGAGTAATAAGAAAATATTGCCGGTGAGTTATCCGATGATAACTTCATGGCAGTGGCATGCCACATTATTTTCAATAATAGGCGATGATGAGAGAGCAAAGGAATGGATATACAGCAATTATATCCAGCTTAGATGTTACAATATAGAAGAGATATTCACAGGTGATGAGATGCTCCTGGCTGATATGATGCCGGGCAGCAGCTCCATTAAGGAATGTCCGTATCTGTTGTTCTCCCTTATGACCAAGGAGCAGGTTGAGAGTTATTGTGGAGATATCATAACATTTATCATTAAGACAATAGACCTGGGCGGCTATGTATACGGAGTATTTGACGAGGCTAAGATCCTCTGCGACACAGGAGCTGATTACAAGTTCCCACACGAGCTGTTCATATTCGGATATGACAAGGACAAGCAGGAATTTAACGTAGGTGACTTTACATTCGGAGACCACTACTCATACACAACCGTATCATTTGAGGATGTTAAGAAGGGCTATGATATAATTACAGCCGCAGATGATCATATGTTTAAGGATGATTATAAAGGACGCAGAGGTTTATATGTTATCCAGAAGAACCTTGAAGAGGAATACTACAAGCTTGATACAAAGTTCATTAAAGATACTCTTGTGGAATACCTTGAGGCAAAGGACAGCAAGGACCACTACCGTATGATGAGAAACAGGTTCACAGATACTGTATTTGGTGTGAATGTATATGACGCGGTGCTTAAGCAGATCGGTATCCAGTTATCAGGTGACGATCCGGATTTCGATATCAGAGCACTTCATCTTGTGTACGATCATAAGGTTCTCATGAATGAGAGAATAAAGTACCTCATGGAGAAGGGGATATTGGAGTACAACAGTGAGATCCTCGACTCATACATGGAGGTTGTAAACCTCATGCTCACAGCAAGGAATCTTCTTATTAAATGCTCTATCACAGGCAAGGTCGACTGCCTTGACAGATTTGAGAAGTATATAATGGGAGCAAAGGAGAAGGAGATCGCTATTTTAAGTAAGGTAGCAGAGCTTCTGTAATAACGGGAAAGCATATATTACCATAAAAAAGCTTCACACCGGTGATGAATATCATTGGTGTGAAGCTTTTGTTGTAGATGTTTTAATCTATGGGACCGTAGTTGTTACAAGGTCCTGTCTGTTTTACTTTAACTTAGCCATTCTCTTCTCAATGTATGCGCAGAGGAAATCGGCTGTCTCTTCAATTCCGAAGTATGATGAGCTTATGCATATATCATAAGTTGTTGCGTCCCCCCAGCCCTCAACACCGTGGCTGTCGTGGTAGTTACGACGCTGTTTATCCTTCTTCTCAATGAAGACCTTTGCTTCCTTTTCTGAAAGCTTGTCTGCAGTCATGATACGTTTAATTCTCGCGTCATCCTCAGCATTTACAAATATTGTGATGAGGTTCTCGTTTCCGTGGAGTGCCACGTCAGCACAACGTCCGACTACTACAAATGATTCACCGGAAGCGGCCTTTTCTTTAATGAAATCAGCCTGCATCTGTGCAAGCACATCCTCCATTGAAGCATTGTGCTCGTTATATTTTCTTGAAAGAAAGATATTGCGCTTCTTCTCATCGTATTTTACAAGCTCCTCATAATCGGAATTATTCTCGTCTGCAATATGCTTTAAGATGTTCTTATCATACAGAGAAATTCCAAAATGTTCTGCAATCCTCTCGGCAACCACATGTCCACCGCTTCCGCATGTACGACCAAGAGCAATAAGTATCTGTTTGTCCATATACGTACCTCCCGACTTGAACATCAGCCCGTTTAAATGGCTGACACAATATAGTATATTGCCCCTGGTATTTCAGGGGCAACACAGTTAATCTTATATTATTATCTTATCACAAATTATATAGTAATTCCACCGCAGTAGCGAAGGAAAATAATAAGCATTGATATTGCAACTACGATGATCGTAGCAGGTGCTGCTGTCTTACAGTACTTGCCCCATCCGATAGGATGACCGTTCTTAGCTGCAACGGCTGTACCTACAACATTTGCAGAAGCACCGATAGGAGTTGCACTGCCACCTATATCAGTACCCATTGATAATGTCCATGCAAGGCAGTGAATAAGAGCCGGACTGCCTGATGCATCTGCAAGTCCCTTGATTACAGGAAGCATTGTTGCGGCAAATGGAATGTTATCAACAAATGCACTGGCAAATGCTGAGAGCCAGATGATGATGGCTACCATAAGGTATACATTTCCACCGCAGATCTTCTCGATAACGCCTGCGATAGCTGTTAAAACGCCTGTCTGTTCAAGACCGCCTACAACAACGAAGAGACCGATGAAGAAGGCAAGGGTCTTCCAGTCAACACCCTTTAATACCTTGCCGATATTCTTGCCTGATGTGGCAAGGGTTATTATTGCTATAAATGTTCCGATAAATGCAACTGTAAGATGTGTTGCTGAGTGTGACACAAGAAGGATAACCGCAATACCGAAAATAACGCTTGATATAACAAATTCTCTTGTGCTTGATATAGCTGACTTAGGATCAGGGATAGCAGAAAGATCTACTGTCTCGCCATTCTTAGGAGCAAGCTGCTTGTGGTATACCAGGTAGAAGTAGATAACTACCACAATAAGACATATTCCTGCAATGACACCTGTGTTCTTTAAGAAGTCGAAGAATGAGTAGCCAAGGCCTGTACCGATGATGATGTTTGGTGGGTCACCGCACATTGTAGCGGAACCGCCCAGGTTCGCACAGAATATCTCCGACAGGATCATAGGAACCGGATTGAGCTTAAGAAGCTTTGAAAGCTCTACAGTTACTGCTGCAAGGAACAGGATAACTGTGATACTGTCTATGAACATTGAAAGCACTGATGCCATGATCATGAATGTTATGAAGAGAGGGATAGGCTTGTAATTAACAAGCTTAGCCAGTCTTAAGCATAACCAACGGAAGAAGCCGGCATGAGCCATGCCTTCAACCATGATCATCATTCCACACAGGAAGATGATGGTTGCCCAGTTGATACCTGAGCTTTCCTCACTCTGGGTGGAGTACCAGAAGTTTAATGTAAAGATTGCTTTGTAATTAAGGGTTTTTACTACTGCGTCGATACTGCGCATTGCAACGCCAAATACGAAGATAAGGGTCAATGCACCTGCTGTAAGTGTTACGTACTGCTTCTCGATCTTATCAAGAACCATCAGGGCGAACATTACAAGAAAGATTGACACAGCAATAATCTGAGCTGCTGTCATTTGCAATTCCTCCTATATAAAATAATATACTTAACCATGGGCTGGGATGTTATATACTTAGATCCTTTGGCAACATGGTTTTGAACCATATGCAATAATAGCACATTGCACCGGGGAATACTAATATTATTTTATTTTTTTTGTAAATTTCTTTTTTTATGTTAAAATATATGTCTGTAGGTCGTTTAAGTGTGAAAAAGCATAAGAAAAATAATATTTCAGGTGTTTTATTGGTTTATTTGCCGGAGATTTCTGCATAGATATAATAAATGACCTTATTCTCAGGAAAATGAAAGCATGAAAAGGGATATCATTACAGTAAAGCATTACAGTGTTTCATAGGTTGAGATATTAATATTATTAAGGAGATATGGAATGAATATTTGCGTATACGGATCATCAAGCGATGATATAGATAAGAAATACATAGAAGCCACAGAGCGGCTTGGAGAGCTTATGGCGGAGCATGGACACGGGCTGGTGTTCGGCGGCGGAGCCAGAGGTCTTATGGGAGCGGTTGCAAGAGGCGTTGCCGGAAAGAACGGCAATATAATCGGTGTTGCACCGGGTTTTTTCAATGTGGACGGAGTGCTCTTTGACAAATGCACGGAGTTCATCACCACAGATACCATGAGGGAGAGAAAGGCTGTCATGGAGGACAGGGCAGATGCCTTTATCGTAACGCCTGGAGGCATGGGTACATTTGAAGAGTTCTTTGAGATACTTACCCTTAAGGAGCTGGGACGTCACGGCAAGGCAATAGTCATATTCAACATAGACGGCTACTATGATAAGCTGATCCAGATGCTTGATGAGTCTGTGGAGAAGAAGTTCATGGTGCCTGCCATCCGTGAGATTTACACAGTCCTTGATGATGAGGAAGAGATCTTAAAGTATCTTGAGGGTTACAAGAACGAGGTAGGTAGGGTATTCAAGTTCTAAGAGCAAACAGGACATGATTGATATTTAATTTAAAGGTTTCAGAACAAAAGCTTCAGAACAGAGGTTTCAGAACAAAGATTTTGAGACAAAAGCCGGGAAAAAATAATGGTTTCAAGGGTTATATATACAGGGGAGTGATAAAGCGTGGCAGATACAAACTATGGTGTAAATGATCTCATAAGAGACGAGTTATACAAGAATATGGATGAGGAGTACGGCAGGCAGCAGGCGAAGCTGATCCCGGAATGTGGCAATATCATAGGTGTGAGAATGCCTGTGCTCAACAAGATGGCAAGGGAGATCGCCAGTGTAAACTGGAAGGAATATCTGCAGGGGGCAAGAAGCGACACATACGAGGAGATACTGCTACAGGCTCTTGTCCTTGGGTATGCCAGAGGCAAGGTTGATGATATACTACTGTATATAGAAGAGTTTATTCCGCTTATAGACAACTGGGCGGTGTGCGATCACCTGTGTGCAGGTCTTGGCATGGCAAGGGAGTATCAGGAAGAGTTCTGGGAATTTATAACAAAATGGGTGAGCCGGGACGGCAGGCTTAAGAAGCCGGGGCATCCCGAGTATATAATGCGTTTTGTTACGGTCATGATGCTGGATTATTTCATAAATGACAGGTATATAGACAATGTGCTCTTCGCCTACAATACCATGAAGCATCCGGGATATTACTTCAAGATGGGTGTTGCCTGGGGTCTTGAGACTGCATATTACAGCTATCCGGATAAGGTACTGTCATTTTTGAAGGATAATGACCTGGATGATGAGACCCTTTCCATGACATTTAAGAAGCTGCTTAATTCAGGGAAGTTAAGTAATGAAGAAAAACAGGCTATAAAAGAAATCCGTGAATGAATAAAATTCAAGATCAAAAAACAGCATATATCATAGATTGTAAAAAATCGTAAAAAATTTAAAAATACTAATATTATAGATAAATTGAATAATAAAAAATAAAACCTCCATACTAATAAGTAATAAATGGATACAAATATTACTGAACAGCATGGAGGTTTTTATTATGAAATTATTTTTAAAAAGTTGTCTCAGACTTATCAAGGGTACTGTTTTGGTTGGCATTGCCTATGCTATGATGAAGTGTTGCCGGTTATGCCTTGAAGCAGAACGCAAGACCCTTTCAAAAACCGAGTCATAACACATCACATGAAGAAAGAAAAACCGGGCACATATGACAGTCTTCTTGAAATGTCCGTTTCGGAGCAATTGCTTCCCTGAAATACTGTTTTATAGACATTACTTTCCCGAAAGGTTTGACATGGTGTCTGCGATAACCTGAATTACCAGGTCGGGATTTTCATTCTTGTACTGGAGAAGGGCGTTGGAGCAGCCCTGTATCAGCATGGTAACCTTTACATTGTATGACAGGTCATTTAACTCAGGATGCTCCTTGAATATTGTCTCCTTGATCTTTGCTTCAAGCTTGGAAGTGAGCAACCCGTAGTTTTTGTCATTTGCAGGGAAAAGTATATTAAACATGTGTCCCTGGTTTATGAAAGCGTAGCAAAGCTGGGCAGCAGCCTCAGCCGGGTTGCTTATGAACAGCTCCGGATTTGGGATGTCCGATATGAGCTTTTCTATGGCATCGTTCTCCAGATAATCCGCAAGGTCATATATATCCTTGAAGTGCAGGTAGAAGGTCTGCTTGCTTATGCCGGCTTTCTCAGTAAGCTCCTTCACGGTTATCCTCTCCAGAGCTTTCTTAGAGCGAAGCTCCAGAAACGCACTGAATATACTGTTTCTTGTTCTTGTTATTCTTAAATCCATATGGCTTATCTTTCCTTATATCAATTCTATGTGAATATAACTTCAAATTCCTAATATTTATTTACATTTTTAGACTACAGTCAAATAATTGACTGAGATAAATTATTGCTTATGGCAATGGACTTTCCTGTGTCTTATAATAATGGAAAATATGACTACAGTCAAGAATACAATTCTGTGGCGTGATATTAGACGTTTTACGGGATTGCAGAAAATACATCAGGGAACAAAGGAGAAGGTTATGGATATATATGAATTTTATTCAGGCAAATGTTTCGAGGCATATGAGGAATTAGGAGCACATCTTATAAGAGAAAAAAAAGCCGGCAAGACCGGGGCAAATAAAAAGACAGGGACAGCAAAGTCAAAGGATACAGAGGTAAAGGGTGTTAGATTTGTAACCTATGCACCCAACGCAGCAGGAGTAAGCCTTATGGGAGATTTCAACAGCTGGGGCGAAACAGAGATGACCAGGTGCTATGGCGGCGGCTTCTATGAGGTGACAGTGGCCGGCGCCCGCCCGGGAATGATGTACAAGTATAAGATATATCACAGGGATGGCAGCAGTATGGAGCACTGCGACCCTTACGGCTTCGGCATGGAGCTTCGTCCGGCATATGCCTCTATCATAAGAGATCTGGATGAATATAAGTTCAAAGACAGCAGGTGGATGAAGACCAGAAGTGTAAGACAGGGTTCGCCTTTGAATATATTCGAGGTTCATCTCGGTTCCTTTAAGACCAAGCCTGTGTATGATGAAAATGGAAATGAGCTGACACCTGAGCAGGTGGCAGAGGAAGGCAGAGTACATGAGAGCTGGTATACATATAAAGAGCTTGCTCCGCTTCTTGTGGAATATGTGAAGGCACACAATTACAACTATGTGGAGTTTATGCCATTGTCAGAGCACCCAAGTGACCAGTCCTGGGGATACCAGAATACAGGCTTTTTCAGTCCTACCTCAAGATACGGAACAGCGGCAGAGCTGATGGAGCTTGTGGATGTGCTCCATCAGAACAATATCGGAGTTATCATGGATTTTGTTCCGGTGCATTTTGCTCTGGATGGTTACGGACTTGCAAGGTATGACGGAACGCCTCTCTACGAGCACCCTACAAATGATGTTGGCTACAGCGAGTGGGGAAGCATGAACTTCATCCATTCAAAAGGTGAGGTGTCAAGCTTCTTACAGAGTGCAGCTAACTACTGGCTTGAGAAGTATCATTTTGATGGTCTCAGAATGGATGCCATAAGCCGTATCATCTACTGGATGGGAGATCCTGACAGAGGGGTGAATGAGCGTGCGGTAGAATTTATCCGTACCATGAACAAGGGACTTAAGGAGAGACACCCAAGTGCCATGCTCTGTGCAGAGGACTCCACAGATTACAAGGGAACCACTAAGGAGGTTCAGTACGGAGGACTGGGCTTTGATTACAAGTGGGATATGGGCTGGATGAATGACACCCTTGATTTCTTCAGAACCCTTCCGTTCTGCAGGGCAGAGCACTACCACAAGCTGACATTCTCAATGATGTATTACTATAATGAAAGATATATGCTGCCACTGTCCCACGATGAGGTGGTACACGGCAAGGCCACCATCCTTCAGAAGATGGCGGGACCATATGAGGAGAAGTTCCCACAGGCCAGAGCGCTCTATGCTTACATGTATGCCCATCCCGGCAAGAAGCTTAATTTTATGGGAAATGAGCTTGGCCAGTTAAGAGAGTGGGATGAGAAGAGACAACAGGATTACGAAATACTAAAGTATCCTCTTCATTCAGCCTTCAATACCTATATCAAGGATCTCAACAAGATATATATGAAGGAGAAGGCCCTGTGGGCATGGGATGATGATCCTCATGGCTTCGACTGGATACTCTGCGGCAAGGAGCAGGATGTGGTATATATCTTCCAGAGAGTAGTTGAGGAGGAGAAGATCATAGTCGTTCTTAACCTTTCGGGAATGACCTACTACAATTACCATTTCAGATATGGCTTCGGCAATGCCATGAAGGTGATCATAAACAGTGACTGGAATAAGTACGGCGGCTCCACACCGGACAGCGAGAAGACAATATATGGTGATAAAGGTGATTTTGGATTTGACCTGAAGCCCTTGTCTGCATTATATTTAAGACCGGAGGATTAAGAATGATTTTAGATGTAAGTAATTTAAGCCACGGATTTGGTGACAGAGCAATATTTGAAGATGTGTCCTTCAGACTGTTGAAGGGCGAGCATATAGGGCTTGTAGGGGCAAATGGTGAGGGGAAGTCTACCTTCATGAACATAGTTACAGGAAGTCTCATGCCTGACGCAGGAAAGGTAACATGGGCGAAGAACGTAACAGTAGGATACCTTGACCAGCATACAGTCCTTACTAAGGGCATGACCATCGGTGAGGTGTTAAAGAGTGCTTTCTCAAGATTGTTTGAAATGGAAGCGCGTATAAATGAAATATGTGACAAGCTGGGAGAGGTCACTGATGAGGACGAGATGAACGCCCTTCTTGATGAGATGGGAAGCCTTCAGGATCTTTTAGACAGCCATGATTTCTATAATATAGATTCAAAGGTAGAGGAGGTAGCAAGAGCATTTGATCTGTTGCCTCTGGGACTTGATAAGGATGTGACGGACCTGTCCGGAGGACAGAGGACTAAGGTACTGCTGGCGAAGCTTCTGCTTTCAAAGCCAGAGATACTCTTACTTGACGAGCCGACCAACTATCTGGACGCCAATCATATAGAGTGGCTTAAAAGGTATCTCAGGGATTATGAGAATGCATTTATACTCATCTCCCATGACATACCATTTTTAAATTCGGTTATTAATATCATCTACCACATGGAGAACTGTAAGCTCACAAGATATGTAGGAGATTATGATAAGTTCCTTGAGGTGTACGAGGTGAGAAAGAACCAGCTTGAGGCGGCTTACAGGAAGCAGCAGCAGGAGATATCTGAGCTTAAGGATTTCGTTGCCAGAAACAAGGCAAGGGTTGCTACCAGGAACATGGCGATGTCAAGGCAGAAGAAGCTTGACAAAATGGAGATCATAGAGCTTGAGAGAGAGAGACCGAAGCCGGAATTTAACTTCAAGGAGGCGAGAACCTCAGGTAAGGTTATATTTGAAACCACAGATCTTGTTATAGGCTATGACAAGGATAAGCCGTTGTCCAGACCTATGAACCTGAGAATGGAGCGGGGAGACAAGATTGCTATTGTGGGAACAAACGGTATTGGAAAGACAACCTTCCTAAAGAGCGTTCTGGGGCTTATCCCGGTTATATCGGGAAAGGCAAATCTGGGAGATTATCTGTACAAGGGGTATTTCGAGCAGGAGTGCAGCATGGGCGAGAATACCTGTCTTGAAGAGATCTGGCAGGAGTTTCCGGGATATACCCAGTATGAGGTAAGAAGTGCCCTTGCCAAGTGCGGTCTCACCACAAAGCACATAGAGAGCAAGGTGAAGGTGCTGTCCGGTGGAGAGCAGGCCAAGGTAAGACTGTGCAAGCTTATCAATACCGAAACAAATGTCCTTCTTTTAGATGAGCCTACCAATCATCTTGATGTGGATGCGAAGGATGAGCTTAAGCGTGCCTTAAAGGCATACAAGGGTTCCATACTTTTGGTATGTCATGAGCCTGAGTTCTACGAAGGACTGGTGAAGGACATATGGAATCTTGAGCAGTATTCATTACTGTCATAAAGATAGTTGAAATCTGTGATAGTATGCGGAACGTGAGTATACAAGGGCAGATTGAACCCGGTAGTATCTGTGGACTTGAGTGAAAAAACATAATAGGGAATGGAATACATAGATGTCTGAATTACTTAACATATTAAGAGAGCATAAGATAATAGCTGACGGCGCATTTGGAACTTATTTTCAGAGCAAATATGGTGATAATGACAATGTTGCTCCGGAGCGGGCGAACCTTACGGACCGCTCCAAGGTTGTTGCCATACATAAGGATTATATTGCAGCAGGGGCGAGACTCATAAGGACGAATACGTTTGCAAGTAACACAATATCCCTTGGGATGAATTTTATGGAGGTTCTGGCAAATGTAAGAAATGCGGTGGCAGCAGCCAGAACGGCGGTAAGGGAAAGCTTTGTAAGAGATAAAGTGTTCATAGCCGGAGACATAGGCCCCATACCGAAGGATTCCGGTGCGGATCACAGCCAGATCGTAAATGAATATATGGCCATAGCTGATATTTTTATAGAAGAGAAGCTGGACATGATACTTTTTGAGACCCAGGCGGAGCTTTCGGACATACTTCCGGTTATACACCACATAAAGGAAGTAAGTGACATGCCGGTGTGGGTACAGTTCTCCGTGAACCAGTTCGGATACAGTAATGCAGGACTTTCGGCAAGGAAGCTGTGGGAACTGGCGGCAGCAGATGATGATATAGACGGAATAGGCTTAAACTGTGGAATAGGTCCTGCCCACATGGAGAAGATACTTAAGACCGTGAACCTTGACTGCGGCAAATTCGTATCAGTGCTTCCAAATGCCGGCTATCCGAAGCTGTTCATGAACAGACTTACATTTTCAAACAATATAGGATATTTCTCCGAGAAGGCGGGAGTATTTGCCCGGATGGGAGCGGACGTTATAGGCGGCTGCTGTGGAACCGACCCTGCCAATATTGAAGATATACGGAGAACAGTTTCTTTACAGCATAATGATAAGGTTAAGACCGTGGCAGGTCAGACCCATGAGGCTTTCGACCCTTGTGACACCGGGCTTCTCTCCGTAAGAAAGAATGATCCGACTCACAAGATAATTGCAGTGGAGCTGGTACCTCCTGTCAATGCGGATGATGAGAAGCTTCTTGACGCTGCAAATATCTTAAAGAATGCCGGAGCTGATGTGGTTACATTTCCGGATTCTCCATCAGGAAGAACCAGGGCAGATGCAGTGCTCATGGCGGAAAAGGTTAAGAATGAGACAGGACTCAGGGTCATGCCTCATATCTGCTGTCGTGATAAGAATGCCATAGCCATAAGAGCGACCATACTCGGAGCAAGGCTTAACGGAATAGAGGATTTCCTGGTCATAACCGGGGATCCTGTGCCGGTTATGATAAGACAGACCACAAAGAGTGTGTTCAACTTCGATTCCATAGGAATGATGAACATAATCTCTGACATGAATGAGGAGATTCTTAAATCCCACAGGGTAAGCTATGGGGGAGCCATAAATCATAACAGGGTAAATCTTAACATAGAGATAGAACGTGTTAAAAAGAAAATGAAGGCAGGTGCTACATTCTTCTTAAGCCAGCCGGTGTTCTCTGCCGGGCAGGCTGAGATATTAAAGGGGATAAAGGAGCAGACCGGTGCGGTGATACTGGTGGGTGTCATGCCTTTGGTGAGCAGGAGAAATGCCATGTTCATGAAGAGTGAGATGAGTGGTATCAACATTCCTGATGAGGTGGTAAACAGATATCCTGAAGATGGCAGCAGGGAAGAGGGAGAAGCTGTGGGCGTAGCCCTTGCAAAGGACATAATGGCTGCAACGGAAGACTTCGCTGATGGATACTATTTCTCCTTCCCATTCAACAGAGTGGGCATGTTAAAGAAGATAATGGGATAGATATAGAAAAAACCGGGCACATGGCCCGGTTTTTTACTGGTTACTCTGAGATGCTTTAGCTTTGTAGGTTTCGAATACCTTCTCAGGAGGATAGGTGAAGTACATTATGGAGAGCATAAGTGTACAGGATGCCCAGATGATAGGCTCTGTAATGGTAATTCCAAGATAACCAAGATGAGGTGCCAGGAATATAACTGACAGGATCTTGAATATCATCTCAAGAGTACTTGAGGCTATAGGCACGATCTTTCTTCCCATTCCCTGCATTGAACATCTGAGAACAAAGAGAGGTCCCAGAACATAGAAGCATGGCACACTTATCTTCAGGTAAGTGACTGCCGGATCTACAATGGCAGCCTTGGTGGTTCCCGTAACCAGTCTGATAAGTGGAGAAGCCAGCAACATATCCAGTATCACCAGAACGGTGGTTATTATCATATTTATCATTATGCCGGCCTTTATGCCCTCTTTCACACGGTCTATCCTTCCGGCACCCATATTCTGGCTGACGAAGGTGGTTACGGCATTTCCCACTATGTAGAGCATTACCGTCAGGATATCGAATACCCTTCTGGCAGCAGTGTGGGCAGTGATTATATCTGTACCCAGCTTGTTGATAGCACTCTGTAATACGATGGTACCGATATTTACAATACAGCTCATGAAGCCCATGGACAGGGCGGACATGCACAGATCGGTGAAATCCACATGGGATACGGAGTACTCACCCTTCTTAGGAAGTAACCATTTGCACTTGAATAAGAGGTATGCCGTACATCCGATGGCGGATACTGCCTGGGAGATTACGGTGGCAACAGCGGCACCTACCACTGCCATGTTAAAGACTCTTATGAACAGCAGGTCGAGACCGATGTTTAAGACAACGGATACACCGAGGAAATAAAGAGGCGTCTTACTGTCACCTACGGCTCTTAATATATTGGCAGAAAGATTATAGAGGGCTATGAACACCAGTCCTACAATGATGATCCTTACATAGTCATCAGCCATGCCAAGGATCTCCACAGGAGTGCCAAGGAGCCTTAGTACCGGGGAGATGAATACCAGTCCTAAGACAATGAGGAAAATGGTTGCCAGAGCCGTAAGTATGGTGGATACGGCAACAGTTCTTCTGAGCTTCTCGTAATCCTTTGCTCCGTAATTCCTGGCGATAGGTATTGCAAGTCCCAGGGTTCCGCTGATCAGGAAGCCCATAAGCATATTGGACACAACACTTGTGGCACCTACGGCAGCCAGTGCGTCCGAGCTTACATAATTTCCCACAATGGCTGAATCGGCGAAGTTGTACAACTGCTGGGACAATTGGCCGATGATCATAGGAATAGCGAATAACCATATAACCTTCATTGGTTTTCCTGTGGTCAAATCTTTCATATAAAAACATCCTTTCTTAAAAATAAATCATAATAAAATAAATCATAACGATAAAGCTTCTAAAAAATATAAATACAAAATCCACATCAGTAAAAAAAGAAAATGCCTGACCGGATAATAAAAATACATTGTGCATATTAGTTTAATAACAAACAGTATAATTTCCGGCGTGAAAACGATTTCACAAATAGTTTCGAAGTCCAATCTATAACGGATGGGAAAACAAGTCAATAGGCAAAACGCAAATAAAAAAAGTTTGTAAAAAGTGTTCAAATTATAAGTTATAATGTGTGTAAAATACCCTCTTACAAGAGTTAACAGCCTAAAAAATTGGCGATGGATAAAAATGGGTTGCAAAAAATCCCATAATATAAGAAAATAAAAAAACAGAGGCAATTATAAGTGATCATGAAAGGTATATAAGGCATATATATTGTACGATAACGAATTAGACGGAAAGAAAGAAAAAGTAATAGTGTTTGCCGTGGCAGTGGGTGACAGCGAGCTTCAGGATGTGGAAGCGTCCCTGGATGAAATGACGGAGCTGTTAAAGACTGCGGGAGCAGAGACCTGTGGAAGGCTGATCCAGCCGAGAGAGTATCCGGATCACGGGCTGTATCTTGGAAAGGGTAAGATCGAGGAATTGAGAGAGCTTATCTGTGAGACAGGAGCCACCGGCGTATGCTGTGATGATGAGCTTTCGCCGGCGCAGCTTATGAATCTGACGGATGCACTGGACATAAAGGTTATGGACAGAACAATGGTCATCCTTGATATATTTGCAGCTCATGCAGGAAGCTATGAGGGCAAATTACAGGTAGAGCTGGCACAGCTTAAGTTCAGAGCCACAAGACTTGTGGGAATGAGAAGCTCTCTTTCAAGGCTTGGCGGCGGAATAGGTACCAGAGGTCCCGGAGAGAAGAAGCTGGAGATAGACAGACGAGTTATAAGAGACAGGATATCAAGACTTAAGGCGGAGCTTAGGGAAGTGGTATCCAGGCGTGACGAGCAGCGAAAGCAGAGAAGCCGTTCACACATTCCTGTTGTGAGCATTGTGGGATATACAAATGCCGGCAAGTCAACACTCTTAAACTATGTAACAGGAGCCGGTGTCCTTGAGGAGGATAAGTTATTTGCAACTCTTGATCCCACAACCAGGAATTACGGTCTTAAGAGCGGACAGCAGATACTTCTCACGGATACGGTAGGTTTCATAAGAAAACTGCCTCATCATCTGGTTGAAGCCTTTAAATCAACCCTTGAGGAAGCGAAATACAGTGATATAATCCTTCATGTGGTGGACGCTTCCGATGAGAACAGGGATAAGAACATGGAGACCGTGTACGACACCCTGAGACAGCTTAAGATAGACGAGGAGACGGAGAAGACCATCATTACTGTTTTTAACAAGACAGATATGATAGAAAATAAGGATGAGCTGTACAGCATAAAGGACCTTATCTCTGACAGGACCGTGTATATATCGGCTAAGACAGGCTGGGGTGTGGAGGAACTATTTGATGTTATTGAGGAGATCCTCAGAAACAGTAAATCCTATATAAGACACACATTTCCGTATACCGAGGCGGGAAAGCCGGGGATCATAAGGAAATACGGTGAGCTTATTACAGAAGAGTATCTTGAAGACGGAATATTTGTTGAGGCCTATGTTCCAAAGGCAATCCTTGGGCAGCTGGGACTTGATTAAATATATTGCATCAGATACGGTTGAGCATTTAAGCTTGAAAATATTTGATGAATAGCAGCGATGGGCATGAATATTTATAATTATGTTCTATAAAATGTATCAGGCTTTCATAGAGAACCTAATATGCAGTGTCAAAGATAGGAGGAGAAAAATGGACGAAAACAATATGAATCAGTTTGATTCTTTTGCACAGAACCCGGAGAACGGGACATCACCGGCAGGTGACGCAGCCGGAAATGAGCCGGCAGGAAATACAGATTTCGGCTTTGGAGGAAATGTAACCGGAAGCGAGCCGACAGGAAACACGGATTTCGGCTTTGGAGGAAATGGAGCAGGAAGCCCGCCGACAGGGAACACAGGATTTGGCTTCGATGGCAATGGAGCCGGTTCTGGTGATATGAACATATTCGGTGACAATATCTCAGGAGGCTATGAGATCAAGAAAAAGAAGAGTAAAAAAGATCTCGTGATCGGAATATCCGTGGCAGCAGTGGTTGTTATCGCAGCACTTGTTACAGGTCTGTACTTTATTCTCAGAAAAACTCCGGAGGAGATAATCAAGAATGCTGTTAAGGATACATTTGCCGAGACAACAGAAGAGGGATATTCACTGTTGAATGATACCCTCGGCTTATCTGAGTTTTCTACAGAAAAGGCAGATACAGAGATAACATATACGATAGTTGACAGTGCTGTGCCTGAGTACAAGAATGTCGGAATGACAGCTTACAGTTCAATTGATATGACAGACGAGGACAATATTAAGGCTGCCATGGGTGGAAAGCTTGAGATAGGCGGCGAGGCTTTAAGTGCAGATGTCAAGTTCGTAGATTCAGTGCTTTACTATGCGATCCCTGAGCTGTCAGACAAGACCTATAAGCTTACAGCCGATGATCTTGTTACTATAATCCAGGATGCAGCAAATGCCGCTTCATCAGGTGATGGCAGTGCCGCAGCCATGGATGTTGACTATTCTGAAATTATTGAGAAGTTCCGGGAGGTTTCTGAGACAGCCGGTAAGAATTTTAAAGAAAAGCTTGTATATGAGAAGGCTGGAAGTGAATCAGTTGCCCTGGATAACGGCAAGTCAGTAAAGGCTAAGAAGTACACAATGACAGTGCCTAAGGCAGCAATAAAGGAATATGTCAATGAATACGTTACTGCAGTCGTAGACTATGCAAATGAAAATATAACCGATGACCAGTGGACAGAGATTGGTCTTACTAAGGACAGCTTCGAACAGATTGCGAATATGGTTCCGGCATATGTTGGAATGTTAGTAACTAAGGATATTGTCGTTGATTATTATGTTGCAGACGGCAAGCTTGTAAAGATAGCAAGCACATATAAGGTATCAGGTTTTGCACCATACAAGATCACACTTGATGTTCAGTTCATGGGCGATAAGTTCGTGACAAATGATATTTCTGCAGAGCTTACAATGTCAAGTGGAGAAGATGACAGTGAAAGCACTGTTTCGTGTTATTTTGACAAGACATCAGAAAACAAGGATGGCAAGTGGACAGTAAGTGGCCAGACTGCAGTGAAAGCTGCTGATGGCGATTTGCTCACACTTGACTATGAGCAGGTATTTGACAGTAATACAAAGGATCTTACATATACAGGAAAGATATCAGAAGCCTCAACAGGTGAGGAGATCTTAATTGATGGAGCTGGTAATTTCAGCGAGATAAACAAGGGTAAGTCTTATACATTTGATATAAGCAGATTTGCCATAACAGACGGTGACGGAAATGTGGCACTGGCATTTGCAGGTACAACCAAGGCAGGAGACCTTGGCAAGACTATTGAAGCAGATGCAGATGCAGTAGATTTTGATGAAGCAGCTGAGTCATTTGACGTTGACAAGTTCAATCAGATAATTGATAAGTGGAATGAGGTGCTTGACTTCGGAACGTATTATTATGGCAGTGCAGGAGAAGATACCGGAAGCATCAAGGATGGTCTTGGCGATGATTGGCAGGATGCTGATGATACCGGAGACGACTACTCTGGCGACACTGATTTTAGCGATGACGAGTATCAGGGAATAGTTATGAAGACTACATCCGGTTACAGCATTGATATAAAGGAGCCGGCAGGTTATTCAAGATCATATGCCAGCGAATATGCAATAGATCTGTATAATTATGACAATGATCTGTCAGATGTTTATTATGGCTGGGACACATACAGCAGTATTGAGGACGACATGAAGACAGATTTCGATTCAAGGGTTGATACATATGGCAGTGACAGCGTTAAGGTAATCGAAAATGGATCTGTCAAGCTTGCAAATGGCAAGACTGCCCAGTACCAGATCACATCAATAGCAATGTATGGAAGCATGATATACTATTATGATTTCTATGTTAATCTTGAAGGCGATGAGTACTATACAGTAACTGTAACAAGCTGGAAGAGTGCAGATCTTCTTCAGGATATAGTTGATAAGTTCATGTCGGATGACGTGGTGGTTATAAGCAAATAGGCAGTGACCGGGGGTTGAAAACATATATAAAAAGAAAGCACCAAGTGTCGAAGGCACATTTAGAATGGCGATACCAAACAGGAAGATTTTAATGGGCTGATGTTCAATGAAAAGGAGAGAGAAGATGAAGACAGTTAATGTAAAGAATGTAAGCATAGGCTCAGGAATGACAAAGGTATGTGTTCCTATGGTGGCGGCTACAGATTATGATGTAAATGCACAGATCCGTACAATAAAAAAATCCAAAACAGATATTATGGAGTTCCGTGCAGATTGTTATGATAACTGTTTTGATTATGCTTCTCTTGATAAGGTTCTTGAAAAGCTTGCTAAGGAATTTACAGAGATACCTATCGTGTTCACCTTCAGAACAAAGGGTGAGGGTGGCAGCATGGAGGCTACAATATCCATGTATAAGGAGCTTCTTAAACATGTCATTGATACAGGCTGCATAGATCTTCTGGATGTGGAATATTTCGCTGACATGGAATTTGTTCCTGAGATAATCGAATATGCCCATGCAAATAATGTTTATGTGGTTGTGTCAAATCATGATTTCAAGACCACGATCCCTATGGAACGTATAGTTGACAGATTTAAGGATATGATAAATACCGGAGCGGACATAGCAAAGATTGCCATGATGCCTGAGGATGGAAGCCAGGTTGTTGACATGATGCAGGCTGCCAAGGAGCTTCAGGAGTGTGGAAATGAAACTCCTCTCATAGTAATATCAATGGGAGCTCTTGGCGTTGAAACAAGAACTGCCGGAGAAATGTACGGAAATGCGGTATCATTCGCCACAGCGGGAATACCTTCCGCACCGGGACAGATCGACGTGGAGGCACTAAGGAGCCAGCTTGAGATGATACATCATATTATCTGTGGACGGTAAACGCTACAGGCTACATTACTGTTTATACACGGGACGTAAGATCAGGGCTATATAGTCTTAGTAACACGCATTCGCTATGGTTACTGCAGACTATATAGCCCTTTTGATCTTACTGAGCAGTGATACAATTAATCTAGGGATGGTCCGAGGTTGAAGTGCGGGGGCATTTAATATATAATTTTCAGTGGAGAAAAATGTAAAAGACATATTATCTTGCAGATAACACAGAAAATAAAATTCTATATGTGTGAGTGTGTCGGGATGTCAGATACGAATTATGAATATTAAAGGAAGTGGCGAAGTGGCGTCAAGGATACATATTAGAGATAAATACAAGGGAATACTGTTTATTATACTGGCGGGATTTTTCTTTTCTCTCATGACCTTTTTTGTAAGGCTGTCAGGGGATCTTCCTACCATGCAGAAGGCATTCTTCAGGAATGCGGTGGCTGCGGTTGTGGCGGTTATCCTGCTTTTGCAGACGGAGGAGAAGTTCAAGATAAAGAAGACCAGCTGGCCGGGTATCGCCGCCAGAAGCATATGCGGGACCATAGGACTTATCTGTAATTTCTATGCAGTAGACAAGCTTAATATTGCCGATGCAAATATTTTAAACAAGCTGTCACCATTTTTTGCTATCATTGCGTCCTATTTTATTCTTAAGGAAAAGGCAAATAAATTCGAGTGGGGCACTGTGGTATTGGCATTTGTCGGTGCATTGTTTGTGGTGAAGCCTTCATTTCACATGGATTTCCTGTATGCCATGGTAGGTGTGGCAGGCGGTCTTGGAGCAGGTATTGCATATACATTTGTAAGGAAGCTTGGAAAGCAGGGAGAACGTGGACCGGTGATAGTCATGTGTTTTTCGGTATTTTCATGTATTGTCACCCTGCCCTTTATTATTTTTGATCATAAGCCAATGACGATCATGCAGATTGTATATCTGATTTGTGCAGGTATGTCTGCCGCCGGCGGACAGTTCAGCATAACTGCGGCCTACAAGCAGGCACCGGCTAAGGAGATCTCGGTATTTGACTACAGCCAGGTGATATTTGCAGCGTTACTTGGATTTATATTCCTTGATCAGATACCGGATGTGTACAGCGTCATAGGTTATGTCATCATCATAGGAAGTGCCCTGGCGAAGTGGGCTTACAACCTTGAGCAGGATAAAAAAAGCGCTGCATAGCAAGTATGGTTTAAATGAATGGGGTTTAAATAAACATGGCTTGGTTGTTTGCAGTTTGATTGCTTGCAGTTTGATTGTTTGTGGTTTTATTGTCAAAGATGATAATTGAAGATAATTCAAAAGAAAAATATGATTGCCGGGAGGAGATTTATATGTTTAAAATAGGTTTTTTAGGAGCGGGAACTATCGCGTCAAAGGTTGCGGAAACTATTATGAAGCTTGAGGATTTTCAGGTGTATGCGGTTGCCTCAAGAAGTGAAGAGCGTGCAGGAGAATTTGCAAAGAAATATCATGCAGTGAAGATATATACCGATTATGTGGAATTGGCTTCCGACCCGGATGTGGATCTGATATACATATCCACACCTCACTCTCACCATGCGGAGCACGCTAAGCTCTGTATAAACGGAGGCAAGCCGTGTCTGGTGGAGAAGGCATTTTCATATAACAGAGCCACTGCGAAGGAGGTTCTTGATCTTGCCCGGGAGAAGAAGGTGTTCTGCGGTGAAGCCCTGTGGTCAAGATACAACCCTTCATGGCTGCTCATAAAGCAGCTTATAGACCAGAGGTTCCTGGGCAAATTAACAAATATAACTGTAAATATCGGGTACGACATAAAGAAAAACGAGAGGATAGTGGAGCCTGAGCTTGCAGGTGGTGCACTTCTTGATATAGGTATATATCCGCTGGCATTTGCCGGGTATATATGTGGTGAAAATGTTCCGCAGATAGTTTCGGCAGCAGGAAAATTTGCGACAGGAGTGGACGCCTTTGATACTATGATCTGCATGTTTAAGAATGGTGTGTCTGCCTATGCTACGGCAACTACGATGTACGGCACAGACCGCACTGCTACGCTGTTTTGCGAGTCGGGATATATAAAGGTGACGGAGTTCACCTGCCCGGTGGCGATAGATGTGTACAGCAAGGATAACGAGCTGGTGCAGCATTTTGACGCGGCACCGAACCAGATATCCGGCTATGAGTACGAGTTTAAGAGTGCCAGAGCTGCCATAGAGCATGGCTATATTGAGCCGGTTGAAATGCCTCACAAAGATACCCTTGAGCTTATGACTACCATGGATAAGCTTAGGGCAGCGTGGGGAATAAAGTATCCCATGGAATGATCTGCTGAAACGGAGCAGAAGGAATAGTTATGAAGGAATACATAAATGAAGCATTAAAACAGTATACAGAAAATGGCAAATATCCGTGGCATATGCCGGGGCACAAAAGGAAGTCCATAGGTGATGATTTCTTCGACAACATGATGAGGAGGGACTTCACTGAGGCGAGAGGGCTTGATGACATGCACGATCCTGAGCTGTTCATGAAGGAGACCCTAAGGGAGTTGACGGAGCTTTATGGCACGAAGGCAACATACATGATGGTAAATGGTTCCACCGGAGGTGTTCTTGCCGCCATATATGCCTGTACGAATTACGGGGATCATATAATAGTAGCAAGGAATTGCCACAAATCAGTATATAATGCCATTACCATCAACGGACTTATACCTCATTATATAGTTTCTGATGTGGAAAGCCATGGCATATGCATGGCTGTAGATCCTGAGGCTGTTAAGGCGGAGGTGTCCGGACTGCTCAAAGCAGGTATTGTCCCTAAGGCAGTGGTGATAACCTCACCTACATATGAGGGAATTATTTCAGATATTTCCGCCATAAAAGCAGCCATAAAGTCGGCTTGTGGACTGATGATGAAAACAATTCCGCCAGATTCGGAAAATGATAGTGAAGTTCCGGACATTCCTTTGATCGTTGATGGAGCCCATGGGGCACATCTTCCGTTCTATAATAGGGGCTGTAACAGGATTGATGAGTCGGACAGAGATAAAGAGGATGTATGTACTGATGTGGTTTCCGGAGATAAATTAGATGTAGCTGGCAGAAACCAAGCGGATATATATATTGAAAGTACTCACAAGACACTGCCGGCACTTACACAGACCGGACTCATCCACGTAAATAATGAAAAATATGTGGACAGGCTGGAGAAATATCTTAAGATATTCCAGAGCTCATCACCGTCATACTTATTTGTCCAGAGCATAGAAAAGGCGGTGGGCTATGCACTTTGTAATCCGCAGACATGGGTACAGTACAGGGAGAATATCAAAGAGTTCCGGAATAAAATGTCAGGGCTTAAGAACCTGAAATTGTTTGAACCATTTGAAGGGATTTATGATGACACCAGACTGGTTATCTTCACAGACATGGGTGGCAGGAAGCTTGAGCAGATACTTGATGACAGATATGGACTTGTGGTGGAGATGGCAGCAGGCTCATATGTGATACTTATAACTTCGGTTATGGATGAAGAGAAGGATTTCGATAGATTATTTGCCGCGTTAAAGGAAATTGACCATGAAGAAAAGCCCGCAGGGGATGGGGAAAAACCTGAGAGAAATAAAGTAAGAGGCAAACTTTCTGTTCCTGATATGAAGTGGTCACCTTCTGAGGCGGAGAAATCTGCAGATAATGCAGAGCTTGTAAGGCTTTCGGAGGCAGCGGGAATGATTGCCATGGAATATGTATTCGCTTATCCGCCGGGGATACCTGTGGTGGTGCCGGGAGAGGTGATATGTGAAGATGTAATATCCCGGATACAGGAAATGGTTGATGCAGGGTTAAATATGACCGGAGTACATTTCGCCGGGAAAGAGCCGGAGATCTGCCTGGAATGTGCAAAGGAAATTCCCCCTCACTTACCACTGGTATTACACAGCAATATTTGTTACAATGAAACGTAAACAATATTATGATAAGATATGGAGTGCATGTGCACATTCTAATTAGGAGAAATACACGGACATGACAGCAAAAAAGGGAATATTTATTACCATGGAGGGACCTGACGGAGCAGGCAAATCCACCCAGATAGATTTACTTAAGAAATACCTTGAAGATAAGGGATACAACATCCTCCTGACCAGAGACCCGGGGGGAAATGATATCAGTGAAGCCATAAGAGGGATCATATTAAACAAGGACTTCACAGAAATGGGATATATGACGGAGCTGTTGCTTTATGCGTCAGCCAGGGCACAGCTTGTTAAGGAAAATATCAAGCCGGCACTTGAGGCGGGAACCGCAGTGATCGCAGACCGTTTTGTGGATTCATCTGCCGTATATCAGGGCATCGGAAGAGGCCTTGGAATAGATACAGTGTACAAGGTAAATGAATTTGCACTTCAGGGGATCATGCCGGATATGACTATCCTTATGGATCTTGACGCAGAAGTGGGCCTTGCCAGAAAGAAAAATCAGGCAGAGCTTGACAGAATGGAGAGAGAAAGCGTTGATTTTCATAAGAAAGTAGTGGCCGGATACAGAGATCTGGCAGACAGATATCCAGAGAGGATACTCAAGGTGGACGCAGCTTTGCAGGTACAGGAAATTCATGATATAATAGTAGCTAATATCGAGAAAAAGCTGGGCTTAGAATAGCATACAGCGGATTTGACAGAAAAGAGGTGTGTGCCATGATAGATTTTACAGAGATAATAGGGCATGAGGACATAATCAAACATTTCAAGAAAAGTATAGAGCTGGGGCAGGTTTCCCAGACATATATCATAAATGGTGAGAACGGAAGCGGAAAGAAGACTCTTACCAGAGCCCTTGCCAAGACTCTTCAGTGCGAAGAGGGTGGCACAGAGCCTTGCAACCATTGCAAATCATGTCTTCAGAGCGAGACGGGCAATCAGCCGGATGTGGTATGGATTACCCATGATAAGCCTAATTTTATATCCGTAGACGAGATAAGAGAGCAGCTTATCAATGATATTGATATAAAGCCGTACAGCAGCAGATACAAGATATATGTTATAAATGACGCTCATCTTATGAGACCTGAAGCACAGAATGCATTACTTAAGACCATAGAGGAACCGCCGGCATATGCCATAATAATCCTTCTTACAGAGAATATGGAGAAGCTGCTTCCGACCATAGTATCAAGATGTATAGTGCTGAACATAAAGCCTGTGCGTGAGAATGACATTATGGAATATCTGGAGACAGTGTTACACCTGGACAACGAAAGAGCAAGATTTTGCATGGATTTTGCCCAGGGCAATCTGGGAAAGGCAATAAGACTTGCCAGCAGCGAGGATTATAGGGAGATAAAGGAAGACGTTGTCCGTGTAATGAGAAAGCTTAACGATATGTCTGTGGACGACGTGATATTTGCCATAAAAAATATGAACCACAATAAGCTTAAGGTTGGAGATTACATAGACCTGATGATGATGTGGTACAGGGATATCCTTATGCTCAAGGTAACAGGAAATCCGGGCAGACTTATGTTTAAGGAATATGTGGGTGATATCAAGAAGCAGTCATCACATATCTCATATGAGGGCATTGAAAATGTAATAAAAGCCATGGACAAGGCAAAGATCAGACTTGAGGCAAATGTCAACTTTGATATAGCCATGGAACTTATGCTTCTTACAATGAAGGAGAACAAATAATGAAGGAAATAATAGGTGTACGTTTCAGACCTAACGGCAAGATATATTTCTTTGACCCTGAGGATAAGAAGGTTGAGGTGTCTGATTTCGTTATAGTTGAGACCGCAAGAGGTGTAGAATACGGAAAGGTTGTACTTGGGAGAAGAGAGCTTGATGAGACTAAGTTCTCTTCAAATATCAAGCCTGTAATAAGGATCGCTACACCTGAGGATAAGGTAAAGTACGAGGAAAACAAAGAAAAGAGCAAAAAGGCATTTAACATCTGCCTTGAGAAGATCGCCAAGCATAAGCTTAACATGAAGCTTATTGAGGCAGAATATACATTTGACAATAATAAGGTCCTTTTTTACTTTACAGCAGACGGCAGGATTGACTTCCGAGAGCTGGTAAAGGATCTTGCGTCAGTATTCAAAACAAGAATAGAGCTTCGTCAGATCGGCGTCAGAGATGAGACCAAGATCGTGGGCGGAATAGGAATATGTGGAAGAGAACTCTGCTGTAACAAGCATTTGTCAGAGTTCGTGCCGGTATCTATCAAGATGGCAAAGGAGCAGAACCTGTCCTTAAATCCTACCAAGATATCAGGTGTGTGCGGAAGACTCATGTGCTGCCTTAAGCACGAGCAGGATACCTACGAGTATCTGAACGGCAAGCTTCCTAATGTGGGTGATACCGTAAGAACCATGGATGGAGTCAAGGGAGAGGTTCGCTCTGTAAATGTCCTGAGACAGAAGGTTGATGTCATAATCACTGATCAGGATGACAACAAGGAAGTAGTAACATATCCGATAGAGGAGCTTAAGTTCAAGCCTAGGAGAAAGAAGAACTCAGAGAGACTGAGCGATGCAGAGTATAAGGCTCTTGAGGCTCTTGAGGACAAGGGAGGAAAATCAAAGTTCGATGATTAATCTAAAGACCGACGAACGGATAGATGATCTGCAGTGCAACGGCTACAGGATAATACAGAACGGAAAGATGTTCTGTTTCGGAATGGACGCAGTTTTACTTGCAAATTTTGTCAGACATAAGCCTGGTGCGAGATATATTGATCTGGGAACCGGAACAGGAGTTATACCGCTCCTTCTGGCGGCCAAGGACGGATATGCTCCGGGCAGTGATGGTACAGTTACAGGTGATCCTCGTTTTATCGGTGTTGAGATTCAGAAGGAATGTGCGGAGATGGCGTCAAGAAGTGTACTTCTAAATGACGTGGCACATGTTGTCCGGATAGATAATGGAGATATAAAGGAGGTCGGCTGTAATTACAGCAAGGCCTCCTTTGACGTTGTAACATCAAATCCACCATATATAAAGGGAGATCATGGTCTTGACAATCCCTATGAAGCAAAAAATATCGCAAGACATGAGGTACTGGTGACCCTTAAGGATGTTGTGGCGGCTGCGGCACATCTGCTTAAACCGGGTGGAAGCTTTTATATGGTGCATAAGCCATTCAGGCTTGCAGAGATATTTGCAGAGTTATCGGCGGCGAAGCTGGAGCCCAAGAGAATGCAGCTTGTACACCCGTATATAGACAAGGAACCTAATATGGTGCTTATAGAGGCGGTGAAAAACGGCGGTTCCATGATAAAGATCGCACCACCTATGATAGTGTATAACAGGGATGGCAGTTACACAGAGCAGCTGCTGGCCACATATGAGGGACAGGCGAAGCATTGACCGGCTTTGTAAAAATGCCAGCAGAGCAGCCTTAACTATGAAGGCATGAAATTGATAAATATGGAGAATTAGAAGAATGAGTGGAACACTTTATCTGGTTGCTACGCCAATCGGAAATCTTGAGGACATGACCTATCGGGCAGTAAGGATACTTAATGAAGCAGACCTGATAGCTGCGGAGGATACCAGAAACAGCATAAAACTTCTTAATCATTTTGAGATAAAGACACCAATGACCAGCTACCATGAGTTTAACAAATACGACAAAGCGGCATATCTGGTGGAGAAGCTGCTTGCCGGGGAGAATATTGCGGTCATAACAGACGCCGGAACACCGGGTATATCGGATCCCGGAGAAGAGCTGGTGAGACAGAGCCTTGAGGCGGGGATCACGGTTACTTCTGTGCCGGGAGCCTGTGCATGTATCACGGCACTTATAATATCCGGGCAGAAGACGAGAAGATTTGCCTTTGAGGCATTTCTCCCTTATGACAAGAAGGAGAGGGAGAGGATACTTAAGGAGCTTCAGGACGAAACAAGGACAATGATAATATATGAGGCACCCCATAAATTAAAGAAGACCCTGGCGGATCTCTATGACGCCTTGGGTGACAGACGGATAACCTTATGCAGGGAGCTTACAAAGAAGCATGAGACAGTGGAGCCTACTACACTTACAGAGGCAATAGACTATTACAGGGAAAATGATCCAAGGGGTGAATATGTCATAGTAGTTGAAGGTATAGATCCGGAGGCGCTTGCCGAAGCAGAAAAGAAGCAGTATGACGAAATCTCTGTGGTGGAGCATGTGAAGATGTATATGGATAAGGGTATGTCCAAGAAGGAGGCCATCAAGCAGGCTGCTGTGGACAGGGGCGTGCCAAAGCGGGATGTGTATAATGAGGTCATAGATATGTAGCTGAAGTTTTTATATCTATTACAAAGATATATCGCTTACATAACGAATATATAGTCAGACATGTAAATTTTTCTATTCGCTTTGCCTCGCTTATTAACCGGCAGCCGCCAAAACTCGCATGAATACAATGAATTGTATCCATGCTCAAACAGTTGGCTTGGTGCCGGTAGCTAAGGCAAAAGCTCATGACGAAAAATGTTACTATTGTCTGGACTTATATATTGTTATGAAAGCTTTTATAAGTTTTTGATAAAGTATAAGAAACTTTAGCTGTACGTTTAAGACGCAGATTGAAGGGGAGTTGTATGGAGAAGAGGACAATATTGCTGGTGGAGGATGATTTCGCACTGGCTATGGGAACTGAATATGCTTTGTCTGCGGAGGGATATGAGGTAAGACATGCAGATACTATAAAGAAAGCCGGAGAAATGTTCTCTGATGACGTATCCCTTATCCTTCTTGATGTAATGTTGCCTGACGGAACCGGATACGAATTCTGTAAAACCCTTCGTGGCAGGGGTGTGAGAGTTCCCATAATATTTCTTACCGCCATGTCGGAGGAGGTCAATATAGTTCAGGGACTGGAGCTTGGGGCGGATGATTATATAGCAAAGCCCTACAGAGTTAAGGAGCTTATGTCCAGGATCGCGGCAAACCTCAGACGCTACGACATGACAAGAGAGAAGAAGCCGGCAGTTTACTATATAGGCGGACATAGATTTGCAGTGGACGAGTTCAGACTTTATCTTGGGGATGAACAGATAGAGTGCACCAAGAGTGAATTGAGACTCCTCAAGGAGCTGGTGTCGAATGAGGGCATTGTCCTCACCAGGCGGGCACTGTTGGACAGACTGTATGATATAGACGGTGCATTTATAGATGATAATACCCTGTCGGTATACATGAAAAGACTCCGCACCAAGCTGGGAGAGGACGCAGCGTGTATAGAGACTGTCAGGGGTGTAGGCTATAGGTTTGTGAAAGGGTGAAGCTTTTAATATTGGCTGTACCACAGGATTAACCATATGAAGAGTTTATACGAAAGAAAACAATACATCATCGGAAGCGGGCTTATTTCCATAAGCCTTCTTTTCGTGTGCCTGATCGTAATGCGTATAGTGATCGGATATGGATGGGGGGAAACCCTTGCGGTGATGGCCGTTATATTGGTGGGACTTGTGGCTATAGTGATATTCGGGTACAAAATGCTTGACCGTGCTTACAACGACATGGAGAAAGTATCGGGAGAAATGATAGATGTGGTTGAGGGTGATGGTGAACTGGCAGAGGAAGAGTACTGTCAGGGCACTACCGGAATACTCTACACCAATTTCTATAAGATGGTTTCCTATCTCAGAGAGAGCAAGCAGCGGGAAATGGACGAGAAAACATTCTTAAGGGACATAATCTCGGATATATCCCACCAGTTGAAGACTCCACTGGCTTCCCTGAATGTATTTGTTGACTTGCTCCTTGATGACAAGGTTGCCGAACCTGAGAAGAGAAAGCAGATGCTTAAGGAGTCCAAGAACCAGCTTGACAGAATGGAGTGGATGGTGCTGTCCCTCCTTAAGCTTGCCAGAATAGAGGCAGGGGCGATACAATTCGAGCGGACTCCGGGAAATGTGAAGCTTATATGTGATCAGGCGGCTGAAAGTGTAAGGTATCTTACAGATAAGCGGAACCAGAACGTAAATGTGATCTGTGATGATGACGCAGAATTGGTGTGCGACGGAGAATGGCTTACAGAAGCATTGATCAATCTTCTTAAAAACGCCTCGGATTACTCTCCTGAGAATACAAGTATAACTATTGAAGTGGAAAACAACGATCTTTTTACCAGAATACATGTGCGTGATCAGGGCATGGGTATTCCTGAGAAGGAGCTTGCAAATGTCTTTAAGCGTTTTTATCGTGTACATAAAGAAGTAAATCCAAACAGCGTAGGAATAGGGCTGTCCCTCACTAAATCTATAGTAGAGGGTATGGGTGGCAGCATATCCGTACGGAGCGTGGAAGGAGAGTATACCTGCTTCGCCCTGACATTTGTACGGTAAAAGGATAGATTAGAATAAATATGATATAGATTATGAACATTTGACTTAATCATAGCAAAGAAAGACACACATCATGACAAATAAAATATTATCACAAAATAACAGCCAACAGAAACAGAATATAGAAGAGAAAATGCAGAAGACAGTAGTCGTATGGCTTGGGGCGTTGGTGTGCTGCCTGCTGTGGGGAAGTGCATTTCCCTGTATAAAGCTTGGATATGGATTCTCAGAAATAGCCGCAGGTGACACCGCGTCACAGATATTATATGCAGGCATGAGATTTACCCTGGCTGGGGTTGCTGCCATAACCATAGGCAGCATAATGAAGAGAAAGTTCATATACCCTCAGGCAGAGGCTGTTCCTAAGGTGCTCAGCCTTTCCTTGTTTCAGACTGTGTTACAGTATATGTTCTTCTACATAGGACTTGCCCATACTACCGGTGTAAAAGCATCCATAATAGAGGGAATGAACGTGTTTGTTGTGGTATTCGTATCGGGAGTGCTGCTTAAGATGGAGCATGTAGGAGCAGGGAAGATCATTGGATGTATCATAGGATTTGCGGGGGTAGTACTGGTAAATATAACAGGCTCGGGAATAGATATGAACATGCACTTAAACGGAGAGGGCTTCATATTGCTGTCCACAGTAGCATATGCATTTTCATCCGTGCTGTTAAAACGCTATTCAAAGAAATATGATCCGGTAATGTTAAGCGGATATCAGTTCATCATAGGTGGAGTGATAATGACCGCCGCCGGGCTTATCCTTGGAGGACACATTAAGCTTGCTGGTGCAGCTTCCGTGGCTATGCTTATTTATCTTGCTCTTGTATCGGCTGTTGCCTATTCTCTGTGGGGGATTCTGCTTAAGTATAATCCCGTATCTAAGGTGTCGGTATTCGGGTTTATGAATCCGGTCTTCGGGGTGCTGCTGTCGGCAGTTCTTTTAAGGGAAGACAGCTCCCTCGGTATCAACGCTATCATTGCACTTGTGCTTGTATGTGCAGGGATATATATAGTAAATAAAGCACCGGGCAAAAAGTTAAGGAAAATAAGATCAGACAAATAAAAATCAGGCAAATAAAAACCGGGGAAGTCTAAAACCCCGGTTTTTATAAATATCAATATTTGTTCAGCTTTGCAGGAGGGTGCATACGCTTCTTCGCGTCAAGTACAGGAATTACTAATGCCACTTCGAATAAATCCTTTTCACTAAACTGGAATACACCATGATTTGCCTCTACGATATTCAGCATAGTCAGGGCTATGTAGACAATCACAAATAAGGATACACCTCCGGACTCCAGAATATTCTTTAAATAATCTTATATGACACCAGCTACAAGTTCACCGGTTTCACTGCACGATTTAAGTAAAGCTTCAGTAACCTATAACATATTAAAACAAAAGGGGCGCCGTTACTATTGCGATAGTAACGGCATTCTTGAACGGTCGATTAATGAAATAACAAGTTTATATATCTGACCGATTAATGATAGTTGTTTTTCTTTTGTGAAAGTGACAAATGACACATGGACAAGGAAAGTACACCATCACTTTGTGAGTCGTACCATTGGATGTGTCAAGTATTGCATGAAAACTTGACATGCAGCGTCAGCTTTTTGTCGCTGTGCAGCCCCCGTATCTTACAATTTTGTAAGAATAAATCTGCTTCCGGGTCACGGAGCCGTAAGATTAAGAGGGTAAACTCCAATGTATAAAGTTCAAGTAGTTTATATTGATTAAGAAAGTGTCCAATGACATACAAAAAGAGAAAAGCACACCATCACTTCGTGAGCCGTGCCATTTTAAAAGGGGAGAGGCAGGATGACAAATTATCTGGAAATATGTAGAAAGTATTTAAAGTCCAACAGGAAGAGGAGCATTATAACCATCATTGGAGTGGTCATAACAGTTGTGGTGCTCTATGCAGGATTGAATCTGGCTTATGCCACACTGTTAAATCAGAGAGAGTCCACCAGAAAGGAAGCGGATTATGATTTCGTTCTGCTGACTGAGAGCAGGGCGCAGGCAGAAAGCATAGCAGAAGATGACCGTATAGAGCGGGCATACGTTGGTACATACACATATGTGGATTGGTATTCCGATATGTATTCAACGGATGGCGAGTATGTTGACGATGTAGAAAATGATGATACGGTCAATGGAAATGTAGGCAGCATGGTCAGTAGTGAAGATGAGGAAGGCACAGGGGAGACTGAAACTGTGTACGACAATGCATTGTTTGTCTGTGTGAAACAGCCATACAGAATGAACAGTATCATGCTTGACATGGAGGCAACCTACGGAGTTACAGCAGATATGAATAATATGATATTCAGCCTTTACTTCCAGGGAGACGCAGATGAGGGGAACAGCATAGTGATACTGCTGCTGATCGTGTTGCTGGTATCCTATATATTCGCCATATTTGCAGTGGGAATAATAAGGAACACCATCCAGATGTTCACCATGGAGCAGGTCAAGGATTACGGAATACTCAGATGTGTGGGAGCTACCAAACGTCAGCTTAAGAATGTGATCGCTTTAATGGGAGTTATGCTTGAGGGAAGCGGAATAATCGCAGGTATATTGCTCGGCGGTGTAACATCCATGGTGATCGGATCTGCTGCCGGAATAGGTGATTCAGGATTTCATCTGATCCCGGTGATACCTGTATTGATCGCATATTTTGGAGATCTGTATTTCGTAATAAGAGAGAACTGTAAGCTGATCACGGGAATGTCCCCGATAAATGCAGTAAGAGGTCAGTTCAAGATAAAGAAGGAGGGCATAAAGAGAAGATCTGCCGGACTTATGGGACGTGTGTTCGGAGTCGAAGGCGAGTATGCAAGAAAAAATGTATTAAGGAACAGAAGAAGATTTCTCAAGACAGTTTCAGGAATAACCATAAGCATTACGGCAATGGTTGCGGTGTTCAGTATAAGTGCCGGACTGGATACAGCAGAGGAAAGGTTAAACAGCAGGTATGGTGATTATCCGGCGGAGATCGTTTCAGTACCTGGGGTGGCATACGGATATGACATTGACAGTTCAAGAGGAGAACTTCCTATGGTTGAACAGCTTGAGGAATATGCAGCTAAGAAATGTGTAAGAGAAGCCAAGAAGGTATACAGAGCTCAGGTCTATGTGACAGATCCGGAAGAGCTACGCAGCCATCAGACAGATGACTATAAGGAAAATTCCATGACAGGAAGTGCTTATGCGAAGCTGGTGTCAAGCCTGTTCAATTCCGGGATCGAGATGGAAGGCCTTGATGAGGATGACATGAAGCTCCTTGAAGACAAGCTGGTAGACGGTACAATAGATACAGGCTCTGACGGAGTTGTACTTGTGGCAGGCGGCTCTGATTATATTGCCGGGGAATACGAGGAAACCACATTGTACGATCCTATGGTGCATTTTGATATGTACGATTACAAGGTGGGGGACACTATCACCATAGTAAACAGTAAGGAATATGAACAGAGAGTTGATGAGCTGTTTCATAAGGATGGCAGTGATAGTGAAAATGTGGAGAAAAATGCCGATACAATGAATGCTCTTGAGGATATATACAACGACATGATAGAAGAGGGCAGAACAACCACCTATACCATCAAGGGTATTGTGGATATGGGAGACCGTATTATGACCGGCACAGTTGTATATGTTCCGCTTGATACATATTTTCGTGAGACCGGTTATGATGAGAATGATATATCAGGCATGAAATACAAGATAGATCCTTCAAACCTCAGTACCGGGGATTATGACATGATATATTCCGGAACAAACAGCTACATGGTACTGTTAAGCGAATTAAATTCATTCACAAAGGTGCTTAAGGGACTGGTGCTGGCGGTGATCTTCGTATTCAGCTTAAGTGCGGTGAACATCATTAATTCCACAGCAGGAAATCTGCAGATGAGACGTAAGGAATTTGCCCAGCTGAGGGTTATAGGAATGTCAAGAAAGAGGCTTGTGAAGACGGTGATGCTTGAGGGTGTCATGGTTGTTGTGACAGCCAATATCATAGGCGATATACTGGGAAGTCTTATATACAGGGGGCTCTACAGCTATATGAACATGATAGTTGAGCTGAGGTTCACACTGTCCTACGGATCCATGCTGGTGGCACTGCTTGTGTCCTGCCTGCTGATATTCGGAAGCATATATGTACCACTTAGGAGACTGCCTAAGGGTATGGCAGAGGATCTTATGGTGGAGAGCGAGATATAAAGGAACAGCTATAAATTGCAGATATAAAATACAGACAGGTTATATAAGGGCCATTAAGAAAGGTGGAAATAATCATGGAAATAGTAAAGCTTGAGCATGTAACAAAAATATACGGAGAGGGCGACACAAGAGTATGGGGACTGGATGATGTGAGCCTTACCATAGACAAGGGTGAGATCGTATCTGTTGTTGGAGCTTCAGGTTCAGGAAAGTCAACACTTCTGCATGTGATGGGAGGTGTGGACACACCTAACAGTGGAAATGTCATAGTTGACGGCAGAGACATAACAACTCTTTCAGATGAGGAGATGTCGGTGTTCAGAAGACGCAAGATAGGCTTTGTATTCCAGTCCTATCACCTGATACCGGTTCTTACCGTGGAGGAGAATATCAACATGCCGATACTCTTAGATCACAGAAAACCGGACAGGGAGTACATAGATCATGTTATAGAGATGTTGGGAATAAAGGACAGGAAGAAACATCTGCCAAGCCAGTTGTCCGGTGGACAGCAGCAGAGAGTTGCCATAGCCAGGGCACTTGCCAACAGACCTGCACTTATACTTGCTGATGAGCCTACCGGAGCTCTCGACTCCAAGAATGGAAATGAGGTTATGACCTTGCTTCAGGATTCTGTAAGAAAGCTTGACCAGACTCTTGTGATCATAACTCACAACATTGATCTGGCAAGAGAGGCAGACAGGATAATTAAGATCGCTGACGGCAAGATAGTGGAATAGAGAAACAATCAGAGCATTTGTCTGATGTTCAAAGGGATAGGAGATTGATCATGAAGGGATTATTCGGATTTCATAAGCCGGATACATATAAGGTAAAGATGCGTAAGAGAAGATTGTGGAGCATTATCGCGTTATTTGCATGTGCAATATATGCTGTGGCAGGAGCTGTGGGCGGAACAACCTTTAAGACCTATGCGGCAGAGCCTAAGGTCATGGTGACAGACTATAGTATAAGCGGTGACAGTGTAACTGCCGGAGAGAACTTTGAATTGAGTGTGACCATCAAGAATACAGCCACAAAGGCAGTAAGCAATATGAAGGTATCTGTATACGCTGAAAATGGTGAGTTTATACCGGAGGAGGGTGCCGGAACAGTGTATATCAAGGAGCTTAAGGCTGACAGTGAGGAGACACTGACATTTGCCATGAAGACCATAACAGGGCTGGAGGAGAAGACCTACAAGCTTATGGTGAAGAACGAGTATGAGGACAGATACAGCCAGGCGTACACAGTTACTGATACTCTGTATATTCCGGTGGTGCTGACTCAGAGAGTGTCAGTTACCGACATGTATGTAAGTGGCGGTGCGGTTCTTGGAGAAGCTATAGAGATTACAGGAAGCATAAACAACCAGGGCACAGGCAAGCTCTACAATGTGTCTGTTGAGATAGAGAGTGATTATGTGGAGCCGCAGACCAGCTACGTGGGGAATATTGAGCCGGGTAAGAGCGGTTCCGTTGATCTGATCTCAAAGGCAGTAAGATCAACTCCCGGCAACGCAGACGGAGATATTAAGATGAAGGTGTCCTATGAGGATCAGCGGGGCAAGGTGAAGTATGAGGAACACCGGATATCCATACAGGTACAGGAGCCGGTGTACAGCAATGTGGAGAAGATAAAGGAGGAGCAGCCTAAGGTTGACAGCAGGGTAGTGACATGTGCAGCGGTGGTGGCTGTTGTGGTTGTGATCTTTATAGTTATGGGAGCTCGGAAACGTTTGAGGAAGAGGAGGAACCATTATGACGAAGGCATAATTTAGCATGGTTCCGACGAAATGCCGCCGAACGAATGTGAGGGGGCGATACCAACACCGGTATGATGGGGATAAGGAAGGGAGATTTCATGAACTGGAAGATACATCTTTGTTTTATGAATATGAAGAGGCGTAAGGTAAGGACAGTTCTTACGGTACTTGGAGCTGCCATAGGCGTTGTATCTCTTGTATCCCTTCTTGCCATAGGAATTGGTGTCAAGAAGGAGCTGATAGGTTCAATGCTTGCCAGCGAGTCTGTCAATAAGATAACCATAACCGGTGAGAATTACGGCAGGAATAAAGAGAAAATGCTTACGGATTCCACCATAGAAAGGATATCGGAATTCAGCAATGTGGCGGATTGCTATGGCTGTTACGAGGCATTTGTCAATATGGAGTACGGCAGGTATGTGTACTGGGGGTATGTAACAGGAATACCGGAGGGGAAGTTATATGCCCTTAAGCTTAAGAGTGGGGATATTGCTGATGGTACCACAGGTGTCAAGCCGGATCTGGTATTCGGCGGCAATATGGCTTCAATGTTTTTTGATCAGAATACAGGAGAAACATTTGCCGATATAGAGGGAAAGAAGGCAGATGCATTTATCGGGGAGAGGTTGAAGACTGTATTTGTGGATTCTGAGGAGAATGTGAGTGCAAGGCTTAAGGTGGCGGCAGTTACAGATGGCGGAGATTATGATGAAAGCTCCCAGCAGATATACTGTAATATCGATACTTTAATAAGGATGTTAAAGAGGAACAGCAGCGATGGCAAGATTGCCGGACAGCCGGTGGACGCCGACGGCAATGCTTACAAGGATTTCATATACAGCAGTGCAGTGGTCACAGTTGACAGTATTGATAACGTGGACGCTGTGGTGAAGCGGCTTCAGGATATGGGCTTCCAGACACAGAACTCCAAGGAATATCTGGACATGATAAAGAAGAACGTAAAGATGATACAGATATTGCTGGGTGTGGTTGGGATGATTGCTCTTGTGGTTGCAGTCATCGGTATAAGTAATACCATGACTACATCAGTATTCGACAGGGTAAATGAGATCGGTATATTGAAGTTCCTTGGCTGTGATCCTGATGAACTGAGACAGGTATTCCTTTTTGAAGCGGGGCTTTTAGGACTTCTTGGAGGAGTGGCAGGAGTGTTGGTATCCGTCTTCGTCAAGACTCTCATAAATAAGGTGGCGGTGTGGGCGTTCTCCGTATCTGCCGGTGTGGATATTGCCGTTATGCCATGGTGGCTGTGGCTTGGTGCTATTGCCGGATCGGCAGTTCTCGGTATACTTGCCGGGTATTTTCCTGCCAGGTGGGCGTCAAGACTTAAGCCTATTGACGCAGTGGGAAGAATTTAGGAAAAATTTACAAAAAGAAATATGCAATTTGTCGGAGAAAATTGACGAAAAAAATGTTTTGAAGTATACTTGTCATAATTGTAGAAACATGGATAAGTGCGCCTTTTTCCAGGAAAACAATACATTATCATGGTGATGATATGGCAGGTAAAAGTAATATAAAAAAGGAAAAACAGCATAAAAAAACCAGAGATAACAGGGGTTTCACTCTTGTGGAGCTCATAGTTACCCTCGTGGTGCTCATAATACTTCTTTCAGTGTCTGTTGTAGGAATAATGGCATGGACAGAATGGACAGAGTTTAAGAAGCAGAATGAGTATGCCCAGACCATATTCGTGAATGCACAAAATCAGATGACAGAATACAGTGTGGGAGGAAAGCTTCCGGTCATAAAGGAGGCTTTAAGCAGCAGCGACGGAAGTCTCAGTACAGAGCTTACGGCAGATAAGCTGAGATCCATGAAGGATGAAGAGGGCAGTAACTACAATCCCGATACAATCTGGAAGACAGTGGCAACAGACGGTGAGGAATACAAAGGCACTATCTGTTATTTGTCGTGCAATAAAGGGGATTATAAGATATACATGGCAGATAAGGACAAGGCTGCCGTTGACAGAAGACTTCCTGAGCACACACAGCTCCTCTTTGAAATGCTTGAGAATTATGTATATGATACTTCTATATTGAATGCAGCTATAAGTGTGGAATTTTCTGTTGATGACGGACAGATATTTGCAGTTTCATACAGCAACAGGAATAATAAGTTTACTTATGACATCAGCGACTCAGGAGACGCCGTAAGCATATGCGACAGGACACAGAAGGCGAGAAAGGAAAGGATGATCGGCTTCTATGGTGTGGATACCATGTCAAAGGCTGCAAATGGCAGAGGAGAGAAGCCGTCTATAACAGATCTGAAACTCAATAACGGGGAGACCCTCAATCTTTCATTTAAACTAAAAAAATCGGATACAGCCATTCAGAGACTGAATTATGACGTGGGTCTTTATGACGCAGAAAGCGGCAGAAAGCGGTTGGCATTTGTCCTTGATGGCTCCAAATTAAAGAATCATGAACATGCTGATGTGGTACCATGCAAAATAGCAAAGTATGATGAGGATGGAAATGAGACATTACTCGGAACCTTCGACATTCTTGCATGGGTGAACAGTGACAGGACTGTGAACATAGTCCTTGATGGGGCGGATATACAGGCTACGACTCTGCTTTATAAGAAAGATATGGCGAAGCTTGGCACAGTGTCTGCAGGTGATACGGAATTTGCAGGAACAATGAGCTTTATGAGGTTCGGTCTGGATGCTGACAGCATATATTGTACCGTCCAGGGTTCGGGAGCAGGCTATAAGACCACAGCCATAAGACAGAGCAACACAGAATGTCCGATGTTTGCTGCTGTTACAAGGGATGAAGAAAGCGGAGATACCGCCATAGATGTAAGCAACGGCAGGCATCTCTATAACATAAGATATATAGAGGATTACAGAGATCTTGAGTACACAGGTGCCTATACCTTTAATATTAAGGAGGATATTGACTGGGAGGCATTTGCTGCGGCAGGATATCTGAAGAATTCCGGAGGCTCCGGAGAGGTGGCAGACAGTGAATTCCCATCCTTCAGAAATCTCTTTACCGATGATGTGGTAGATGGAAATGACCATGTGATAACAGGTCTTACCATCAAAGAAAGCTCCAATGCTTTATACGGAATATATGAGGGACAGGATGTTAAGCCTGCAGGATTATTTGTGACAAATAACGGCACGATAGAAAGCCTTAAGCTTGATAAGATAAAGGTTGAAGGAACTGACAGCGTAGGTGCCTTCTGCGGTATAAACGCAGGAACTCTTAAGAAGCTTGAGACGGTTAATACAGATGATGGGAGTCTCATATCCGGTGAGACTAATGTGGCAGGTATAACCGGAAGCCAGAGAACAAAGGCGGGAGAAGACCGGGATCATATAGTGGTCATAAAGGATCTCACAAACAGGGCATCCGTCCGTGGAAAGACTTATGTGGGCGGTATCGTGGGACAGATATTCCTTGAGAAGGATGATTACAGCAGAACGGTTATTAAGTACTGCAGAAATTATGGTGCAGTATATTCAGATACAAATGTGAGAAATGTAAGCAGACCTTACGATGCTTCATACATAGGCGGTATAACGGGATGTGCATATAATGAGACTGAGACACCGGATAATCTTATCATCTACAACTGCATAAGCTCACCACAATACAAAGATATCACCACTGCCGGATTTGCCGCAGGGACAGGTATTAAGGGTAAGCTGTACGGCTGTTATGTGGGTGGCATCGTGGGATACAATTATTACGGTGCTGTTGTGGGCTGCAGTACCGAGGCTGAGGAGGATAAGCCGGGCTTTGTATTTGGATACAAATATGTAGGCGGTATCATCGGTCTGAACCATGGTGTGGCAGGCGGTGCAGGTGAAAACGGCACAGATGCGGATATAAAGATTAATCTGCCGCATGATGACGAGGATGCAGATGAATTTATTGTGAGATCAGGTGTAAATGAGGCGAATGTAGCAGGCTATAGTTATGTGGGCGGTATCGCAGGCAGTAACTCAGAAACAAAGAGCGGAAGTACAACTATAGAGAATGGATTAAGAGTGCCGATCTCAGCAGTGGATCTTAATAATAAGCTGTCGAGATGGACTAACAGCGGTATTGTAATGGCGTCTGACGGATATACAGGTGGCATAGCAGGATTTAATACAGGCTGGATATTCGGCTGCGGTCTCCATATGGATGAGACTGAGCAGATAAAGGAAAATGATGTCCTGACAGATATCCATCATGTGGGTGGTATAGCGGGATATAACAATGGCGTAATTGGAAACACTGACAGGACAGTGAATACCTCAGGCAGTAACAGCAGCAGAAAGACAGGTACAGGTGCAGCCCATGGTGTGATCACAGTGACGGCTTATGTGACCGGCGGCAGTTATGTGGGCGGTATCACAGGCTTTAACGATACAGATGCCATAATAGAGGACTATGCCCTTGATGGCGGCTATGTGTATGCAGCAGGAGATTTCGCCGGTGGATATGTGGGACTTAATCTTTCCACGGAGTTTATTACCACAGGAAATGACGGAACTGTATCGGGAACCTGGAAGGTTACGGATGGAGACATCACCGGACGATATTTTGTCGGTGCCATTATGGGAGGCAATATATTAAGTGCAGATACGGATATCAGTACAACTATAAATTATGGCAATATGTCAGGGAATGTGGTGGCTGATGCATTTGCCGGGGGCATTGCAGGATACATACTTATTACAGACAGTACATATGGCAACTCTCTTGGCATAAGGGAGAACATGAGTGAGACAGAGAAGACAGAAACTGTCCAGTGGAAGGTAGAGAGTGCCGTGGATGCAGATGATCTTGCGGCTATCGTAAGAAAGCTTGACACCGTTTCATATCCGGGGGCAGCAGAATTTACCGTAAGTGGAGTTTCAGGTACTACAGTAACAGCCTCAGAAGGATTAAAGCTTAAGGGTGGTGTATATCTCGGCGGTGTGCTGGGATATGTCACAGCAAACACAGAGATACATATTGCAAATGTAACCAATAGGGCGTCTGTGGAAGCGGAAGCCGCAGTTGTGAACAACAGCGAACAGACAGTAAAGGGAACAGTGAGAAAGGATAAGGATGGCAGGGAATATACTTATTCCTACGCCGGGGGCATCATAGGAAAGGTAAGCAGGAATGTGACTCTTGAAGCCTGCAGTAATGCAGATGATGTGGAGATCCTTTCAAAGGGAACCTATACAGGTGGACTTGCCGAGATAAATGAAGGCGGGATACTTAACTGTACAGTTCCTTCTGTAGATGGAGGAGCGTCAAGCTACATAGGCGGTATATGTGGTCTTAATAAGGCTTCGGGAACCATAAAGGGTACAATTGTGTCAGATGCAACTATTAAGGGAACATCCTATGTAGGTGGTATCGTATCGGAGAACTTCGGCAGCCTGGAATTTGATAAGAATGTAGGCAGCATTACTGTTGAAGCTTCAGGGGATCTTGTTGGAGGCATAGCCGGATACAATGCAGGAAGTATCAAAAATACCGCAAGCTCAGGTAATGTTGAGATAAAGGGAACTATAAAGGGAAGAAAGAATGTAGGCGGAGTTACAGGCTATATGGAGCTTACCGGTGGTATAAGCGGATTTACCAATTCGGCGGAGATCACGGCGGAAAACACTAATGCCGGCGGAATAACAGGTACATATAACAATAACAAAACCTCAATATCTGCCATATCAGACTGTATCAACAACGGGCAGATCACCTCTGCCGGTGCAGCTGCCGGAATTGTGGCGGTTGTAAGCGATAAGATGATAGCTTTAAAAAATTCAACCAATTTCGGTTATGTGAAGGGCAGTGTCAGCAGCGGTATGGTTGCTCTGTGTGACAGTGCAGTGTCAGGCTCCATGGACTTTGAGGGCTGTATAAATCATGGAAGGATATACGGCAGCAGCTATTCAGGAGGTATGATAGCTTCCTATAAGGATTGCTCCTCTGATATAGAGACAAATATAAATGACTGTGTGAACACAGGTATAGTAAACGGAGCGGGAATAATAGATAATGCTTATGGAAAGGTATATGTAGAGCTGTGCAGAAACTATGGTGTGTCCTGTAAGGCAGGAATTGCAGGAAAAGAAGTTACAGGTATCAGGTCATGCTTTGACGCCGGCAGCTCGGGAGTGCCTACGGGTAAGGCGTCTTCTTACTCAGGCAACAACTTTTTTGTAACCGCATTGGATACCCCGGCAGTTGAGACTAACGGAGCAAGGCTTCTCCGTGTGGAGCAGTTTTATGATTCTGCCTCAGCCCGGAGATACAATTTATATAACGGAACAAATAAAACCAATATGGTGAATCTTAAGTTTAATGCCATATCAGATGAATTCAGGTGGTATGACAGCAAAACAGATATACCTAAGGCGATACTTAATACCAGGTCTGCAACTATGAATGAGTACCGTATGAACACCTACCTGGAATGGGATAAGGGTATAGTAACTTATCTGAGATCGGAGCCGGAGGATATGACACTTCCTGCACCGGAGGTGACACTTCGTATGATAGAAGGTGGATATCTGGTGGCTGTACTTGAGAATGCTTATGACTATGCCGATATAGAAAGCTGTAGTATAAATGTGAAGCTTGGTACAGGTGAGGAACTTATAATAGATGGCAAGACGGGGTACAGTACAGCTCTTGTGAAGTGCGGCACCACAGGAAATGTCACCATAAGTTCATATGCCTATGCCGACGGATACTCACAGTCTGATACAGTTACCAGGGAAGCTCTGCTTGTGGCAGCAGGTGATATGGACAAGGTATTTACATCAGAGAATATAGGCTTTGAAGGAGGTAATAAGGACTTCTGCTACAAAGTCAGAAATACAAATAATAGTGACAGTGGAATGTATGTGACTTCGATTCTGTCAGTTTATGACGGGGAGCTTGGATTTGAGGTTGGATACAGTGCAGGTGCTGTAGGGATTGCAGGACATAGTGCCGCATATTCCTACATAAGAAATCTTTCTGAAGATATAGACGAAGATGCCGGTATTACCATAGCCTCATATCTTTCATCAGGTGCCGGAGGCTATACCTCTTATGAGTATGTGGTTGCAGATGAGCTGACGGCAGATGAGGTGAAGCGGCTTAAGGATGCCAACAGTTACAGAGCTGTGGGCGGAAACATAAAGAAGCAGACCAGGGAAGTGTATTCGGCAGCTTCTGATAGTATGGTTCCGGGATACATGGTTATTGTAAATGATGATGGAACATATAGGGTTGTATATAATGTCTGGAGGGCCGGCTCATGAGATTAAAGAAGGACAATAAGGGTGCAGCCATGATAGTTGCATTGGTGGTGATGACGGTGCTCATGATGTTCTGTCTCTCGCTGCTTCTGGTGGTGTATTCACTATATACCTCCACCTTGAAGAAAAATTCGGCACTCCAATGTAAGGAGGCCTGTAAGACCATGAGCTTTGAGCTTCAATCGGAGCTTACGGAGCCGGAATATGCGGATTATGAAAGTCAGCGTGCTGCCAAAGAAGGTGTAACAGGTACAGGTGGGGATTCCCTCTGGTTCTACATACGTTACAACATATGGCAGGACTCGTGGCCTTACTACAGCAGTACCGAGAAGGGGCATGGAAAGGATAAGGCTTACAGATATTTCACCATTACACCGTCGGAGGATGTGGCAGGAATGGTTGAGGACATAAAGGTGTGCATTTACTGGGAGAAAGGTGATGGAGATCCTGATGTCTCCGGACAGGAGAATGATGGTATTGATATCCCGGACCAGAGGACAGACACTATTCTTCATGTTATAGTTACCTGCAGCAAGAACAAACAGTCCTATTCCATAGAGACGGAGTATGCTCTCATGGCAGGAGAATATACAGACATTACAGACAAAACAGAAGAGGACATCATGTTAAATAATGGAGTAAATCCCTACAATAACAGCATATATAAATTCGAAAAGTGGCAGTGGGTATTTTCCGAAAGAGAATAAGAGCTGCCGGGGAAATTTAATGTAAGACATATTAAGATATACAGGAAGCATGATCGTGAATTTGCAGAGAAAAAAGGTTGTGATGAGATTGTCGAAAAATAAAAAAATAAATTTGAAAGCTCCCGGCAGACCATTTGATAACAGGGGAACCACTATAGTGGAGATTATAATTGCATTTACCATGGTGGGAATTGTAATGACGGCGTTTACCGGAGTGATAATGTTGTCTTATAATTTCCTTGCGAAGTCAGAGCAGATGGTAGAGGCACAGGAAGTCTTTAGTGAACAGTTTTATACCGGACAGATTACTGCAGCGAACAGAGATGATATAACCTACACCATGACTGCGGATGATGACAATAGTACCAGGATAGGGCTTGGACGGGCAGATACAAGGATATTCCACAACGATGAGCTGGATATAAATGTCATCAGGTTTACGGATCAGGTGCCGTCGGCTACAGTTGGTGACTGATCATAGGTTGTGAAATTTAGTTAGTATTTGCGGAGAAATTTATGGGATATAGAATTGGCAGAAAGCAAAGACAACTGAATAAGGACACCGGCTTTACTTTGGTGGAATTGATTGTGTGTTTTGCACTTCTTGGTATATTCATGGTGTGTGCCATGATTATCATTTCGTCGGTCATGGGCATATACTACCATGCCAAGGGCGTTGACACCGGAAGGCAGGTGGCAGACATGGTGGCTACCAAGGTGGTTGGCGAGATTGAGGGAGCCGTTACCGGTGCAGATGTGAATGATACCGAGGTGAGTGGCATTGGAAGTACTGTGGATAGCCGTATCACCGGAGGTACCATGGAATATATGGCAATAGGCGATGATGGCTCATACATTGATTTCTATGACAGGACAGGAAGCCATGTGAAGATAAGTGTTGTGGACGATTATCTTGATATTTACTACTATCCTGTGGTGGTTGATGGGGGTATCGGGACGAAGCCCGGCAGAGGTGTTGACTGGACCTTTGACCCTAAGACCTATCAGGGCTACAAGGTAAGCAGCATGACATTCACCCATGTGGGCGGCAATATCATCAGGCTTGAGCTTGTTATTCATAGTGACAAATACGGTGATTACACCGGCACCTGGTACATAGAGTGTTATAATTTCACGGACGCTGATATTTCGGGAATTGTCCGGAAGTAAAATATATTATAAGTATATGAGACCGTAATCAGATTTGAGCAGGAGGGGTTATTGGATCTGAGGAATACAAATGATACAATAAGCAGGATCAAGGATTATATTGGAGATGAAATATGGGAGTTGCAGAGACAACACTAAAAAACCGAAGACGGGGACGGCTTAAGGTGGTACTCATTGTATTGCTGGTGCTGCTGGTATTTGGTACGCCTGTCATCATATATTTCAGGATATCTGCAGATGGGAGGATTGCCCTGAGGGAAGCCAAGAACATCAAGCTTTCCTTTCAGATGATATCCATTGAATATTATGCCATGGGAGACAGTATCTATGATAATACCAGGGCGAGTGGCATGGGTGAAGGAGTCCGGGAGAGGATTGATGAAATCCTGGAACTTAAGGGAAGCATAAAGATCACGTCGTACGACATCGGTAACAGGGTGGTAACAGGGTTTATATATACAACAGGATCATATCAGGTAATATATACCTATGATAAGACCACCGGCGGAAGCTACCGGGTAAATTATATATTCAAGCTGTTTGATTTTGCGGAGTAAACAGAAAACAATAAAATGACAAGATAAGGAGAGTTATATGAACTGGCTTACAATTTCAATTTATTTATCAAAGGGACTTATATATCTGGTGTTTTTCCTGATAGGTATCACTGTATTTTCATTTGCAAATGTTGTGATATATCGTCTTCCGGAGAAGAAGGGTTTCACGAAGGGCTCATCAATGTGCCGTTCCTGCGGACACAAGCTGGCAGTGAAGGATCTTATACCGATATTCTCGTGGATCAGACTTAAAGGTAAATGCAGATATTGCGGGGAGAAGATATCCGTAAGATATCCGTTGGTTGAGTTATTCGGCGGTATATGTGCAGTGGGACTTACAGCATATTACGGAATAACATTAAAGGCACTGACCATATTCCTGTTATTTACGGTATTTACCATTATAACCCTCATAGATTACGATACCATGGAGATACCGCCGGTGCTGAATATTGCAGTGTTGATCCTTGGCATCATATCAATATGGACCGTAGGGGGAGTCGGTATCCTTGATCGTATAATCGGAATGTTCTGTATAAGCCTTCCGTTGTTCCTGATAGTGCTCATTATCCCTGAGGGCTTCGGCGGTGGAGACATAAAGCTTATGTTCGCGGCAGGCTTCTTCCTTGGCTGGAAGATGACAGTTATGGGCTTCTTCATAGGTCTGGTTGCCGGTGGAATATACGGAGTGATCCTTATGGCAAGAAGAAAGAAGGGCAAGAAGGATCATTTCGCATTCGGTCCTTTCCTGTGTGCCGGCATGGCCATATCTATATTTGTGGGAACACAGTTACTGGACAAATACATAGATTTTATCAAGGTGGCATTCTACCAGTAAAGTATACAGGGGCAGAATGGTGACCTGTTAAATGATCAGAGGCAATAACAGTAAAGGATAACAATGATCAGGTATAATATAACAAAGGAGAAATATATTGGACAGCTACAGATATAAGGCAAGAAACGCCGGCGGACGAGCCTTTAAGGGTGTCATGCAGGCCGTTGATGAGAACGATCTTCACGAAAAACTGAAAAAGGATGAGCTGTTCCTTGTAAGTGCGGAGCTGATAAAGGGGAAGACTTCCTCGAGAAAGCTGAAATCCGACAAGGTTGCGGAATTCGCAAGGAATATAGGTGAGCTGGTTGCCTCCGGCGTGTCATTGGTTCGGGCTCTTAAGATCATATCAGAGGATGAATCCATATCACCTAAGGAAAGGGCTATATATGCAAATGTTTTAAGGCTGGTGCGTTCAGGTATACCGTTGTCCGATGCACTTATTGAGCAGGGGGGCGTGTTCCCAACTTTATTTGTCAACATGATAAAAAGCTCGGAATCCAGTGGTAATCTGGATCAGGTGGCATTGCAGATGGCTGATTATTACGAGAAGGATTACAAGCTTAGTCAGAAGCTGTCCAGTGCGTTTACCTACCCTAAGATACTGTGCGTGTTGATAGTTCTGGTGCTCATAATCATCATGGGTTTTGTTATACCTCAGTTTGAGTCATTATTTGCACAGATGGAGACACTCCCGGCAGCCACCAGGATATTGCTGGCAATAAGCGGTTTTGTGTCAAAGAAGTGGTACATACTTATATTTGCAGTGATAGTCGGTGTTATGGCAATAAGGCTTATCGTAGTCATACCGGCGGTGGCCTATGTGCTTCATAAGCTAAAGCTTAAGCTGCCTGTGTTCGGCAAATTAAACAAGGTCATATATACGGCGAGATTTGCCAGAACCCTGTCGTCTTTGTATTCTGCAGGTATCCCTATAGTTACGGCACTGGGAATAGCGAAGGAGACCATCGGCAACAGGTATATAGAGAAGCAGTTCGACAATGTTATCGCTATGGTAAGGGCAGGTGCCAACCTGAGTGACGCCATAAACAGTGTTGACGGTTTCGTGAAGAAGCTTACTTCATCAATACTTGTGGGTGAGGAGACAGGTTCCTTAGATACCATGCTTAAGTCAACGGCGGACCAGATGTCCTATGATTCTGAGATAGCTATGAACAAGCTGGTTGCAATGGTTGAGCCTGCCATGATAGTAGTTATGGCAGTTACAGTTGGATTTATCATGATAGCTATTATCCAGCCGATCTACGGTTCATACCAGGCAATAGCCAATAGTTATCAGTAAGGCGGTGAGAGACAAATGAGTACAGTAGTATATTTATCAAATCAGAGTATACAGATTATAACCGGTACAAGGGGAAGCAAGAAGATAACAATAAATGACTGCTACATCCTGGACGCACCGGAGGGCAGTATCATAAACGGTACGGTGACGGATATTAATTCTCTCGCTGACTGCCTTAAGGAATTCTGGCAGGCCAATTCTTTAAATGCAAATGATGTGTATCTGGTAGTAAACAGTAACAAGATAATAAGTAAGAACCTTGATATTCCTGCAATGTCAGAGAAAAAGGAGCGGGATTTCATCAGAAGGGAATTCGCCGATATAGAAGCAGGAACAGAGCGAGTGTACGGAAGCATAAGCTTCAAGCCGGACAGCAGGATGACCATTGTTCCAATGAACAAGCTGTATGTGGAGAGTGCCACCAAGGAATTCGTGGAGACATATATTGAACTGTTCAAGCTGGCAGGTATAGGCCTTAAGGGAATGTATTCCGGCGAGGGTGCACTGATATCCCTGACGGCGTCAACCATAGCCACCACAAGAAAGACGTTTGTCATGGAGGTTGCCGACAACATGAACCTTACCACCATACTCTGGGTAAATGGCAGGTTCTATTACTATAACAGTACCAGATGCTTCAGCGTTCCGGGAACCGAGAGCTATGCCCTTGATGTGGGCAAATCCGTCAGCCAGATCATCCAGTTCATGCAGGCAAATCAGATCGAGTATGAGCTGGAGGAGATAGTTCTTGCAGGTATAAGCTCTGGAAATGTTCCATTATACAGAAATGCCATTGAGAGTCACGGAATAAATACGCCGGTGTCGGTATTTGCAGATACAAAGAGGATAAAATGCAACGGAAATTATGACATCCAGAGGACCATACAGGCAGTGTCGGGATTGGGCTGTGTCCAGAAGAGACAGAACTTCCTTGTATATTATTCAGGCATGCACAAGGCAAGGAAAGAAACTGACGCGGGAACCATGAAGAAGATAGGCGCAGTTGCTGCGGTTACGGCAGTTATGCTGCTTGGCTTTGGAGGGACATTTGCATATAAAGTGATAAGAAATAACAAGCTCACGGAGCTTAAGGATTATAATGAGTCACCGGCGGTCATAAGTCAGGCCAGCATGTACGATGCACTCCTTGCCAGAAATACATATATCTCCGGACAGTATTATGCCATCAACGAGATCTCGGACAATCTGGATACTTATCCATACTGTAGTGCAGAGGTAAGGAACATCATAGGCACATGTGCAAAGGGATATGCCGGTGTTGATATTGAGTCCTTTAATTCCGATACAGGAGTTGTAACCATGATTGCAAAGGCTGAAAATGTTGACCTTATAAACCAGTTCATTAAGCGTCTTACGGATGAAGATATATTTAACAGCATAGATTATACCGGATATGCTTTTGAGGAGGACACGGGACTCTGGAACATACATGTTATGTGCATACTTTCGGAATCCGCAGGAAAGCAGGGAGGTGAAGCAGATGCAGACTAAGATGACAGAAAGAGACAAGAAACTGTTATTTGCCCTGGTAATCATAGTGATAGTGTTTGTTATCGGATATCTCGGCATATATCCACTGGTCAAAAGTGTCAGGGAAATAAACAAGGAAATAGAGGAACAGGAGGCTCTTCAGTCTGAAAATGAGATTAAGCTTACTAATCTGACTGTTATTCAGGTGGATAATGAAAAGATGGAAGAGGACATAATCGAGAAGCGTAAGGATTTCTATCCGGTGATGGCAGCGTCTGACATAGACAGGCTGCTGACAGGAAAGGCTCTTTCATACAATCTTTATTCCTATGATCTTGATATAGATGTAAATGACACGGTGGTGAGTCTGGCGCCTTACCAGTATTCTGACAGGGGTGAAGATGATGACGCCGATGCGTCTGAAGACGACCAGGAAGATGCAGTGGATGCAGCAGATTATCTGGACAATACATATTCAAGCGGTTCAAAGTCAAGTGGATCAAGCTCAGGCGGATCAACGGATACGGGAGATGCTTCGTCAGCCTCGGATGGTACAACTACGGATATGTCAGCGGTTGGAATATATGTGGCATATGTGAATATGCGTCTCGGAGGAAACAGGGCAGATCTTGAGAAATTTCTTGATGATATGGTAGCCGGCGGAGAGAAGGTACGAGTTGTATCATATTCCTGGACAGAGGGCAGACAGCTTGATTATAACAATGACGGAACCTACAATCTTGTTACCGAGAAGGTACTAGATATCAGCCTTGAGCTGTATATGAGTGATCCCGGGGATGAGGTAGAGGAAACTGAGTAGGGAAGACATTTGCAGAAAATAGGTTGATAAGTCAGGAAATAAAATGGCTTGTGGCGGAATGTGGATTGTGAGATCACGCATTTGCAGAAATTGTGTGAGAAGGGTGAAGATTTTGATATGGAGATGAACCGGAATATACGAATAGGCGAAGTTCTTGTGGAATTCGGCTATGTAAATGATTATCAGATAGCCCAGGCTATGGAGTACAAGCAGGCGAACAAGGGCGTTCGTCTCGGCGATGCACTCATACAGCTTGGATATATTACAGAAAAACAAATGCTTGAGGCTCTTGCCAAGAGACTTGGATATGGCGTGGCAAATGTCTCAGATCTGTCCATAGATGTTGACGCTGTGGAGATGGTTCCTGAGGCGCTGGCAGAGAAATATTGCATGCTTGGATATGGGGTAAAGGATGGAAGATATCTTATATTGGTAAATGATCCAATGAACTTCTATGGAATTGAAGATATCAGGCAGATCGTGGGAATGGATCTTCAGATATCCCTTTGTGAGGAGGCACCTCTTGCCTCGGCGATCCAGTATTATTATTCTGAGGTGTCGGCGAGAAGGGCAGCGGTTAAGGCGTCCCAGAACAGTACCGAAGAGGAAAACATAGTAGATATAAATGTTGAGGATGGCGATGATGATACACCTATCATAAACCTTCTTAACAGTATTATTCTGAGAGCCTATAATTCAGGGGTTTCAGATATACACATTGAACCCTTTGAGCACCAGACCACTGTGCGAATGAGAGTTGATGGCGTCATCATGGAGTTCATGACTATACAGAAAAATATCCACAATTCCCTTATTGCCAGAGTTAAGATCCTTGCAGATCTGGATATTGCCGAGCGAAGGATACCCCAGGATGGACATTTCAGAACAAGCGTAGACGGAAATAACCTTAATATAAGAGTTTCGGTGGTGCCTACGGTATTTGGCGAGAAGGCAGTTCTGCGACTTCTTGCGGGAACAGGAAAGATTGATTATCCTGCGTCCTTTGGTATGAACGAGAAGTCATTTGCCCTGGTAAGCGAGATGTTAAATTCTCCAAGTGGAGTTATCTACATAACAGGCCCCACAGGTTCAGGAAAATCCACAACTCTTTATATGATGCTTGAGTCCCTGTCAAAGAGGCAGGTGAACATATCGACCATCGAGGATCCTGTGGAGAAAAACCTTCCGAAGCTCAGTCAGATACAGGTGAATAATACTGCCGGGCTTACATTTGAGGTGGGGCTTAGGGCATTGCTCAGGCAGGATCCGGACATAATAATGGTTGGTGAGACAAGAGACGCAGAGACGGCAGCTATCTCAGTAAGAGCCGCTATCACCGGACATCTGGTTCTGTCAACTCTTCATACAAACGACGCAGCTTCATCCATCGCCCGTCTTGAGGATATGGGCGTTGAGCCATACATGATCGCAAGCTCGCTGGTGGGTATCGTGGCACAGCGACTGGTAAGAAAGGTATGTCCTTTCTGCGCGGTATCTGAGGAAATGACGTCAAGAGAAGAATACATAGCAGGAAAGAGGTTTCCGCATGTTATGCACGCCAAGGGCTGCAGGCAGTGTAATGAGTCCGGATACAAGGGACGAATATCAATTCATGAGATCCTTCCTATAGATAAGCAGATAAAGAAAATGGTAACAAATGGTGCCAGTGTTGAGGAAATAAAGTCCTATGCCATAGATAACCTTGGCATGAAGACCTTGAAGCAGAGTGCCCTTGAGCTGGTAGAGCAGGGCATTACTACCGTGGAGGAAATGGCGAAGGCAGCATATTATGATTAGAAGGTTTGTGGGTTATAAGATTTATGGGCTGAAGCTTTTCGATTTTAGCGGTGACGAAAACGGCAAGAAATCATAAGGAGCAAGAATGAAAATTCTGGTAAGTGCCTGCTTGTTGGGTAAAAATTGCAAGTACAATGGTGGTAACAATTACAATAAAATAGTTTGTGAGCTGGCGAAGGAACATCAAATGTTCCCGGTGTGCCCGGAAGTCTTAGGCGGTCTGTCTACGCCCCGTTGTCCATCGGAAATCGTAAAAGGCGTTGTGATGAACAAAGAAGGTATAAACGTGGATAGAGAATTTCACTCCGGTGCAGAAAAAGCTCTTGCCATTGCGAAGGAAAATCAGGTTGATCTTGCAATATTGCAGTCCCGTAGTCCAAGTTGTGGGGTGAAAGAGATTTACGATGGTACATTCTCCGGGACGAAGATTTCCGGACAGGGGATATTTGCCAGGATGTTGAGAGAAGAGGGTATACGAACTGTCGATGTAGAGGACTTGGGAGAAGGAAATATATGCACACTATTAGGTGGATATAATAATGCTGTCAGTGACAGTGTGATGGCAAAAAAGGAAAACGAATACTGATTAAATACTATTATGGGGGAACAATTTTCTTCCATTACTATTATCCTGGAAGCAGATCACATTTGAAGCAGGACGAAAATGTATTGGTAAGTGGCAGCATTACATTTATGGATGAGTCCAAGGCACAGGGGGTAAATTCAGAATTGGTTATTGGAACCAGGACTCCGGTGCTTGTATGTGCGATTTTGTGTTTTTTAAGCTTGGCAGGGTCTTCTGGTTCTATAAAATTTAAGAAATACCAATAATTATCATGGAGGGATTGTATGAAGATTGATGGACTTATTTTAGACGCCAGGGCAAATAAATGCTCGGACATACATATATCTGTGGGTATGCCCCTTATGTACAGGATAAATGGACGGCTTATGGAAATTCCTGTTCCTTATTCGGACGAAGACATTGAGGACATGCTGGTGGATATGATGGATGATAAGCAGCTTGCTGACATTAAAGCCGGCAAGGATGTGGATTTTGCTGTCCGCACGTCAGACGGCAACAGGCAGAGGGTGAATATATTCAGGCAGCAGGGCAGGCTTGCGGCAACTATAAGATTGTTAAACAGCACTATACCTGAGCTGTCCATGCTGGGACTTCCGCCGGTTCTGAATACTCTGGCTGAGAAGCCGAGAGGACTGATACTGGTTACAGGACCTACAGGATCAGGTAAGTCAACAACCCTGGCTTCAATGATAGATCATATCAATTCCACAAGACCGGATCACATTATCACTATTGAGGACCCTATCGAGTATACCTATGAGAAGAAAATGGCACTTATCCACCAGAGAGAAGTGGGCAGGGATGTGGAGAACTTCGCTGCTGCATTAAGGAGTGCACTTCGTGAAGATCCCGATATAATCCTGGTGGGAGAAATGCGTGACTACGAGACCATATCGGCAGCCCTCACGGCGGCAGAAACCGGACATCTTGTAATGTCTACCCTCCATACCACAGGTGCAGCCCAGACCATAGACAGAATTATCGACGCCTGTCCCGGATATATACAGAACCAGATCAGAACCCAGCTTGCCAGCGTGTTAAATGGTGTGGTTACCCAGTGCCTTATACCAAATGCAACAGGTACCGGCAGAGTTCCGGGAACCGAGATCCTTGTGGGAACAGACGCTGTGTCAAACCTTATAAGAGAGAACAAATGTCACCAGCTTTCAACCGCAATGCAGGCAGGTGCCAGGGTGGGTATGCATACCCTGAATACAGATCTGTGTCGTCTTGTAAGTGCAGGAAAGATCACCATGGATTCCGCAAGGAAGTATACAAATGATCTTAAGGATCTGGAGCAGTTTTTCTAATTAAAAGGACTGAAGATCCATACTCTGTACACTGTATGAGTATATGGTAAAAATGACGATTTTTCAGAGCCCCAAATAGCGAAAACACAATAAATATCCGGCGAAAATTTCAAGAAATCAAAATGTTTTTTCATGAAGAGCCGGTCACAAGACAGAAAATGAAGAAAAAATGAAATTTTACGTCGTTTTCTGCTGAAAAAACGTCATTTTCAGCTTTTAAAGCCGGCACAAAGTGAACATATATATTAAAATATGTCAATGATGCTTATTGTGCAATATTCACAAATAAAATTGTGAAACATTTCACGACAAAGGGAAAATTTCTTGATTTTGCACGTCGAAATTGGTAGAATAACAGTGTACTTGATGAACGAAAGATACTGTCCCGGAAGGGCAGGAACGATCCGGAATGAGACCGGAGACCGTGGTTGCTACGGTTATAGCGGCACAATAAGAGAAAAAATAATCACACACATCGAGGAGGAAATTATTATGAAGAGAATGAAAAAGGATAACAAAGGTTTTACACTTGTTGAGTTGATCGTTGTACTTGTAATTTTAGCAATTCTTGCTGCAATTCTTGTACCGGCATTACTTGGTTACATCGACAAGGCAAAAGAGAAGCAGATCGTATTAAATGCAAAGAGCTGCTACACAGCTGCGCAGGCTAAGTATTCAGAGCTTTATGCTAAGGATGCTACAACAGTTTCTCAGACGGATATGGACGAGATTTGGGCAATGGCAGATGTTAAGGATCTTGATACACTTGAAGTAGGAACAGCAAAAGCATTTGCATCAAAGGATCATGACTCATACACAGTAAGCTACATACATTACAAGGATAAGGATGGAGAGATCTGGTTATCAGATGGTTCATGGACGACAACAGAGCCGACAACAAAGCCAGCTAACGTACAGGCAATTACAAAGAGTAAATAAGGTTTTTGATTTTAATTAGTCTCATTTTTTCTCTTAAATCATATGGACAGTCACCGGGATGGATTATTTCGTCCGGTGGCTGTTTTTTTGTTATTACAGTTATTAACTTTCTTATTGTAATCTGGCAAAAGCTAATATATAATTTAGTCTGATTGGGCTTTTGATTAATATTATTAAGTTTATATTGGTACCGGATAGAAATTATTGAGCGGAGAATCATTATGTGAGAGGTAGCATTGGGCGATACCATGATGTTCAATAGGAACGAGGAGACAAATATGAGGAAAATAGGATTTGACAATGAAAAATATCTGTCTATGCAGTCTGAGCATATCAGGGAGAGGATAGGACAGTTCGGCGACAAGCTGTATCTTGAGTTTGGCGGAAAGCTATTTGATGATTATCATGCTTCAAGAGTACTTCCGGGATTCGCCCCTGACAGTAAGCTTCAGATGCTTCTCCAGCTTGCAGATCAGGCAGAGATGATCATTTCCATTAATGCCGCAGATATAGATAAGAATAAGATAAGACACGATCTGGGTATAACCTACGATCAGGATGTAATAAGACTTATAGGTGTGTACCGGGAGAAGGGGCTTTACGTGAGCAGCGTTGTTATTACAAGATACGCAGGCCAGAAGTCCGCAGACGCATTCCAGAAGAAGCTGGAAAATATCGGTATAAAGGTGTACCACCACTATTCAATAGAAGGCTATCCTAACAATGTAGCCACAATAGTCAGTGATGAGGGCTATGGCAAGAATGATTATGTGGAGACCACAAGACCACTGGTTATCGTTACTGCACCGGGACCCGGAAGCGGTAAGATGGCAACCTGTCTGTCACAGCTCTACCATGAGAACAAGCGTGGAGTTAAGGCAGGATATGCCAAGTTCGAGACCTTCCCAATATGGAATATTCCCCTTAAGCACCCTGTAAATCTCGCCTATGAGGCAGCTACAGCAGACCTTAATGATGTGAATATGATCGATCCGTTCCATCTTGAGGCGTATGGGGAGACAACAGTTAATTACAACAGAGATGTGGAGATATATCCTGTACTTGCTGCAATGTTTGAGGCTATATACGGTTCATGTCCGTATGCGTCACCTACAGATATGGGTGTAAATATGGCAGGAAACTGTATCGTTGATGACGAGGCGTGCCAGGAGGCTTCAAGACAGGAGATCATCAGAAGATACTATCAGTCATTGAACAGAATGGTCCTTGATGAGGCAACAAAGGATGAGGTATATAAGCAGGAGCTTCTTATGAAACAGGCCAAGATCACTGTGAATGACAGAAAGGTTGTGCCTGTTGCCATGGCTCTGGCTGAGGAGACCGGTGCAGCGGCAGCGGCTCTTGAGCTTGAGGACGGCAGGATAATCACCGGCTCAACAAGTGACCTGCTTGGACCTGCGTCAGCCGTACTGCTTAACGCCATAAAGGTTCTCGGGGATATAGACAAGAGTATACATCTTATTTCCAGAAATTATATTGAACCGATACAGCGTCTTAAGACAAACTATCTTGGAAGCAAAAATCCAAGACTTCATACAGATGAGGTGCTTATTGCCCTTTCAATGTGTGCTGTATCAGATCCAAATGCAAAGCTTGCCCTTGAACAGCTTCCGAAGCTTGCAGGCTGCCAGCTTCATACAACAGCAATGCTTTCATCTGTTGATATGAACACCTTCAACAAGCTGGGTATACAGTTCACAAATGAAGCCGTGTACGAGAAGCGTGACGAGTAGATCAGACTTGGAATGATCATCATAAAAAAGAGATATATCAGAATATAAAAAAGACCATGGAGTGGATAGTATCTGTAATATGTATCGGGAATTTTGTATACATATCGGGAAGAAATCTGTTTCATGGTCTTTTAAATTTTCTCTTGTTAAAATCCTCATAAAAGTTTATACTATAATTTAGTGCAATTTAAAGCGTTGAAGTGACGTAACTACAAAGCAGAAAATCATTTGCAGAATGAAGAGGATAAACACCTGACATGATAAAAATATGCTCAGACGTCTGGGATGATCTTTCAAAGAAATTGGATAATTGATACTATGCGGGATTAACCGGTCAATAAAGAAATAAAGAGAAGGAGTTTTAGAAATGCCGATCACACAATATTTAGAGAGAAATGCCAGGGAGTATGGGGACGATGTTGCTCTGGTAGAGATAAATCCTGATGTTCAGGAAACAAGAAGGGTAACATGGAGAGAGTATGAGCTTATTGAGTCAAACCCAACTTGCTGTTACAGAAGAGAGATCACATGGAGCGTCTTTAATGAGAAGGCCAACAGATTTGCAAATTTACTGGTTGCAAGGGGCATACAGAAGGGGGACAAGGTAGGAATACTTATGATGAACTCCCTTGAGTGGCTTCCGATATACTTCGGTATACTTAAGACAGGAGCACTGGCAGTGCCGTTTAACTTCAGATATGACGCAGAGGAGATAAAGTATTGCGTAGAACTTGCCGACGTTGATGTTCTGGTATTCGGACCGGAATTTATAGGTCGTATAGAGACAGTTGTGGATGAGATCGCAGAGAAGAGGATATTGTTCTATGTGGGTGGAAACTGTCCTACATTTGCAGAGGATTATGATAAGCTGGCGTCAAACTGTTCAAGTATATTCGCAGACAGGGGAATAAAGGATACAGATGACGCGGCCATATACTTCTCATCAGGTACAACAGGATTCCCTAAGGCCATACTCCACAACCATGAGAGCCTTATGCATGCGGCACTGGTTGAGAGCAAGCACCACGGCCAGACAAAGGATGACGTGTTCCTGTGCATACCGCCGCTTTACCATACAGGTGCCAAAATGCACTGGTTCGGAAGTCTTATAACAGGCGGTAAGGCAGTGCTCCTTAAGGGCGTAAATGCCAAGACCATCCTCCAGACTGTAAGCGACGAGCAGTGTACCATCGTATGGCTTCTGGTGCCATGGGCTCAGGACATTCTGGTGGCTATCGAGAGAGGAGAGGTTAATCTCGCCGATTACAAGCTTGATCAGTGGAGACTTATGCACATAGGTGCGCAGCCTGTTCCTCAGAGTCTTATAAAGAAATGGAAGGAAATATTCCCTCATCACCAGTACGATACCAACTACGGACTTTCAGAATCCATAGGACCTGGTGCAGTACATCTTGGTGTGGAAAATATACATAAAGTAGGTGCAATAGGTGTTCCGGGATACGGATGGCAGGCTGATATTGTTGATGAAAACGGTAAATCCGTTAAGCGTGGTGATGTTGGTGAGCTTATCCTTAAGGGACCTGGTGTTATGACCTGCTACTACAAAAATCCTGAGGCAACAGCAGAATGTCTCAAGGACGGCTGGCTGTACACAGGAGATATGGCTATGGAGGATGAGGACGGATTCATCTACCTTGTAGACAGGAAGAAGGACGTCATCATAAGTGGTGGCGAGAATATCTACCCTGTACAGATCGAGAATTTCTTAAGCAAATATCCTAAGATCATGGACGTGGCTGTTATCGGTCTTGCTGATTCAAGACTTGGTGAGATAACAGCAGCTATTATCGAGGTGAAGGAAGGCATGGAGTGCACCGAGGAGGAGATAAATGACTTCTGTAAGGAGCTTCCGAGATACAAGAGACCTAAGAAGATAATATTTGCTAAGGTGCCAAGAAACGCAACAGGAAAAATTGAGAAACCAAAGCTTCGTAAGATTTATAAGAGCGAAAATCTTGTAGCAGCGGAAAATAATGCATAAATATCCAGTAAATCAACAAAAATATTCAAAAACCAGTTTCTGGATTGTTTACAAATGGGAATCTATGTGTTTAAATGATAACTTGAAAGAGACAAGTAAAGATAAAGACGAGGTAGATTATAAATGAAGACACCATTTTTAACAAAAGAAAAGGCAGAAGAGATAATTGCCCAATATCCTACACCATTTCATATTTATGATGAAAAGGGAATAAGAGAAAATGCGAGAAATCTTTACAAGGCATTTTCATGGAACAAGGGCTTCAAGGAATATTTCGCAGTTAAGGCAACTCCAAATCCAACTATCCTTAAGATCCTTAAGGAAGAGGGCTGCGGTACAGACTGTTCATCACTGACAGAGCTTATGATGTCAGAGAAGATGGGCTTCTCAGGCGACGAGATCATGTTCTCATCAAACGATACACCTGCAGAGGAGTTTAAGTATGCCAGAAAGCTTAATGCTACAATAAATCTCGATGATTTTACACATATAGATTTCCTGGAGAAGACCTGCGGTATACCTGAGAAGATCTCATGCAGATTTAATCCGGGCGGCAAGTTCGCCATTGCCACAACCATAATGGACAATCCTGGGGACGCTAAGTATGGTATGACCAAGGATCAGATCATAGAGGCATACAGGGTATTAAAGAGCAAGGGAGTTAAGAGATTCGGTATGCATGCATTCCTTGCCAGCAATACCGTGACAAATGAATATTATCCTACACTTGCTAAGATTCTTTTTGAGGTGGCAGTTGAGATCAAGGAGAAGACCGGGGTTGAGCTTTCGTTTATCAACCTTTCAGGCGGAATCGGAATACCTTACACACCTGATAAGGAGCCAAATGATATATTTGTCATAGGTGAGGGCGTTAAGAAGGTTTATGATGAGGTGCTTGTACCTGCAGGTCTTGGAAATGTAGCAATCTTCACAGAGCTTGGAAGATACATGCTTGCACCTTACGGACATCTTGTGACAACAGCAATACATGAGAAGCATACACACAAGGAGTATATCGGTGTTGACGCATGTGCGGTCAATCTTATGAGACCTGCCATGTATGGTGCATATCATCATATCACTGTACTTGGAAAGGAAAATGATCCTTGTGACCATATGTATGATGTGACAGGTTCCCTTTGCGAGAACAACGATAAATTTGCTATAGACAGAATGTTACCGAAGATCGATATGGGAGACATTCTTGTAATACACGATACAGGTGCTCATGGATTTGCCATGGGATATAATTACAACGGTAAGCTTAAGTCGGCAGAAATTCTGCTCAGAGAGGACGGAAGCGTGAAGCTCATTCGTCGTGCAGAGACACCGGAGGATTACTTTGCAACACTTGAAGGTTTCTGGAATGTAGAATTGTAAGACCTGTGATCAGAGTTTATTGATCAGAATTAATAAAGGGAGTTCATGAGATGAAAATTCATGAACTCCCTATTTTTTTATATAGTTATTTTCAAATAATGATTTATAGGTTATAATTAACCTGATTATGCGTGGACAGGTTCCGGATAATCTACACCCATAGTATCAACAGTTACTGTTTTCATTATCTGAGGTTTGACCGGACGGTCGCCCCATGATGTTTCAACGGTAGCGATCTTATCTACAATATCCATACCTTCGATGACCTTGCCGAATGCGGCATATGCACCATCTAAGTGTGGAGCTGCCTTGTGCATGATGAAGAACTGTGAACCTGCAGAATCAGGCATCATGGCACGAGCCATTGAAAGGACGCCCGGTGTGTGCGCAAGATTGTTTTCAAAACCATTCTGTGCGAATTCACCCTTTATCTGATAGCCCGGACCACCTGTTCCTGTGCCTTCAGGACATCCGCCCTGGATCATGAAACCATTGATGATCCTGTGGAATGTAAGCCCGTTGTAGTAACCTTTTTTAACCAGCGAGATGAAGTTGTTTACTGTGTTTGGAGCTATCTCAGGATAAAGCTCAGCCTTTATAACATCTCCATTTTCCATTGTGATAGTAACGATTGGATTTGCCAAATTAATCACCCTTTCTATAATTGATTGTTGTGACTAATCATATCATTACTTTTAAGAACAGGCAAATAAAAAATATATTAAACAAATATCTTATAAGGAGCAGATGACATGACGAGAAAAGATAAAAAGAAAATATACAAAGGAGTGAAGCTGATAATTGCCCTTGTGGCAGTGCTTCTTTTGATTTCAGTTCTCGGAGGCACTGTGAAGAGCAACTACAGTGAATTCATGAAGGAATATAAAGGAACCGAGCATGTGGCAGGTACGGATGTACAGGTTGAGATCCCTAAGGGAGCAAGCTCAGCCAAGGTAGCTTCTATACTTCACAAAGCAGGACTTATAAAGTATGAGTATGCATTTGTTCTGAGAATAAAGGGAACGGAGTATAAAGACAAGCTTCAGCCGGGCACATTTACTCTTAATACCGGTATGAGTACTCTGGAGATGATAGAGCAGCTCTGCTACGTTGAACCAACACCGGAGCCTATTGCCAAGCTTACTGTCCCGGAGGGATATACAATAGAAATGATAGCTGCCAAGTGTGAGAAAGAGGGCATATTCACAGCCCAGGAGTTCCTGGATGAGGTGGCAAGCGGAAAGCATGGAATTTCATATACCAAAGATCATGAGACCGGAGACTATGAGCTTCAGGGCTTCTTGTTCCCGGCTACCTACGATATCTACGAAGATACAACACCGGGAGATCTCATTGACAAGATGCTTGCCAAGTTCGAGGAGGTTTACGCGGGTCTTGATAAGTCAAGGATTGCAGAACTCGGATATTCAGATTATGAGATTATAACAATGGCATCCATAGTTGAGCGTGAGGCAAAGCTCAGCGAAGAGCGTTCTATAATCGCGGGAGTTATATACAATCGTTTAAATGCGGAAATGATGCTTCAGATGTGTCCTACAGTATTGTATCCGCTGACAAAGGGTATATATGACAAGTCGGAAGTTACATATGATGATCTTGAACTTGTATCACCATATAATACATACAATAACTATGGTCTTCCTATAGGACCTATATGTAATCCCGGTGAGGCATCCATTGAGGCGGTTCTCTATCCTGATGATAACAATTACCTGTATTATCATGTGAATGAAGAAGCCGATGACGGAAGCCACATTTTCTCCGAAGATTATGATGGACATATAAATACACAGTAGTTGTATGGACAAGATATAACAAATTGCTGAAAATATGCCGTATATTCTTTATTCTTTTATATAAAATGCTTGCGGTAAATGATAAAATTATATATAATTATAGAGTATGTATGCAAAATGCGGGATTGTGTACCGCGCCTTGCATGTTCGCAGTGCGATAGGAGGAATATTTGATGAGGAAAGTGAATTTCAAGGTAAGAAATATTGGCTCTGAGAAGTACTTATCATATGTATTGGATGACGATTGCGATTTCGATGAAGAGCTTTTGGATTACCTCGAAGACAATAAGATTGGGGAACTTATAGATATTATATATGAGGAGGACGATGAGAACGATTACTTCACATATAACATTACTGATAGAGTCACTGTAGATACCCTTTTTAAGGATAAGGTTAATGCAGAGAAATTATTAGGAGTTATAAGAGGTATTGCAACCAGTATTGTGAACCTCAGAGATCTGGGTATACCAATATCATACATTATACTTCACAGAGGCTTTACATATGTAAACCCTGTTACATATGATGTTAAGCTCATATGTCTGCCGGTTGAGTCGGGTGCCAGCATGAATGCAGAGTTCAGACATTTTGCCAAGAATCTTATAGTGAATGCCCAGTATGATACAACAGAGGACTGTAATTACATTGCGAAGGTTCTTAATCTGTTAAATGTGGAGAAGTTCACCATAAGAGCATTCGCCGGTGAACTTACAGAGCTTATGGAATCCGCAGGAATGGATGTTGAGGAAGCGTTTGTGGATCTTGACGGCGGAATAGAAGTTTCACAGTCAGCGAATGCGGTTGTCGATGAGGGAAACGGAATCGACGATCTTCCGGAATTTGAGGACGTTGCATTTGATGAGGAAGATGATGATGGGCTCGATATGTATGAGGAAGAGCCGACGGAGGCGAATACCATATTCAAGGATCTTGATCTTGACGCTGAGGAGCCTTACGACGGCGAGACAGAGACCCTTACATCAGGGGAGCCTGTGGCAGCCGGTGTGGGTTCGGTCAACATGGATGCCTTTGACGACAGTGCCCTTGAGGAGCTTAAGATAGATGATACCCTTGAGGAATATCCGGATGATGAAGTAGCATCGGAGGAAGAGGCGGCAGCAGAGCCTGAGCTTGATCTTGAGGATATAATACCTGAGATTAAACCGGTTAAGATACAGCCTAAGGTTGAGGAGATTGCCCATACAGCGGAGGGTGTTACAGAGGTTGCACCTGTAGCGGAAACGGAGGACAAACCGGTTCTCATTGATACAACAGAGATAGATGCTCTTATAGATCATCCTCCTGTTATGAAGAGTATCAAGATAAACAGAGCTAAGATCATTCAGAGAGCAGTAAACGAGCTTGAGGATGATAAGATAGAAAATCCTACAGAGAACATTATTGCTTCAGGACTTGATGCGGATGCCGAGCCTGAGACTAATATGGATCCTGCAACAATTCCGGAAGCAGGAAATGATGATGAGACAGGTTCTACTGTTGAGCTTACAGCGGGAATGAACGTTGTGCCGGATACAGAGGAGGATAATAAGGCGTCAAATGCACCAAAGGCTATGCCGTATATAGTGAGGGTTAATACCGGAGAAAGAGTTATGATCAATAAGGCGGTATTTAAGATTGGCAAGGCAAACCGAGGGGTTGATTTTACCATCAGCGGTAATGGTGCGGTAAGCAGAGTGCATGCCATAATATATCAGAGAGAGGATGGATGTTATCTGAAAGACAACAAGACCACCAACTCAACATATGTAAATGGACAGAAGCTTGCGGAGAACCAGGAGGTACTTCTTAAGAACGACTCAGAAATAGTTCTTGGAGATGAAGATTTTATTTTTAAATTAAGTTAATAACCAAGACCCTCTGATACGGAGGGGAGGAGCAGGTAGCAATACCTGCTTTTGGTTATGTAGTGATGTCCGTGACATCGTTACGCTGCGGCAACCTTTGTCGTAGGAAGCGCCAAGTGTCGAAGACATATTTATAATGGCTGCTGCTCGAGGGTGTTATTATACTGCACGCTGATTTGACGTTCTTTTTTGACATGAATCGGCTGATGATCAATAAGGGGAGGATTACGGAATGAAAAAAGACAGACTTGTTTCAAGAGTTGAAGACGGAAAGCATAGCCTTAAGTATAATCTTGATGTGGAGGATGCGGTTGATACCAGAGTATACGATATGAGTACAACAGGAAAGCTGCCTCATATGTTCCCATGCCACATGGAAGAGGATGGGGGAGCAAGGATATTCACATATAAGATAGGTGATAAGGTGCCTGTTCAGGAGTTCTTGAAAAAAGAGGTGAATAAGCCACAGATGCTGACACTTCTCTATAACCTTCTGGCGGGACTGGAAGATTTCGGACTGAACATGGTATCTCTCAGTTATGTGGCAAAGGATGTGCAATACATATATGTCACACCTGAAAATCAGGAGGTTTCGTTCGTGGTGGTGCCTGTAAATAAGGAAACTACAGATCTCAATGAAGTCAGACAACTGGTAAAGGACATTATTGCAGGTGCAAGATACTTCGAGATGGACAGGGACAACTATGTTGCAAAGCTCATAAGCTTTTTAAACAGACCGGGAACATTTTCTCTTGGAGACATGAAGAAGTATGTTGAACAGATGCTTCTTGAGATAGGAATAGATATAGCTGCTATAAATAAAAATAAGCAGGAACAGATCAAGGCTGCAGAAAAGGCAAATGCAGATGCAGGCAAAGTAAGCAGGCTTGGCGTAATGATGAACAATGCGAGGATGAATGAAAATGTTCAGGCACCGATGCCACAGAACCAGAACGGACCGGTAAACTTTGGACAGCCTGCTCCGGCACCGCAGGGACAGCCGGGCTTCGGCCGGGCACCAATGCCGGGGTTCGGACAGTTCGGTCAGCCGGCACCAATGCCACAGAACCAGAACAGACCGGTACAGAATGGACCGGTAAACTTTGGACAGCCGGCACCGATGCCACAGGGACAACCGGGCTTCGGACAGGTACCAATGCCGGGCTTCGGACAGTTCAGTCAGCCGGCACCAATGCCACAGAACCAGAACAGACCGGCACAGAATGGACAGGCGAATTTTGGACAGCCGGCACCGATGCCGCAGGGACAGCCGGCACCGATGCCACAGGGACAGCCGGGCTTTGGCCAGGCACCAATGCCGGGCTTCGGACAGTTCGGTCAGGCGCCAATGCCGGATTTCAGTCATTTTGGACAGCCTGCTCCGGGATTTAATAACTTCGGCCAGGCACCGGAAGAACCATCAATGCCGGCCGCACCAAAAGCACCTGAGGTACCGCCGATACCTGAGGTACCGCCGATACCTGAGGTACCGCCGATACCTGAAGTACCGCCGATACCGGAAGCACCAAAGGCACCTGAAATGCCACCTATGCCGGAAGCACCAAAGGCACCTGAAATGCCACCTATGCCGGAATTTGATGATGATCAGAAGACAATATCAGCAGATGATCTTGAAGATCTGATAAATATACCGACACCAAAGAGCCCTGAAGTGCCACCAGTGCCGGAAGCACCAAAGGCACCTGAAGTACCATCGGTGCCGGAAGCACCAAAGGCACCTGAAATGCCACCAATACCGGAAGCACCAAAGGCACCTGAAATGCCGCCGATGCCGGAAGCACCAAAGGCACCTGATGTGCCACCTATGCAGAATAACGGCTTCCCACCATTTGGTGGATTTATGCAGGGAAACAACGGATTTGCATCTGGTGTGGCATCAAATATGCCGCCTGTATCAGAAGCACCGGTGCCACCGATGCCATCGATGCCGGTTGCACCACAGACACCGGCCATGCCGGAGCCACCACAGGTTACGGAAATGCCACAGGAACCACAGATGCCTCATGCAGAGGGACTTCCTAAGAGACCTCAGATGAATGAAGAGGAGATCTCCGTAAGTGATATTCCATCAATGCCGGAGAGACCTGTTCCATATCTTGTAAGAAAGAAAACCGGTGAGAAGATATATATTGATAAGGATGAATTTGTGATTGGCAAGTCTGCTAACCATGCAGATTATACAATAAGAGACAATACAGCAGTAAGCCGTGCTCACTGCATAATATCCAGAAGAAACGGAGTGTGTTATATAAGGGATAATAACTCCACAAATGGTACATTTATAAATGATCAGGAGCTTGATCGCGGCGGTGAGAGATTCCTTACAAATAATGTAACGGTGAAACTTGGAGATGAAGAATTTGTGTTCTTTATCAGATAGATTTTTTGGAGTCGGGCCTTTGTCGTAGGAGGTACCCGTGCATCGCGGGTGCATATTGTAATTGTGCTGCCGGATGAATAGGGGGGGAGCAATCCCCAAAAGACAAATTTTAATAGGCTGATGTTCAAGAATGCGGGAGGAGAAAATATGAGATATAAGGCTGCCTACCATACAGATGTGGGCATAAGGAAAAAGACTAATCAGGATTCCCTTGCAATAAAAATAGCGGATACACCTTATGGTATGGCTGCATTTGCAGTTATATGTGACGGCATGGGCGGACTTGCCAAGGGTGAGGTGGCAAGTAAGGAAGTGATATGTGCTTTCTCGGACTGGTTTCAGGAAAGCTTCGCTGAGATGATAGACAATGATTCGTTTGATGAAGAGTTGATGAGGAAACAGTGGCATAGTATTGCAGTGAATGAAAACGAGATCCTGAAAGCCTACGGAGAGGACAACGGCATAATGATAGGTACAACCCTTACAGCGATGCTGATGTTCAGGGATAGCTACTATATCATACATGTGGGAGACAGCCGGGCGTATGAGATAACCGGCACGGAAGCCAGGCAGCTGACAAATGATCAGACCTTCGTTGCCAGGGAGGTCGCTGCCGGAAGAATGACTCCTGAGCAGGCAGAGGTGGACAGTCGCAGAAGCGTCCTTCTCCAGTGTATCGGTGCTTCACCGGTTGTTGAGCCTGACTTTATAAAAGGGGAAGTTGTGGGAGATGCAGTATATATGTTGTGCTCAGACGGCTTCAGACATAAGATAAGCAATGAGGAAATGATAGAGAGGATCGGTCCTGCAGCAGATGTGGATGATGATGCGCTGACTACGGGCTGCCAGTTTCTTACAGAGCTTGATAAGTACAGGAAAGAGACTGATAATATTACAGTGTTATGCATTAGAACTACACCATAGATATAAACGGGTGTAGCGGGGAGATAATATGACAGAATTAGGAACAGTATTAGACGGAAAATACGAGATACTGAAGCAGGTTGGTAAAGGCGGAATGTCTATAGTTTATCTTGCTATGGATAACCGTCTGAATAAACAGTGGGCGGTAAAGGAGATAAAGAATGACGGCTCCAAGAGCACTGAGACATTGCTTAAAGGTCTTGAGAGAGAGGCAAATATATTAAAGAACGTAGATCATCCGGTACTTCCACGAATAGTGGATATTATTAATGAGAATGGTACCATCTACGTAATAATGGATTTTGTAGAAGGAAAGCCTCTCAGTGATGTATTAAAGACAGAGGGAGCCCAGAGCCAGAGAGATGTTATTGAGTGGGGGCGTGCTCTTGCCAGTGCCCTTGATTACCTTCATTCCATGAACCCGCCTATAATCTACAGAGATATGAAGCCTTCCAATGTAATGCTTAAGCCGGATGGTTCGGTAAAGCTCATAGATTTCGGTACTGCAAAGGAATATATAATAGAGAATAACGCAGATACAACAGCTCTTGGAACAAGAGGTTACGCTGCACCGGAGCAGTTCGGTGATGCCCAGGGACATGGTATCTACAACACAGACGCAAGAACGGATATATATAATCTGGGTGCTACACTGTACCATCTGGTTACAGGTAAGAACCCATGTGAGCCACCTTATGAGATCAAGCCTATAAGACAGTGGAATCCGGCTTTATCATCAGGACTTGAGCAGATCATAATAAAATGCTGTCAGCCAAATCCTAATGACAGATATCAGTCCTGTTCAGAGCTTTTATATGCCCTTGACCATTACAATGAACTTGACAATACATATAAGGCAAAGGCGAAAAGGAAGATCATTGCATTTGCAGTGACCGCAGGATTATCTCTTGTTTCTGTAGGTGTTGCCGTAACGGGTGGACTCCAGAAGAGAGCACTTAAATATAAGAATTACGACAATCTTATTAAACAGGCTGCGAATACAACAGATGTAAATGAGGCCATAGATTACTACAAGCAGGCGGTTGATATTGATGATTCCAAGTCTGAAGCATACATTGGTCTTCTGGATGAATACAATATTTATTATAAGCCGACTGAGGATGAGAATGAAAATGCAGGATCAGAGCTTGGAGCTAAGTATGTGCTTAGTCACATTGATGCCGTTGATGATGAGGTTAAATATGAGCTTGCTCTTACCTATTATAATTATCTGGAGGATTACAAGACGGCATCAACATACTTCAAGGAGGTTAAGAACTCCGATGGTGATGATGCGGAGGTTGCAGGCTATTATGCGGCTATCTGTGATAACAAGCTTAAGACCAATGCCAGCTATGATGACGAGGCAGACAGCATAGCTGCATTTGAGAAATACAATTATAATCAGGTGGATAGAGGCAACAAGAACAGGTATATTAACTACTATAATATAGCTTCTATATATGTAGATAACATGACAGATAACACCGAACTGGCGAATAAAGTTATCCAGATGCTTGCAGGTGACGCCGGAGAGAACATTGACGGAGCAATAAATGAGCTGAATGATAATCCAAAGGCGTTTGATGAGGTTAATAAGAAATATTACCTGTGTCAGTATTACAGATTTCTTGCAGATGCATATGAGGTCCTTGAGGATTATACAAATGAAGCTATAATGTGTGAGAATTACATTTATGCTATAGAGGACTCCATTATTGACGGAAGTGCAAAGGATTCTGACAAGAAGGCCTATGCAAGCTACAGCAACAAGGAGGCTTCTGCTTATACCAAGGTAGGGAATGATTCAAAGGCGGCTGATGTATATTCAAAGGCAGAACAGACCCTTGGAAGCGACGGATATGCAGCTTCAGTATATGTGGCACATCTTAATTTCCTCTGTACAAAGTATAAGTCGGAGTATGGTACAAATCCTGCTACATGGAAGGGCAGGGATGGTGAGAAGGCTGTCAAGGCAGTATACGAAGCAGGAAATAAGATAGAGTCTCTCAGAAGTAAGAGTAATACACAGTGGAACTCGTTGATAAATGATTCTGTTATAGCAGAGATCATAGCAAATTAAAAAGGGAGTGATGTCATGGAAACTTTATACACTATAATGTTATATGGCGGCATTGCTCTTGCGGTAATATGTGCAGTGGTCGCGGTTATATTATTTGTGAAGCTTGATATACCTAAGGCAATCGGTATAGTTACAGGTTCCACAGCCAGAAAACAGATCGAGGAGATTCGTGAAAAAGGATATGAAAGTGTCCAGGGTGGAGGAGCATCAAAGAAAGAGGCTATTAAATCCAAGGACAAAAAGGAACATATTGAGATTCGTTCCGTAAGCGCTTCTGCGGGGAAGCAGGCCGACAACGGCAGTAAGCAGGAGAGCAGAGGTGATCACGTCAGTGCAAGCGCAAAGCATCAGGCGGCTGTAAGAAATGCTGTCAGAGAGAATGTGAACACTGTAAGATATGAAGAAGATGAGGCAACTGATGTGCTTGGTGAGAACTACAATGAGGAAGCCACCGATGTCCTTACAGATAGCTATGAAGAGGGAGCCACCGATGTTCTTACAGATAGCTATGAAGAGGGAGCAACTGACGTCCTTACAGAAAGCTACGAAGAAGGAGCCACAGATATCCTTACAGAGGATTATGAAGAGAATGAGGGCGAAACCAATGTACTTACAGCAGAGCTTGAGGATGGAGAGCGGACTGATGTAAGAAAAGATACGAAGTTAAAGATGATAGTAGATGTGATTGTAGTACATACAGATGAAGTGGTATAGGAGGGGTGAGAATATGAAGAGAATTTCAAATCTACATCGCCTGATAGCACTGACAATGGCGGTAGTTATGATTATTACCCTGGCAGTGTTTGATAACAGATTCAGGACAAATGCGGCAAATGCACAGGAAAATATTGATATTTCCAAGCTTGAATCAGAATTTGATACTAATATCCAGGTGAGCGAAACAGGCAGTACGGTTATCACAGAGCAGCTTAAGAAGGCTATGGTGGCAACCGGTAAGGCTACAGACTTTGAGTTCTATGGCAATTATTACATAAGAGTTAATGACGGTGCAACATATGTTAATCTTGCTACAGATACAGATGCGGCCAAGAGACCTGTTGCTGCCTCATCATTACCTGCAGTTAAGGTTGATAAGGATAATAAGCAGGAATTTGTAGAGGTTTATACTCTTGAAGACAAGGGTACAGATCTCGAAAAATATGTGTTCAAGGGAATGATAAGACTCCTATATGATGATGTTAAACCATCTATTGACAGTAAAGAACTTGTATCAACCGACGGCATAAAGGATAAGGGCGGTTACCTTCTTGTGCAGGAGGGAAAGACCGTGAAATATCACATATATGCCGGAGATGCCGATTCCGGTGTTGATAAGGTCTATATGAAGAACGGAGATGCTTCGGAAGAGCTTTCTTATAACAGCGAGGGCGGTTATTATGAGGCAGCTATCACATCAACCGGAACATATTCATTTGTATCAGTTGATAAAGCCGGAAATGAGTCTGATCCATCAAGCGTAACACTTAAGTACGCCGAGGGGATAAAGGTTACTTCAATAGAGGCAGCAGGACGCACAGATCTTCCAAGTAATTATGGCAATAGATTTGCAGATACAGAGTTCTTCCAGATAACAGTAAAGGCAAGTGAGAAGGCTGATGGAGTTGATGTTCCTCTTAAGCTGGTTTATACATTTAATCTGAACGGAAGGCTTAGCGAGAACAACCAGGTTGATTTCGAGAATGGCACAGCCAAGATCACTGTTCCTTCAAGTCTTGTGAACGGAGAGGACTGCAGAGGTAATCTCACAATGTACGTTGAAGATGAGGTGGGCGGCAAGTCATATGCATTTGACGCAGCCGGATATCTTATATTCGTAGACAGAACTGCTCCGGATGTTTCTATCAAGAATATCCGCATAAACGGAAAGACCTACGGAACCCTTGATGATTATCAGGCGGCAGGTGTTGTATACGGAAATGAAGTTACATTTGACTATGATGTAACAGAGGTTAACTCCGATCTTGCAGATATAACAATAGAGATAACAGACGCCCAGGGAAATAATGTTGTAACCAGTATTCCGAATGTCAACGGAGTAAGCTACAGCGCAACAGACAACACTCTCTCAGGAAAGGGTAGTGCCACATTTCCTGTAAGCGGGGATGGGGCATACAACATAAAGATCAAAGCTAAGAATGATGCCGGTCTTACAGGCGAAGCTTCAGCGGATTTCAATATTGATTCTAAGAAGCCTGTGCTCAGGTGGTGGAGCTCAACTGTTGGAAGAGAGATTACTGATACAGACGAGAGCTATACAGTATATGTAAGTGACAATGAGACTATCACAGTGTCTGCCAGTGATGATGCCAGTGGAATTGAAAAGGTAGAGATGACACTTAATGGAACTCCTGTCACACTTACAGATAATGCCTACAGTTTTGATACACCGGGCGTATATAATGTAAAGGTTACAGCCCTTGATAAGGCAGGCAACATCTCAGAAAAGACCATAAAGGTTACTGTAGCTACTGATTACAGCAAGGCATCTATATCTGTTATCGCAGATGGAACCACACTTGCTTCAGACAGCAGCTCAAGCTTCATATATACAGGAGCAGATAAGGTTGAGGTCATATATACCTATGAGGCATTCATGGTTACTGATGAAAATGTCAAGAATGCTTCAACATATCTTGCAGGAGCATTTGGCGTACCGGGAACACCGGCTGAGTATAAAGATTGCAGTGTTACTGCAGGGCCTGAGGATCCATCTACAGGACTTCGTAAGGTTACCGTTAAATATGTTATTGAGAAGAAGGCTGACGCTTCAACAGACGGAACATACAGCTTCGACTTCTCAGGAACAAAGTACACCAACAAGGATACTGTTGCAGAAGGTACAAATAAGAGCCTTAAGATCTATTTTGATACAGAGGCACCTAATACAGTAAGATATGCTCTTGAGGGCGGTGTCGGAACGGGTGATCCTACAACAATAAGCGGAGTTTCATATTACAGACAGAAGGCAACACCTAAGCTTGTGGTTGAAGCCTTCGATAATCTGGAGCTTGGCAATATAGATGTAACACTGGTAAATGCTGAGACAAATGAAATACTCGGTACCAAGACTCAGGCTTTTAAGAACCAGTCAACAACAACAGAGGGCGGTAAGCAGGCTGTTGCAACAATAGATCTTACAGATGATGTGCTTAAGAATGTAGAGTATTCTGTAAATATTAATTTAAACGATAACCTTTCAGGTAAGAGTGACGGCAAGAGTGATAACAATACCACAACCCTTAATGACATCTTAAGGGTTTACTGGGATACTGTACTTCCGGAGATGACTGCCAACGATATAGGTACATGGTTTAATTCAGATGTAACAATCAGGAAGACAGATGTAACAGCAAAGGATAATTGTGATATAGATCATTTTAACTACCAGTTAAAGAAGAATTCAGAGAAGGTTGGTTACTGGAATGTATCAAAGGGCGCTGTAGATGGAAATGGAAGATACAATATGGCAAGAGATCTTCATGTACAGAGAACAAATGGCGAGGGCGAGTACATTCTTACGGTATATGCTTCTGATAAGGCAGGTAATTTCTCAAGCAAGGAATTCTGCTTTGTGATCGATTACTCAAAGCCTGATATCACAATAACAAGAACACCTTCACAGAAGCTTATCACATCAGGCAAGGCAGATATCACCGTAGATGATACATATGGTGTGAACTTAAATGATAAGAACAAGGTTAAGGTCATCAAGCATTATGTTGTCCAGGGTGGTTCAGAGAAGACTGTACAATTAAGACTGGCAAGCAGTGGATCAAGAAAATACTTTGAGGACAGCGGATCAGGTGCAGGCTTCAAGGAGAGTATCCAGGGAGTTGCTTCAACAACAAATAATGTTATAAACAAGAGTGCTACCAAGTATTACTATGAAGTGAGTGTGACAGACGAGGCAGGAAACAAAGCATATAAGAAGACTGACTGGTTCTATGTTGATAATATTGCTCCGTCAGTGGCTGTTAAGCCGCAGAACAATGATTATGTATATTCCAACAAGGAGATACCTTTCCAGGTAACATATAAGGATCAGTACAGCAGAAATGAGATCGGTGCATATCATAAGATCCAGATAATCAACAATGCAACAGAGCATGCTGCAGATGTGAGCTATCTCAATAAGGACACTGATTTAAGTGCTGCCAGCGGAACAAAGAATTACAGAATCAACAGAGAGGGTATGTATAACCTCCAGATAAAGATCACTGACGCATTTGGCAATAATACAAGCAGATATACAAAGTATGTATATGATGTTACAGCTCCTGTTATAAGACTTACAGCACCTGCCGAGACAAATACAAGAGGAACATCAATAGGATATACTCTTTCAGATAACATCATGGGTGACAAGATTGTGGCTCATGTAACAAGAAGAGGCCCTTCGGGAAATGTTGAATATGACCAGGATATGTCAGAGACAGCATGGTCAGGCACAGGTTCAACAGGTTCAATACCGTTTGACGCAGAAGGAAATTACACTGTATATCTTGTTGCATACGATAAGGCAGGAAACAAGTCACAGTCAGAGCCTGTTACATTTGTAATTGATAAGACTGCTCCTGTGCTTTCAATCTCAGGAATGAACGATATGCAGAATACAGACGTAAATGCAACATTTACAATGAATGAGGCATTTGGTGTTGTGAATGGCAAGAGCCCTGAGGCAACAGTTACTATTACAAAAAAGGTTGACGGCAGTGCCGCAACAACAGTAGCAACACTTAATTACGGAAGCTTCACCAGCGGTAATCCTCACACGGCAGGATACAGATTTACCGAGGACGGCGATTACAGCATTACCTTCTCAGGCAAGGACGCTTCAGGAAATGTTGCAAATACAGTTACAAGAAATTTCAAGATAGATAAGGTTGCTCCTGAGCTTACCATTAAGGCAACAAAGAACGACACTACAGAGCCTGTTGAAAATTACGGTTCAGTAGGTAATGTTCAGAATCCTGAAAAGGTTAAGCTTACTATCGGAGTAAAAGAGACCTTCTATACAGGCGACGAGGTTACTGTTTCTGTTAAGAAGAACGGTGCAAATGAGCCGGCTAAGACCTATAAGGGAATTACAGGTCAGGTTATCGACTTTGCCGAGGATGGAGTATATGTTGTAACTATCGGAGCAAAGGATGCAGCAGGAAATGTATCAGAGGAGCAGACCATTACATTTACAGTTGATAATACTGCACCTGTTATAAAGGATACAGACGCTCTGGCAGGCTTCAAGAAGAAGGAAAACAACGGAGAGATTGTTCTTAACAAGGCAGACTTTGATGCAATAAGAGATAAGGGCTATGATGGTTTATGGGGTGTTGACGATACATCGCCATTTACACCTGAGGCCAAGCTTGATGGCGTTGATCTTGTAGACTTCACAGATCTTAAGGATGGAAAGCATAAGATCACACTTACAGTAACAGATGCTCTTGGCAATGTTACAACAGATGAATTTGAGTTCGTTTATGATGGTACTCTTCCTGAGATAATTACTTCAGTGGAGGATAATCAGAAGTTAAACGATCCGTTCACACTTAAGATAAGCCTTAAGGATCCAAGTGATAAGATCACATCCATTAAGATAAACGATACAGAGATCCCGGCAGCGGATTATGCAGATAATGTATATGAGTACAAGGTTGACAAATACGATACATACAAATTATATGTTACAGCAGAGGACGCAGCAGGAAACGTAAGTGCAACATTTGCAGCAGATGAAGAGGGAAATATCACCAGCGTATTTACATTTACTCTTGCAAAGAAGGTATCTGTAGTGGTATGGGTGATCGTCGGAGTTGCAGTTCTCCTTCTCCTTGGAATAATAATCTTCCTTATAATGAGAAGAAAGAACAACAAGCAGGCTGCATAGATAAGAAATGCGGAACTTACAAAATGAGGAAATCCACAGATGATGATTGATGGATTTTCGGATATAATATAAAATGATGAAACGGGCATATGGGGGATAAGATTTATTCTTTGTATGCCCGTTTTAATATATGATGATCGTGGCAAGTTTTCATATAAACATGACACGCAGTGCCAGCCCTTTGCCTTCGGGAAATTTCAAATGGGCTGATGTTAAGTAAAGGAGGAAAAAGACAGTGAACAATATGAATCCCCCATATAATGCGGTGGTTTTTGATATGGATGGTGTACTGACCGATACAGAGAAGGTGTACAGACAGTGCTGGACCATGAATGGAATGAGCGAGGGACTTACCGCCCAGCAGATGAAGGTGGTATGCGACAGGCTTGCAGGTGGAACAAGAGCCACAAATGCCCTGGTGGTGAAGGAATATCTTGGAGAGGATTTCGACTATATCCCATTCAGGAAGAAGACCATGGATATGTTCCAGGAATATATAGATGAGCATGGCATAGACCTTAAGTCGAATGTGGTATCAACTCTCACTGAGCTTAAGAGGCGTGGAGTGAAAATGGCACTTGCCACATCTACCGACAGACAGAAGGCGGTGGACAGGCTTACCAGAACAGGACTCATCGACTTCTTTGACGAGACTGTGTGTGGTGACGAGATAGAGAAGGGTAAGCCTCACCCGGACATTTACCTTAAGGCATGTGAGAAGCTTAAGGTGTCTCCTGACAGGGCAGTGGCAGTGGAGGACTCTGTAAATGGTGTTATCTCTGCCAGCGACGCCGGACTCTGCACAGTTATGGTGGTTGACCTTATAAAGCCAAACGATACAACAAATGAGAGAACCGACAAGACCTGTTACAACATTAAAGAGATACTGGAACTGTTTTAAGACGGGACTTCCCGGAAATATATACAGATAACAGAAAAACACAACAGAAAGATACAACAGAAAGACACAACAGGGCACAGAGTACAGATATATAATAAAAAAGATCTGACATATCATGAACACCGGGGATGCCGCATATACTTAATTAACAATGTTCCCTTCCGGATATATGGAATAGAAAGGAATTGGTGATCGTGAAGAAGGTCTCGTATATAATGATATCCTGTGGTGTGGCACTGGCCGCCAGCCTGCTGCTGTTACTTATATCGGCATTTGTCGTGTATAAGTTTAACTGCTCATCCGGGATCATTGATCTGTTTGTCATACTTATATATGTGCTGTCAGCATTTGCAGGGGGCATCACCGGAGGAAAGCTCATAAAGGAGAGGAAGTTCCTGTGGGGGCTGATAATAGGTACGATATATGCCTGCATTATAATTATCGTATCAATTGCAAATCACGGAGGAGTGAGTCTGTTTTCGGTAAACGGCATTACATCCCTGCTGCTTTGCATGGCGGGAGGAACTCTGGGTGGCATGCTGGGTTGAAGAAAACCGAATGACACATGCCGGGCTGAAGAAAGCCAAATATCAGGGAAGACGGCTATAATATTTGATACATGATAAAAAAACACTTTTACTTTCATAAAGTATGTGTTAGAATACAAACAATATGAATTAAAAAGGAGAGGTATACTCATGCAGAGAATAAAGACACTCACAAATAAGACAATGAAGAATACAATGGTTAAGGGCGGATGTGGCGAATGCCAGACATCATGCCAGTCAGCTTGTAAGACATCATGCACAGTTGGAAACCAGAGCTGTGAGAATGTTGAGAACAAGTAATTATACTAATAAGACTGACCAGGTACAGCTAAAGGGGACCGTCTGATGACAGTCCTTTTTGGCGTGTATGGGATAAAAAACGATTAAGGAGAACAATATTGGTTCATCAGTACAAAAATAATGGTTATAATATAGTACTTGATGTATGCAGTGGTTCTGTACATGTAGTGGACGACCTTGTGTATGATATCATCGCAGAGTACGAGGGACATACTAAGGAAGAGGTCCTTGACAAGTTAAGCAGCTACGACAGAGCTGAGGCAAGTGAGGCTTATGATGAGGTTACAGGTCTTGTGGAAGACGGCACATTATTTGCCCCTGATGAATACAAAGATTATATTATAGATTTTAAGAAGAGAAAGACAGTTGTAAAGGCATTGTGCCTTCATATAGCCCATGACTGTAATCTTGCCTGCAGATATTGCTTCGCAGGTGAGGGCGAATATCATGGAGACAGGGCACTCATGTCCCTTGAGGTAGCAAAGAAATCTCTTGATTTTCTGGTTGCCAATTCAGGTTTCAGAAGAAATCTCGAGGTGGACTTCTTCGGAGGTGAGCCTCTCATGAACTGGGACGTGGTGAAGAAGACCGTTGAGTACGGCAGAAGCCTTGAAGAGAAATACGACAAGAAGTTCCGTTTCACACTTACTACCAACGGAATACTTTTAAATGACGAGATAATGGAATTTGCAAATAAAGAAATGGCAAATGTAGTCTTAAGTATCGATGGAAGAAAAGAGGTACATGATTACATGAGACCTACCAGAAACGGTAAGGGAAGCTATGATATACTGCTTCCTAAGTTTCAGGAATTTGCCAAGAAGCGTGGAAACAGAAGTTATTATGTGAGAGGTACATACACTCATAATAATCTGGACTTCGCTAAGGATGTGCTTCATATGGCGGATCTTGGATTTGATCAGATATCCATTGAGCCGGTGGTATCACTTCCGGATGAGCCGTATGCGATAAAGGAAGAGGATATCCCATTCCTTAAGGAGCAGTATGACATGCTTGCAAAGGAAATGATCAAGAGAAATAAAGAGGGCAGGGGATTCAACTTCTTCCACTTTATGATCGATCTTACCGGCGGTCCTTGTGTTGCCAAGAGACTTTCAGGATGCGGTTCGGGAACGGAATATATGGCTGTTACGCCATGGGGGGATCTCTATCCGTGTCATCAGTTCGTAGGTGAAGACGATTTCTGCATTGGAAATGTATTTGAGGGCATTAAGAAGCAGGAGATCGTTGATGAGTTCAAGCTGTGTAATGTCTATGCAAAGGACAAGTGTAAGGACTGCTTTGCAAGATTTTACTGCAGTGGCGGATGTGCGGCCAACTCATACAAATTCCATGGAAATATCCTTGACGCATACGATATCGGATGTGAGCTTCAGAAGAAGCGTATCGAATGTGCTATTATGATCAAGGCTGCCATGGCGGACTACGAGGCTGAGAAGGAAGATAATTAAGAATAAAGGAGAACAAAGATGAAGAAAGCAAAGCGTAATGCGGTACTTGTGATAATTGCATTTATACTGTTGCTGGGTCTGGCGGTATTCACCGGATTCTTCGGTATAGGTGACAGGGGACTTATCAAGTACATTAATCTTGGACTTGACCTTAAGGGTGGTCTGAGTGTTACCTACGAAATTCAGGATGAAAAATATTCTGATGCAGATGTCGATGATACCAAGTTCAAGCTTGAGAAGCGTATTGACGCATACTCAAATGAGTACTCAGTTTATCAAGAGGGAAACGGTAATATCACCTGTGAGATCCCCGGTGTTACAAATGCTGAGGAGATCCTTGAGAAGTTAAGCGTAGAAGGTAAGCTTGAGTTCCTTGATCCTGACAACTACAAACTGTGGTCACAGGGTAAGGATTATGAGGCAGCTCTTGACGGAAACGATATCAAGGGCGCTGAGGCAAAGATCGTTGATACAGAGACAGGTAGTGACAATGAGGTTGCTCTTACATTTACAACAGAGGGAGCCAAGAAGTTCGGCGACGTTACAAGTGCGAATGTAGGAAAGGTCGTATACATTGTTTATGATAATGAGGTTGTAAGTGCTCCTACAGTTCAGTCAGCAATCACTGACGGAAATGCGGTTATCAACAAGATTGGATCTTATGATGAGGCTGAGAGCCTTGCCACAACTATCCGTATCGGTGCACTTCCGCTTACACTTAAGCAGGTTCGTTCAAATATAGTAGGTGCTACACTTGGTACAGATGCTATAGCAACATCTGTCAAGGCAGGTATAATCGGTATATTCCTTGTATTCATCATTATGATAGTAATATACAGACTTCCTGGAGTTGTTGCTTCACTGGCACTTGTACTTTATACATTACTTGTAATGCTTACACTTAACTACTTTAATATAACTCTTACCCTTCCGGGTATTGCGGGTATCATACTTTCAATAGGTATGGCGGTTGACGCGAATGTCGTAATCTTCACCCGAATAAAGGAGGAGCTTGGGGCAGGTGCAACAGTTAAGCAGGCAGTAGACAAGGGCTTCCATAAGGCTCTTTCAGCTATTATAGATGGTAACGTAACAACACTTATTGCGGCAGTTGTACTTCTTATATTCGGTACAGGTACTATCAAGGGATTTGCCAAGACTCTTGCAATAGGTATCATACTTTCGGTAATCACAGCCCTTGTGGTTACACAGTATCTTCTTAATGCCCTTATTGCTCTCGGCTTAGACAATCCTAAGCTGTTCGGTAAGGCAAAGCAGGCAGGAAAGACCAATTATGTTAAGGCCGGCAAGTTCTGCGGAATTATATCTTTGGTTATTATTATTGCAGGCTTCTGCATGATGCCTGTATTTGCAAAGACTAAGGGAAGTGCCCTTAACCTTAGCACAGACTTCGCAGGTGGTACAAGTATCACAGCAGAGTTTGACAAGAGCTATACTCTTTCAGAGGCAGAGCACACCATCGTTCCTGTAATTGCAGAGGCAGCAGGAATAAGCGAGGCTGATATTTCAGTACAGACAGTAGCAGGTACAAATGAGATCGTGTTCAAGACGGTTGAGCTTACAGACAATGGCAATGATTCACAGATGCCTAAGGTTGAGAAAGCCCTTGCCGGTGTAAATGGTACTATCAAGCAGGCAGATAACATCAGTGGTTCTGTCAGTGGTGCCATGACCAAGAACGCTATCATGTCAGTTGTTCTTGCAACAATCCTTATGCTCATCTACATTGCTATAAGATTTAAGGATGTTAAGTTTGGCGCCAGTGCGGTTATGGCACTTATCCACGATGTTGCAATGGTATTCGTGGTATATATCCTTCTGAGACTTTCAGTTGGTAACACATGTATCGCATGTATGCTTACAATAGTAGGTTACTCAATAAATGCAACCATCATCATATTCGACCGTATAAGAGAGAATATCTCACTTATGGGTACAAAGCAGTACAGCTATAAGGAGATTGTAAATACTTCTATCAACCAGACATTTACAAGGTCCATATACACATCCCTTACAACATTTGTAATGGTATTTGTGCTTTATATTATGGGTGTTGCTTCAATTAAGGAATTTGCCCTTACCCTTATGGCTGGTATCGTAATAGGTGCTTATTCATCAGTATGTATCACAGGTCCACTGTGGTATTTCATGAAGACAAAGCTTGGTAAGAAGAAGGCTGCAAATGAATAAAGATCATCACTTGGATGTGACCGGAGCCTGGAGATAAAACAATCCGGCAGTCACTGACTTGTTGATACAGGGAAAGGCTTGGGAATATTCTTCCTGAGCCTTTTTCTGAAGAAGGATGAGAATCGGCACGCTTGTATTGGGAATGTGACCTGAAAGGGCATATCAGTAAGATGAGAAGGGCGGAGAAGGGCAGAGAAAGATATGCTTGTATTGGGAAAGTGCCCTGAAAATCGATATTGATGATGTAGGTCAAGGAAAACCGGGTTGAAAAATGACCTGAAAATCAATATTTATGATATGGGTCAAGGAAAACCAGGTTGAAAATTGACCTGAAAATCAATATTTATGATGTAGGTCAAGGAAAACCGGGTTGAAAATTGACCTAAAAATGCAAATTTTGAAAACAGGTCAAGGAAAACCGGGTTGAAAATTGACTTAAAAATGCAAATTTTGAAAACAGGTCAAGAAAAACCGGGTTGAAAATTGACTTAAAAATGCAAATTTTGAAAATAGGTCAAGAAAAACCGGGTTGAAAAATGACCTGAAAATGCAAATTTTGAAAATAGGTCAAGAAAAACCGGGTTGAAAAGTGACTTAAAAATGCAAATCTTGAAAACAGGTCAAGAAAAACCGGGTTGAAAAATGACCTAAAAATGCAAATTTTGAAAACAGGTCAAGAAAAGTCAAAGAAAAAAATGACTTAAAAATGCAAATTTTGAAAGCGGGTCAAGAAAAGTCAAAAAAATATGACCTGGATGTTCAAGATGAAAAAAAGATACTACAGCAGGAGGAAGAATGGCCAGATATACAAAATATGATACGAAATGGACAGTGTATGGCAAGAGAGCAGACTTCTTCGCCAATGCAAAGAGATTTAATATAGATCCGGTTACGGCAAGAGTCATCAGAAACAGGGACATAATAGGCGATGAGGCTATAGAAATGTATCTGAATGAAGATATGAGCATGGCACATGAACCATCCCTTATGAAGGATATGACAAAGGGCTGCCGGATCATGCTGGATAAGATGAGAGAAGGCAAGAAGATCAGGATCATATCGGACTATGATGTGGACGGAGTGACTTCAAATTATATCCTCTACAAGGGTCTTCTTAAGGTATATAAGAAGGTAAGCCGGGAAATCCAGGAAGACCGGAGTAATCAGGAAAATTCAGAAAGCTGTGAAGACCGGAGAAATCAGGAAAATTCAGAAAGCCGTGAAGACCGGAGAAGTCAGGAAAATTCAGAAGACCTGGAAAGCTACCAAGATCATGAAAACCGGAAAAACAGGATAGTTCCTTACATAGACTATGATATCCCTCACAGGATTACGGATGGATATGGAATAAATGTGAGAATGGTGGACAAGGCATACGCAGAGGGTATAGATACCATAATAACCTGCGATAATGGCATTGCGGCATTTCCGGCAGTGGAACGTGCCAAGGAGCTGGGCATGACAATTATTGTCACAGACCATCATGATGTTCCATATGATATTGTGCCGGACACGGATGTTGAGCCGGGTAATACAGCAAATTCGGGTAATACAGCAAATTCGGGTAATACAGCAAATTCGGATGATACAACAAAATCATATAACACAATAAGAAAATACAAAATAGTTCCTGCGGACGCGGTCATTGACCATAAACAGCCGGACTGCCAGTACCCATGTAAGGAATTGTGTGGGGCGGGAGTGGCATTTAAGTTTATTCAGCTGCTGTTCAGAATGTCCGGTATTCCCGAAAAAGAAGTCATGGAATATATAGAGTACCTTGGTATAGCCACGGTGTGTGATGTTATGAATTTAGTGGACGAGAACAGGGTGTTTGTGAAGCTTGCTCTTAAGCGGCTGAGACACAGCAGCAATAAGGGACTGGCGGCTCTTATAAGGAACAGCGGTATTGCAGACAGGATAAGCTCATTTCATCTGGGCTTTATCATAGGTCCGTGTATCAATGCGGCGGGAAGGCTGGATGACGCCAGAACAAGCCTTGAATTTCTTTTGGAGGAGGATTCATTTGTAGCTGAGACCAGAGCGGTGGAGCTTATAAACATAAATAACGAGCGTAAGGATATGACCGTAAAGGGAACGGAGATCGCCATGAAGCTTATTGACCAGGGTGATACCTCCATATATGCAGGAACCCGCTTTGATGTATGGACACAAAATGACGACACACAGAATATATTCCCGGAGACAGAGGGCAATAGAAACAATATAGAAGCTCTGTCCAATGGGGCAGATGATAATAGAAACAACATAGAAGCTCTGTCCAATGGGGCAGAGGGCAATAGAAACAACATAGAAGCTCTGTTCCCGGATACAGAGGGCAATAGATATAATATAGAGGTGCCGTCCCTTGAGGATGATGTATTCGTCATATACATACCGGGTCTCCATGAAAGTCTTGTGGGTATTGTGGCGGGACGTATAAAGGAGAAATATTACAGACCGGTGCTGCTCTTTACTGACAGTGAGGAACCGGGTATCATGAAGGGCTCCGGGCGTTCCATAGAGGGCTACAATATGTACGACGAGATAAATAAGGAGTCAGACCTGTTCGTCAAGTTTGGAGGCCATGAGATGGCAGCGGGATTTTCTATAAAGGCAGAGAATTTCAACAGCCTAAAGAGAAATCTCAACCGAAACAGCACCATGGGAGAGGAGGTGCTCACTCCGAAGCTTAGGATAGACGTGCCTATGCCGTTTTCATATATTACCCAGAAGCTGGTAAATGAGCTGTCGGTGCTTGAGCCATTTGGAAAGGGAAATGAGAAACCGGTATTCGCCCAGAGCGGGGTAAGGGTGAAAAAGGCGGTGATAATGGGAAGAAATAAGAATGTGCTTAGGTTTTCACTGGCAATGGACAACGGAGGTACCATAGAAGCCGTAGATTTTACCCCGGATGTTATCATTTCTAACATAAAAGAGTGGTTTGGACAGAGTGAATGTGATAAAATGTTTAAGGGATTGTCCAATAATGTGGTATTGGATATTGCGTATTACCCAAATATAAATGAATTTGCAGGAAGAGCCAGTATCCAGATAATGCCTCTTGCCTACAGAAAGCATACTTCATAGAAAAATTGAGAGCGAGGTATATATCAATGAGTGATGTAGAAAAGTATATTAAGAGTATTCCTGATTTTCCACAGCCCGGAATTATTTTCAGAGATGTGACCAGCGTTATTGAAGATCCTAAGGGACTTCAGATTGCTATTGATGATATGTCAGCAATGCTTGATGGTGTTGATTATGACGTTATCGCAGGAGCAGAGTCAAGAGGATTTATATTTGGTGCACCTATCGCATACAAGAACGGCAAGGGATTTGTCCTTGTAAGAAAGAAGGGTAAGCTGCCCAGAGAGACAGTTGAGATGAGTTATGATCTTGAGTATGGCAGTGCTACCATAGAAATGCATAAGGATTCCATTAAGCCGGGACAGAAAGTAGTTCTGGTGGATGACCTTATTGCAACAGGAGGGACTATCGAGGCAGCAGCCAAGCTGGTTGAGAAACTTGGGGGCGTGGTTGTTAAGATGATCTTCCTTATTGAGCTTACAGATCTTAAGGGTCGTGAGAGACTTTCAAAATATGACATTGACTCACTGGTTAAATTTGACGGTGAGTAAGCTCCGGACATATCTGGCAATGAATGACAGAGCAGTCTGTTGACCGGATCTGAAGATGATCAGATAATAAGACATATACTGACGAAATAGCGAAAAGTGGTGATTGTATGGATAACATAGCAGAAATACTTGAAGAAAAGAATAGTGATTCAAAGCAGAAAAAGAGGGATATAGAGCTTTCGACACCGGCGGATTTCACCCCACCGGAGGAGTTATATAAGGATCTTATTGACAAGATCCGCACCTATCATCCTTCTACGGATATCTCTATGATCGAGAAGGCCTATAAGGTTGCCAGCAAGGCCCATGAGGGTCAGCTCAGGAAGTCCGGAGAGCCTTACATCATGCACCCGCTGTGTGTGGCTATAATCCTTGCTGAGCTGGAGCTTGATAAGGAGACAATTGTTGCAGGTATACTTCATGATGTGGTGGAGGATACTGTCATGACCTCTGAGGAGATCGCAAAGGAATTCTCGGAAGAGGTTGCTTTTCTTGTAGAAGGTGTAACAAAGCTGACACGGTTGAAGATGACAACAGATAAGATAGAGGTACAGGCTGAAAATCTTCGTAAGATGTTCCTGTCCATGGCAAAGGATATAAGAGTAATCCTTATAAAGCTTGCGGACAGACTCCACAATCTTCGTACATTGCAGTACCAGACCCCTGCCAAGCAGATCGAGAAGGCAAGGGAGACTATGGATATATATGCACCTATCGCCCACAGATTAGGTATCAGTAAGATCAAGGTTGAGCTGGATGACCTTTCCATGAGTTACCTTATGCCTGAGGTATATGCAGACCTTAAGAAGCAGATCGATGACAGACTTGTGGAGAGAGAAGCATATATCAAGAGGATCGTTGCGGATGTTAAGAAGCATATAGATAACGCAGGGCTTGAGGCTGAGATCGACGGAAGGGTAAAGCATTTCTTCAGTATCTACAAGAAGATGAAGAACCAGAATAAGACTCTTGACCAGATCTATGATATATTTGCAGTGCGTATCAAGGTAGAGACAGTGAGAGACTGTTACTCGGCTCTCGGAATAATCCATGAAATGTACAAGCCTATACCTGGCAGATTCAAGGATTATATTGCCATGCCTAAGCCGAATATGTACCAGTCTCTCCATACAACCCTTATCGGACCTGAGGGTCAGCCATTTGAAATCCAGATCCGTACCTATGAAATGCACAGAACTGCCGAATATGGTATTGCTGCCCATTGGAAATACAAGGAGAACATCTCCGGTACAGTAATGCAGAAGGAAGAGGAGAAGCTGTCATGGCTCCGCCAGATCCTTGAGTGGCAGAGAGATACAGATGATAATAAGGAGTTCATGAACTTCGTTAAGACAGACCTTGACCTGTTCGCTGAGCATGTGTATTGTTTCACCCCTGCCGGCGATGTTAAGAACCTGCCTAGCGGTTCCACTCCTATTGATTTCGCTTACGCCATCCATACTGCTGTAGGTAACAAGATGGTGGGAGCGAGGATAAACGGAAGACAGGTGCCTATCGACACCAAGCTTTCAAATGGTGACAGAGTTGAGATCATTACTTCCCAGAACTCTGCGGGACCATCAAGAGACTGGCTTAACATAGTGAAGTCAACCCAGGCAAAGACCAAGATAAACCAGTGGTTCAAGCACCAGTTCAAGGATGAGAATATCAGTCGCGGACGTGAGCTTATACTTGGCTACTGCAAGTCCAAGGGCATTGATTTCGCCAAGTACAATAAGCCTGAGTATATAGAGAAGATATTAAAGAAGTACAATTTCCAGGACTGGGATTCTGTTATGGCTGCCATAGGTCACGGTGGAATAAAGGAAGGCCAGGTAATAAACAAGCTTATTGAGGAGTACAATAAGGATCAGAAGGAAGCCCTTGCAAATGAGGACATAATCGAAGAGTACAGCCAGAAGAAGATGAACCGTACCCATGGCCAGGGTGGTATCGTGGTCAAGGGCGTGGATGATGTGGCAGTGCGTTTCTCCAAGTGCTGTTCTCCTGTTCCGGGAGACGAGATCGTGGGATTCATCACCAGAGGCCGAGGAATTTCCATTCACAGGACTGATTGTATAAATGTGCTGTGTATGAGCGAGGCGGACAGAGCCAGGATAATAGATGCAGAATGGCAGGAAAATGCCGTTGAGTCCAACACATATATGACTGAGATAAACATATATGCCGATGACAGGAACGGAATACTCTTTGATATTACCAAGATCTTAAGCGAGGCAAATATTAACGTGAACAGCGTAAACAGCCGGACCAGTAAGCAGGGTAAGGCGACTATCACTATTTCTTTTGAGATCAAGTCAAAGGAGCAGCTTAACTCCATAATCTCAAAGATAAGAAATGTGGACAGTATTATAGATATCGAAAGGACAGCAGGTTAATATAAATGGCAAAATTAATAGTAGTAACCAGTGAACTGGGTGGCTTTCAGACAAATTGCTATATGGTGGTAAATCCTGAGACCAGGGAGGCAGTAGTCATAGATCCTGCCTACGATCCCCAGTATATATTAGATACCCTTAAGCAGGAGAACTTTAACTGCGTGGCCATATTCCTTACCCATGGACACATGGATCATATAGGTGCCCTTGAGGATGTGAGAAAGGCAACCGGTGTGAAGTGTTATGCCTCTGAAGAAGAGAAGCCTGTACTTAACAGTGTAAAGGGCAATCTCTCCGCCATATTCGGCAAACCTATTACAGTGGATGCAGACATATACCTTAAGGATGGAGACGAGGTTAAGATACTTGGCACTACAGTAAAATGTTTGAGCGTTCCGGGACATACAGCCGGAGGCATGTGCTATTATTTCCCTGAAAGCAATATAGTATTTACAGGAGATACTTTATTTAAAGGCAGCGTTGGAAGGTCAGATTTCCCTACAGGTAATGCCCAGGCACTTATTGATAACGTGTCAGAGAAGATCCTTGTGCTTCCTGAGGACACAGTGGTTTATCCGGGACACGGAGAGTCAACTAAGATCGGAAGAGAGAAGAAGTATAATCCATTCTTTTAGTACATCATATCGGGCATTGGATATTTGGTGTTAATGAGAGGTGCAATATAAATAGTTTAAAGATGGATTTTGAATAAATTATGATTTATCTAATACAGAATACAGAAATTTACAACAATGATATAAGGGTCATGCTGCAGGCATTTTATCCCTCCCACAAGATAATCAATCATGACAGCCTTGCGAGGACACCCGATCTTTTGGATACGGCGAAGCAGGAGGTGTTCATGACGTTTGCCTTTAGATGCGATGAGACGGGCATAGACATGAAGGTCTACGATGGATTTGTGCCTGAGGAAATTCCGGGAGATACGATTGGCCGGAGGGATATTCCGGAGACTGTATCAGGAGCTGTATTGGAAGCCGGGAACGAACAGAATCAAAATATCAGATCTTCGGCTTTCATGGCATGTGATTATACAGACAGGGAAGCGGTAAGAAATCCTATGAAGCTTAAGATGTACGGAATGCTCACAGAGCTTGCGGGAAGAGAGCTTCCGTGGGGAACTCTTACAGGCGTCAGACCTACCAAGATCGCCATGGCAATGGTGGAGCAGGGCATGACTGACGAAGAGATAGTAGCCCGTTACAGGGATGAATACAGCGCAGACATCCATAAGGCACAGATGTGTGTTGATATTGCCAGACGTGAGAGGAGACTTATAGATCAGGTAATGTCCCGTGGGGACAGACCATATTGTCTGTATGTAGGAATACCGTTTTGCCCTACAAGGTGTCTGTATTGTTCATTTACCTCGTATCCTATAGGAGTGTATAAGGATAAGGTGGGTGAATATCTTGATGCCATGGATAAGGAAATGGCGGTTACGGCTGAACATTACAGGGACAGAAAGCTGGTATCCATATATGTAGGCGGTGGAACCCCATCCTCCATAAGTGCAGGTGATATGGACAGATTATGTACCATGATAGAGAAGCACTTCGATACAGCGTCGGTCATGGAATATACGGTTGAGGCAGGAAGACCTGACAGTACAACGGCAGATAAGCTTAAGGTTCTTAAAAGCCACGGCGTCACAAGGATAAGCATAAATCCGCAGACCATGAATGATGAAACCCTTAAGACCATAGGAAGGGCACATACTGCAGATCAGACAGTGGAGGCGTTCCGCCAGGCAAGGCTTGCGGGTTTTGACAATATAAACATGGATCTTATAGTGGGACTTCCCGGGGAGGACGCCGGTCTTGTGGAGAACACACTTAAGCAGGTGGAGGAGCTGACTCCGGAGAGCCTTACGGTACACACCCTCGCCATAAAGAGGGCTGCAAATCTTAAGGCAAGGATGGACGAATACAAGGACAGTCTCAAGACAGATGTGGACACACAGCTTAAGCTGGTAAATGAATGTGCCGCAAGAATGGGACTTAATCCATATTACCTGTACAGGCAGAAGAACATGGCAGGAAACCTTGAAAATGTAGGCTATGCCGCAGAGGGACTTGAGTGTCTGTACAATATCCTCATAATGGAAGAGATAACTGACATAGTTGGAATAGGTGCAGGAAGCTCCTGTAAGCTCATAAAGAAAAATCCTGAGGGTTCTGAGAAGCCATTCAGAATAGAACGTACAGAGAATGTTAAGAATGTTGATGAGTACATCTCAAGGATTGATGAAATGATAGACAGAAAACGTGACAGTTACGGAAATAACGAGAATAAGGATTACTACAGGGATGATCTGGAGGACGCCATAAAGCATGGAGTATGTGTAAGTATACTGGCCTCAAGACTTGCAAGGGCTGTGGGGCTTGATGATGAGACGGTGAATAAGATCGCCATGGCAGGCATGCTCCACGATATAGGTAAGATGAAGATTACCCCTTATATAAACGGAAGAAAAGAGGATTCCATGAGGATCGAGGAAATGAGGTATGTGAGACTTCATGCAAGACTTGGAAGCGATATCCTTGTGAAGCAGGGATATGATAAGGAGATCACGGATATGGTCCTCTATCATCATGAGAATTATGACGGCTCCGGATATCCTTTCAGGATGAGCGGTGAAGCCATACCTATAGGCTCAAGGATAATAAGGATATGTGACGTGTTCACGGCTCTTGTCAGCGACAGATCCTACAGAAAGGCATTTGACGCGGAGACAGCTATGAGAATGGTCATTGATGAGGTGAGACATTTTGACATGAAGATATTCCTGGTGTTCATGGAGCTTGTGAATACTACGGATGTTGTCCGGGAGATACAGGACATAATCCATAGCAAGAACAACTATGACAAGGCATGGAGTGAAATAATGTAAGCTTTTCTATTGATTATTTTCAGAAAAAGTTATAAAAATATATAGAGATAATAAATAGGTTAATATATAAAACATATTGCCAAGGAGGAAATATAAAAATGGCAGAGACAATGAAGGGACTTAAGAGAAGTCACAGATGTACAGAGGTAAGCAGCTCTCTTGCAGGTCAGAAGGTTACTGTAATGGGCTGGGTACAGAAAAGCAGAAATAAGGGTGGTATCATCTTCGTGGACTTAAGGGACAGAAGCGGTATCCTTCAGATAATATTTGAAGAGACAAAGTGCGGAAGTGAATGCTTCGAGAAGGCGTCAAAGCTCCGTTCAGAGTTTGTTGTGGCAATAGAGGGAACAGTTGAGCTCCGTGCGGGTGCTGTCAACAAGAATCTGGCAACAGGTGACATTGAGGTTATAGCTTCAAGTCTCAGAATACTTTCTGAGGCAGAGACACCTCCATTCCCAATCGAGGAGAACAGCAAGACAAAGGAAGAGATCAGACTTAAGTACAGATACCTTGACTTAAGACGTCCTGACCTCCAGAGAAACCTTATGCTCAGAAGTAAAGTTGCAACTATTGCCAGACAGTTCATGGCTGATGAGGGCTTCCTTGAGATAGAGACACCTATGTTATGTAAGTCAACACCTGAGGGTGCAAGAGATTACCTTGTACCAAGCCGTGTGCATCCGGGAGAGTTCTATGCACTTCCACAGTCACCACAGCTCTTCAAGCAGCTTCTTATGTGCTCAGGCTACGACAGATATTTCCAGATCGCAAGATGTTTCAGAGATGAGGATCTTCGTGCCGACAGACAGCCTGAATTCACACAGATGGATATGGAGCTTTCTTTTGTGGATATTGATGATGTTATTGATGTAAATGAGCGACTTCTTGCCAAGCTCTTCAAGGAGGTTCTTGACGTGGATGTTGAGCTTCCTATTAAGCGTATGACATGGCAGGAGGGCATGGACAGATTCGGTTCGGATAAGCCTGACTTGAGATTTGGCATGGAGCTTCATGATATCAGCGATGTAGTTAAGGATTGCGGCTTCGGAGTATTTACAAATGCCATTGCAGCAGGCGGTTCAGTCCGTGGTATCAATGCAGAGGGACAGGGCTCGCTTCCAAGAAAGAAGATTGATGCTCTGGTTGAGTATGCCAAGACATACGGAGCAAAGGGTCTTGCATATATTGCTATAGGAGAAGACGGAAGTCTTAAGTCATCATTTGCCAAGTTTATGACAGAGGATGAGATGAGCAACATAGTTGCAGCTATGGAAGGTAAGCCGGGAGACCTGCTTCTCTTCGTGTCTGACAAGAATAAGGTTGTATGGGATACTCTTGGAGCACTGAGATGTCACCTTGCAGAACAGATGGGACTTCTTGACAAGAACGTGTTCAAGTTTGTATGGATCACAGAGTTCCCACTTCTTGAGTGGTCAGATGAGCTTGGAAGATATCAGGCTATGCACCATCCATTTACAATGCCTATGGAGGAGGATCTCCAGTATATTGATTCTGATCCGGGCAGAGTACGTGCGAAGGCATACGATATCGTATTAAACGGAAATGAGATCGGTGGCGGTTCAGTGAGAATACACCAGGATGATATACAGGAGAAGATGTTCGAGTGCCTTGGATTCACCAAGGAACAGGCTTACGAGAGATTTGGTTTCCTTCTTGATGCATTCAAGTACGGAGTACCACCTCACGCAGGACTTGCATACGGTCTGGACAGACTTGCAATGCTTATGGCTAAGCAGGATTCTATTCGTGACGTTATTGCATTCCCTAAGATTAAAGATGCTTCATGTCTTCTTACAGACGCACCTAGCCCTGTGGATGATATTCAGCTTAAGGAGCTTGGAATACTTGTAGAGAAGGATCAGAAAGAGGAAGAACAGTAATAGGGAGCAGCTTGTAAATGAGGCTTTGCAACAGGAAATGTTTAAAGCCGGAAAATTTTTAAAATAATTAAGAGGTAATATGCAGAAAAAATTAAGAGCAGTATATTTTTACCTTAAGATAATGACAGCAGGATTGTTTATATCCTGCTGTTTTCTTTTATGTGGATGTAATGTCTATACCATGTCAGACAAGGGAAATGATGTGAGCTACGATATCTGTGAGGAGGGACTTATGCCAGATGAGCTTAAGAACATAGTTGATGACAAGCGGGAGCAGGAGTTTAAGATTACTTATACCAACAACGATTACACCTATATCGTCATAGGGGCAGGAAGAAGAGATCATGATAACATAAGGATAGACGTGGATAAGGTATATAAGGACGAAAATGCCATCTACATAAAGAGTGTGCTCCGCTCAATCGCCACTGCTACGGATTCCGGGACCATGACCTGTCCCGTAGTGGTTGTGAGGATAGAACGCACCATGCTTCCGGTAGTGTTCCGATAGATGGTGTTCCGATGGAGAAAGCTTCGGAAAATGGAATATATGAAACAGGTAATGCCGGAGGTTTTTGTGTCATAGAACCGGCAGGCGGCACATATAATTTTATCAGACGAATATTTTCATGCAGCAGACAGCCGCACAGGCAAATAATAAATAAGGAGTGGGATCAAGTGGAATTAACGAAGAACAGGCTTACTACCAGTATACTTAAGGCATCAAAATATATTCAGTTCACCATAGATGATGATTTCAATATACCTGATTCGAGAGAAGATGTGGATAAGGTTATAATGAGCAGGGGAAATGTTATAGTGGAGAACACCGACGTCTTAGATGGACGTATAGTGGTAAGTGGAACTGTGGTGTTCAAGATATTATATCAGAGTGCTGCCGGAGAAGATGAGGCTGATAAGAATAAAGGCGATGTTCCGGTGGTGTGTTTTGAGAGCGAGATTCCATTTGAGGAAAATGTAGTTATCGAGGATCCCCATGATGAGATAAAGCCGGGGGATCGGGTGGATGGAACATACACCCTTGAGGATCTGTACATAACCGTCATCAATAGCAGGAAGATTGAGGTCCGGGGACTGGTGGGTATGAAGCTTGCAGTATATGACAGGGCGTCAATAGAGGCGGCAGTGGATGTGGCAAATGCCTCCGGTATATCCTGCTGTTATAAGAAGTTTTCTTGTACCAATATGGTCACAAGCTGCAAGGATATGATCAAGGTCAAGGAAGAGATACAGCTTCCCGCTTCAAAGCCTAATATAAACCGGCTTATCTGGGATGAGGTATCCTTCAGGAAATTTGACATGAAGCCAATGAACGGCAGTATCAGTGTAAGCTTCGAGATGGAGCTGTTTGCAATTTATAAGGGAGAAGAAGAGGGAACCCCGCTGTCATTTGTCAATGTCACAAAGGAGATAAACAGCAGCATAGAGTGTCCGGGTGTGTATGAGGACATGATCCTTGACGGCTTTGTAACGCCGGGAAAGGGCAATGTGACCGTGAAGCAGGATTCCGACGGCGAGGACAGGATAATATATGTTGAATATAATCTTGCGGCGGAAGCCAGGGTTTATGAGGACAGGGATATAAATATCCTTGAGGATATGTTCTCCGGTACGGCAAATATAGAGCCTGTAAGGGAGGAGTTCCGGTATGAGACCCTGAGGGTCAAGAACAATGCCAGAACCAAGATCACCAGAAAGGAACGGCTTAAGAGCAGTGCACCGGGCATACTCCAGATACTTTTTGTGTGTGGGGATTGCGATATAGACAGTGTTAAGCTTATGGATGACCACATTGAGATATCGGGAGCCGTCAGGGCATATATAGTCTATGTGTCAAATGATGACACAAGGCCGATCTTCCAGATAGAGGCGGTGCTTCCTTACACCTACAATGTGGAAACGGTGCAGCTTAAGGATGATGACTCCGTAAGAATCACTCCCGGGGTGGATGCCATTACTGCTGACCTTATAAATAATGACGAGGTTGAGATCAAATGCGTGGTGGCAATGGACGTTACAGCATTTGCAAGGAACAGCTGCAGTCTTATTACCGATACGAAGATACTTCCGGTGGATATGGAGAAGAAAGCGGCTGTTCCGGGAATCACAGGTTACGTGGTGAAGGAGGGGGATACGGTTTATAATCTTGCCAGAACCTATTACTCCAGCGTGGACTCTATAATTAAGATGAACAATCTTGGGGAGGGAGACATAAAGACAGGCGACAGGATCATAATTGTAAAGTGCCCATGATCTAAAAAACATAATAGCCGGAATCCATGATTTAACGAGAATCATGATTTAACGAGAACCATAACAGTGCGGTACCCTGAATCTCCAAAATGCTGAAAAAATATATAGCCTTTTCCTTAACAATATATTACAATTAATGTATCTGTTTTTGTGCAATATATATAATTCTTAACACTGAAATGTGTAGGTGATCAAAGGAGAAGGAGGATGTAAATGAAGGAGAAGAGAGGTATAAGAAGTGCGTTCAGGAATACGATGATCGTCGCACTTCTTGCATGTGTTATGGCTCTTGTGCCGTCTGTGGCAGCACATGCGAAGTTTGAGAATTACTCAGAGGGTGGGACTTCCACCAATAATGACCATACCGGAAGATATAGCGGCCTGTCCAGGTCGTATCTTATTGATGGGAAAGACGGAGGCTTTCAGAGACTGGAATACAGATCCGGTGATGGACTTTTTGTGGAAAACTATACCGCAGATTTCAGCTATATTGCTGATTCTAAGAAGAGTATAGAGATGGAGCTTCCGCTATTTGCAGGTTTTTATGAAAGCGATGGTTATTATTTTCTTGTATTTGGACAGAACAACATGGACGAGTCTGATACAGTGGAGGTTATCCGTGTTGTGAAGTATGACAAGAGCTGGAACAAGCTTGGGGCAGCACAGATTTTTGGGGCAAATACCCAGAAGCCATTTGCATCGGGAAATGTTTCAATGGCTGATGATGGCACTAATCTGTATCTGAGGACATGCCATACCATGTACAAGGCTGATGATGGTTACAATCATCAGGCAAGCATAATGATGCAGATATCTATTGCTGATATGAAGGTGATATATAATAATTATACGGTTTCAAATACTTCCCATGGATATGTCAGTCATTCGTTTTCACAGGACATATTCTATGATGACAGCACAGGTACAGTATATGCCACAGACAGAGGTGACGCATATCCAAGAAGCCATGTGCTTATGAAGTATACAAACCTTGGAAGCGAATATTTCAGTTCAAAAACCGCCAATGTGACCATTATGAGCTACGGAGGTGAGACCGGAGATAACTATACCGGATCATATGTAAGTGGGCTTGAGGTTACAGGATCAACTATTCTTTCTGCCGGCTGCAGCATAGACCAGAGTAATTACAGCAGCAGTACTAAGAGAAACGTATATGTGGCAGTTGTGGATAAGTCAGGTTATAAGCTGGATAAGATCGTGAATCTTTCGGCTTACGCAGAGGACGGTACAGATAACGCATTAAGACCTTGGCTCGTAAGGGTGAGTGATGACGTATTTGCCGTGTTATGGGAGACAGATATAAGCAAGAGGCAGGTTCACTATGCATTTGTTGATGCCCGTGGCAATATCCTTGCATCAGAGCGTGTTGTGTCCGGAACATTGTCAGACATGAAGCCTATAGTAAAGGGCGGCAGTATAATATGGTATGTAACGAGACAGAGCAGTCCTGTTTTCTATATGCTGCCTGCAACACCCGGAGCCGATATACCTGCCGGGGAAGCCGGGGATACAGCTAAAATAAATGGTCTTGTGTACACACTGACAAAGCATGATGACGGAAGTCTGAGCGCCTGGGTTACAGGCAATGAGCCGGGAGAAGTAAGCGTTACAAGATTACAGATCCCTGACACTGTTGCTGTAAATGGCAGTGAGTATACCGTAGACGGTATAGGTGACAAGGCTCTTTCGGGACTTGGAAGCATGTATTATGCAGAGTTTGGGGCAGGTATAACCCATTTTGGCAACAATATATTTGATGGCTGTACATCACTTACGACTATCAAGAATAACTCGGCGGTGAAATATACGCTGCCGTCATCCCTTGGAAATACCAACAAGTATCTCATGTACTGGAGATCTTATAACAGCTCCACCGGATCAGTTGGCAGTATTGTAGCAGAGATAAGTGGCGGTGAGGCGGCAATACCGGCATTCACAAGTAACAAGGTCACTTATAAATTTAATACAGATGGCGGAAGTGAGATAGACGATATAACAGCATTTATGTATCAGCCTATAGAGGTGCCGGAGGATCCGGTAAAAGAGGGCTATGTATTCGGTGGCTGGTTCACAAATACTATGTATGTGATGAAGCTTGACCTGAGTACTATACATGAAAAGGGGTATAGTGGAAATATCACTTTGCATGCAAAGTGGACAAAGGAGATCAAGAACTATACTGTGTCAGCAGATGCGACACGGACAACATATTATGAGACTGTAGATACTGGAATAGTGCCTAATGGACTGACATTTAATGTGGAATACACAGATGGAACTACAGAAACAGTATCATATGGAACAGTGGGTGCGATATCAGGACACAGAATGACTATAGATACCAGCAGCCTGGTGGCAAGTGAGCTGGGAGGCTACAAGCCGGGTACATATAAGATAAAGGTTGAATATGAGAATATCGACTATTCATATGATGTGACGGTGCTTCCATATCCGGGAAATACACCGATAGATATACAGGTTGATGAAACCGTGACACTTAACCTTAATGCAGCCTACCAGTATTACAGGTTTGTACCGGAGACCAGTGGAAATTACAAGATGTATACAGCAGGCACCAGCGATACATATGGAACCCTTTATGAGACGATGGAGGGAAAAGAACTGGCAAAGGACGATGATAGTGCAGGTAACAGGAACTTCATGATATTTATTGAACTTGAAGCAGGAAAGACCTACTATCTCAAGGCGAGACCATTCAATATGACAACCGGTACAGTTAAGGGTTCTACTCTTACCATAACTCTTGTTCCACAGATCACAACGGTGGAGCTGGACAGCAGATACCAGGGACAGTCAACATATCTTGAGTATATTGATACCTCCATATATTCATCAGCAGCAGGATATGTGGCGGAAATGAATTTCATAGTGAACTATGACAATGGCACCTCAGAGAATATATATAACGGAAGTACAAAAAATACAACCGCAGGCAATGAAACTGTTCGCTACGAGGTCAGAAAGGACGGAAAGGCATTAAGCAGTCTCACTAAGCTCACGGCTGGTGAATATGAGAAATGTCTGCTCATAGGTGGAAAGTTAATGTATTCTGTGCCATTTACAGTAACACCTATATCAGATACAAAATTATATGAGGCTGACAGGTACTATGAGTGCCCGGCAACAGAGGGCTATGGTGTGTATGGCTACAAGGCAGAAAAGTCAGGCTATGTCAATGTGGAGTTTGAGGCTGAGACAGGACTTAGCATGAACAGGCTTGTAGACAGCGAGGGCACGACTATATCTGTAGATAGAAACTACTGCAATTACCGCACTGCAGATAATTCAAATATGCGTACTGTCGAGCTTACCTTCCAGGTAGTTGAGGGCAAGACCTATTATATTGCAATGAACAAGTTCGTACATTCTTACACCATGAAGATAGTATCAGATGGACGGAATAAGAGAACAAATATCAAGAGACTTATGGTAGATGACATACCTGCTCAGGTATATACAGGTTCAGAGCTTAAGCCACAGATAGTAATCAAGAATGGTACCACAGTTCTTACTAAAGGCACAGATTATGATGTTCTCTACACAGATAATGTAAATGTAGGAACAGCAGTGGCAGAGATACGTGGAAAGGGAGATTACGGCTTCCGCAGATATGAGCAGTTCGATATTCAGAAGAAGCTTGAAGACTGTGAAATAAATATAACGGGAACACCGGTATATACAGGCAGCGAGGTTACACCGGATGTGGCTGTATATGATGGTGATAAGCTTCTTGTGGAAGGTACTGACTACAGTCTTGAATGCAGCAATAATGTAAAGGCAGGTACAGCAACAGTTACTGTTACAGGTCTGGGACATTACATTGGTTCCGTTGACAGAGAATTTGTCATTGGTAAGGCTGAAAATATTATAGAAAGTGAGGACATTGTTCTCACATATGGCGGAGTGTCAGAGCTGGTGGCAGCAAGCAGCCTTGAAGAAGCCGGTATTACATTTGAAGTTGATAACAGTTCAGTTGCTACAGTTGATGAACAGGGAAATGTATCTCCTGTATCAGTAGGAACTACAGAACTTATTATAACTGCTGCTGAGACAGAAAATTACAGAAAGACAAGCATCAGCGTAGATATAACTGTTGAAAAAGCATATATAAACGGCATATCAATATATCGTGCAGTTAAAGCAGGAGAGGAGACAACAGTTGAGATTCCTGTAACAGAGTTTATGTCGGCACTTGATGAAGGCCTGACATATGGTAATATAAGTGTTGATACGACTGGTGTGGAGCTTCCGGAGCATGTGACAGCTGTAGATTATGTAGATGGCAGGCTTGTGATCTCTACAGATAACGGATTGGTGAATGGAGATATAATAGCAGGACCGGTCAGCATTACAACAGACAATTATAATGTTACAGATGCCCAATATATTATCGAAACCGGAGCTGCAGATATAGCAGCAGGAGAGATAATCGGACTTACAGACAGAGAGTATACCGGAACGGCAATCACACAGGATGTGATGGTTATGCTTGATGGTATAGAACTGAATAAATCCTACTATGAGATAGCATATGAGAATAACGTAAATGCTGGAACAGCAACTGTTGTGGCATATGGAAGAAATGGCTATTCAGGAACCCTGAGACAGACATTTGCAATTACACCGATAGATATTGAAGCTGCCTCTGCAGAGGCTCATGTGTCAGGCTCCAGCTTTGTATATACAGGCTCAGCCATAAAGAATGTTACGGGAGTTACTGTAGACAGAACAGCTCTGACTGAGGGCAAGGACTATGATGTACTATATACAGATAATGTGAATGTCGGCGTGGCTAAGGCAGAAGTAGTATGCAAGGGAAATTATAGCGGAGGCATCAGAGCAGACTTCACTATAAAAGCAGCTGATATAGCTTCCGCTGAGCTTAAGCTTGATAAGACAGAATATAGCTATACAGGCAAAGAAATATGCCCTGTTCCTGTACTTACATACAATGATATATTACTGGTACAGGATGAAGATTATTCTGTAGAATACAGTAAAAATGTAAATGTTGGAACGGCAGCCATCACAATTGTGGGCAAGGGAAATTTCACCGGCGAGACAGGTGTAAGCTTCACTATTGCTGACAATACACCTAAGCTTGGCAAGGTAAGCGGAATAAAGGCTACTCCGGCTGCAAATACCATGAAGCTTGAGTGGAGCAGGCTGGCTGATGCCCAGGGCTACATCGTCTACAGATACAGTACGGCAAGCCATAAGTGGGAGCGACTGGGAAGTACAAAGAATCTCTTCTACTATGACAGAAATCTTCCTTCAGGCACTACTCAGTGGTATGTGGTGAGAGGATACGTGATAGCTGACGGCAAGACCTATATGGGACCATGCGATACAGCAGCACCTGTCAAGACAACTACACTTCCTGGAGCTGTAAACTTTAAGCTTTCATCTGCAAGCAAGGGTCAGGTAGATATAACCTGGTCCACAGTTACAGGTGCTACAAGCTATGCTGTGTATTACAAGACCTCTGCAAATGGCAAATGGCAGAGACTTACAGTTACCAAGAGTCTGAAATACAGCAAGACAGGATTTAAGTCTGGCAGTACATATTACTTCACTGTGAGAGCTTACAGACAGTATGGTTCAACTGGATATCCTGGAGCCTACAGTGCGAAGACCGTAAAGGTTAAATAGATCAAAAAAGTGAAAACATAAGACGTGCGGGACATAACGTTGTTCGCATATCTGAAATGAAACCGGCAGGATGAGAAATCGTCCTGCCGGTTTTTTGAAAAAAAGCATATTGACAAATAATGGAATATAGGAGATATAGATCACTTTTGAGTATACCCGTAGAGGTATAAAATATGTTCTGATTTAATAAAAATATACCCGTAAAGGTATAAAAATAACTTTGATGCGATTAAATATACCCGAAAGGGACGAATATATAAAAAATAAATTGATTTCATACCTGAAAGGGTATAATATATATTGTATCTAAAATAGCTGATAGGAGTAAAATATGAATCCAATTGCTGAATTTGTAAAAAAAAATAGAAAAGCAGCAGGTCTGACTCAGGAGCAGTTTGCAATGAGATCAGGGCTTGGGCTTAGATTTGTACGAGAACTTGAGCAAGGAAAAGAAACGGTTCGTATGGATAAGGTTAATATTGCCCTTGCAATGTTTAATGCACAGGCTGTTGCAGGAAAGAAGGAAATGAATGAGTGATTTCAGAAGAGCGTATGTGTACGTGAGAAATATCTTTACAGGTATTGAAACCGGCAGGATGAGAAATCGTCCTGCCGGTTTTTTGATCATGCGGGATATTATATGTAAAGAACATAAATCAATCATATTAAGTTATATATATTGTAAAAATATATTGTAATAATAAACATTTTGGTACTATACTACATATAGTTATTACTTTTAGTTATTATTTTGGATTTTTTTGGGTGATTATATGAAAATAGCAATTTGTGATGATTCGGAAAATGATATCAGAAAGATAGAGGAATGGATCAAAGAGTACTTTAGCGTTCATAATATGAAGTCTCCAGATATATATATTTATCATGATGGGGAGGAAATACTAAGCAGCAATATAATATATGATATAGCATTTATTGATGTGGAAATGAAGCTAGTAGATGGTATAACTGCAGGCAGATACATAATGGATAATAATGATGAATGCCTTATATTCATGATTACATCTCATGGAGAGTATATAGATGATGCACTTAGATTTAAAGCTTTTAGATACATGGTAAAACCTATAGGACATGACAGATTTTTTTCTAATCTTCATGATGCGATTAAGATATATATCACATCAAATACAAAAGTTATAATAGAAACGAAAACTGAGAATATAGTATTTAAGGCTTCAGATATTATTTTGTTTGAAGCTGATAATCATGGTCTATATGTGAATACCATAAAAGGAAGATATAAAACGGTAATGAAGATAAATTGCTTAGAAAAAATACTGAATATGAATTGTTTTGTCAGGACTCACAGAAGCTATATTGTAAATCTGGAACATGTTACAAGATTTGATCGTTCTTTAGTGTACCTTGATGATGGAAGTATTGCTTACCTGACGAGACGAAAATATAACGATTTCAAACATTCGTTTATGATGTATCTTGAGGGGGCAAGGGCATAATGAAAATAGTTATTTATATTTTCTTTTATATCATAGAAGCATTAATTTTTTTCTGGTTTTGTGAATCGACTATAGGAGAAAGCAAATATAGGTTATGGAAGAAATTATTTGCTGTAATATGTGTACATATGATTCTTTTTGTTTTGGCTTATTTTGATAGTATATCATTAGATATTGTAGCAGCACTTGTTTTGTATTGTTTGACTATAAAGGTTATATACAATCAGCAAATTATGAATTCTTTTTTTAACAGCATTACATTAACTGCGGTTATGGCTATTTCAGAGCTGGGAGTCTGGGAAGTATGTGCCAGACTAAACATAAATGTGGCGGCAGCATTAATTGGGAATAATGGTACATTTTATATCAGTATTTTAAGCAGTGCGGTGTCATTTATACTGCTGTTTGTAATAAGTGCAATGCTACGAAAAAATAAAGCTAATGGTGAGATGAGTCTTCAGGAGTGGCCTGTGATTATTGTTCCGGTGCTTGAAGTAGGGGATATTATACTTCTTAACAGTATGTGTACAGCTACAGATGTAAGTGAAGAACAGGAGAATATAGCATTGCTAAGTGTCTTGGTAAGCTTAATGATAATAATGGCATCTGTAGCAATATATACTTATGTGCAAAAGCTGTATCATGATAACTTGAAAGAAAAAATGATGCTTCATAGAGAGGAATGCAATGTAGAATATTACAAAGCACTTATTTGTCAGGATGAGAAACAGAAAATACTGATTCATGACATAAAAAAACATCTTAATAGTATAAGTGATATGCTGGATAATGATGATCGTGACGGGGCTGTAAGGTATATCAACCAGTTGTGTAAATCAAAAGCGATAAAAGAAAAGGTCAGATTTTCGGACAACATTATGGTGAATGTAATATTGAACAGGTATGCAGAAAGATTTCTTGAGGAAGAAATCAGATATGATTTTGATATAAGAAATGGCAGCTTAGATTATATTTTGCCAGAGGATATTACAGTTATATTGTGCAACATGTTAGATAATGCATATGAAGGAATGAAGGGGATTATGGATGCTCAAGTTGATCTCAGTGTGACCGGTGGGACACCTGGTGGCAATGTTGTGATTTCAATGATTAATGATTGCAGCGGGTCGTCAGCAGCTATGAAAACAAAAAAGAAAAATAGTAAATTTCATGGATATGGTATAAAGAGTATTGAAAATACTGTTGAGAAATATCTGGGAAAAGCCGAATTATATTATTCGCATATCGATAAGAAATTTCATACAATTGTACTATTGAATGTTCCGGATGACAAAAATGAAAAAAAGAAAATATAAAATTGATAGATTACTGGTCGGTTATATAAAGGCTTATTTCCAAAAAACGCTGTTTTTTGTCGTTTCACGCAAATGCTATTTATTATATCAAAATAAATGATATAATGTGATTGTAATCGGGTTACACATGATGCTATTGGTTTTATAATATTTAACTTATTATCTAAAGTGGCACACTATCTTAATTGAATGATATTTTGAGGTAGTGTGCTGCTCTGATTTTTATCGATCGTGTCAGCCTTATTATGAAGTTAAACTTTAGATAGGCTGTGTTCAGAACAAGGAGAATGGCTATGAAAAGAAATATTATTACTGTTTTGCTTATCGTACTCTTAGCTATAATAGTTGTTGTTACAGGTGGGCTTCTTAAGAAAAATCGAAATTCACATAAAAATGTGGGCACTAGTGCAACTTCATCAGACAGTGTTAAAGATATTGACGAGGTTGATGGCGAGGAGCAATTGGAGAATGAAGAAAAAATGTGGGAAGAACATAAGAAACTTGTAGAAGAAGGGAGTCTTAGACAACAATATGAGCCATTTGACTGGCAGGATTGGCAGTATACAGTTGGTGATATGAGAGTTTACAAAAACTATTATATTTTTCAGAACAGCGAGGATTATGATGGAATACAGCTGGAGGAGCCATTTTATGCCTGTGGAAGAGAAAACTATGTATACGTTGTCACAGACATAAAGATAAAAAACATCAGTAAATATAAAAGAGAATATAATTATACAAACATTCAGATGTTTTGCCTGGGGGATGATGGGAGACGCAAGTGTATGACAGGTAATCCGGGAGATGAAAATTGGATGTTTAACGATGCTTCGGATCTATCGCGACCGGTAAATGGGGCTAAAACAAATCCTAACAACTGGAAGAATGGATGCATGGATATTGCACCGGGAGAGGAAATAACAATAAGTATGATACATAGGGTGACAGTGGGAGAGACGGTGGTTCCACCGGAGGAAGGCGAAATAAGACAATATACATATATAAATCCCTACGATAAATTTGATCATTTGAATATATATATTAGTTTTCTCGGAACCATGAGTGATCCAAATTGTAGTATAGAAAATGAATTTTATGATGTAGAAAACGATAAGTATAGTGTTATAGTTAAATGCAATCCTGTAAGTATAACTATGGAATGATGGAATGGTATATATATGGAGAGAAAAAGTAGAAATGTATGGAAATGGGTGTTTGTGATAACTGCTGTTGCGTGCGTAGCTGTGCGAATAGTCTGGGTGAATACACATGCACGTATACCGGAGAATAAGATTTACGCGAGAGGGGAGAGCCTCGTTGATAAAAAAGGGTTTATATATACAATAGAAGGTGCAACATTATATTATCCTTCTGATTTTGAGAGATTATATAACAATGGGGAGAAATACATAAAAACCAGGACGGAAGAAGATTTAAGAGTGTTAGTTGTTCAGATAAAACTTGAATCGAATGGAGATAATTCTGGTTTCGATGTACCATCTAATTATTTAGAGGGGGCAGAAGTGTTATGCATGGTAGATAACGATAAATTCTCTGATTTTAACCCGTCTCTTGTATCAGGTGAATTTAGACTGGGGGATCAGCTTAATTACGTATTCCCTATATATAAGGAAAATTATCCTAAAAGAGATTGGGATAGGATAAATCATCTGGATGTTAATTATGATATTGTATTCAGTACTTACCCGGTCAGGGAATGTATGGATATTGGAGAGGTAAAATGGTATGAGGAAAAGTAATATGAGTATACTGAGAATAGAAATGTATAAGATGTTTCGGGAAGTTACCTTGAAAATAGTAATACTTATCTCATTGTTTATTGTGGGAATGCAGACATACAGCTTCTATGTGACTCAGAGGAGAGCTGTTAATGAATCGTATGAAGCAGCGATAAAGGCTGATAATGATATGGACGAAACAGATGACTTCTTTGAGAATAGTTTTATAGAAGGATGGATAGGTTGCGAGACATATACCCCATACCATACTATGTTGTATCTGATCATGCCGCTGTTTGCAGCGATACCCTTTGCGATATCTCAGTTTGAGGAATGGAGAAGTGGTTATGCAGCACAGGTCATAACCAGGTGTGGAAGAAGAAAATATATGAATGCAAAGTATGCTGCGGTGTTTATTAGCGGGGGCATTACGATTGCGGTGCCATTAATTATAAGCATGATAGTGTCAATGTGTTATATGCCAGTTATAAAGATGGATCCTATCGCATTGCAATCGAGGATTTCAACTGTGTATATGTTTGGATATACATATATTTATCACCCGGTGCTGTATACAGTGATTTATATTTTTGTAGATTTCTTGTATGGAGGGATATTCGCATGCATGGCTATGGTAGCATCTAGTTTTGTCAGGAATTGGTTTACGGCTATGACATTTCCTATGGTATTGTCATATTTTTTATACTATGGACTAGGACGTTTGTCAGATAGTGCAGTATGGCTTAGAACTTACAATTTTTCGTATTTTATAAGACCGGATCAAAATGGGGAGTCCAGTCTTAGATTTGTTCCGTTTATATCAATAACAGTAGCTTTGCTTGCCATAGAATATTTCATATATTGGATTTTGAATGTAAAACGAGAGACTATTAAAAACTGACAGGAATTTGAAAAAATTCAGGAGAATGGGAATGAAGATAGAGATAAAAAATGTTACAAAAATTATAAAAAAGACAAAAGTTATTGACAGTGTAAGTCTGAAATTTGAGGGCGGAAAAATATATGGATTGAGTGGGAAAAATGGTTGTGGTAAAACTATGCTTATGAGACTTATATCGGGACTTATATATCCTACAACCGGTGAAATAATTATAAATGATAAAATTTTGGGGAGAGATTGTTCATTTCCTGAAAGCATAGGTTTACTAATTGAAAATCCAGCATTTTTAACAGATTATACGGCTTATGAAAACCTTAAGATGTTAAATGGAATGGTGGGAAAGAAGCTGAGCAAGGAAGAAATATTGGATGTTATAGAAAGCGTGGGACTTGATCCTAAGGATAAAAGAAAATATTATAAGTTTTCACTGGGAATGAAACAACGACTTGGTATTGCGGCTGCTATAATGGGAAAACCTGAAGTAATACTTCTCGATGAACCTATAAATGCCATAGATGTAGATGGTGTGTCAGAAATAAGGAATCTGATAAGAGATCTCAGAGATGAAGATAGAGTTATAGTTATTGCGTGCCACGACAAAGAAGAGATGGAATACATGGCAGATGAGATTATATATATGAAAGATGGAAAGATTGTAAAAGGTGATGCGTCATGAAGATGTTTAGGATGTTAAAATATGATATTGCTGAAGGCTCTATGAAGAGTATTTTCAGATATCTGTACATAATCCCTTTTGTTTTGGTATCATGTATCACATTTGATGCGGATAACGTATATACCTATTACTTTTGTGGAGAAAGACCATCTGTCATTGAGCAGATGTTTAATTTGTTTCGTGGAGAAATTGCGTTTGACTTTCATCCTGAATCAGATTATACATTTAATTTTCCGATGGATTGGGTGTTGGTGTACATATGTCTTTCGCTGCTTATAGGAAGTCATATAAAAGATAGCACAGAGGGGTTTGGATTACAACTTATTGTTGGAGCACGCAGCCGCCTGAGATGGTGGTTATCAAAGTGCGTATGGGCGGTGCTTGTTACAGCATCTTATATTTGCTTTATTTTTTTGATTATTGTGTCCTATGACTGGATAAGGTATGGGGAAGTATCTTTTAAAAGAAATTATTATGTGATTGCTAATTCTTATGGCGGCGAGGCAGATCAGATGATTACGTATAATAAGCTTATTATTATGGCGTTTGTGCTGCCGTTTGTTGTAGGGGTTATACAGAGTATAATACAGATGATACTTAATCTGTATCTAAATTCCGGACTTGCTCTTTCAGTGATTTTAGCTGCCTTGGTACTGTCGGTGTACTATCCCGGAAGACTTGTGTTCTATGGGTATGCAATGAATATAAGATATTTGAATTTTGAAAATAATTCTGTTCATATTCCATTAGATTATGGATTCGGAGTGCAATATCTGGTAGCAATGAGTTTGATCATAACAATGGTTGGGGCAGCACTTATAAGGAGAAGGGACGTGTTGAGACGTGAGTAAAGAAAAACTAAAAAAATTAATTGCTGCAGCATTGATGCTTACAGCAGGAGCTGTAATATTTACCGGTTGCGGAAAAGAAAATGTGGATTACAACATAGGAAATGGTACGGCAACAGGAAGTGATTCCCTGGCGGAGAAGGATTCTGCAGGCAGCGGCAATGCAGGAGAGAGCGGAGAGATTAGGACTAAGGTTAATGCACCGGATTCCTATGAAGGAGAGATACCAGTCGGAGATTCGGGATTAAAAAGCATAAATATAAAGGCGGATAAAATAGAGATTCCGGATGTATCCACCATGTCAGTGATATACTGCGACAAGGCCTATGGTGGAGAAGAATTTGAGAAAAACATACTGGAGAATTGCTTTGATACAGAAAAGGGATTGTACATAGAGGATCATCTGCATTTGAACAAGGATGATATGGATCTTCAGATCGAAAAATATCAGAAGGGCTATGATGCAGCTATGGCGGCGGGAGATACAGAGTATATAGAAAGGTATAGCGATGCCCTTGAAACATACAGAAATGGTGCTCATAATGTGATGTCAGACCGTGTGCCACTTACAGATTATACGGACATAGATACGAGATCAGACATACTGGGATACAGGGGCGATGAGCTGTATTCGATGACATTTGATAGTGGAGCTGACAGTGTGTTTGGAGTAAACGCGGATATGAGGATATATCCGGTACAGCAGATAGACAACTTAAGACCTCTGGCAGATGCTCAGGATGTAGTGGCAGTGTCGTTCTATGAGAACAGCATAGAGGAAACCGGAGTAGATAATAAGTCAGAGATGACTGCCGAGGAGGCACAGGATATAGCCAGAGATTACTTTGAAAGTATAGGAGTGGCAGATACGATGGTTTCATACTGTACAGACATGTACTGGTGTTATTATAATTATAAAAATGACATTATAGCTGAAGAAGCGGACGGATATGTGGTAAGTATGAAGAGGACAGTGAACGGAGCAGAATTATATAATCCGTATCTGAACAACATAGATTATTTTGATACATCGGGGGATATATCTTATTTACTCACCAACGAAGCTTTCAAGGTATATGTATATGATGACCGGGTGATAGGAGCCAACATGACTATAGGTTTTAATAAGATAGACGAAGATAGTAACGTGGGTCTGCTTACCTGGGATGAGATACTTGAAGCAGCGAAGACAGGGATACCTGAGTACTATGGAAGTCTTGACAATAAGACCGGCTATCTTGACATAACCTTTGATGAGGTGAAGCTTACTTATTATCGTGTAAATGATACAGAGACAGATGAAAATGGCAATGAGGTCATGAAAGGCTACAGGCTTATACCGGTATGGGCATTTGTATGTACAGACCCGGGAAAAAATGGTGGTGACAACTTTGTGGGAGCCGGAGACAGAGATATGTATCCATTTCAGTTAGTGATAATAAATGCCATGGATGGAAGCGTTGTCAATCTCGCAGAAGAGGTGGGATACTAAAGAAAATATAAGTTTATGGACATGCGGGACATAATATTATCCGCATATCTGAAACAATAAATGTCAACCTAAGATTCAATACATAGGTTGACATTTGCTTTTTAAGCACATATAATACAAAACATATTATGTGTGCTGCCTGTGGATTTTTTCATTAGCGTTTATAATGGGCAGCGGAATGGAGATTATGATGAAAAAGACATTTAAAACCTCAGAGCTGGTTATAATGGCGTTGTTTACAGCCATATTGTGTGTATCTGCGTACATAAGCATACCTATAGGTATAGCAAGTATTACACTGCTTAACTTTATAATTCTGCTTATTGCGTTTGTTTTTCCACTTAGAGACTCGCTGATTATAGTTATTCTGTGGATGATAATGGGAGCCTGTGGTATACCGGTATTCATTATGGGACATAGTGGAGTAGGCTATCTTCTCGGTGTAACAGGTGGATACACATGGGCATTTCTTGTGGTAACTATCTATCTTGGCCTTGCAAAGGGCAAGCAGTACAGCAGACTAAAATACACTATACATGCCATCATTGCTTCTATACTCGTTGATCTCGTTGGTATGATATGGTGGATGGTCCTCGGAAAGCTTACATTAAAGAGTGCATTTCTTATGGGATTTGTTCCGTTTATACCGCTCGATATGGTGAAGTCTGTGGTGGCAGCACAGATCTGCCCGGTATTTACAAGATTACTGCCACAGGATTAAGAAAAAAACATCTTATCAATACTTCCGGCGCAGGTTATGGTAAAATATATCTGTGAAAAATGTCGACTGATGTAAGAGTGGGCGATACACAAAGGCAGATTAAAATGGGCTGACGTTTAATTACAGGAGGAACAGGATATGCTTAAGGTGGGTGTCACACAGCTGGATATTGCGTGGACAGAGAAGGAAGAAAATAAGAGAAGGTGTGAGGAGCTAATAAAAGAGGCTCATGACCATGGGGTTAAGCTTCTGATATTTCCCGAGATGACGCTTACGGGATTTACCATGGAGCCTGAAAAATGGGCAGAGAACTATGCCGGGGGAAGGATTCCCGATACTGTTTCCTTTTTTATGAAGAAAAGCGTGGAATATAGAATGAGGATAGCCTTCGGATTTATAGAGGAGACAAAGCGTGGCTATGAGAATAAGCTTATCCTTGTAGATGGAGGAAATCTTGTCATGGAGTATTCTAAGATACATCCATTTTCATACAGTGGTGAGAATAAGTATTATGCTGCCGGTGAGCAGCTGTGCCATACAGACATAGAAGGTGTGGGCATAGGAGGATATATATGCTATGATCTGAGATTTCCTGAGATATTCTCAGCAGCCAGGGATGAGAATGAAGCCGTCATAGTGATCGCCAACTGGCCTGAGGAGCGTGTGAGCCAGTGGGAGACATTGCTTAGAGCCAGGGCGGTGGAGAACCAGTGCTATGTCATGGGTGTCAACAGGACAGGATATGGCGACGGTAAGAATTACGCCCCAAGCTCATATGTATTTGATTGTTATGGAAATGACGTATCAAAGCAGGTGAGTCCGGGACTCAAGATTGCAGATATTGATGTACGGCAGGTGAGAAGCTATAGAAAAAGCTTTCCACAGTCACGGGATCGAAAAAACAATCTGTATGTTAAAATGTATAAATAACAGGGTTAGCAAAACTGACGAATATTTTAAACATAGTCTTGAAAAAAGTGACCAAAACACAGAAAAATCCCCACTTTACAGGGAAAAACAGTGAAAATAGATGGCTTTTGCCCTAAAAACTTGTAAAATTTGGTTAATTAGGGTAAAATGTAGGAATAGATTAAGGAGGGCGCTTTTATGAGTAAGGAAGATTGTATTTTCTGCAAAATTGCAAATGGTGTTATACCTTCAGCTACTGTTTATGAGGATAGCATCTGCAGAGTAATTCTCGATATTAATCCGGCAAGTAAGGGTCATGCTTTAATAATACCGAAAGAACATTTTGATAATGTATATAGCATGGATGCAGACACTGCTTCAAAGATTTTCACTATTGCAACAGAGGTTGCAAAGGCACAGAAGGCAGAGCTTAATCCTGATGGTCTGAACATAATCCAGAACAATGGTGAAGCTGCCGGACAGACTGTATTTCACTTCCACATGCATCTTGTTCCGAGATATATAAATGATACAGTTAATGTTACATGGAAGCCGGGTGAGTCTGACAAGACTGAGCTTGAGGCATTATCTAAGGCATTAAGAAAGAGAATATAATTTATTATCGTGAATGGTCTGCATGATATGCAAGGCACAGACGATGGTAGTACAAAAGGGAGATCGATCTTGATACACAGCCAAAATCGGTCTCTCTTTTGTTATGGCAATGGGACAATAAATTAATTTCGCCTTTGCTATTGTAATGAAAAAATGCAACATGCTTGCATGAACTGCAGGAAAAATTCCCATTATAAAAATAAATGCTTGACTTATGCAGATAAGTAGTATAGAGTATGCAATGTAAAAAATAAAAAAGACGCTCTTATTCAGAATGGTGGAGTCATAAGGGACTGTGAAGCCATGGCAACCCCGCAGCTTTTGTGCGGAAGGTGCCTGCCTGAGCGATCTGCACAATATGTGCATGTCGAACAATGAGAGGCTTGAATGAATTTTCAATCCGCTCAGAGCGGTTTTTTTTTATGCCTGAATATATGTAAAAGGCATTACAAAGTCGATATAGTTTTAAAGAAGTTTTAAGGAGGAAGAAATGGAGAAGAAATTATTTACTTCAGAGTCAGTTACAGAAGGACATCCTGACAAAATCTGCGATCAGATTTCAGACGCAGTGCTTGACGCACTTTTAGAGAAGGATCCAATGAGCCGTGTTGCCTGTGAGACATCTATTACAACAGGTCTGGTTCTGGTTATGGGAGAGATAACAACAAACGCTTATGTTGATATTCAGAAGATCGTTCGTGAGACAATCAGAGAGATTGGTTATGACAGAGCTAAATACGGCTTTGACTGCGATACATGTGGTGTTATCACAGCTATAGATGAGCAGTCATCAGATATTGCCATGGGTGTAAATAAGGCATTAGAGGCTAAGGAGCATACCATGAGCGAGGAGGATATCGAGGCTATCGGTGCAGGTGATCAGGGTATGATGTTCGGATTTGCTACAAATGAAACACCGGAGTACATGCCTTATCCAATAGCCCTTGCCCACAAGCTTGCAAGAAAGCTTACAGAGGTAAGAAAAAACGGAACACTTCCATACTTAAGACCGGATGGAAAGACACAGGTTACAGTAGAATATGATGAGAATGACAAGCCAAAGAGACTTGACGCGGTTGTTCTTTCAACCCAGCATGGTGAGGATGTAACTCAGGAGCAGATCCATGAGGATATCAAGAAGTATGTATTTGATACTGTACTTCCTGCAGAGCTTGTGGATGATGAGACTAAGTTCTTCGTAAACCCAACAGGAAGATTCGTTATCGGCGGACCAAACGGAGACAGTGGTCTTACAGGCAGAAAGATAATAGTTGATACCTATGGTGGATATGCAAGACATGGTGGTGGTGCATTCTCAGGAAAGGATTGCACTAAGGTTGACCGTTCAGCAGCTTATGCAGCACGTTACGTTGCCAAGAACATCGTGGCAGCAGGTCTGGCAGACAAGTGTGAGATCCAGCTTTCATATGCCATAGGTGTGGCAAGACCTACATCAGTAAGAGTTGATACATTCGGCACAGGCAAGGTTTCTGATGACCAGCTTATAGAGATCATCAGAGAGAACTTTGACCTCCGTCCGGCAGGAATAATCAGAATGTTAGATCTTCGCAGACCTATCTACAAGCAGACTGCTGCATATGGTCACTTCGGAAGAACAGATATCGATCTTCCATGGGAGAAGTTAGATAAGGTTGATGTGCTTAAGGAGTATCTTGCTTAAGAAAAAAAGACAATTAGAAAGTCAATAAAGAAAGACTGGCTTTATGAAATGATCGTTTGATCATTATAATGTGATCAAATAAATAAAAATTATGATCAAAAGAAGGAGCGGATGGTGATGTGCCATCTGCTCCTTTTAAATTACTGTACTTTGCCTTTTAATATTTTGTAGGTCTTACCACTTATGGTTATTTTTCCTGAGTATTTATTCTGCATCTTTCCGTCTTTCACATACCACTGTGCCCCATTGTATGTAACAAGTCCTGTGTAATTACTCATCATACGACCGCTTACGAAGTAATACCAGCCGTTGCTGCACTTTGTGAGGCCATTTACACCGGTATCCATACGACCATTCTTAACATAGTAGTAAATGCCGGTATTGTGCTTTACCATGCCGGTGACGGTGTTCATAAGCTTACCGTTCTCCACATAATACCATGAACCGGAAGTGTGTTTTACAAGTCCTGTAAATGTTGAGTGAAGTCTGCCATCCTTCAGATAGAACCAGGATCCGGTGTAGTGCTTATATAGACCTGTAAAGTTGGTGTTCTGCTTGCCATTCTTAAGTAATACCCAGGCACCGGTGTAGGTTCTGTAGAAGCCGTTTACACTGGTATCTACCTTACCGTTCTTGTAATAGTACCACAGTTCATTTTCTAGGAAGAAGCCTGTTTCAGTGCCCCTGCCTCTGGTGACTGTTATTGTATATACTCTGGTGGCTCCGCTCTGGGCATATACCGTGATCGGAACCTTGTTCACTCCCATGTCCAGATTGACTATTCCGCTTCCCGCAATCCTTGCGTATTTATTCACAGGTGTTCCCACGATTGAAATGCAATCCTTTGAAGCACCAACGGTGAGAGAGTAGTCTGTAGTTGTGCTGCATTTAAATGCAGGTGAAAGTGAAAATCCTGCAATAGTAAGGTTCTTTAAGTAATTGTTAGGATTCCCTTTAGCAGGTGGAAGTACCGCCGGCTCCTGAGGAAGATTATTGTATATAGGTATCTTAAATATATGCTGGCTGTTCAACAGTCCACATTCCCTGTATGCCTGATACATTCTGTAGGACTCAGAAGGACACACCTGGACATTTGACATGTACTGGTGCCAGTATCTGTTTGATGAATTACATACATTGAACTTCTGGGTATATATGGTATCCTGATTCTGTAATATGTAATCATTTCCCAGGAAAAGAGCACCGCCAAGGATTGCCTTGTAAGGGCTGTTCCATGGTCTGCCATAGCTTCCTGATGAAGCAGCATATTTCAACGCACCCAGTATAATACCTGAATCTGAGCTTCCGTAGGCACCTATGTTATAGAAGTTATATATGCCCGGATAGGATGGGTTTGTACCATTTACCAGCTGGCTGTTAGGTGTGCCGCCAACCTCCAGCTTTATTCTTGAAGCTATGTGATATGCACTTACGCCTGACTGCCGTGCCGCAAGATAGATAGCATGGGCATATGTATAGCTTGCATTTGCAGGCTTGCCGTTTGCCAGGAATGAACCGTTTAAGACAGCTCTCACTCCGGCTTCTGTCTGGGTTGATGAGTATTTAAGTGATTCAAATGAGAAGATGTTCTCCTCATCGAAATATGTTCTTGGATCCATGTAATACATTACAAGCTCATCCGACGCAGCGTAGAAGGTTGAACCGTGGAAATGCTGCCATGTATCAGTGAGATAATCATAACCTACATTGGTGGAACGCCAGTTGTAATGTGGGTTTGATGATGTGTCGTAGAATACACTTACGACATTTGATGGAGTGTTGACCTCATGGGATACGGCGTCGTCCCAGTCAACACCTGTCTGCACCGCCTGGAATATCCAGTTTGGGTGTTGTGCGTGGAGAGTACGGAGCTTTGGCTTATAAGTTTCCGGGAAGCCCTGCTCGTCCATGTATACTTCGAATTCTGCTGCTGAAAGTCCTGTGGCCTCGGCAACTTCTGCTGAATCATCCTTGTGTGTGGCAATGCCCTCATCAATGGTATCAACAGGCTTAGCTTCTTCGGTGCTTTCCTCGGTTGTAGCTTCAGATGTTTCCTCAGATGTTTCCTCGGATGAATCATACTGTGTATCTTCGGTGGTTATCTCAGTGGTTTCTTCAGTGGTTATATCCTCAGAAGTAACTTCTGTGGATTCCTCGGAGACGTCCTCACTGATCTCCTCGGTGGTGTCTGCGTAATTTTCCTCGGCGGAGGCAGTGTTGGTGTTAAGAGTAACACCTGCAAATAAAGACGCAATCAAACTTCCGGCAACTAACATTCCGGTTATTCTCCTGCCCGCTTTATTGTAAAGCCTTCTCATAATAAACATCCTTTCTTTAATTAGGTTTTGTCATGGGTATTTTAACACAATTGTAATAGTTTTGACAAACATTTTTTCTGAATTGTCTAAATATTTCTAAAATGTACAAAAAATTATGTGAATTCTGTCGATTTAAATAATTTATAATGGCATTTTGTGGGATGAATGATGTGATATGGGATGAATATATGTGGCAGTGGGCAAATGTAAAAAGGAATTGATAAGAAAAGACCGGCTGTTCTAGCCGATCTTTAACTTGAATTTCTGTATGTCTTTTTCTGTTTCTACCTTTTCAATGTGTGCCCCAAGTGCCTGGAGCTTCTCCTCGAATTTCTCGTATCCTCTCTGGATATACTTGATATCGGAGATTGTTGAGTAATCGTCTGCAACAAGTGCTGCAATAACAAGTGCGGCACCGGCTCTCAGATCGGGAGCAGCAATAGCAGCACCTGCAAATGTTTCAACGCCGTCTATTATTGCTGTATTACCCTCAACACGTATCTTGGCTCCCATACGGGAAAGCTCAGCAACGTATTTGAATCTGTTCTCGAAGATGCTTTCCGTAACAATACTTGTTCCCTTTGAGAGAGCAAGTGTAACAGAGATCTGTGGCTGCATATCCGTTGGGAATCCAGGATATGGAAGAGTCTTAACATTTGTTGACTTAAGACGCTTGTCACACATAACTCTTACTGAATCGTCATATTCGATAACCCTTGCGCCGATCTCGAGGAGCTTTGATGTGATAGCCTCAAGATGTTTTGGGATTACGTTCTTAATAAGGATATTACCCTTGGTGGCTGCGGCAGCCATCATAAATGTTCCTGCCTCGATCTGGTCAGGAATGATGGAGTAGGTTGTTCCGTGAAGCTCTCTTACACCACGGATCCTGATAACGTCTGTACCTGCACCCTTTATATTCGCACCCATGGAATTCAAGAAGTTGGCAACATCAACGATGTGTGGCTCCTTAGCTGCATTCTCAATAGTGGTCTTGCCCTCTGCCAGGACAGCGGCCATCATAACATTGATGGTGGCACCTACTGAGGTTACATCCATGTATATGTGATTTCCGATAAGTTCATCTGCGTGGGTGGATATCATTCCGTTTAAGATATCTACCTTTGCTCCAAGTGCCTCAAATCCCTTTATATGTAGGTCAATGGGTCTTGCACCTATATCACAGCCACCCGGTAAGGCTACCTGTGAATGTTTGTATTTGCCTAATAATGCACCAAGCAGATAATATGACGCGCGGATCTTACGGATAAATTCATCATCCACGCATAAATCTGAGTTTGGCCTTATGGTGCCGCCGCAGATTATTACCGTATGCTCATCCTCATATCTGACTCTGGCTCCGATACCCTCTATAGCCTGAAGAAGAACTCTGGTGTCTCTGACATTCGGCACATTTTCTATTTTTACTTCCTGGTCGGTCATTACAGCGGCAGCAAGGATACCCAATGCGGCATTCTTGGCACCGGCAATAACTACCTCTCCCTCAAGAGGTATACCGCCCTTGATTACATACTGCTCCATATCGCACCTCAAATATATTTGTTGTCTATAACCAGACCGCAACTTAATAGATTATAGCATAAATACCATAAAAGTAAATATTTTTTTAACAGGCTTGTAATAATCTCGGCAGTTTCTTAAATGTTTCACAAATATTTTTTGCTATTTTTTTATAATATTTTTGGTTGCATTTTACTTGGAAGCATCACAGTAAATACATCTGTAGATTCTCTTCTCGCGGTCTGTGAGCTTGAAAATGTGTGTGATGCCCTGTTCAGTTGATGTAATACATCTTGGATTGGTACATTTCTTGATCCCTACAAGCTTCTCGGGAAGCTCGATCTTTTTTTTCTCAACAAGCTTTCCGTCCTTGATGATATTTACAGAGACATCAGGGTCAATGTAGCCCAGAACATCCAGGTTGATGTTGATATCCTGATCGATCTTCACAATGTCCTTTCTGCCCATCTTCTGGCTCTTTACGTTCTTTATGATAGCCACTGAGCAGTTCAGTTTATCAAGATGAAGATCCTGATATATCTGAAGTGACTTGCCTGCTTTGATGTGGTCTAATACAATGCCGTTCTGTATGCTGTCTATGTTCATAATGTTTCCTCCTAAATTCGAACATCAGCTCATTAAATATTTGTCTTTGATAATAGGCTGACGATACATGTCAAGTTTTTATATAAAACCTGTTCTAACGGTCTTCCTCCGGTACAAGTCCAAGCAGAGTCATGATCAGTGCCATTCTCACGTATTTGCCATTTAATGCCTGACGGAAATAACATGCTCTTGGGTCGTCATCTACTTCTACGGCAATCTCGTTTACTCGTGGAAGCGGATGGAGTATGGACATGTCCGGGCGGGCAAGGGCAAGCTTGGAGCTGTCAAGGATGTAGGTATCCTTCAGACGTATATAGTCGGCCTCGTTGAAAAATCTTTCCTTCTGGACTCTTGTCATGTAGAGTACGTCAAGTTCGCCCATGACTTCATCCATGGTATAAACTTCCTTATATGGTATATTATTCCTGTCGAGGACTTCTGTTCGTATATAATCAGGAATTTTTAATTCATCCGGTGATATAAGTATGAATTTTATGCCCTCGTATCTTGACATTGCCTTTATGAGGGAATGTACAGTACGTCCAAACATAAGATCGCCACATAAGCCTATGGTGAGATTATTAAGACGTCCCTTTTCTCTCTTGATCGTAAGAAGGTCTGTGAGAGTCTGGGTAGGATGGCTGTGTCCGCCGTCCCCTGCATTGATGATAGGAACATCAGACTTCATGGAGGCAAGCATTGGTGCACCTTCCTTTGGATGTCTCATGGCGATGATATCTGCGTAGCAGCTTACTATCTTTACTGTATCGCCAACGCTCTCGCCCTTGGTGGCTGATGATGAAGCGGCAGAAGAAAAACCAAGTATACTGCCACCCAGCTCCAACATTGCTGCTTCAAAGCTGAGTCGTGTTCGGGTACTTGGTTCAAAGAATAATGTGGCAAGCTTCTTTCTCTTGCACACCTCACTATATCTGTCAGGATCATCGATTATCTTCTGAGCAAGGGTAAGAATACCATCGATTTCCGCTACACTCAGGTCCTGTGGATCGATCAAATTTTTTGTCATAATTTCCTCACCTTCCGGTATGGTTTTATCACACCTGTTTAATGCATTTTTGCTTCTGTAATTATATTATTTTCATATGGCAAATTCAATAGGCAATGTCCCTATAATTACAATAAAAAAGCGTTTACAATAGAAAGTTATAGAGTTATAATTATCCTTTAATTGTTTTTGTAGAAAAGATAAAAACATATAATAAAAGAATGAGAAAAGAGGAATACGATTATGAAAAACATGCTTAATTTCAAGAATTTTACAGTAGAAGAGCTTATGGACATTCTCAATCTTGCCCTTGACATGAAGAAGAATCCTGAGAAGTACAGTGAGTCCTTAAAGGGAAAGAAGCTGTACACACTTTTCGAGAAGACTTCAACCAGAACATTCCTTTCATTTACAACAGGTATCACAGAGCTCGGCGGCACATATTACAACCAGCTTTGGAAGGATTCGAATTTCGTTTTGGGTGAGCCTGTATCTGAGATTAAGTATGTATGCAGAAATGTAGATATAATCATGGCACGTCTTGTGAAGAATGAGACGGTTGAGTTGTTTGGAGATAATGTTACAGTTCCATTTATCAATGGCTGTGATAATTCATATCATCCATGTCAGATCCTTGCAGACGCTCTTACTATTCTTGAGAAGTTCGGCACTCTTGATGTGAATCTCATGTATATCGGTGCAAAGAACAACGTGTTCAATTCACATGTTGAGTTCTTCTCAAAGATGAAGCAGGGTAAGTTATATGGTCTTACACCACTTGTAAATGACACTGCCTGCGACGAGAAGTTCTACGAGGACGCCAAGGCTACCGGATACTATGTGGAGCTTGATCCTGCCATGACTATGGAAGCTGCCAAGGAATATGCAGATAAGATGGATATCCTCTATACAGATACATGGGTTGACATGGAGTTCTTCAATAATCCTGCTTACAAGGAGAAGAAGGAAGCAACTATGGCGAAGATGATGCCATACCAGATCAACAGCGAATTCACAAAGGATTCAAAGGCTATCGTATTCCATGACATGCCAATGCATGTTGGCTTCGAGATCTCTCAGGATGTTATCGACAAGAACCTTGAGCACATCCTTGATCAGGCCGAGAACAGAAGACATGTTGAGAAGGCTGTAATGTACACACTTCTTATGAAATAGAGATATTATAAGCAATTAAATTAGGTACTTAAATTCTGGAGCACTTGACAAAAGGGGGCTGCCTTTCGGGCAGCCCCCTTTTGTCATCATATTATTTATTGCCTTTGATTTCATTAATGTATTCCTGAGCCTCATCCTGGGTCAGCTCACATTCATCGGCTATCTGGGTAAGGGACTTACCCTTCTGGAGTTTTTTGGATATAAGGGATAGTAAGGCTTTTTTTGTGCCTTGTTCCACGCCTTCTTTAATTCCTTGCTCAACACCCTGTTGTATAAGCCGGTCGCTTAATGCTACATAATCTTCGTCACCCATCTCAGTCACCTTCTCTCTGATAAGATCATCACTGTTTAACAAATTATCTTCTATATTGTGCAATGATGTAACCAACAGTTCAACTTCATTTGCATTAAGTATACCATTCTTGCGAAGATTATCCAATTCCTTTTTTGCTTCAAGCCGGAAGCTGTACAGGCTTTCTGCAAGCCTTAGCTTTGTCTTCTCTGTATAGTGTCTGGCTCTTAACATCCGGCTGTATAATTGCACTTGTTGGAAAGGTATCAGCAAATACATTTTCTTTCTTGAAAGCTCAGATACAGTTTCGCTGGCGGATATACATGGGAGTTCATAGGTGACAATTTTACCATTTGGAAGGTGTAGCTTCACAGTTATCTTATCCTCTTTATTTGCTCCTGCCAGGAATACTACAGCCTGTAGAGGCATAACGATCTCTATTTCATATCTGCCATCGGAGACCTTGGTGATATCTCCATTTTGTCGCAGACCACGGATAGTTTCTTTCATGCCATACTCTACCATTCGAATAGCCATGTTACCTTCCAGTAACTGGTATTCAATATGGTATCGACATGCTTCAATTTCAAGAAGCATATCCATATAGGTCGTATTTTTATTAGACTCAATGTTCTGCTCCTTGTCAAGAAATATTATTTCTGCGTTCTCTGCATGATGTTTGGAAAAGACAGAATTGATCATCAGTATTAGCAGTCTTGGGCAGGACTCACACACCCTTTTTATTTCTTTATCGTAGAAAGCCAAATTTTACTCCTTTAATAGATTTTAGATTGCAATTCATTAAGATAATTATCGTATTTCCACATTATATTATCTTTTATAAAATGTCAAAGATTTAGATGACTTAATTATAAAAGTCATGACTATCTTTTTTATTGAGAAAATAGTTATTTGACAGAAGTGGGGGAGAAATGACATTTTTGAACCTATTTATAGTAATTCTAATTGAATAATAAGGCATTTTAATATGCTGATCCCTATTTTTTATAATGACCATTGAAACCGCAAATTTTAATATATACAATTTGTATAGTGAATGATAATGAAAAATGTTGTGTTTAAGGGGAATAATCCGCTTCGCTTTAAAGGTGACTATACAAATCGTATAAAATGACACAGGATTTGCAACTTTACTAGAATTTAAAGCTAAAGGAATTGGATTATCTTCACTAGAATGGTATACTATTCTTGGTTAGAGCAAACTAACCACATGTATACATACAAGGAGGAAATTCAATGCAAAAGGTTGAGCATATGACAAAAGAGGAGTTAGTGAAATATGGTACTCTTATAGGGGAAGCATTTGTACTTGAAGGGGATGGAATAGCCACCACGGCACCTAAGGAGGATATCGTAAAGGCGTTTGAGATAATGACTGAGTATTTTTACAAGTCCGGTGTGTTGTACACCACCTCTGATGATCATGAGGGATTTCTTGCCTATTGGAGAAAAAATACAAAGGTAAAAATAAAGCCTATGTTACACATGATCTTCAGGATGTTGCGGGAAATGTCCTTTAAGGGTGTGATGGCGGTAGCCAGTTCCAGCGGCGAGTTGTATGCGAAGCTTTATAAAAAAGAGAAGGATTATGTTGCAGTATCAATGGTGGTGGTGCTCAGAGAGTTTCAGGGAAAAGGATACATGAAGAAGGTGCTTGAACATCCATTTGCAGAGGCTGATCAGGCGGGGATACCATGTGTATTGGATACGGATACGAAGCTTAAGAGAGAAAAATACACTAAATGCGGCATGAGAAATACCGGTGAGAAAAAATTAAAATCAGGCCAATATCTGTACACCATGGAATATCGTGGCAAATAATCAGACAGGGCATATATGATCTTAATGATATTCCATTAATGGAAGCCATTTGTAGGTCGTATATGCCCTTTTCTGATTAATATCTTTGACCCTTTCTTCTCCTGAATACAAATGCAAATGTCAGACCGGCTATCAATACTGCAACGCAGATTGAAAGGGTGATATATGTACTTGCAGGTACAGAAGAGTCGGATGTTGAACCGGGATTCATGCCCGGCTGGTTGCCCTTTGCCCGGATGGCAACATTTTTGTAAACATTGAAGAATTATTTAAAGTACCTGAGCCTATTATACAGTTGCCTGTGAAATAGGCAAATAAATAATTATTTGACCGCAGCTTATGGCAGAAGCTTTTGAATCTGTTCTAGTTGTACCACGGTCCCGATGTTTTATAAAAATTTAATTTAATGCAAATTTACATTATGACATTATCGTATTAAACTTGTAGGTGAGTCGGGCAAGGCTACATGAGGTAATAACAGGAGAGAAACAACATGACAATACTTTGGACTATATTAATAACATTTTTTGCAGGAATGGGAGCAGGTCTTGGAACCGGTTTTGCCGGCATGAGCGCGGCAGCAGTCATCAGTCCCATACTTATAACATTTCTTGGGATAGACCCGTATATAGCAGTTGGAATAGCACTTTCATCGGATGTGCTTGCCAGTGCCGTATCGGCTTATACATATGGTAAGAATAAGAACCTTGATGTGAAGAACGGGCTTATCATGATGGTGAGTGTACTTGTATTTACCGTAGTGGGAAGCTATGTTTCAAGCCTTGTACCATCAACCACAATGGGAAATTTTTCAGTATTTATGACATTTCTGCTTGGAATAAAATTCATCATTAAACCTGTAATGACCACAAAGGAAGCTATGAATGAAGTCCCGGCAGGAAAGAGAGCGATACAGTCGATCATCTGTGGTATCCTGATCGGATTTATCTGCGGTTTTGTGGGTGCCGGCGGTGGAATGATGATGCTTCTTATTCTTACATCAGTTCTTGGTTATGAATTAAAGACTGCAGTAGGAACCAGTGTATTTATAATGACATTCACAGCATTTACCGGAGCTGTGTCTCATTTTGCCATAGGTGGTCTTCCGGACGTAACCACCTGGGTGCTCTGCATTGTGTTTACACTTATCTGGGCAAGGATCGCAGCAGTATTTGCAAATAAAGCAACGCCAAAGGTCTTAAACCAGGTAACAGGAATAATACTCGTCTTATTGGGCGCAGTGGTAATGCTGTTCTCATGGCTTTCTTAATTTGACAATTCCCCACATAATTATTTGCCATAACTCCTTATAGAGTGTATACTGATACTGGATTTTAGGGCTTCCCGGAACTCTTGTTATGAGAGCTTCCGGGGGCAGGTAAGGAGCACAAAAGAAGCATGGCGCAGAAATACGTGATGATAAATGACATAATAAAGGAACACAATGCCAGGATGTACAATCTGAGAAAGTATTATCCTTTTTTTGTGCTGTCTGAAACTACATTTGCCCAGTATAAAGAGGGACGATATGCAGGACTTGACATGGGATATATAACCATGGGAGTGCTGCGTTTTCTCATTCAGGAAAACAGTATGAATGAGAGAGAAGTCACCTACGATGAGTACGAAGAATTTATGGGGCAGCTCTTAGACAGAGACTTTGACGTGGAGATAAAGACCGAGGACAGAAAAGAGCTGATCGCATATATATTTGACAAGATAAGGAACGACGGAAAGGCATTTGAATTTAACTTCTATGACCCTTCCATCAAGAAGAGCAAGGTTGGGCGTGTGAAGCTGGTGGACGGACATATAAGAGACGGACAGGTACGATACTTCATCACCGCAGAGGGCATAGAATTTTATCTGGATACCAAGGAGATAAAGGAAGAAAGCAAGATAAATGTGGAGCAGCTTCTTCTTGAGAAGATGATAACCGGCGAGAATTTCAAGGGTGGTATCGAGGTTGTCAAGAGGATAAATAACGAGGTGAACCGCCTGGTCCGTGAGAAGGACGAGATAGTTGATATGTTCAGTTATGATGTATTTAAGGCGGCGGAGCGATACGAGAAATACATGAAGACCGTAGGCAACTGGTTCATGGAGGAGCAGAAGATGTTCGCCAGAAATAAGGCACTGGTGGATAAGGCTGTGGCAAGAGCAGGCTACGACAAGGCATACGGCAGTGGAAATAAAACCTTTAAGGAGATCAGTGAACTGGAACTTCTGCTTAAGAAGACTATCTTAAAGCACGGAAGCCTTATTAATTCCACAATGGAGCTGCAGGAGATATCGGACAACATAATCCACAGGGCGAAGCTTAAGAAGCTTAAGGCGTCATTTGACTTCCAGGCAAGACTTATGGATATCATAAGGGAGGACAGACCGGATAAGATGTTCACCGTGCTGTCACCATTATTTGCACCGAAGAATGAGAAGCGGTTCTCATTTGCGTCCATAGACAATATCCTCACGCTGAAATCTGACGATAACGCAAGGATGGTCAAGGTGAAGCAGGAGGAGACAGACAGCAGCTTCAGGTATGAGGACGAGCTTCTTGATGACAGGATCAGCAGAAACTTCGGAAGGCTGTTCTTTGAGCTGGCAGATCAGCTCATCAAATGGAACAGACTAACCCTTAAGGAATTTAACGGAATACTGGAGATCAGATTTGGCAAGGAGATCTACGGGAACAAGGATTACTATTCCTTCCTTACCCATCTGGTGCAGAAGAAGCATTACGATATAGATGACATGCTTAAGAAGCAGGAGACCATGCTTGGGGGCGTGGTGGTGGAGGCTCTTACAGGCAAGACTCCCGGCATGGGAAGCGAGACTGACGGTGCGTATGCTCCGAAGCTGTCCATGGAGAGATTTAAGGGGCTTAAGTTTAACATAGAGTGCGATCCGGCACAGGAGATCGCCATTGGCGAGGATATGTATGTTACGAATATGATATTTGTGAGAAAAGGTGACAGCAAACATGGAAAGTAAGAATTTGGATAAGGCTCTGCTTATATATTCCAAGCTTATATCGGGCGAGGAGGTAAGCAAGAGAGACAGTGAAAATGGTCAGTTATATGAGGAATATTACAGCAATGCAGAAGTTTACGACATTGTTGGTTCTATATTTAAGAAGCTTAATCTGTGCCTTTATGAGTATAACGACAGCCTGTATGTAACCGCAGGCGAGGGTAACAGGGTATTCGGATATACAAATGATGACGTGAAGAGAATGCTTGGTTTAAGGCTCAACAAGGAGCTTTATCTGTGCTATTTCATAATGTATATGATGCTCATATATTTCTACAGGGATTCAGAGAGCTATCAGTTCAGGGATTATATAAAGCCTGAGAAGGTCATAGAGGAGACAGACAGGTTTCTGTCGGGAATAACAGGAGATCTGGCGGTATTTGCCAGGGAGGACATAGAACAGGAGAGCTTCAAGGCAATAGGACTGCTGTGGGACAGTCTCCCAATAACCACAAGTGGAGGCGAAGGGGAGAAAGCCAAGGCTTCCAGGGCGTCAAAATCAGGTTATGTGAAACTTACATTCAATTTTATGGTGTCTCAGGGATTATTTGTGGAGAATGATGACAGATATTACCCTACAGACAGATTTAAAGCACTGTCAGAAAATTATTTTGAAGATTACAGAGGCAGACTGTACCAGCTTCTCGGAGGAAATGAAAATGCCTAGTATAAACAGGATAAGGGTAAATAACGTAAAATATAACTTTGGTACACAGCAGTATGATGATTTCACTATGCGTATGTACGGCAGGAATACTCTCTACGATCTGGCAAATGGCGGCGGCAAGAGTATCCTTATGCTGCTTTTGCTGCAAAATCTCATACCAAACTGTACCCTTGATGACAAGCAGCCTATAGAGAAGCTGTTCCGTGCAGGCTGTGGCAATACAGTCATACACTCACTTATTGAGTGGAAACTGGATGAGGCAGATATAGAAAACGGATACCGCTACATGACCACCGGATTCTGTGCCAGAAAGGCAAAGGACGAGGACGGCAGCAATAAGGACGGAGGCAGTGCCACAGAAAAGGATACTGCGGCTATTGAATATTTCAACTACTGTATATTCTACAGGGAATACAATAGAAATGATATCGTGAACCTTCCCTTGTCAAAGGACAATGAGAAGATCACCTTCAGCGGTCTTAAGAATTACCTTAAGGATCTGGCAAGAAAGGATCTGAGTCTGGATATCCATGTGTTTGAGCGAAAAGGAGAGTACCAGAGATTCATAAGTCAGTATGGACTCCATGAAAGCCACTGGGAGATCATCAGAGGAATAAATAAAACCGAAGGACATGTCCGTACATATTTCGAGACCAATTACAGGACCACCAGAAAGGTGGTGGAGGATCTCTTAATAGAAGAGATAATCGAGAAGGCTTTTCTTACCAAGACAGGCAGGAACGGTGAGGAAGACGACATGGCACAGACCCTTCTTGATATAAAGGAGAAGCTTAACCAGCTTGCAAGGAAGAAGAGGGACATTGCAAATTACGATCATCAGATAGAGCTTATAAATGTGCTTCAGGACAGGGTGAATTCCTGTATGGATCTCTATGATGAGTACGACAGCATAACAAAAAGCCTGGCAGATATATATGTGACAGGAAAAGAATTTACCAGTCAGGACTCGGATCATGCAGAGGAACTCTTGGCGAAGAAGCAGGACAGCTATGAGAAGAAGGAGGCACAGAAGCTCCGCCTTGATAACCTTAAGGTTACAAAGCAATACCTTGAGGCGGATCAGTTGAAGCAGTATCTTGAGAGACTTGAGGCAGAGATTTCTGTAAATGAAGAGAAGCTTAAGGAAGCGAGACATTTCATCGCCCTTAAGGAAAGCATAAATGAGTATGTGGGTTATGTTAAGGACAGAAGCCTCTTAAAGGAGAATGAAAAGCTCCTTGAAAATATCATGAACAGCTCAGATGTGGATATCCACAAAATGAAGCAGTACGCATGGAACAAGAAGCAGAACAATGATTTCCGGCTGGCAGAGTTAAACAGCCTTAAGGTGGACAATGAGAGAACTCTCGTCATAAAGAAGGAAGAGCAGGCTGAGGCTGAGAAGCTCTTAAGAGAGGGACAGATCGCCAAGGCGGTTGCCGACAGCAATATCATTGATGTAAAGCAGCGTATAGAAGGACTTAACGATAAGATAAATGAATTGACTGCCTCTGTGGATGTGGTGGTTGTAGGTGATGCTTCTGCCATGTATGAGGCAAGCGAGAAGAAGCGTAAGAATACAGAAGAGAAGCTCACTGCATTACAGATAGACAGCAATTCCTTACGGGAAGAGATGTACGAGGACAAGTACAACCTTTCCGTTAAGAACGGCGAGCTTCCTGCACTAGAGAAGAAATATGAATCTGCAAATGAAAAGGCTGCCCTTTACGGACAGGTTCAGCAGAAATTCAAGAATATCATAGGTATCTACGGAGCTTCTGAGCCGTCTCTTATAGAGGACATCATATCCGCAAGGATAAAGGGTGCCTATGAAGAGATAGTTAAGAAGAGGACTGAGGTGGAGGAGCTTAAGAGACAGGAGAAGCTTCTTGGGACAGGACAGATATTCGGCCCTATGAAGGGTGCCGAGGCGGTCATCAACTACATTGAGACAAGACATGGCACCATGGCAGTATTCGGGGCAAATTATCTGGCTGCCCTTGATCCTGACAGACGAAAAAGCCTTCTTAATACCAATCCGGCATTGCCATACGGAGTGATCGTGAAGGATTTTGCCGCCATTAAGGATGATATCAACATTCCTGATATAGATACAGGAAGCCAGTATGTCATGATCTACGATATGAATAGTCTGGCAGAGCCTGCACTTTACCTGGGAAATAATGCAGTAGCAGTAACCCGCAGTGCAGAATATTTCGCCGACGAGGAAGTATTGAACAAGCTTAAGAATGATGTACATGAAGCACTTGCCTCAGCAGAGGATGAGCTTTCTATTATAAACGACAGCTTAAGCACATATGACGAGGATCTTACATTTGTAAGAAGTATCGTAAATAATGATCTGGTGACAGCAGATGAGGAGTTAAAGGCAGCAGAGAAAGAGCTTGCAGACGCAAAGGACGAGATAAAGGGACTTTATGACGCCATAACAGAGCTTACCATCCGCATAGACCGTAGCAATAAGGAAATGGATAGTCTGACTTCGGAGCTTGCGGAGCTTACAACATCAACAGATATCTTAAAACAGATATTTGACCTTTCAGAGGAGCTCAAGAAGGAAATTGTAAGACTTAACGAGCTTAATGTGTATGAGAGTACACTGTCCGTAAAGATTGAGGAGTTAAAGGGAAATGAGCTTAAGGCTGCCATGACTGTAGGTGATCTCCGGGCAAGGGCTGAGAAGTACACTAAGGATATCGGTGAGATAAATGAGAAATGGGAGCAGTACTACGCTGCCTACTATGACGATATGCCGGGGGTAAGCTACGACAGGATAATCTTAAGTGATGAAGAGATAGACGCCGAATTTATGGCTATGTATAAGGCGCACTCCTACAGCAAGCCTGATATAGAGGATAAGAAGAAGCTGATAAATGCCCTTAAGAGCTCCATGGAGAGGACCATGAGGACCATAGAAAAGAGGGGTATAACAGAGGAGGAGATCCTTTCCTCAGGCGACATAGTTGTAACTGATGAAGAGACCCTTGAAACCATAAATAAAGAGATAGCCAGACTTACCCATATATCCTCGGAGCTTACCAGAAAGCACAGCGAGACCTCAAAGGAGATCAATAAGCTTGAGGGAAGTACCAATTATGCCCTTGAGAATATCATCAGAGAGTATGGTGCCGGCAGCTATGTGAAGGAGGACATAACCCTCACGGAGGCAAAGACTGCCATTGAAAATGGTGATCAGACTCTTGGGGAGCTTGAACGTCAGTACAAAGAATGTGTCAGGGAATACGAAAGCTATGTTAAGGAACAGGGCTATATGACAGATCTCTTCAAGGATGTTAAGCGTATTGTTGATACAAATGATATTGATGTGGCAGCAGGTAAGATACTCTATGACGACAAGGAGAAGCTCAGGGATGCATTTGAGGGCAGCCTGTTTAAATTCGACAGGAGCCGGAAGAACCTTGACCATGCAAAGAATGATCTGATGAGGTATAAGGGGCAGACGGCGGAAGCCTTAAGTGCCATGGGTGTATTTGAAATGGCTGCAACTATAAGAAATGATGTGAACATACCTGACAACTATTATGATGCCAGGGCACTTCTTGACAATCTTTCCCAGATAATAGAGTTTATAAGGCTTGAAAAGGGAAGAGTGGCAAAGGGTATAGAGGACATGGAGACCATAAAGGAGAACTTTGAAAATCAGTGTATCCAGCGTTGTATGGATGTTAAGACTGAGCTTGAGAAGCTTCCTAAGCTTTCAAAGATCAACATGGGAAATGAGGTCATTAAGATGGTTGATCTGTCCATACCTTATGTTAAGGATGAATTTGTGAAGCAGAGGATGTCAGAGTACATAGATAATCTTGTTAAGAGTGCGGATACCTATGAGGATGAGCGTAAGCGAGTTAAGTTCATCAAAGAAAGTCTTGGTCTTAAGAGATTGTTCGGAGTGATGGTCACAGATATGAACGCCATTAAGCTTAAGCTCTACAAGAGAGAGCGAATAAAAGAGCAGAGCCGGTATCTGAGATATGAGGAGGCTGTAGGAAGTACAGGTCAGTCCCAGGGTATCTACATCCAGTTCCTTGTGGCAATAATCAACTATATTGCCGGAATGTATTCATTCCGGGCAGAGGATACAGTGACCACCAAGACAATATTCATAGATAACCCATTTGGTGCGGCAAAGGATATCTATATCTGGGAGCCTATATTTGCAATGTTATCTGCAAATCACGTCCAGCTTATAGTTCCTGCCAGAGGTGCGACTCCAGCCATAACAGGAAGATTTGACGTTAATTACGTCCTTGGACAGCAGATGGTGGGCGGTAAGCAGCAGACTGTGGTTATAGATTACAACAGCAAGACTGATGGCGAAGACCTGGAGTACCATGAGCTCAGCTACGAGCAGGCAACATTTGATTTTATTTAAAAAAAGTGAAAGGAAATAACATGGAATTTGAGATAGACAAGGTAGTGACAGCAGAGACAGACACAGAAAGGTGCAGTGATCTTCACGGTGTACCTGTGGAGGATATGGAGGCATTGCTTCATGACCGGATAGTAAGTGAATATCGGGGTGAAGCGTGGAAGGATATGAGACACCAGTGGGGCGTAAATGATGCAAAGCGTGACGGGGATAAGACTCTTTCTGATGATGTGGAGATATATGCAGATCTTGACTACAAGACATCCGGATTTAAGAGAGAGGGCTTTGGTCATGTTAAGGAATATGCTAGTGTGCAATCAGGGAATATCTCAGGAAATAAATCAGATTATGCTTCAAACAGCAGATTTGACATATATAAGCCGGTAAAGCCCGGAGCATACCCTACATTGGTGAATATACATGGAGGCGGATTCTTCTACGGAGACAAGGAGATATATAAGTTCTACTGCGCGGATATGGCGAGACGAGGATTTAATGTGGTGAATTTTAACTATCGTTTGTCACCTGAGAACAAATACCCCGCAAACATTGAAGATGTATGTGCCTGTATGAATTATCTTAAGGAAAATGCAGATGAGCTTGACCTTGATATGGATAAGGTTTTCCTGACGGGGGACTCGGCAGGGGCATACCTCAGTGTGCTGTACTGTGTTCTTGCGGGGGATAAGAAGCTTCGTGATAAGGTAAGCTTTGCAACATCGGCTGTAATGCCACGAGCCGTAGCATTGAACTGCGGAGTATATGACCAGCGTGAAGATCCGGGGAGTATGCTTTTCTGGACTCTGTTTAACAGCGATGGAAGCCTGGCAGCAGAAAAGGCTGATTCGGTGATCTTCCTTGATACATTAACTTATATGAATGGCACCTTCCCACCGGCATATGTAATGACCAGTGTAAATGATGGTCTTAAGTCAAGAACGGATAGTCTTATCTCAAAATTTAAGGAAAAGAACGTAAGGTTTACGTATAGGGAATATGGAGCGGAGCATCCTGAGAATGGTCATGTATTCCATATAGATGTGACTAACCCGGAGGCAGTGGAATGTAATGACGCTGAGGCGGAATTTTTTAAGCGTTTTATATAAGGCAGATTGAAAGTAGCAGTAAATAAAAAAGAAGACAACATGGTTGTGGTTTAAATCGTGAATTGTTACTTCATCCATAATAAAAAGCCTGAGACATTTCTTTGTTATATGTTTTTATATAAGCTAAGAAAGACTCGGGCTTTTTTATTTATTTTATTATGGCAACTGGGAAAGAGCGGCATGCCTGCACTACTGCAATTCCCGGGTACTGTGTTATCACTGATGATATGTGCTCAAGAAGTCGGCTAATTCAGTGGTTGCTTTTTTAAGGATCTCAAGGTTTGGAAGATAAACTATACGGAAATGATCCGGATCCTTCCAGTTAAATCCTGTACCACAGGTGATAAGAATCTTCTTTCTCCGTAACAGATCAAGGGCAAACTGCTCGTCATCTGTAATGTGGAACTTCTCAGAATCAAGCTTAGGGAATATATAGAAGGCAGCCTTAGGCTTCACAACCGATACTCCCGGAATGTCTTTAAGTGCATTGTATATAAACTCTCTCTGCTCGTAGATACGACCACCCGGAAGCAGAAGCTCGTCGGAAGACTGGGTGCCGCCTAATGAGGTTTGTACGATACTCTGGGCAGGAACATTTGAACAGAGACGCATTGATGACAGCAGGTTCAGACCCTCAATGTAGCCCTTTGCATTTGACTTGTCACCACACAGGCACATCCATCCGATACGATACCCGGCAACTCTGTGGGACTTACTTAAGCCGTTGAAGCTTATGGTCAGGAGATCAGGAGCCAGTGAAGCTAAAGCAACATGCTCCTCGCCATCCATCACGAGCCTGTCATATATCTCATCTGCAAATAATATCAGGTCATTTTCCCTTGCAAGCTGTACGATCTCTTCAAGTACAGCCTTTGGATATAAGGCGCCTGTAGGATTGTTAGGATTGATGACAACAATACCTTTTGTGTTAGGAGTGATCTTACTTCTCATGTCGTCAATGTCCGGATACCAGTCAGCCTGCTCGTCACAGAGATAGTGAACGGCAGTACCGCCTGCCAGAGTGACAGAGGCCGTCCACAGCGGATAGTCCGGCATAGGCACAAGAATTTCATCTCCAGGATTAAGGAGTCCCTGCATTGACATGGTAATAAGCTCGCTGACACCGTTACCTGTATAGATATCGTCAATACCTACGTTTGGAATGTGCTTTAACTGGCAGTACTGCATGATGGCCTTTCTTGCTGAGAAGAGACCCTTTGAGTCAGAGTAGCCCTCTGTATCTCTCAGGTTATACGCCATATCCTTTATTACCTCGTCCGGTGCATGGAATCCATGAGGTGCCGGATTGCCTATGTTAAGCTTTAAGACATTGACACCTTCGGCGATCATTCTGTTGGCCTCGTCCATGACAGGACCTCTTATGTCATAACAAACATTATCAAGCTTTGTGGATTTCTCAAACTTTCTCATTCTAATTACCTCCTGTGTTATTTAACACTTTCAAAATACTTAAATATGCCCGGTGCCCTTCTCCCCCATACAGCAGCCTTGTTAGAATTAATGCTGAGGTTACTGTATTTATTATAAAAATTGCATTTCGGGCAATAAAAAAGCCCAAGCATAATAAATGCTTAGGGCGAACATTCATAAGCCGGTGTCCGTGGTACCACCTAATTTCAGGAAAAACCTGCACTCTGTTGACAGCCATCACTGTCATAAATTCTGTAACGTGAATCACTCCGTTGGATGCTAATAATCAAAACACGTTCGCAACCACGACTCGGGGACTGCTTCCTTAAGATGTTATGCAGACTTACACCAGCCATCTGCTCTCTGAAATAACAGTGCCTTAAGTACTCCTTCCTGTCAATGCCTTTAAAGTTTAAAACTACGTTTAGGATAGCATTGACAAATTTAAAAGTCAACATTTTTTTGTCGTCATATGAAATTAAGGCTTTGTTGTAGAGCATAGCAAGGGCTTAACTACATTATCTAATAATGAAATCGGGTTTGTAATGTTGTAAAATTGAATGAATAATATATAAAAAATATACAATGAAACAGAAAATATACAATTTGCATATAAGAAGTGAAAATAAATATAATAAAACATATAAATTGTCAAAAAATATATTGACAGTTTTGAGACAAAACTGTATAATAAAAGTATCTTAAGAGAGGGTCTCTAAACACAGAGATCAGAAATTAGGTAACGGTACACAGTACCTGTAGATGATCTGAATGTATTGTTGGTAAGTCGTAAGACCAGATGTATTATCATTTATAAGATCAGACAGGTGCGATACATGAAAGGAGGAGATTCCGTTGGATTCAACTAAAGAACAGTTTTATCATAGTGGCTTAACATGTTTGGAGCATAGTTTCCATACGGAATGCCTTTATTGATATAACTTGAACAAGTCCATCACAGATGCAGTGTATTGCATAACGTAAGATATGGACGTAGGTATAACGAGCCGGACAGATTTTCACTATGATTGTTCTAAGAAAGAGATATATACAGTGTTTCAAGGGCATTGTGATATATCAAAAAAGTACTTTATCAACTATTATGAAAGGAACGAGATATCGCATTTGTTCAGGCAGTGCCTGTTATGAGTGCCTTGGGAGATATCTAAACAGTTTTAGATCGGATAGTTAAAAGAACATTGGTTCATCCTTTCAGAATTCATTATAGCAGAATTTTGTAGTGTATTTTATATATTTAACAGTTTACTGCAACACATAATAGAATTTTATATAGAGTGATTAAAGCAATGGCATGTATGGAAACTTTCGTATACTTATAGTACACGATAAAATTAAATATTAAACACAGCGAGGGAATCGTCTTTGGACGATTCCCTTTTTGTTATGGCATACGTCAAGTGTAACTATGCAGGCATAATTTAGACTTTTAATTAAGCTTATTTAGGATTTTCCCCTTGATTTAAATATTCTATATAGGTACAATTATAAGTATTATGTCACGGGTTGTCGGGGGCTTTATGATAACAGTGTTCATAACCGTAAAAGAGTAATATACATCATACAAGGAGAGTAAAAATGGATTATAATAGTCTGAGTCTTAAAATGCACGAAGAGAATAAAGGAAAGGTTGAGGTTATCTCCAAGGTCAAGATCAAGGACAGAGACGATCTGAGCACAGCATATACACCGGGAGTTGCCGAGCCTTGCAGAAAGATCCGTGATAACAAGGCTGACGTATACAAATATACATGTAAAGGAAACATGGTGGCAGTTGTATCTGACGGTACAGCAGTTCTGGGACTTGGCGATATAGGTCCTGAGGCAGCAATTCCTGTAATGGAGGGAAAATCCATATTATTTAAGGAATTTGGAAATGTTGACGCATTCCCCATCTGCCTTGACACAAAGGATGTAGATGAGATAGTAGAGACAGTTAAACGTATAGCACCTGTATTTGGCGGTATCAACCTGGAGGATATCTCAGCTCCAAGATGCTTTGAGATAGAAAGAAGGCTTAAAGAGGAGCTTGACATCCCTGTATTCCATGACGATCAGCACGGTACAGCAATTGTAGTTTCAGCAGGTCTTATTAATGCCCTTAAGCTGGTTGGTAAGCCATTTGACCAAGCGAATGTTGTTATAAACGGAGCAGGTTCGGCAGGAATATCCATCTGCAGGCTTCTTCTCCAGCTTGGAATAGGAAATGTGGTTCTTGTGGATAAGAACGGTGCCCTTTGTCCGGGACAGGATTGGATGAATCCTGCACAGACAGAGATGGCAGAAATTACAAATAAGGACAGACAGACCGGAGCCCTTGCAGAGATAATGAAGGGGAAGGATGTATTTATCGGAGTTTCAGCACCGAATATTGTTACGGCAGATATGGTTGCAAGTATGGCAAAGGATCCTATAGTATTTGCCATGGCCAATCCTACACCTGAGATCATGCCTGAGGAGGCTAAGAAGGGCGGAGTCAGAGTAATGGCTACAGGACGTTCAGATTATCCAAACCAGATCAACAACGTGCTTGTATTCCCTGGTATATTCAGAGGAGCCCTTGACGCCAAGGCAACAGCTATTACAGAGGAAATGAAGATCGCAGCAGCCAAGGCTATTGCTTCTATAGTATCTGACGATGAGTTGAACGAGGAGTATATAATCCCTGGAGCATTTGACGAGAGGGTTGCCAAGGTGGTTGCCAAGGCAGTATGCGACGAGGCTCACAGACTGGGAATTACAAAATAAGGAATATATGATAGGACAGATTTCAGACTGGGATGTCAGTGTACTGGTGTGGATCGCCGAACATTTAAGGACGGCATTTCTTACACCCATAATGAAGTTTATAACATATACGGGAAATGCAGGGATCATATGGATAATCCTTTCCATTGTCCTTATCTGTATACCAAAGTACAGAAAGGCAGGGCTTGCCAGTGCCATAGCATTGATAATCGATTTGTTATGTGTAAATATATGTGTGAAGCCTCTGGCTCACAGGATACGGCCTTATGTGTACAGCCATGAGGTCTCGCTGATAATAAAAAAGGCTGCGGATTATTCATTCCCATCGGGACATACAGCAGCAGCATTTGCGTCTTCCATGGCGATACTTAGGAGCGAACATAAGAAGCTTGGGGCGTGTGCACTGATATATGCCACCCTTATGGGATTTTCAAGGCTATATGTTGGGATACATTATCCTACAGACGTGATCGCCGGCATGATCCTCGGAGACCTGTTCGGATTGGCAGGCGCAGCTATTGCGACACTTATATACAGGAAATTGAAAGAAAAAAAGAAAATCTCAGGTACATTAAAAGACCAATAAGAAAATATATTTTTTGATGAACTTTAGATTATCAGATACACCCCTCTTTACTGAGAGTTTTATGCCGACCCCAGGAAGTTAGGCTCAAAAGTCTAACTTTTTGGGGTCGATTCAATCAGCAGAGAGGGTTTTTTATTCATATTTTTTCAGGTTTATGTAGGTACGGCCTTTTCTTGTTTCATTTCCCACAGAGTCAAATATATATTTGCCGTAGCCCTTTATGGATATGATGTCGCCGGGCTTCAGGTTGTAGCTGGGGTTCTGGTACAGGCGTCCGTTAAGGCTTATATGCTTTTCCTTAAACAACTCTGCCGTTTTGCTCCGGGACAGCCTTGTTATTCCAGATACAATTCCGTCAAATCTTGAACTGGCGGTAATGACCGACATGGGCATAAGGGTTACCTCAAGCTCCGGGCAGGCGCGGGCATCCACAATGGCACATTTGACATTTGTGTGCTTGATCTTTGTTAGATTATCCACTATATAGTCTGCCATGGTATCTGCTGCGCATACAAAGGCTGTGTTTTTTCTTCCACTTTTGTCGGAGCCCTTCACCAGTATGTCACCTATCATTTCCCTCTCAATGCCCAGATTCATGAGAGCACCGAGGAAATCCCTGTGGGACAGCTCATCTGAGAATTTGTCTATTAAGGGCTGTACTTTTATGACCGATATGGGAAAGTGTCCCGGGTAGCCGAGCATTTCCTCCGAGCCGAAGCCCACCATTACCCTTTCGGAGTTAGGCAGCCCGCCGAAGATTTCGTAGGGAATACCTGAAAGTTCATTTTTCATGTTGTAGAAAACTTCCATGTCGGCGGCATTGAGGAAATTGGTATAGGTATATATATTCTGATTATAGGATCGCTGTGCCAGATCCCTTATTCTTGCTTCAAGCATGTTTTCTCTCCTTTGGGAAGATTGTGGACAATGTAGATATTATACAATCATAAAGTCTGTATGTGAATTGGTGAAGGGGAAAAAGTTTTAAAAGGCGGATGCCTGCATGTCATACCCACATGGAAAAATGAATAAGTTGGTAATTTTGCACATATGGCAGGCGGGCAGAAAGAGGCGGAAATAACTGCAGCAAACGGTGTACAAGGCGGACCTGAATTGAGCCGGAAGAGGACCGTAAAACTCACCATATGGTAAATGTGCACATAGGCTATTAGGTTTGTTAAATATAAAATTTAAAAAAATTGTTGACAATATACAAAATGCATATTATAGTGTACAAGGTGTCCGGCACGATAGAAGAGGATTCTGAAAAGGGTCAGTAAAATTGTGCTGGACACTTTTGATTTGTGAAGATTGTGCATTTTGTCAAAAATGCACAAAAACCGTAATGAATTTTATAAAATATGACATCTTTACAATATGGGCATTGGATGTTAATATCTAACCATAAGTTGATTGAGTGATTGAAGTTGGCGCAAGTTGTGAAAACGGTTGCTCAATTAATATAAAAAAAACAATTACTTTAAATTTTGAATACATGGAGGATTCCCAACGCACGAATTTCGTAGAAATCCCTTTATACGATGTAATGTAACCCCATAACCCCAAAATAAGGAATCCTCCTCTCCCCCCAATTTCCCAAGAGCCATTCTGTATTTTATACAGAGTGGCTTTTTGTTATGACAATGAAGCATTAGGCGAGAAAATGGTTATATATTCAGTTTAGTCACATCATGGAAATGAACGCCGCAAGAAATGCGGAGGTCATGATCAGCTCTGAGCGGGAACGGTCAGGGTAGTCAAAAATATCTTTGTGATCCGGAATATAAGAGATTATGTTGTCTATGGATTGCTTGATCTTTATCACAATGGACTTGTCGGGGGTGGAGAAATATCTGTTTGACAGCACTCGGTTAAGCTTAGGAACTATAGACAGTACATCGTTATCTATGAGGGGATCAAGCAGAATTGTCTTGCTGGAATACATGGACATAAGATTAAGGAGTGTGCCCAGGGTAAGTATATTGTTCCCTTTGGCGAAGAAGATGGTCTCTGGCAGGATGAAGTCCCGCTGTACCAGGAGCCTGTAAGGGGTCATGATGATCTCATCGGCGGAATTACAGGTCAGGGGAGAGGAAAGAATATAACTTTTGTGGGAAAGATTACGGTAACTTGCGGCAGTAATGCGTAGCATATAACAGTGTAGCTCACTTGTGGCGATACGTCGTTTGTTTACATACCATTTCAGCCACAACAGCAATGTAAACAGAGTTCTGTTATCCATTTCTTCAAAGCTTATCACAGAGGCGTCATAATTATAGTAATAAGGTTCGTAATATTCCATTGAGTCAATGAAAAAATTATCTATAGAGCAGATTTCGGAGAGGATATGCACAGCAGTATCCCTGTCAAAGGTTTTGCTGAATTCAAAGTCTGCAGGCTCATAGGACAGCAATTCATCCAAAGATGAAAATATTTCGGTGAGCTCATGATTAATCTTGTTCGTATATTTATTTTGTTGCCCGGCTGTGATTCCGGGTTCTTCGCTTTCCTTTCTCTTTGTTGTTACTCTTCTTTCCTCTGGGTTCATTTTTTCCTCCTGTATATAATAGTATAATGATTCGGTTGACATCGTTTTGTGGGGTAAAACATCGAGGGAATTATAGAAAATCATGTATTAATATTATGGGGATAGTGTTAAATTAACTGATGTAGATAGTATATAACATAAATTAATGAGCTGTTGTAGGAAAAAGGAATAGCGTTATTGGACTATAAGTAGAAAGACCGAAAGGGCATTACATGTTATACATACCAGGAGGAAATATAATGCAGATGTACGAAAGCGTAGGACATAATATGAAGGAAATCCGAAAAAGCCGTATGCCTGATATATACAGTGTGAAATATACTGTTGGCATTATAAACAGTTACCTTCCCGAAGGCCGAGAAATCTCAGAGGGACTTTACTATAAGTGGGAAAATGAGGAACGTACACCTACTGTTATGCAGATTACAGCTATTGCCAAGGCTTTTAATATGTCAGAAACAAGATTGATACACTGGCATACCTATAAGGAAGAGAAAAGTAATGTGGACGATGAATGGTTTCTTCAGGAGTTACGCAGCTGGGATCGGGACACATTGGATAAAGTAAAGTGGATATTTGCAGTGTGGCAGGGTGATACAAGGGCTCTGGTAGACTTTATGCTGTTATATGCCAATCTACCGGTAGAGGAAAGGAGAGACCTGGCGGTGTTCGGCGCCAGAGTGTATTCGGTGAGCACTGCAGAAAATAAGACAGACAAGCGTATCCCCCAGCCTGATATGGAGTATATGAGAACTGCACTGTTAAAGCTGTGGTAATAAAACTTTTTCTGATTATAAAATTCTAAAAAGGAGTTGACATTTTATTCGCAAAAATATATGATGTACTCGCCAGACAACCGATTGCGCAAAAGCATAAGAAAAAAATTTGTTCGGGTAATTCATATTAGGAGACCACATGGACAGTAGTAAACAGGAACAGAAGGACAGAATTACAATAACAGATGTTGCGGAGGCGTTGGGCATTTCCAAGACAACGGTTTCAAGAGCAATATCAGGAAAAGGCAGAATAGGGGCAGAGACCAGGGCAAGAGTTCTTGACTATATAGAGAAACATAACTATAAGCCGAGTGTAATTGCCAAAGGTTTGGCACAGTCCAAATCCTATAATATCTGTTGGGCTATGCCCAGTGATTACTCTGTAGGAAATCTTCCATTCTTTCAGAAGTGTCTCATGGGCATCATAGAGATGGGGATGCTGATGGATTATGACGTTCTTATATCCATGATATCTCCTGATGATATAAGCCAGCTTGAGAGGATAGTTGAAAATCACAAGGTGGATGGCGTCATAATAGGAAGAACTCTGGTGAAAGACAGAACGACCGAGTATCTTAAAGGTAAGAAAATCCCCTTCGTTGCCATTGGAAGCAGCGAGGATACAGATGTCGTTCAGATAGACCATGATCATAGGGGCGCCTGCAAGGAACTTACCTCTATTGTTTTGTCAAGAGGTGCCGGCAATGTAGCCCTCATAGGTGGAAATAAAAATTATGTGGTAACACAGAATCGGTACAAGGGTTTTGTTGACGCCATGAATGAAGCAGGAAAAGTTATAGACAATAATAAGGTTTATTTCGATATAGATGGAGCAGTAATGTGTGAGAGAGCTGTTGATGAAGCTCTCAAACAGAATGTGGAGTGTATACTTTGCATGGACGATGGAATATGCTGCAATGTTATTAATGTTCTGAAGAAGAAAAAAATACAAGTCCCGGGTGATATCAGGGTTGCTTCATTTTATGATAGCGACTTGTTCAAATATTACCAGCCCTCCATCACTTCCCTAAAGTTTGATCCAAGGCAGCTTGGAATGGTGGCTTGTAAGACTTTGATCGATTCCATTGAGGGGAATAAGGTCGATGCCTGCACAAGACTTGGCTACGAGCTTCTCCTTAGAGAATCAACGAAGTAATATGTTATTCACAATCCCTTTTTAATCGGCACCGTTCATCCCCTCCCCACCCCGAACGGTGCTTCTTGTAATGATGTCGAAGACATCTTTACATCGCAGCAGCCCTCACCGAAGGTGACTGAAAATGGCTGCTGCTCCAAACATCTTGTAATGATGTCGAAGACATCGTTACATATTCTACAGCAATTCCAAAATATTCTTGCATGCTTCCCGGTTATTATGATAGTTTATACTTGGTGGGTTCAGTAGGGGAAATGCCCGGCAAAAGCCGTAATTTCACCATTTAACCAATGATGATTTCTTCGGGGAGGATTTCAATGGATAATACTTTCGTTGTAAATATAATTCACAGACCTGAGATGGTACCTGAATATGCTGAGAAGATAACAGGTCAGGGACAGGAAGAGGATATAGGCAGGAAATCCCTGCTTACAGAGTCCCTGGATATATTTAAGTTCCAGCAGGAAACAGCCCATAAGAATGGTCTCAGGGTCACTATTCAGATGACATATGCCAGTCTCTTCAATGAGGAGGCTGTATCTATAGCAAAACACGATCATGAGGTGTACGGAGACGAGATCGCACTGTCTCTGTTAGGGCTTCCTTGCAATGAGTTCAGAGATAAATACAGGACAAAGGATTTCTGCATCTGGATGTTCTCCATGGAAGACAAGAAGAGTATCGTAGATGACGTGTTTGGCAAGTTTCATGATATTTTCGGATTTTATCCCCGGTCTACAGGCTCGTACTACATGGATGCGGACCTTATCAATTACATAAAGAGCAGATATCCTTCGGTGAAGTGTGCGGTTGCAACCTGCTTCGAGGAGGGACCTAAGGCATATCATACCTGCAATAACTCCTGGTATACACTGCTTGACGGCGGTCCGTGGAATCCATGGATACCATCAAAGCAGAACAGTCATGCACCTGCTGCAGATGAAGCCGAGGACAGCGGAATTGTTGCAATCCCTCATCTGTCCAGGGATCTTCTTGCCTGCTACGATGGAAATGGCAGTAATTTCGGTACCCATCCACAGAACGTGCTAAGGGGAATGATATACGATACAAAGACCTGGGAGTTCCCATACTTCTTTAACCTGGTGGATCAGTACAGGCATCTGGCTGCCTACAATAAGGGCTACTCCTACAATATGATGTTTGTGGGTCCCGGCTGGCTCAACAAGCTGGGACGTTGGGAGGCACCTTATGAGCTTCTTAAGAAGAGCTATGAAGATGGCTGCAGATATTATGGCGACCTTAAAAGGCAGGGCAGATGTGTGGATATGACCATGGCGGAATTTGCAGATTTCTACAGGGAGCATAAGACGTATTCTGAACCGGAGTGTGCCCTTTGGAAGGATATACTGTACGGCTCGGACAAGCAGATATTCTGGTATCTGGATCCCTATATGAGAGCCCAGATCAACATGGATCAGGGCGGTGCACTGGTGGACTTAAGACCATATGCGGCGAAGCTGTACTGGCCTGTGGGAATAGGCACAAAGCACGTTCAGGATGCTTCATATCCATTCCTGATACAGGAGAAATACAGGGCTGGATATTTCACTCATTATGCAGGAGAAGGCACCATTAAAAGTGCCAAGCTCTGCTACAAGGGTGAGGAGGTGGATCTCTGTCTGTGCAGGACCAAGGCTCATTTCTCAAGGGATGACAGGACTGTGGTGCTGACTCTGGATCCTGTAGAGATAGAATTTGCAGATCTGACAGTGAAATTACAGACTAAAATATATTTTGAAGAGGGGTCATCAACCATCAGGTATGACAGGGTGATCCTTAAAATGAGCAGGAAGAACGCAGTCATAACTGTAAATGAATACCTGGTGGCATGCTACGGAACAACGGAATATCCGGAGGATATGACGGGAATAAAGCTTAAGGTGGCAAAGACTTTAGACCACCGGGACATCGACTATGAATACAGGTGCAGGGAGGAAAGCCTCCCTGGTGCGGCAATTGCCTCTGCGGTAATACCTGCCATAGAGACTAAACTTCTGGTAGGTGAGGATACCGGTAAGGCGACCGGCTATATCAGGGAAGGATATGCATTTTCACCTATGTTTACCTTAGGCTTTACTAAGGAACTTAAGTGCGGGGAGGTGATGTCTACATGGCTCAGGCTGGAAAAGGTAGATTAAATTACAGATGCCCTTCATGCTTTATGAGGGATATAGACATTGACATGTTCTATGACAGGGAAAAGGATGAGTATTACTGTCTCCGCTGCCAGTACCGTGGGGATGAGAAGGATGTACTTGAGAAAAATGAGCTGGCAAGGTTCAGGTACGGCATGATAGGAAGGAGAATTACCGTTGAGGATTACGGGGATTAACGGGAAGACTGCAGGAAAGAACACAGCAGGTAACCGGAGAAATGGGTATCTTATATTAAAGTATAACCTTATGGTGGCCGGATTTTGTTGTTTTATTTTTTAAGTCTGCGGCATAAACTGTACAAACAGTCAAATAGGGGTTTGTATAGTTGAGGGAATATATCGAAGAGCGTGCAGAAGAGATCGGAAGATATATTGTGGAAAGCGGGGCAACTGTCAGACAGACCGCAGGAAGATTCGGAATATCAAAATCTACAGTACATAAGGATATTACGGAGCGGCTGGTGAAGGTGAATCCGTTTCTGGCAGCCAGGACAAGGATCGTGCTGGATTTTAATAAGGCAGAGAGACACATAAGGGGCGGCATGGCCACAAGGGAGAAATATCGTTCGTCGAATAAGCATGTTGAAGATATATAGAGAAGGTATCAAAGGATAAGGTGAAGGATGTTATTAGATAAATTAAGAAATAAACAGAAGCAGAGAAGAGAAAAGGGATGTATACCGGCAGGGTGTACACTGCTTTCATTTGATTTATATCAGGAGATTGGAACCAGAAATAATCAAGAGGATTGCCTGCTGTGCCTTGGAGATACGGAAGGAAATAAGGGCTTTCTTGGAATCGTGGCAGACGGCATGGGCGGCATGGAATACGGAGAGGTTGCTGCCCGCATGGTGGCAGATTGCGGAGCCATGGCATATGAGGACATGGAGCAGGAAGAGAAGGGCGACCGGATCTTAAGGGATATTGCATTAAGTGCAAATGAGGCGGTAAATACATTTGCAGAGGAAAAGAATGTAGATGGAGTAGGCTCCACCATGGTGGGGGTGTATATAAAGGATGGCAGAATGGATTATATATCTGTTGGTGACAGCCGTATATACATGATAAGAGATGGTGAACTGAAGCTGCTGACCCACGAGCATACCTACGATGTCAAGTTAAAGAGACTTGTGAGTGCCGGTGTGATAAGTGATGAGGATTATGAAGCTGCAACAGGAAAGTCGGCTCTTACATCCTACATTGGCATAGAGGAATTAAAGGAGATCGACAGTACGGATGAGCCAGTTGAGCTTAAGGAGGGTGATTCCATAATACTCATGTCTGATGGGGTGTTCAACACTCTTGATGAAGAACAGATAATGGAATATGGTGCAGAAAGACCTGATATTGCAGCGGAACTTATAAGAAGTGGAGTTCTGGCGGAGGAAAGGGAGACACAGGATAACCATACAGCCATAGTTATAAGAGTTGAAGAAATACACCATACAGACGAGGAATAATCTGACAGACAAAACGGTTATATAGCTTAAATATGATAATAGAAAAATAACAAAGAAGACCACTGTTTCACAGAGTGCTTATATGTTGGCACGGTGAGGAACAGCGGTCTTTCATATTTTAAAATATGATGAGGTGACAGATTAGCCTTATTGTTCATGGTAGTATGTCAGACGTGTTCTGGCACTTTCTATAATTTCATTTCTTAGGGCTTCAGGTTCCAATACAATGGCGGAACTGCCGTAACCGTAGAGAAAGCTCTTGAAGCTTCCCATGCCGACTACGTCATCTTCGTATATAAGTGAGCCATCCTCCGGTAGGATTGTTATGGTGCCACAGGTTCTTGAAGTCAGGTCTCTGGTGGCTTTTCTTACTACATTCCCCTCGTTAAGGAAGCGGATCTTTACATGAACCGGAGATGCAGGGTGTTCTGAGGTGCCAAGCTCCATTCCCCATACCTTTGGAAGAATATCAAGGGGGGACAGATCTGGTATGGAAACAGAGTCAGTGGTGACAGAATAGTGCTTGATTCTGTCAAGCCTCAGTGCCAGAAGATTGCCATTTGTAATTGTTACAACATAGTAGTAATCGTCCATGGCATTGTGTACCAGCTTAAGAGGGCGTATCACTGAGGAGATGAGATCCCCTTTAAATGGCTTATATATAACCTTAATGGTCTGTCCATTATCTATTATCCTCTGAATCTCCTGCCCCTTAACCTGCATTTTGGAATTTGACTTATTGTACATTGCTTTTGTCACATAGTTGTGCACTGAGTGATCCTTTGAGACAACAGCTTCGTCAAGGAAATCGTTCAGACAGTTTAACTCAAGAGGAGTTATGGACAGAAATACATCACTGTGGAATGAGGTCTCCGCCACAAGGGGCACATCGTCGTGAAGCCCTTTCTTTAGTTCCTCTGAGAAGTTGGAATAGTCATTGTCGCTGTCCTCATCCCCCTCCATATCAGGCGGATATATGATAGTGTCGTAATCTTTATTGTTGCAAATGGTATAAAGATCCTCTCTTATCACATTTATGGGAACATTCATCAGCTCAGCCAGCTCCTTTATAGAATAGCTGGCGTCCATGTTCTGGAATAGGGAAAGGATAGTATTTATTCTGTATATTGGAATTGTGAAATTATTAATATCCATAATTTTCTTCCTTGTAGATTTTGTTTATTTAGTCTGACTTGTTACAGGTTATTCGTTTTGGCGTCAGCTGCAGTACTTTGAATAATTTTCAAGAGTACGTTTTGCTGAATTTCTCATAAGTTCAACCAGACTTTCGGGTTCTATGGCAATGCATGATCTGCCGTATCTCCTCAGATAATTGGCGAAGTCCGCTATGCCGCTTATGGTATCTTCATAGATCAGATGATCGCCCTCTGCTTTTAGGGAGGCGGTTTTAGGGCGGTTTGAGATAACCCGCTCAAGCTTGCTTCTTATCTGGTTTATATTGTCAAATCGAACCAGAACATGCTCCGGCTTATCCAGTGATATGGAGAACATGGTGCTTATGATCCTTGTAAAAAATTCATTGTGGTAGATGCTGTTGGCTTGATCCAGCACGGATATCTCCATAATAGAGCTGCAGTTTATTATGGTTTTCGTTCCGTCAAGAGCTTCACCCAGGAGATAAAGAACATCCTTATCTACGGAGTACATGACATTTCCCACATTGAAATCAACGGTTTTTGTATTGTTGTTTTTGATTTTATATGTAATGTGGAGAGCTTTTGTCTCATACGGATACGACTCGAGCCTTTTCAGTAATTCGTCAAGCTTTGCTGAGGTGAGAAAGCTTTTGTTGTATACCACATAGTTGTCATTTGCCCGGAAATCATTTTCTACATCATTAAACAGTGCAAGGACCAGCTTGCTTCTTATATCTGCAAGTATGGACTGAAAATGATGTCCCGGTCCGTACAGGTCGATGCTGTTTAAGATATCTATGGCGTCATCATTTGTAAGGGTAAGCTGTATAGGTGAGAATTCTGAAACACAGTAGACTCCCGGTGCTGACTCAGTTATAAGGTGTTCCTTCATAAGTACCTCAAGGTCTGTTGCAAGGGTCTTGCTGTCACCTGTAACCGCAGGTGTGCCGGACTCATTCTGACCGGCTTTAGATCTAAGATCTATAAGCTTGTCGGTGCTGTAGTACATGGACAGCTCCTTGGCAAGCTGTCTTTTTGTCATGCCGCTGCTTTTCTGCAGTATCAGCGTTATATACAGCCTGCGGATGGTTTCCTTTCCTGAGGCAACGTAGTAGCTGTCCGGTGCGGATTCCTTGTCAAGAAAATATCCCTTAAGTGCTTTCTTTCCTTTGATCTTATAGCCCTGATTTATCAACGCCTTTATGTCTGCCTGCATTGATCGTTCCTTTATATGATATTTGCCCTGGAGAAATTCGTATGTACAGAAATCCATTTTGTGAAGATCTTCAAGGATATTCTGACGTCTGGTCTCTACTGTGCCCATTGATACTGCCCCCTATATTATTGCTATGAAATAGTATAGCATTGATGTGAAATAATGGCAATTGCAACAATGTAGAGGGTGAGGTATAATATAAAGATGTTTAGGAAAACACAAGTTATGATAGTGTCAAATGACACATGAAAAAGGAGAGCACGTCATCACCTCGTGAGCCGTGCCAATAGATGAGGATAGGTTATGAGATTTGTACACATATCAGATTCGAATATAGGATTATACGATGAGAGGGCGACTGAGACTGAGAAGTATTATCAGGACAGGGCAAATGTAGCATTCAGGTCATTGCTTGATGTTATAAATGAACGTCAGGTTGACCTTTTGCTTGTGGCAGGAAACCTGTTCGGGCATGTGCCCTCAAAAAAGGAGCTTGACTGGCTTGACACACAGCTTATGGCACTTAAGAATACAAGAACCATAATGGTAGCAGGCTCTAAGGATTACATGGATGAGAATTCCCCGGCTGCCACATATATGTTCCGGTCAAATACAGCAATTCTTCCGGCAGGAGAGATGAGTAATGCATATCTTGAGGATATAAATACCTGTGTTACGGGTATGAGCTACAGCAGTGAAAGCTGTGTTTCAGATATACTTTCGTCCATGAAACCGCAACATCAGGGAGTTATCAACATACTTCTTGCACACGGGGGGGATTCCAACCATATGCCTATAGACTACAAGAAGCTGGCGGGGGCTGGATTTGATTACGTTGCCCTTGGCTATATGCACAAGAGCCGTCACATGATAAAGAATAAGATGGCATATTCAGGTGCCCTCGTGCCTTGGGATCACACAGAAAATCATAAGCATGGATATATATATGGCGAAGCGGATGAGACGGGAGTCAGGATAGGTTTTCAGACTGTACACTCTGTGGATTTTGTAAATGTTGTTGTGCCGGTTAAGGCAAATTACGGCGGTGAGGCTGTCGTGGAGTTCCTTGACGAGCGTCTTTCGGAGTTTGGGACAGAAGGCATCTACAGGATAGAGCTTCAGGGGGAGACAATGGAGAATCCTTCACCGGATTATTCACAGTTGAAGGCGAAGTATCACATCAGTGAGATCGTTGACAGGACAATGCCGGAGTATGACCTGACTAAGCTTTATACGGATAACAGTAGCAATCTATTGGGCAGATATATAGAGAGCTTTAACAAGAACAAGGACAGCATTGCGGGAAAAGCATTGGTGTATGGTGTAGAAGCATTGATTTCAACTGGAGAAAAATAAATGTATATAAATAAATTATCGCTTAAACAATTTGGCAAATTTAATAATAAGGACATTCAACTTGAGACAGGAATCAACCTTGTAAAGTGTGCGGATGAAGAAGAAGTGGATACACTTATGGATTTCACTACCGGCATACTATACGGCATAAGTAAGAAACGTGGATTTGCAGAAAGTCCGGAAGCATACAGAAGATACAGCAGGGACGGATATGCCGAGCCGGCAGGAAAGGCGTATGTCACTACAGACGGAGAAAAGTATCTGATCGAAAGAGAATTTGCAAGGAATAACAAGAGCGCAAGTGTTGTATCTGCCAAGAATGGTATAGAAACAGCTCTTAAGTATCCTAATTCCTTTAAGGGAATATTATTTGATACAGACAGAAACAGTTTCAGAGAGCTCAAGAATATAGATCTGGATGCTGCTCCGGAAAGTGGTGCCGGATTGGCAGACTATGCAGACAGGATCTCAAAGAGTGCAGGTGCCTGCATACGTGCGGACAAGGCGGTGGACAGCCTTAAGGAACAGAGACAGGATTTTGATAACAGCGGTATGGCTGTTGAAATTAAAAAGCTCCAGGCGGAGATGAACAGTTATGGAGATGTGGAGTATGATCTTGAATCTGTGAGAAACGATAGGATAAATGAGCTTCAGTCATACAACATGGAGATTGCCAGATTAAAGAGAGAAGCAAGAAATCTGGTGAATGAGAAGAATGCGGTCATACCTGATGAGGATGATGACAGGGAGAGAGAAAGAATATTCCTGGAAGTTGAAGCTATACCTGATGAGACTTCCGAAAAGGAAAAGATTCAGAATAATCCCTTTGTAATAATCGGTGCAGGTGTTGCGGTTGTTGCTATAGTAACATTGTTTTCAATAATACTGGGCTTCCAGAACAGCATAAGACAATTGTTCGTTATATGCAGTATCGTGTTTGTGGCGGTTACGATCATCGACGGCATGGTGAGAAAGGGCTTCTTTGAGGGAGCGGATACTCCCGATGAGGAAGACTTTGAGAAGGTGGTTTACGAGCTTGGAAGAACCACTGAGTCCCGTACCGTGAGGATAGAAATAGACAAGAAATTCCAGGATGATCACGATGACAAGATTGCAGAGCTTAAAGAGGCAGAGACGGTGCTTGTTAAGAAGAGAGACGAATATAACGAGCTTAAGACCAGAAGGGATGAGCTCTTAAAGAAGTATCAGGAATACGATACAGAAAAGAAGGCGATAGACCAGGCTATAGAGAAGATAACAGCAATTTCTTCTTCTATTGAGAGGGAGGTATCGGCTAAGATACATGCCGACATGTCGGCAATATTAAGCAGACTTTCCGGTGGCAGCCTGAGAGATATATATTTTACAGGAAGATACGCTAAAGAAGATTCCACAGGAACTGTAGGAAATGCCGGTGCTATGGCAGACGGGGCTCTTGTGGTTGACGGAGGTGGCGTTGTTAAGGATTACAATAGGCTTAACAACAAGGACAAGCTTATGGTGTGCATGGCAGTAAAGATTGCCTGCTCCGGTGCAGTGATAAAGGAGAAAATGCCGGTTGTCATTGCAGACAGGGGAGACAGGTTCGGAACACCATTTGTAGACTCCTTGCTGGAGCTGCTCCTTGAGAAAGAAGAACAGATTATATATTATAGAGGAGGCACCCATGCATCGTAGATGCATATTAAGATGGTGCAATCCTTTAAGAGGTTGAGAAATGACAAAAAAGCAGAGGGCTTTGGAGATAATAAAGAGGTTAAAAGCGGAATATCCTGATGCAGGCTGTACCCTTGATTACGAGGACGCCTGGAAACTGCTGGTGAGCGTAAGGCTTGCAGCCCAGTGCACAGACGAAAGGGTAAATAAGATCGTGCCTGCACTCTATGAGAAGTATCCTGATGTCGGTTCCCTGGCGGAGGCACCTGTGGAAGAAATCGAGAAGATAGTTAAGCCCTGTGGGCTTGGTGCCAGCAAGGCAAGGGATATAAGTGCATGTATGAAGATGCTGCGTGACCGGTATGACTGCCATGTGCCGGATACAATGGAGGAGCTTCTTAAGCTTCCGGGGGTCGGAAGAAAGAGTGCCAACCTTATAATGGGGGATGTATATGGTAAGCCTGCCATAGTGACAGATACTCATTGCATAAGGCTGTGCAACCGGATGGGACTGGTGGATAATATCAAAGAGCCTAAGAAGGTTGAGATGGCACTCTGGAAGATAATACCGCCGGAGGAGGGCAGTGATCTCTGCCACCGTCTGGTATACCACGGCAGAGCCGTGTGCACTGCCCGGACAAAACCTTATTGTGACAGATGCTGCCTCGCAGATGTATGCAAGAAAATCGGAATTTAAAAAACGCCTTCAATCCTTTTAACGGAATGAGGGCGTTTTTGATTTTTGCCTAAAAATAAGATTTAATACTCGTAATTATCTGAAATAGTATGGCGGGTTTTGTACTCCGCAATACGTGCATTTATTCTCTCAGACGGATCAAGAAGATCTGAAAGAGAAGCGTCATGGTTAAGGTGGTCAATAATAAGAGCGATGTACTTGCTCATGTCTGCTGACTCATACCATTTCTTCTCGAAAAGCTCAGGAAGCTGGTAAGTAAGGTTGGTTGTGATAACCTTGTCAATGAGACCCTCCTCATAGCACTTGTCAAATACCTCAAGCCCCTTGGTAAACAGACCAAAGGTGGCAACGGCAAATACACGTCTTGCCTTTCTCTCCTTAAGCTGTCTTGCAACATCAATCATGCTTTCGCCTGAAGCAATCATGTCATCTATAATAACTACGTCCTTACCTTCAACAGAGTCACCCAGGAACTCATGGGCAACAATAGGGTTTCTGCCATCTACGACCTTAGTGTAGTCTCTTCTCTTGTAGAACATACCTACGTCAACACCTAAGAGGTTTGCAAAGTAGATAGCTCTGTGCATAGCTCCCTCATCAGGTGAAATAACCATCATATGATCGTTGTCTATCTCCAGATCAGGAGTTGTTCTTAAGAGGGTCTTGATAAACTGGTAGGTTGGCTTCACGTTCTCAAAGCCTGATCGTGGAATGGCATTGACTACTCGTGGATCGTGGGCATCAAAGGTGATGATGTTGTCAACACCGTACTGCTTAAGCTCCTGAAGCATTACTGCACAGTCGAGGGATTCTCTTGAAGACCTTTTGTGCTGGCGGCTCTCATAAAGGAATGGCATGATAACTGTGATCTTTCTAGGCTTGTCAGTCATGGCAGAAAGTATTCTCTTGAGGTCGGCATAGTGATCATCAGGAGACATTCTCTGGGGCTGACCTGCCATCTGGTATGTGCAGCTATAATTACCTACATCTACCATAACGTAGATATCTTTTCCTCTGACAGATTCATTTATAACACCCTTGGCTTCGCCTGAACCAAATCTTGGACATGCAGTGTCAATAAGATAGGTATCTTTCTCGTAGCCATGAAATACTATAGTGGATTTGTTTTCGTTCTTTCTGTTTGCTCTCCACTTGACCAGATAATGGTCAACTTTTTCACCAAGCTTTGTGCAGCTCTTGTGTGCTACAATTCCAAGACTTCCCACAGGTATGGTTTCTAATTTGCTGTCGTCTGGCATGATATAATCCTCCGTATTATGAATTTACTGGTTTGATATAAGACTACACAAGCTTTTTTCTCTTGATGTGTCTGATATCATCTCCATAGAGATTGAATACTGAAAAGCTGTCTACAATCCTGGACAGGATCCTGTCAGTGTATCTTTCCTGCATCTGCCTTATGGTCAGATTGGTAGATATCATTGTTGACAGACCTTTGTTGTATCTGTTTTTTATTATTTCAAATAACTGGGACTGGACAAATGAGTTGGTGCATTCAGTGCCCAGGTCGTCAATTATTAAGAAATCGCAGTTGAAAATATAATTATATCTGTCTCTGTTCTCAGAACTTCGATTGTTATTTATAATCACTTCTGAGAGGGTATTGTCAAATAATTCTATTGATGACAGGTAAAGAACCGTATAGCCTTTATCCAGGAGAGCCTTCGCCATGCAGTTTGACAGGAAGGTTTTTCCCGTACCTGTATTGCCGTATATCAGGATGCCGTTCTTACGTGTGTCAAAGTTATCCACAATACTCTTACATTTTTTAAGAATATTGGCTGCATTTTCGTATGGGGTGTTGGAATGAATGCCATCACCCTCATTACTATAATATCCCAGAGAGAATGTGTCAAAGTTTTCTTTAGATAAAATTTTACCGATAGTGGATTGTTCGTACTGTTCGTTGATGATTTTTTGTCTCATACAGGAACATGGATGGTTGTCAACATAGCCTGTATCACGACACAGTTTACATTCATATATAGGATCAAGATAGTCCTCTGCAAAAGCCGAATTTTTTAAAAGAACCTTCTTTTCCGCCAACAGCTCCTTGTTGTGACGATGTACATCGTCTTTATCCGAGTCGGAGCTGCCCTTTGAGAGTATACGCTTCCTGGCAAGGGAAAGGCTTGATGAAGCAATCTCTTCATCTATCTCCCTGATTCTTGGGATGGCGGCATATACCTCTGCCCTACGGCGGTCTGTTTCGTTCATATTGTCGATCCTCTTCCTCTGGTAGTAGGAGAGAATATTGTCATAATTTACGTTCTTCAAAATAAATCCCCGATCCTGTAAAATGTGAGTTTATCTCATCTATGCCTGCTGAACATATTTTCGTATGCACATCATATATGCTCTATGCCTGTTTAATATACTTTACGAATTTACTTCCTTAAGGAACAGCTCTTCAAGCTCATCAATATCATCCTTTGAAGAATCCCGCTTGGAGAATGTATTGAAGGAATTTGCCTTGACCTTGTAGCTGTTTGTACCGTTATTAACGGTTCTTGCTTTGTGCTTTCTGTCTAACTCCTCTATATCCTTCAGCCCCTGTACACCATTCTTGTACCAGTTTCGGAGTATTCCGTCTATGTATGCGAAATTCACCGAGGTAGGATTATTAAGAACCCCGCGCTTGCAGGCTTCCTTTATTATAGTGACGTCAAAATGAAGCTCTGACTGCCATGAATCCATAAATGCTATCTCGGCAGAGCCCGGATATCGGTTCCTTATGCCCAGTTCATTGAAGACTGCCTTGTAAAGAGGATTGTGTTTTGTGGCAGATCTTTTGGCATCGTCAAGGGTTTTGACATTCTCATTATACCAGGTAACAGCAACGTCTTCAAAGTATTGTATGCTCTTTATACCACTGCTGACCAGGTGCTCTTCTAAAAATTGTATGATTTCTGCTGAAAAGCCTAATTGGTCATGTATGTATATCAATGATTCTATATCTCTCGATGAGAGGGTCTTCCCAAGGTATGTCTCTGTGAAGAAAAGAATGTCACTGAAGGCAGAATCCTCCTCTGCCTTGGCAGCAAGTTCAGGTGAAAAAGCTGCCTTTGCAGGGAGCTCCCTTGAAGCTGTCGTGCCGTTGCCATCAGGCGGATTTGATGATACCTGGACAGGATTTCGCGAAATCGCCATATTATTTGATGGGGCTGTCTGATCATGACCGGAAGTTGTTCCGGTGCTTGCTGAAACTGTCAGGTCGTTTGCTGAGACTGCCGATGTTTTGTCCGGCTTAGGAATGGATACAAGGAAATCCACATCGCCGTCAAATTCAGAAGAAAGACCGGTATCCGGTTCACTTAAAGGCAGCAGGTTTATACCTGTAGGTTCTCCCGATGGGGCGTAAATAAGCTCCATAACACCCTTTGATATCCAGTACTTTATGGCACGGCATATATCCTTTTCGGTGAAATTAAAATGATCCGCTATATCTGAAACCGCCACTGGCCCCGATGAGGACATGAGTCTCACAAGATACAGGTATATCTTTACGAAATCCCCATTGGCGTCTGTCATGTAATAGTCAATAAAAAAATTGGATATTGAGGAATATGTTTCTCTATTTTTTGCTGAAATTGTTATATATCCCATTTTAAAAACTCCTTAAAAATACTCCTCAAATACATGATTTTGAGAGCACTTATCTCAAGTGCAAATGAATTATAGCACGAGTTTTTTAAAATGCAAACCGAACAACTGATTGGTTGGGAAAAGAGGATGGCGTGTGGAAAATGTTGATAATGTGGGTAAGGCGTCAACATAATAAACATTGAGAAAATAAATGTCCTGATAACATTGATTCTGTGGGATTTTGTAAATTTTAGGTGAAATATTATGTCAACACAAATGAAAAAGCCGGGAAAGATATTTCTCTAACCCGGCTATGTGGAAAGTGTTGATAATTATTTTTTTATGAGATCATTTCCGATAGAATCAACGTTTCCGGCACCCATGGTTATCAACAAATCATTTTTTTTCAGATTTTTTAAAAGGTAGTTTTCTATGTCCACAAATGTAGGCAGATAGAAAGCGTCGGTTCCGTATGCTGCAATCTTGTCTGCCAGCTCTGATGATGACACAAGACCTGTATCCTTCTCACGGGCGGCATATATGTCAGCCACTATAACATGGTCGCACTCCTTAAGGGCAGCAGCGAAGTCGTTTAACAGGGCATAGGTCCTGGTGTAGGTGTGTGGCTGAAATACAACCCAAAGCTCATTATAGTCGGTCATTTTGGCAGCGGAGATAGTAGCGGCTATCTCTGTTGGGTGATGAGCGTAATCGTCCATTACCTTTACATTATCAAGGATGGTTCCTTTATACTGGAATCTTCTCTTGGCACCAACACATGCAAGAAGTCCTGCTTTGATGGCGTCCATGGAAATTCCCAGCTCCTCTGCTGCGGCAATTGCAGCAAGCGAATTGTATACGTTGTGCCTGCCGAATACCTTGAGCTTGATCTCTGTGATCTCAATGCCGTCCTTAACAAGAGTATATGTAGGATGCCCAAAGCTGTCGAAGGTTATATTCTTTGCAGTGTAGTTGTTATCTTCACTTTCACCGAAGGTCAGTACACGGCAGGAAAGATCACGGACAACAGTATCGTAGTACTTCATGTCACCGTTTACTATTACAAGACCTTCCTTCGGAGTCTTGGTTGCAAAGGTGTGGAATGATTCGGCAATCTCCTCTATTCCGCTGAAGAAATCCAGATGGTCGGCATCTACATTAAGTATCAGGCTGATGTACGGATTGAAGGCATGGAAGCTGTTGGTGTATTCACATGCTTCGGTGACAAAATATTCTGATGAGCCTACGCGGATGTTTCCGCCGATAGCATCTATCATACCACCAACTGATATAGTTGGGTCTGTATCTCCCTCCATCATTATGAGAGAGAGCATTGAGGTGGTTGTTGTCTTGCCGTGGGTTCCGCTTACGGCGACGGAATATTTGTAATTTGCCATGATCTGACCAAGGAGCTGTGCTCTGGTGAGCATCGGAATACCAGCGTTCTTTGCTGCCTGGAATTCCTCGTTGTCCTGTCTGATAGCTGCTGTATATATAACAAGGTCTATATTGTCATTGATGTTGCTGGCGTACTGACCTATGTTGATCAGTGCCCCTATTTCGGATAATTCATTTGTTATTTCGGATGCTTTCATGTCTGAACCTGTGACCTTGAAGCCCTCCTTGATTAATATTTCTGCGAGACCGCTCATGCTGATTCCGCCTATTCCAATAAAATGCACTCTTATTGGATTGTTAAAATCGATCGTGTACATTGTAGTTCGCCTTCCTTTAAAAAAATAGTGATGTGAATGCCATAGTTAATTTTCATTATAGCATATATCAATAAGTGTGGCACGAATTTTTTGATGAACCGTCATAATTGTACGGGTATACAGCATATTTCACAATAAGTATTATAAGTATTGGCGTGATCTGGATGGTTGTTTTTCATTGACGGTTATTGGGGAAAGTAATATACTATCTTGTATGTACGCAAACATTTCATTAGTGTTTGTAGTTTATTGAAGGAGGGTTTTTGTAATGGCAAAAAAACCGTATTATATTACTACTGCGATTGCTTATGCATCAGGTAAGCCTCATATAGGAAACACATACGAGATCGTGTTGGCAGACAGCATCGCAAGATACAAAAGATTTACAGGATATGATGTAAGATTTCAGACAGGTACTGATGAGCATGGTCAGAAGATCGAGAACAAGGCATTTGAGAACATGCAGACACCAAAACAGTTCGTAGATGATGTTTCGGGACAGATTAAGGATATCTGGGATCTTATGAACACTTCTTACGATAAGTTCATCAGAACAACTGATCCTGACCATGAGCTTCAGGTTCAGAAGATATTCAAGAAGCTTTACGATAAGGGGGATATATACAAGAGTGAGTACGAAGGACTTTACTGTACCCCATGTGAGTCATTCTTCACGGAGAGCCAGCTTGTTGACGGTAAGTGCCCTGACTGTGGCAGACCCGTTGAGAAGGCGAAGGAGGAAGCATATTTCTTCAAGATGAGCAAGTATCAGGATAAGCTCCTTAAGCATATAGAGCAGCATCCTGAATTCATCCAGCCTGAGTCAAGAAAGAATGAGATGGTAAATAACTTCTTAAAGCCGGGCCTTCAGGACCTCTGCGTTTCAAGAACATCATTCAAGTGGGGAATACCGGTTGACTTCGATCCTAAGCATGTTGTGTATGTATGGATAGACGCTCTTTCGAATTATATAACAGGTCTTGGTTATGACGTTGACGGACACAATGACGCCAAGTTTGACAGATACTGGCCTGCAGACCTTCATCTCATAGGTAAGGATATATTAAGATTCCATACCATTTACTGGCCTATCATGCTTATGGCACTGGATCTTCCGCTTCCAAAGCAGATATTCGGACATCCATGGCTTATCCAGAGTGATGGTAAGATGAGTAAGTCAAAGGGAAATGTTATGTACGCAGATGACATGGTAAGATTCTTCGGAGTTGATGCTGTAAGATTTTTCGTGCTTCACGAAATGCCATTTGACAATGATGGGGTTATCTCCTGGGAGCTTGTTGCAGAGCGTGTTAATTCAGAGCTTGCAAATACTCTCGGAAACCTTGTAAACAGAACTATCTCCATGTCAAATAAGTATTTTGACGGAGTTGTGACAAATAAAAAGGTAAATGAGCCTGTTGATGATGATCTTAAGAAGGTTGTCCTTGACTGCAGGCTTAAGGTTGCCGAGTGCATGGACAAGCTTAAGGTTGCCGATGCTATCTCAGAGATATTTGCCCTTTTCAAGAGATGTAACAAATATATAGATGAGACAATGCCATGGGCCCTTGCAAAGGAAGAGGACAAGGCAGACAGACTTAACACAGTTTTATACAATCTTGTGGAGAGCATCGTTATCGGTGCTTCACTCCTTGAGCCGTTTATGCCTGATACATCAGTGAAGATCCTTAACCAGTTAAATGCCGTAAAGCGTAAGGTTACAGAGCTTGGTGAGTTTGGTCTCTATCCATCGGGAAATAAGGTTACAGAAAAGCCTGAGATCTTATTTGCAAGAATAGATGTTAAGGAGCTTATGGCTGAGGTGGAGAAGTTTGCACCAAAGGTTGAGAAGAACTTCTACGAGGAAGCAAGAGAGAAGAAGGAAGAGAAGAAGAACTCTGCCGAGCATAAGAAGGTACAGATGGCTGAGGCTAAGGTTGCAGCCCTTAAGAACGATCCTTCTGTTATGGATAAGACAGAGATATCTATAGAAGAATTCCAGAAGATGCAGCTTATGATCGGTGAGATCGTTGAGTGTGACGAGGTTCCCAACTCAAGAAAGCTTCTCTGCTCAAGAGTTAAGTTCGGTGAGAACAATTACAAGCAGATCGTTTCAGGAATAAAGGGATTTTACAGTCCTGATGAGATGGTGGGCAAGAGAGTTGTTGCTGTTGTGAACCTTAAGCCTTGCAAGCTTGCAGGGGTTATCTCAGAGGGAATGTTACTGTGTGCAGAGGATACAGAGGGTAACCTATCACTTCTGACTACAGAGAAAAATCTTCCGGGTGGATCATTTATCAGCTAAGGTTTGTTGTTTATATTAATTGATTTAAAACCGGGGATATGATAATATACAAGTATCTATAAGTAGCTGTAGGACAGTGCTCCGGCAGGTACTTATCATGACTTAATACTAAAATCCAGGTTTCCGAAGGGAGAATAATATATGTGTGGAATCATAGGCTTTACAGGAAGTCTTCCGGCTAAAGATATCCTTATTGATGGTCTGGCAAGACTTGAGTACAGGGGCTATGACAGTGCGGGTATAGCACTCTTAAATGATGATGATACTCTTACCATAAGAAAAAAAGCAGGAAGAGTTGACGAACTCAGAGCAATGTGCAGTGACAGGGAATATACCTCTACCTGCGGTATCGGACATACAAGATGGGCTACTCACGGAGGAGTTACCGATATTAATGCCCACCCACATAAGTGTGGAAAGGTAGCAATCATCCATAACGGAATAATTGAGAATTACTACGATATAATAAGAGAATATGGCCTCGCAGACATGCTTGTATCCGAGACGGATACGGAGGTCGTGGCAGCACTTCTTGATAAGCTGTATGACGGTGATCCGGTGAAGACCATAAAAAAAGCTGTAAATATCATATCGGGATCGTTTGCATTGTGCATAATGTTCGCGGATCATCCGGGAAAGATATATGCAGTGAGAAATGTAAGCCCTATGGTGGCTGCATCAAGTGAGAAGGGATCTATAATAGCATCCGATCTCACAGCTATAATTTCTTTTTCGAAGGAATACTTTGTTGTGCCTGAGTATCACATACTCACTATGACAGAAGAAGGCATTAAGGTTGAAGATATGAAGGGCAATGTAGTGAAGCCGCAGATGTTAGAGATCACATGGGATATAGAGGCTGCCCAGAAGGGTGGTTTTCCTCATTACATGCTAAAGGAGATCTACGAACAGCCTGATTCACTCAGAAATACCATTACCCCTAGAGTTGTGGATGGACTTCCTGATTTTACTGAGGATGGAATAGACGATGAGGTGTTTAAGAACTGTACCAATATTACAGTAGTGGCGTGTGGCACAGCAATGCATGCCGGCATCGTGGGCAAGGCAATGATAGAGGCGGAACTTAAAATACCGGTAAATGTAGAGATTGCATCAGAATTCAGGTATAAGGAACCATTGATTGATGATAAGACACTGGTCATTGTGACATCACAGTCAGGTGAGACCATTGATACTCTTGAGGCATTAAGACTTGCCAAGAGATGTGGTTCGAAGGTCTTGTCAGTGGTCAATGTAAAGGGCTCTACCATTGCAAGAGAGAGTGATTATGTTCTTTATACGCACGCAGGCCCGGAGATCGCGGTTGCGAGTACAAAGGCGTATTCGGTACAGATGGCTGCCATGTATCTCATAGGCTGCAGGATTGGTCTTGTTAAGGGGATATACACTGAAGAGAAAGCAAGACAGTTCATTGCATCTCTTCTGAGTGTGATTCCGGTTATTGAAGAGACACTTAAGCAGGCCGACAGAGTTAAGGAAGTAGCCAATTACATAAAAATGGCACCGGACGCTTTCTTTATCGGAAGGGGAATTGATTATACACTTTCACTTGAAGGTGCACTGAAGCTTAAAGAGATTTCATATGTTCATGCTGAGGCTTATGCCGCAGGTGAGCTTAAACACGGAACTATAGCTCTTATTACAGAGAATGTTCCGGTTATAGCCTTGGCTACACAGGAGGCTGTATATGGAAAGATGATTTCCAATATCAGAGAGGTTAAGGCCAGAGGGGCATATGTCATCCTTATCAGTATGGATGATAAGGTTGATGACAAGACGGTATGTGATAAGCACATAAAGATACCAAAGCAGGATAATCTGTTCTCGGTGTTTGCCACTGCGGTGATACTTCAGCTTATTGCGTATTACACTTCGGATGCAAAGGGACTTGACGTGGATAAGCCGCGTAACCTTGCAAAATCCGTAACCGTAGAATAGATTTCTGCGGTGATAGAGCAAATCGGGAGGATACTTATGAGCGCGGAAAAGGCATATTTGTGTGATGAATATAAGCTTTATTTCAAGATTGAGGATGATATTGATATTCTCAGAAATGAAATAGAGATTTATAATTCGTCATTTGTGGGTAATAATTGTTTCTGTCATCAGGAATATATAGATGGTCAAAAGACACTTAAATATTCTATACCTGCCATGCTTACCATGGAACAGTTTATTACAAAAAAAATTCACAGAGATGAGCTTGTGGCAATATTCTTCAGTATTGTTGACCAGCTTATGTATATTAAGGCAAACGACCTTCCTATAGGTAAGGTTATTCTGAGTATTGGTTACATGTACATTAATCTTGATGACATGAGCGTACAGCTTATTTATCTGCCTATTGATAAGGAAATGGATAAGTGTAACATGGGCAAATTTGTAAGAGACTTTATTGGCAGACTTACATTTGCCAATAAAGAGGCATCGGACTGCGCTTATGAGATTATAAAATATTTTGATAATAATAAGATATTTTATTTGTCTGATTTCTACAAGTATGTTGTTGGAATCAGAAATAACGCAGCTGCACATTCCGTTATTGAGGATACATTCTTACAGGAAGGCAAGAGTCCATTATCGGTAGAACAATATGAGGCTGACCTTAAGGCAGCAGCAGAACAACAGGCTTCACAGCCATCCTTCAAGCTTGCCAAGGAGGTTAAGGATTATTCAATGAATGATATTGGATTTGGAGTAGATGATGATTCAGATGCAACATCAACTACAGTTCTTACGAGTGCTTCCGGCAAGAAGTCGGGACCGGTCATCATCAGAACGAGAACAGGTGAGAGGATAAGGATTGACAAGCCTATATTCTGTATAGGAAAGTCTGCGCAGGGCGTTGATTATCAGGTTACTGACAACAATTCAGTAAGTAGAAGACATGCATACATAATAAATGTAAATGGTGTGTACTACTTGAGAGATAACAAGTCTACCAACCATACATACCTTGGCGGTAAGATTATAAACAGTGGTACAGATATGATGCTTATTGACGGAAGCAGATTTAAACTTGCAAACGAGGAGTTCACATTTAAGGAGAAGTAAGCTCTTGGAAGCCTTGCTGCCATAACAAGAAAGAGACATGTGGAAATCACATGTCTCTTTTTTAGTTATTGCTGTTATTACTGTGCTTCGTCGCTGCCTGTATCTGCCGTTGTATCAGCCTCCGAGGAAGTGTCGGATTCTGTGTCGGTTTCTTCAGAACCGTCCTCCAATACAAACATTGAATTTTCTATATCTACAATACTGTCTGATGATATGGAGTAATATTTTCCGTTGTCGTCTATAAGAACCTTTAATTTTACAGGCTCGCCATATTTCATTTCTGCCGCATGGGACTCAAGGATATCTGCAAGTCCCATAGCAAATGCTTCTTCGTATTCAGTGGTGGTTGAATTGCTGTACATGCCATTCTCAACATCGTCATTGAATTTGTTTATATATTCAACGACATCACCGTGGGCCTGATTAAGGAGGTTCATAGGAGTTATCTCCACATCAACATAATAGTTGTCCCCATCGGCATAGGCTTCTGAAACAGTGAATTTACTGTGCTTGTATATTTCCTTGGCAAGGGCTGTGAATCTTTCGGATACGGTTACCGAGGAAACATTGGATGCCGAATAGTGTTTTAAAAGCTGTGAGCCCAGATTTGAAGCACAATCCTCATACATGCTTAATGCGTCAGATTCATTCCCGTTATCGTCTTTTATGTATTTGTTGAAATTTCCCTTGAAGTTTACATCCATTATGTTTTCTACATACTCTTTATACGCTACTTTTTTTCTGAGACTTCTGCAGCCGCACATGGAGAGAACCATGGTCAGCGTAAGCGCAAGTATAAGTGATCTTTTAAAAATTATCTTCATATATCTGTACCTCCAGGGCTGTGCGTCAGGGCGCACAATCTGTGAAAAATCATCTGTATAGTTTATTAAAAAATGCAATCAAGTTACAATATAGCATAAATTCTTTTTTTTGCAACTAAAAAACAAAAATGAAGTGCAAAAGCATATATGTTGTGATATAATGTGCATTACAGTGGAGTGTAAATAATCAGTCTATACACGGAGGTAATTTAGAGATGGCAAAGAATTACGATGAAGAGAACGCAGGAGCTGTGGAGACATTCAAGACAGTGAAGTTTGGAGGCTATGATAAGGCTTCCGTTGATTATTATATAGAAGATCTTAAGGCTTCTCACGAGAAAGAGGTTGAAGAGCTTAAGGCAAATGTCAACAAGCTCTCGGAGGCAGTTCTTAGTCTTAAGAATATGAGAGAGTTGAACATATCAGAGTCAGGAAAGACAATAGATACTCTTAAGGAGAAAAACGCAGAACTTGAGGCAGAGATGGAATCTCTCAAGGAACAGGTTGATGCTTACAAGCAGAGAGAGTTTGATTCGGCTAAGAGATATGAATCCATTTCAAGAACACTTCTTGAGGCAAGAGAGAGTGCGGATACACTTGTTGCCCATACCAAGAAGAAGTGTGAGGATATGGAAGCAGAGACAACAGCAAAATGTGAGGCACTAGATCGTGAAACTACAGAGAAGTGCAGAGGCATTGAGGCAGATACAGACAGTAAGTGCAAGGCAATGTATGCCAAGACAGAAAGCAGTTGTAATGCCATGAAAGAACAGGCATATTCAGAGAGCGAAAGACTTAGAAACAGTGCTCATGAAGATGCACAGGCTCTCAAGGCCAAGACAGATTATGAGTGTAAGGTTCAGGTAGAAAATGCCGAGAAGGAAGCAGAGAGCATCAAGACTCAGGCACAGACAGAAGTATATATGCTCCGTTCAAATGTTAAGAAGGAGTGTGAGAGCGTAAGCAAGTACATGCAGCAGCTTCTTTCATCACTTGATGGGGTTGTTGATGCCTGCTGTTCAACAAAGGATGTTGCAGACAAAGCTTTCACAGGCCTTAGGAGTGAGGCTGCCGACATGGTTGGCGATGCTGTCGGTGCATCAGAGGAAAATTAATAAGGGGAAGATGTAATATAGATTATATTTTCCGTTATAGTATAAAACTTTTCTATTTCGCTAAGGCATAGAAAAGTTTTATCTATTTATTGTAACGATGTCAGCGACATCGTTACGCCGCAGCAACCCATGCCGCAGGCAATTACAAATGGTTGCTGCTCGATTTATTGTAACGATGTCAGCGACATCGTTACGCCGCAGCAACCCTTGCCGCAGGCAATTTTAAATGGTTGCTGCTCGATTTATTCGTTGTAATTGGTTTGGGGTCAAGGATAAAAGGGAGATGTACATATGGAGATAAGCAAGGCAAAGAATTATATTGATTTCCTGAGCAATGTGCAGTATCCGGCAGTTGTGTTCTGTGCCGATGGAGAGGTGCTCAGTATTAACAAAGCAGCAGTGAATATTATAGGAGATAACATTACAAGTATTTCCATGGAACCGGATAAATTTATGTCCAGCGATGAGTTCTGGCCTACTCTGGAGAAGACAGGCACTATAATATGGCACAGGCTTATGCTCAGGGTGAATAAAAAAGATAAATATGTAGTAAGTGGATTTGTTAATAAAACAGAGTACGATGACAGGACAGCATATATCGTTTTGTTTGAACTTCGTTCAGACGTTGCCATAGGAAGTGTAAGCCTTGAGAGAATCATAAATCACATAGGTGTTGTGGCACTATATCTGTACAGACCCGATGGGGTATGGCAGACAAGATATGTATCAAAGAACATTACAGGTCTTGGATATAAAGAGGGGGATTTCTACAAGGGAACAGTGGGACTTCAGGAATTGTTCGTTAAGGATGATTATGATATACTTATCGGTAATATCTATAAGGCAGAGAATTCCCGTGCAACGGATTTTGAGATGAAGGCCCGCCTTATTCTTGCTGACAGCTCTATTATGAAGACCACCCTCAAGTGTCACCTGGTAAGGACGGCAGATGATGTCCTGGATGGAATTGAGTTTCTGTTCATAGACGATAAAGAGAATCATATTTCCGAAGAAAATAATGGATTTATCATGTCGATTCTCAATAAGATAAAGACGATTGCTGTGGTGATCCAGTATGATCATAACGGAACGAATCATGTGAAGTACATAACTCCTAATGCCAGGATGCTTGGCATAAATGTTGAAGCCATTTCAGCAGGTAACAAGCTCATGATTGATTATGTCCATCCGGGAGACAGAGACAGAGTTATCAGAAATGCAAAGAGAGCTCTTGCCACTGACAGGAAAGATTATACAGAGGAGTACAGAGTCGTTGATGATCTGGGTAAGGTGAAATGGGTCAAGGCTCAGAACAGTATTACAGAAGCAAATAAGAAATCATATACAGTGGAGCACCTTATCACAGACATAACAGAGACTAAGAATCTTGAAAGCAGCGTTGATAAGGCTAAGAAGGATTATGAAGACAAGCTTTCGTATATTATGAACGAGCAGCTTCCAAGTGAAGAGGAAAATGACAGATATCTGGATAGAGATAGATGGAACAGACTGGTAAAAGCATTTTCGGAGATAAGCCGGCTGTATTCTACAATTATTGATCCGGAGGGGGTACAGCTCGTGGAGCCGGCAGGACCGCAGGAGAATTTCGGCAAGTTCTATGATATGTTTGAGAAGCCCCAGTATAAGGATATATATGCTAAGCTTAATGAGGCTATCTTCAAAAATAATGTTCCTTGCATTATGGAGATGGATGACGGCTACAATGAGAGTCGTATCTGCGGAGCACCTATTATGGTGGGAGACAGGCATCTGGGAACCTGGATTGTCTGTGCTTATGATGCGGAAGATGTGGCAAGGATGAGAGATATATACAGATATCATTGGGATCTTTGTGCTGTATTCTCTGATTATGTATATAATTCAAAGGTTGTGGCAAGAGAAGCTAAGAGAAGCAAGTCCATTGAACTTCAGTTTGAAGAAAAGATGAAGCGTCAGAGAATCATAACAGATGCGTTGAATGCCATGGATGACGACAGCAATGCTACTATCAATACCATAATGAAGCAGGCGGGAGAGTATTTGGGAGTTGATGTTATCACCCTTTACAAGGTTGATGAAAATGAAGATTACTTTTGTACCAATTTCTGGACAAGAGATGAGTACATGTCTGCAGATGAATATATAGATATGTGGCATAAAGGAAACAGGATTGTTCCGTTTTCAAGGAATGATGGATATGACTATATCCTGTATGACGAGAATAATAAGATAAGCTCCATACAGAATGATGTTGAGGTAGCGGATATAAACAGCTTTGTTGCGCTGCTTACGGAGGTGAATAATGTCCATAACGGATGCATAGTATTTGCAACCTCTGATACAAAGAAGGTATGGACCGAGGATGATATTGAGTTTGCCAAGGACATAAGAAACGTTATCCAGGGAGTATTATTCCGGATTGAGGGAGATGGAAATATCAGGAATATAAACAGCATACTTATTGACACATACAACTTTATCAAAGTTGGAATATTCATAAAGGATGCTGAGACAGGAGAGGTTCTTTTCTCCAACGAGCCGTTAAACAAGAAGCTGGGATATAATTTTACAGGAAAAAACAGCAGAACCCTTGTGGAGGATTTAAAGGATAAATTCCGTGGAATGAATATGGGAACAGGATCGTTTCTCAGCAAGAGGGATAAGGTGACCTGGAGGAGTTATATTAAGGCTCTGGATCGGATTATGGATTTGACAGAAGTTGACATGAAATGGGTTGACGGAAGGAAGGCTTCTCTAGTAATATTAAAAGATGCTCAGGAACATATAAAATAAGAAAAATATTTTTGATATAGATATCTAGAAAGGAAAACATAATGGCAAGTTCAGACGTAGGAATAGATTTGGGAACAGCCAGCATACTTGTGTATGTAAAGGGAAAGGGGGTTGTACTCAAGGAGCCGTCGGTTGTGGCATATGACAGAGATACGGATAAAATAGTGGCGATAGGTGAGGAAGCGAGACTTATGCTCGGAAGGACGCCCGGTAACATCGTTGCCGTAAGACCTCTTAGACAGGGAGTTATCTCTGACTATACCATTACTGAGAAAATGCTTAAGTATTTTATCCAGAAGGCTATAGGAAGAAGCTATTTTGGAAGAAGACCAAGGATCAGTGTGTGTGTGCCGTCTCAGGTGACAGAGGTTGAGAAGAAGGCTGTTGAGGATGCCACCTATGCAGCCGGTGCAAGGGAGGTTTCTATTATTGAGGAACCGGTGGCTGCTGCAATAGGTGCAGGCATAGACATTTACAGACCATGTGGCAATATGATAGTTGATATAGGTGGAGGAACAGCTGATATAGCAGTTATTTCCCTTGGCGGTCCTGTTGTCAGTGCTTCCATAAAGGTGGCAGGTGATGATTTCGATGAGGCTATCGTAAGGTTCATGAGAAAGAAACACAACCTTCTTATCGGTGAGAGAACTGCTGAGGAAATAAAGATAAAGATAGGCACATGCTATAGGCGACCGGAGAATATCACTTTGGATATCAGAGGAAGAAATCTTGTTACAGGTCTTCCGAAGACTGTAACCGTAACTTCGGATGAGACAGAGGAAGCTTTAAGAGAGCCTGCTTCACAGATTTGTGAGGCTGTACATTCGGTACTTGAGAGAACGCCGCCTGAGCTGGCAGCGGATATTGCCGACAGAGGTATAGTCCTTACCGGCGGTGGTGCCCTGCTTCACGGACTTGAGGAACTTCTTGAGGAGAAGACAGGGATTACTACAATGACAGCAGAGGATCCGTTGCGTGCAGTTGCCATAGGTACAGGAAAGTACATAGAACTGTTAAGCAGCAGGAAAGACTGATAGGAGATATATAGTGGTTAAGGAAGGCTATATAGAGAAGGTCATATATAAAAATGATGATAATGGCTACGCCGTTTTCACCGTGTCGGGTGAAGACGGCGAAGATGTTTTTGTAGGAACCCTTCATGATATAAATGAAGGCATGTATATAGAGGCAGAGGGGGAGTATGTGGAACATCCCCAGTATGACCTTCAGTTTAAATTTACATCTTATAAGATCAAAATGCCCGATGATGCTTTAAGCGTAGAAAAGTATCTGGGTTCTGGAATAATAAAGGGCGTAGGACCTGCCCTTGCAAAAAGGATAGTCAAGAAATTCAAGATGGATTCCCTGAGGATAATTGAAGAAGAGCCGGAGAGACTTGCGGAGATCAAGGGTATCTCTGCCAGAATGGCAAGGAATATTGCTGTGTCATACAGTGAGAAAAAGGAGATGCAGGACGCTATCATCTTCCTTACAGGATATGCCATATCCGTAAATCTTGCGGTGAAGATCTACAATGAATACGGCTCAGACCTGTATGATGTTGTAAGGACAAATCCCTACAAGATAGCGGAGGATATCACCGGAGTAGGCTTTAAGACTGCCGACGAGATAGCTATGAGGATGGGCATACAGGAGGACTCGGATTTTAGGATAAGAGCTGCGGTGCTATATACACTTACAGCAGTCACAGGACTTGGACATATGTATCTGCCTCAGGAAATGTTGGTGAAGAGAACCTACAGCCTGTTAACGGACGAGATGACACCATACAGTGAGGACTTGGTGGAGCACATCAACCGTCAGATAGTATTTCTCCAGATTGATGGGAAGATAGTTGTGAAGCAGATACATCTGCAGGAGACAGATGGTGAGGATACTGTGATTTCTGCTGTGTACAGCTCGGCAAATTACTACATGGAGCTTAATACTGCCAGAATGCTTACAGATCTGGATGTGGATTTCTCGTTTATGGGTTCCGATGTTATGGATAATCTGAAGCTTATACAGGAGCAGGAACACATCAGTCTTGATGGAAAACAGGTAGAGGCCATTGAGAGCGCAGTTACCCACGGCGTTTCTATTGTGACAGGTGGTCCCGGAACCGGTAAGACCACCACTATAAATGCTCTGATAAAGGTATTTGAAATGTCGCAGGTAAATATAATGCTCGGAGCACCTACAGGACGTGCGGCGAAGCGTATAACTGAGGCGTCGGGCTATACAGCCCAGACCATACACCGTATGCTGGAGCTTACAGGTGGCAGTACGGATGAGGAGGGATTTTCTGCTTATCAGTTTGGCAGAAATGCATCAAATCCTCTTGAGGCTGATGTGATAATAATTGATGAGATGTCCATGGTTGACAACATGATATTCTACAATTTACTTAAGGCTATAATGCCGGGAACAAGGCTGGTTCTGGTAGGAGATGCCAATCAGCTTCCATCTGTGGGACCGGGAAATGTCCTGAGGGATATTATCGCCTCCGGAACATTTGCAGTGACAGAGCTTGATAAGATATTCCGTCAGGGAGAGGGCAGTGACATCATTACCAATGCCCACAAGATAAATAAGGGAATAAGTCTTGAGATAAAGAATACCAGCAAGGATTTCTTCTATATTCCGAGAAGTAACACAAGGAGTATAACAGACGAGCTGGAGGTGCTTATTACCAAGAATCTGCCTAAGTTCTTCAAGCTTGATCCCATGAACATACAGATACTGACTCCTATGAGGAAGTCGGAACTTGGTGTGGAAAACCTCAACAAGAAGCTGCAGGATATCCTTAATCCGAAACGTGTGAGTCTTCCGGAAAAGGAGAGGGACGGAGTTATCTTCAGACAGGGTGACAAGGTTATGCAGATAAAAAATAACTATAAGCTTGAATGGAAGATAAAGAATGGCTCCTATGTGAAGGAAGAGGGAGTGGGAGTGTTTAACGGTGACGTGGGCTTCATTACCGGCATAAATGATTTCGACCAGATAGTTACAGTGGAGTTTGATGACTGCAGGGAGGTGCAGTATACCTACGGACAGCTTGACGAGCTGGAACATGCCTATGCCATCACAATCCACAAATCCCAGGGCAGTGAGTACCCTGTGGTAATAATCCCATTGTTCTACGGACCGCCGAAGCTTTTGAGCAGAAACCTTTTGTACACTGCCGTAAGCCGTGCCAAGCAGGGAGTTGTACTGGTGGGGAATCTGGGAATGGTAGACACCATGATAAAGAACAATCAGGAGCAGAAGAGATATACCACTCTGGCACTTAGGCTTAAGGAGATCAGAGACGGCGGGATTGAATAACAGATCTGCTGCATGCTGCTTAGAATGTCGAATGTGACAGATGCATGGGCATATACACACAAGGATATGCAAAAACGTGAATATATAGACAAAATTATACAGTGTTAAGGAAGAGGTGGTCAGTGTTTGATAAAGGATATGTTGCTTGATATGATATTTCCAAGGCGATGTCCTATATGTGACAGGGTTCTGGGAAATATTAATGGCTGCGGCGGAAGTCGTTGTCTGGTGTGCAGTGAGCATGATGATCTTCCCTTTGTAGGGGGAGTCAGGTGTATGAAGTGCGGCAAGGAGATAGAGACAGATACCGCAGAGTATTGCAGTGATTGTGAGAGATATCCTAAGATTTATAAAAGATGTTATCCACTGTTTAATTATATAGAGCCGGTGAAGGGCAGCATATTGGCAGTTAAATACAGAAACCGCAGGGAATACTGTGACTACTACGGAAGCGCAATGGCAGAAATGCTTTGCGATACCGTAAGAAGGAACGGGATAGATGTTCTGGTGCCGGTACCGGTACACAGGCATAAACTGAAAAACAGAGGCTACAATCAGGCACAGATTCTGGCAGAGGTTGTAGGAAGACATCTGGCGATACCTGTGTGTACGGATATGCTGCTGAGACTTGAAGATACCAGACCTCAGAAGGAACTTGATAATCTTCAGAGGGCAAATAATATGAAGAATGCCTTTGGGGCAGGAAATTACCACAGAAATTACAGACGGATAATGATAATTGATGACATATATACAACAGGTGCTACCATGGATACCTGTGCAAGGATACTTATGGAAATGGGGGCTGAGGCAGTGTATGGGGCGGTTGTATGTATCGGGGTTTCGTGATATGACAGACCTGTGAACAGGGGAACTGTGATTTATGATCTAAAAAAGAGCCGACAGTTTGAAATGTCGGCTCTTTTTGTTATGGCAGCGAATCAGGTGCAACATGCTTGCATGATTTCATTTGACCACTGCTGATCAGTTTATACACTATTTTTCTGCCGGAACAAGATCATCCTTCGTAAGGGTCTCAAGAAGCTCCTTGGTGATCTCCTGATTGCAGGTTACAACTCTTGTTGCCTGCCTTGATATAGCTGTCTCCATGAAGTTTCTTACCTCACGGGCATTTGCAAAGTTCTCGTCGTGACTTTCGGAGCGAAGCTTGAAATATTCTCTGGCATATTCCTCAGCGTCAGCTGAAAGCACATAATCCTGCTTCTTACACATACTCTTAAATATATCCATAAGTTCGTCGCCGGTGTAATCCTCGAAGGTGATGAACTTGTTAAATCTTGAACGAAGTCCCGGATTGGAGCTTAGGAACTCCTCCATAAGATCAGGGTAGCCGGCTACGATAACCACCAGATCATCTCTATGATCCTCCATTGCTTTAAGAAGGGTGTCGACCGCTTCCTGACCGAAGTCATTGTCGCCTTTTCCTGCGGTAAGGGTGTAGGCTTCATCTATAAATAATATTCCGCCCAGTGCCGAATTTATCACCTCTGTGGTCTTGATGGCGGTCTGACCGATGTAGCCCACCACAAGAGTGCCACGGTCTACCTCCACAAGTTGTCCCTTCTTAAGAACACCTAGCTGTCTGTAGATGGACGCCAGAAGTCTTGCCACTGTGGTCTTACCTGTTCCGGGATTGCCCGAGAATACCAGGTGAAGGGATACTGACGGCTGTTTCATGCCATTTTCCTCACGGAGCTTTCTTATCTTAAGGAGATTTACCAGGTTGGCAATGTCCTGTTTGACAGATCTTAAGCCTGTCATGGAATTTAATTCCTCAAGGAGTTCATCTACATCCTTTACGGTGTCGGTCTCCGTTACGGCATTTGATGTTGATGCCACAGGTTTTAATGCGTTGTATTTCTCTAAAAGAGGACTTGGATCATTCGCATACAGATTAAGAGACTTGAGGTAATTGTCAAGCATTATGCAGTAGCCGGTAAGACGTCCTACCTCCTCTTCGGATTTGTCGCTGTTGAGGGCGATAAATTCAAGGCCTGTAAGCTTGAAGCACCTGAGATAGTCTCTTGAACGTTTTGGCAGGTTCGGATTGCCCTTCTGTCGTCCCAGATCCGCTGCTACGAAATATGTAAGGGAGCGTGGCGGAGTCAGAGGAAAGTCCTTGTTTTCTGTACGCTCGTATTTGAAGTCCCGAAGCTTGTCTGATGTGAACTGGTAATTGGCATATTCCCGTATGAACTTTATCTCCATAGTAACCTCATCGTTGTCGGATGAGGACAGGTATGCCAGAAACTGGATAAGGTCAAATCGGAACATTTCCCTCATTCTTATACCTTTTGCGGTTCCTGCACCATAGCCCTCATTATCTACGGCGTCTGCATACATAAAACAATTATCTATTTCAGCTTTTAGTGAATAATTCATTTTCTCCTCCATCCCCATAGAGCCCAGGCTCATTTATATCATTTTATGTTTGACTTGCACAGCAGGTCTTTAATCAATCCTCTGTGTTATCTTCCTGCTTGGTGTAAGAGGCAACACTGTTGGCTCTTTCTGAAAGGCTGAGCTTTCTGCCGGAAGCTACCTTGGCTGCTGTTTTGTTTTTTTCGGAAGTGTCCTTTGGTTTTGCTGTAGTATTGGTCTTGACAGTCTCCTGATCAGAAGTGTCCACGGCGGCATTGTCTTGAACGTCCTCGTTGGCAGCCTCATCAGTATCCTCATCAATATTCCCATCTTCGGCTTCTTCGCCCGCATCGCTTGCGGTTGTGTTGAATTTCAGCTTCTCAAAGCCCGGTTCATCAGGCAGATAAGGAAGGAAGACCCGGTTGAAGATAAAGGCTGTCAGATATCCGTATACACCTGCACCACATATTACAACTATAAAGAGTACAATGGTGTAGAAGTATGAGAAGAGCCCTATAAGTCCCAGGGCAACGATCATAAGCAGTGTCCATGGAAAGTTCTTGACGGACAGTAAAAACGCATTTCTTATGGTTACGGTTATCTTGTTGTCGAATTTTGACTGGAGAGGGAACACATAGATCAGTATGAACGAATACACACATGTCAAAATTGTCGAAAACATTGTAAGCACACTATTGTGTGTCTCAATGGAGTAGCTTAAGTACCAGCCACATAAGAAGCCTGCAAATAACATGATAAGCCAGATTATTGTGGACTGTCTGAAGTTCTCCTTAAAGCTTTTGAAAAATCGCCTTGCAACGTAGCCGTCTTCGTATTTGACTGCTTTCATTGCTGTGTAGTATAAGGCTGTTGTTGATGCTCCTATGGTGACTATAGGCAGGGAGCATAAAAGCCACAGAAAATGAAGTATAAGAATATCACCTATTCGGTTAAGTATTCTGATGACCATGTTGTCAGTGGTAAATATTTCGCTCAATGTTACATCCTCGATTCTGTTTTTGTATTTTTTCGTAATTTTCTCCTATTTCATTATTCTATATATAGAAGCATTTATTGTCAAATAAACTAAGTATATCTTTATAATTGTTTTATAAACTTTTTTTATATAGAACTTTATGTCTTGTTGTGATAAAATATGGCAAAAAGCATAATCATCGAAGGAGATGCAACAGCTTATGAAAGGAGCCGGAAAATGCACTTTCGACCATGTATAGATATCCACAACGGAAGAGTGAAGCAGATAGTTGGAGGAAGCCTTAAGGATGAGGGCAATTCCGCAAGGGAGAATTTCGTGTCGGGCTATGACGGAGACTATTATGCCGATATGTATAGAACTGACGGTCTTAAGGGTGGACATATCATTATCTTAAATCCTAAGGAAAGTGAATATTATAAGGCAGACCTGAAACAGGCAGAGCTGGCACTTACAGCCTATAAAGGTGGGCTGCAGATCGGCGGCGGAGTTACTCAGGACAATGCTGAGAGGTTCATAGACATGGGGGCTTCCCATGTGATAGTTACCTCCTGTGTGTTTAAAAACGGGGAGATAAATATGGACAATCTTAAGGCATTGGTGTCTGCGGTGTCAAAGGAACACCTGGTGTTGGATCTGAGCTGCAGGCGCAGGGCTGACGGATATTATATCGTGACCGACCGCTGGCAGAAGTTCACCAATGTACCGGTGAACAGGGAAACAATGGATTTCCTTTCGGAGTATTGTGACGAATACCTTATCCATGCTGTAGATGTTGAGGGACATGCTTCCGGTATCGAGGAGGATGTGGCAGCATTGTTAGGGGACTGGGGCAGGCTTCCCATGACCTATGCAGGCGGTGTTGCAGGCTTTGAGGATATAGAGAAGCTTAACACCTTGGGCAGAGGCAGGATAGATGTGACCATAGGAAGTGCTCTTGATATATTCGGGGGCAGTATGAGTTACAGGGATGTAGTAAATTATGTGAAGAGTTTATAGGAGTAGTATCAAAAAAAAGCACGACATAATTTTTAAGGGCGTGCCGGAAGTTATTAAGGAGGAGAAAGATGAGAAGGTTTAAGAAGGTAGTGGCGGTTGCCATGGCAGCCACCATGGCAACAGGTCTTATGGCAGGATGCGGAAGTAAGACAGCTGCCACAACATCGGCGTCCACAGAGGCAGCTGAGGTGGCAACAGAGGAGCAGGAGACAACGGAAGCAGCAACAGAGGAAGCCACAGAAGAGGCCCTCGGAGTTGCAACGGGAGACAAGGTATTGGATATTCAGTTTGACAGTGATACAGGAAATTTCCTGACCTATACAAATGGTGGCCAGGAAGAGATATCAAATGTAGACGGACAGTTATGTGTAACTATTCAGAAGTTAGGAAAGCTTGATTATGCAAATCAGATCTACTATGACGGCTTCAGACTTTACGAGGGCGGCGTATATAAGTATTCCTTTGAAGTGAGCTGTGATGTGGAGAGAACTATTGAGTGGAGACTCCAGATAAATGGCGGAGACTATCATCCGTATATATCGGGAAAGGACGTTATAGGACCTGAGAAGAAGACCATAGAGGCAGAGTTCACAATGAATGAGGCGTCAGATCCTGCACCGAGACTGGTATTCAACATGGGTAAATTCGACGATATAGATGAGGCTGCCGGAGAGCACAACATATATTTCGACAATATTCTTCTTGAGGCAACAGACGCTTCAAATGCCCAGAAGATAGAGGCTGTTCCTACACCTCTTGAGGTAAAGGTAAACCAGATAGGCTATAGGCCTGATTCAGTTAAGACAGTTACGGTAAACAGCAAGGAGGCAGAGAGCTTTGACGTGGTAGATGCTGCAAACGGAGAGACTGTATACTCGGGAAAGCTGGGGGATGTTATCTTTGATTCCTCTGCATCTGAGATGGCAAGGATCGGAGATTTCACAGAGCTTAAGACACCGGGCACATATAAGGTGGTAGCTGATGACGGAGAAGAGTCCTACGAGTTCAGGATAGAAGATGGCGTATATGATGACATTTACAAGGATATTGTCCTGATGCTTTATAAGCAGAGATGCGGAAGCGATCTTGATGAGAGCATTGCCGGAGATTTTGCCCATGTGGCATGTCATACAGGTGAGGCTGTGGTATACGGAACAGATACAAAGGTTGATGTAAGCGGCGGCTGGCATGATGCCGGTGACTATGGAAGATATGTGGTACCAGGTGCCAAGACAGTTGCGGATCTTCTTCTTTCATATGAGGATACAGACGGAGCTGCCCTTGATGATCTGGGAATACCTGAAAGCGGAAACGGAGTGTCGGATCTGTTAGACGAGGCAAGATATGAGCTTGAGTGGATGCTCAAAATGCAGGATGCATCAACAGGGGGTGTATACCACAAGGTTACATGCGCTAACTTCCCTGAAACAGTAAATGCAGTTGATGAGACAGACCAGCTTATCCTTTCACCGATTTCAAATACGGCAACCGGTGATTTTGCAGCTGTTATGGCTAAGGCATCAATTATCTACGGAGATACAGATAAGGAATTTGCAGATAGGTGTCTTGCGGCAGCAGAAAAGGCATGGGAGTATTTAAGTGCTCACCAGGGCGATCCGGGATTTAAGAATCCTGAGGACATCGTTACAGGTGAGTATGATGATTCAAGCGACATAGACGAGTATCTCTGGGCAGCAGTTGAGCTGTATGCCGCAACAGGGGATACACAGTATAAGACAGCTGCGGACGAGATCATCACAGGGTCATCTCCTGTAGGCTATGACCTGGGATGGGCATCAGTTGGCATATATGCACTTTATGACTATGCAAGATGCGATGATCCTTCAGAGGAGGCCAGGGAGAAGCTTATCTCAAAGGCGGACGCACTTGAAAGCATAATAAGCAAGAGTGGCGTAGGCGTTGCCATTAAAGATTTCCCTTGGGGAAGTAACATGAATGTTGCCGATGCAGGTATGCTCCTTCTCATGGCAAATAAACTTTCGCCGGATGAGAAGTACACAACATACGCCCAGTATCAGCTTGACTACCTTTTAGGTAGAAATGCCGTAAGCTACTGTTTCGTAACAGGCTATGGTGCAGTGTCACCAACCCAGACACACCACAGACCTTCACAGGTACTTGAGGAGACAATGCCTGGTATGCTGGTAGGCGGACCGAACAGCGGACTCGACGAGTCCTACTCAAAGGCTGTTCTTACAGGATATGCTCCTGCCAAGTGTTATGTAGATAACTCGCAGGCATATTCATTAAATGAAGTTACAATATATTGGAACTCACCGCTTGTTTATCTTATGGGTTCCCTTAAATAACAGGAAGTAAATATGGACACTATTAAAGGATTACTAAAAAAAGAAATAGTAAGATATGTGATAGTGGGAGGTTGTACTACAGCAGTGAATCTGGTGACATTTTCACTGCTGAGACTTCTTACAGACATGTCAAGAAGCGTGGCAAATGTCATAGCCATCATCTGTGCTATGATCTTTGCCTTCTTTGCAAATAAATTTTGCGTGTTTACCGGAGGAAGTCATGCACCGTTACTTATGCTCAGGGAGTTTGTCTCCCATGTAGGAGCCAGGCTTTTATCTATGATAATCGAGGTTATAGGAACCAACCTTTTGTGCGATTCCTTCAACCTCAATGAATTGTTCTCAAAGATTCTGGTTCAGTTTGCGGTGGTGGTGGTGAACTATATATTGGGCAAGTGCTTTGTATTCAAGAAGGATAAGAAGCCATTTGCCGAGATCTGGCGTGATGACTATATACTCATATTGAGCTTTGCCATTCCGGCATTGTTTATGCTTGGCGTGTGGATTGCTGAGAAGATAGGAATATTCGGAGGAAACAGCCTTACCATGGTTGACAGTCTTCATCAGTATCTTCCGTTTTTTGCGGATTATCATGATAAGCTTACCGGAGAAAAGAGTATATTCTATAGCTGGAATGTTGGCCTGGGAAGCAACTTTCTGGCTATAATATCTTATTATCTGTCATGCCCGCTTAATTTTATAATCGTTTTATTCAAAAGGGAAAATCTTTATGCGGCAATGTCCCTTCTTATCAGCTTTAAGATTGCAATGTCAGGATTCACATTTGCATATTATTTAGGTGACCGGTTTAAGGATAAGAAGAACTGCCTCATACTCGTATTCTCAACGGCATATGCTCTTTCGAATTATGTGATAGGATACTCCTGGAATGTAATGTGGATGGATTGTATCATGATACTTCCGCTGGTTATGGCAGGATATCACAGACTTATGGAGGGGGGAGATTATAAGCTCTATACCTTCTCGCTTTTCTATGCACTCCTGTGTAACTATTACATTGCTTTTATGATATGTATCTTTCTTGTGATGTATTTCTTCCTGACAGGTCATAAGAATGTGAAGAAATTCTTCCTGGATGGATTAAAATTTGCCGGATGCTCCCTTCTGGGAGCGGGGCTCAGTGCTTTTATACTGGTCCCTGCATATGTGAGCATAAACACTACAGCATCTGCCGCCAGGGTATTTCCGAAATTCTCATGGTACGGAAGTATATGGGAAATGATAAAGCAGATGTTCGTATTTACCAAGCCTATAAAGAGTCAGCCCTTTGACGGCGGTGTCAATCTGTATTGCGGAACCATCTGCTTCGTGCTGGTATTTCTGTACATATTAAATGGCAATGTAAAGCTATATGACAAGATAAGGAATGTTCTGTTGCTGGTATTTCTCATGGTGAGCTTCAATAACGAGCTCCTTAATTACATATGGCACGGCTTCCATAACCAGTACGGAATACCTAACAGATTTTCATTCCTGTTCATATTCGTGCTCCTTGACATGGGATACGAGGCTTTGAAAAAGCTTGACAGGATGAAGATGCCATGGGTCATTGCCGGTTCTGTCATGGGATATGGCTTCTTTTATCTGGCAAATTCCAATGCTATGCTTGATAGGAAGACGGTATTTGTAACTTCCATGTTTCTTGTGATCTACATCATGGTCATATTTGCCGTGAAGCTCACAAATGAAAAAGTACGGAAGATTCTTGTCTGGGTGGTGTTAGTGGTATGCTTAAGTGAGACCATTCTGAATGCTGCATACGGATACGATAACAACGGATATGTGGATATAAGCCATTATTTCTCAGACGAGGCAGCCATGCAGGATGCCATAGATTTAATAGATCCTGATGATGAAGGCTATAGAGTTGAACTGATGGGAAGGACCGTGGTGGATGAGCCCACATACTACAGCATAAAAAATATGACATTGTTCGGTTCTACGGTATCGGCTGACCTTGTGGATGCTATGCACAGTCTCGGATATTATACCGGAGCAAATGAATACCTCTTTGATGGATCAAACCCTGTGAACAGTGCCATACTTAACCTGCGTTATCTTCTTAAGAGACCGGATGACTATAATTCATTTGACGTGAACCCTGTGACCACCGTGTCGGGAATAGAGATATATGAAAATCCATACAGGTTAAGCACCGGCTTTATGGTGAACAGGGGGCTTCACAGCTGGGACGGCAGCGGGGCAAATATGTTCTACAGCCTTAACGACTTCGTTACAAAGGCAACAGGTGTGGACAATGTATTCGAGTACTACGACGCAGATGTATACTCCGATGGAGGAAACTGCGAGGTTACAAGACGTTCAAAGAACGATATAAATTACAATTATACAAGGCTTGAGGGAACAACAAATGATGTAAGGCTGTCCTTTGAGGTTAAGGAGGAGACCGTAGATCTCTATATGATGGCAAATGCCAACGGAATATCAAAGATCAGGATATTCATTGATGACCAGGAGGTGAATTACGACAGGCTCCAGTACCAGATATACCATCTGGGACATCTGAACCGTGGAACCAAGGTCACCATCCAGTACTGCTTCAGGGATGACGCAGCCTCCGGCGGCACGGTAAAGCTGATCTTAAGACAGTTCGACCGGGAGGCATGGCAGAAGGCATATGGCATACTCTCATCAGAAATGCTTGATGTGTCGGTATTTGAAGAGGATTATGTGAAGGGAACCATCACAACGGATGAGGACGGACTGATGTTCACTTCAATACCATATGACGCAGGCTGGAAGGCATATGTAGACGGAGAAGAGTATGCTGTACAGACTGTCCGTGGAGCATTTATTGCAATAGATGTTCCGGAGGGGACCCATACGGTAGAATTTAAGTATTTCCCGCCGGGGCTTAAGACAGGCCTTATGATAAGTGCGCTGGCACTTGTGATCCTTGGCATATTATTGTGGCTTCCGGGCAGGAAGAAAATGCCTGAAAAAGGCGATAATTAAAATATGCTGTCATTGACCTTGATGATGGATTATATTATAATAAAAGCAGTATGTGTCGTGGTTTCACGACGGGGGCTAAAATATATTATGACAGAGGTGTAGCAATGGATAAGATTAAGGAATTGGGATGGAAACCGGTAGCCGGTGTTTCCGCAGTTCTTGCGTTACTTGCAGGAATTTTAGGCGTTGCAGGAAAGGGTGTTCCTGCCGTCATCTTTGGTGTGCTGGCTGCTGTGGCAGTGTTTGGTGGATTTTTCGTGTTGTGCGGTGATCCTAAGGGGACAAGAGCCAGTGGTGACAAGTATAAGAAGCTGTTCATGAATCTTCCTATAGGATTTGCACAGGCTAAGATAATCGAGAGTTCATCGGGAACAAGCTTTCAGATCGTTGATGCAAATGAAATCTTCGGCGAGTACTTCAAGCTTGATGTGTCGGATTACGCAGACAAGAACTTAAGTGAGAGTAAGATAGAGGTGCTTCAGGATATAAATGCATGGTTTAATGCATACAACACTTCAGGTACAAAAGAGGGAGATCTCATGGATGTTGAGATTACAATGGAATCTCTCCAGAAGGTATTTAATACAGTTATGTATAAGTCTGAGGCGGATTACATCAATATGGTTGTAATAGATGTGACAGAGCAGAAGGAGACAGAGAACAAGCTCAGCAAGGCTATTGTGGATGCTAACGCCGCATACAAGACCCAGGCTGAATTCCTTGCGAATATGAGCCATGAGATAAGAACTCCTATAAACGGAATACTTGGTATGCTCCAGCTTACACTTATGGCTGAGGATCTTCAGGCTGATTACAGGGATAACCTTATTACAGCCAAGAACTGTGCAGACACATTGCTGAGACTTATTAACGATATCCTTGATATAAGTAAGCTTGAAGCAGGAAAGTACAAGATCAAGGAGGAGATATTTGACATTAAGCAGGCTGTTGAGGAAACCGTTGCAGCACAGGTTCCTATTGCAACAAACAAGGGACTTCAGCTTGACTGTTCATTCTCCAACAACATTCCTAAGCTTGTTAAGGGTGATGGACAGAGAATACAGCAGGTGCTTAATTGTCTTATTTCAAATGCTATCAAGTTCACTGCCGACGGAAGTGTAAGAGTAAAGATCACATCCATGGACATGGGTGATTCAGATAAGGTTAAGATCCGTATGGCTGTTGCCGACACAGGTATCGGTATATCAGAGGCTAACATGAGTAAGCTCTTCATAAGATTCAGCCAGGTGGATTCATCGGATACAAGAAGATACGGCGGATCAGGTCTCGGACTTGTCATTACAAAGCAGATCGTAGAGCTTATGGGTGGTGAGATCCAGGTACAGAGTAAGGAAGATATAGGTTCAACATTCATAGTAGAAGTTCCTATGAAGATAGTTAAGCCGGCAGATGATGCAGTTGATGAGTTCCTGAAGAAGGAAGAGTCACCGGCGGTATTCTCAATAAATGCCCACAGCAAGGCAAGGATCCTTGTGGCAGAGGATGAGCCTGTTAATCAGCAGGTTATAGGTAAGCTCCTTGGAATGGCAGGCTTCTCATATGATATAGCAGATAACGGTAAGAAGGCTGTTGAGCTCTTCAAGCAGAAGGTATACGATGCAGCATTGTTTGACGTTCAGATGCCTGTAATGGATGGTATCGCAGCTACTCAGGAGATTCGTGAGATCGAGCTTAAGGAGAAGAGAAAGAGACTTCCTATCATTGCGGTCACAGCAAGGGCAATGTTCGGTGATAAGGAGAGGATCCTTGAGAACAAGCTTGATGACTACATCGCGAAGCCATATAACTTAAATGATGTTGTAGAGACCCTCAATAAGTATATAGAGGATTAATACAGACCATACATAGAACAGAAAAATTACAATATCCATGGTGGATCGGTGAAAAGACCGCCATGGATATTGTCATATAAGGAGGAAGAAAAAATGGGTTTTTTTGAAAGCGCAAAGATGTTCGCAAACCAGGCAGTAGACAGTACAAGATATGCTGCTCAGAAGACCAAGCTTAGAAGCAATATCAAGTCAGAGGATAATAATATCGAGAGACAGTATACAGAGATAGGTAGATATTATTTCAACAAATATGTAAATAATCCTGATCCTGAGGTGGCACAGTTCTACGACAATGCCAAGAGATCCATGGATGCCATATACAGACATAACCAGGAGATCGCAAGGATTGAGTCCATGGAAGCTGCCATGAACCAGGGGGGCAATCAGCAGTATGCCCAGCCAAATATGCAGCAGGGCTTCAACCAGAATAACATGGGAGGCATGCAGCCAAACTCGCAGGGCTTCAACCAGAATAACATGGGAAGCATGCAGCCAAACCCGCAGGGCTTCAACCAGAATAACATGGGAAGCATGCAGCCAAATCCGCAGGGCTTCAACCAGAACAATATGGGAGGCATGCAGGGCTTCAACCAAAACAACGTGGGAGGTATGCAGCCAAACCCACAGGGCTTTAATCAGAATATACAGGGCGGTGTAACACCTGCAGAGCCTCAGAATATTGCCCCGGCAGCTTCGCAGGCTGATAACAGCCCTGAGCAGTAAGAAATACAGGGAACAGGAGATTCTTAGAATTGGAAGAACAGCATAAGCGGAGAGTCAGATATAAGGGCACTCATCCAAGAAAATTTGAAGAAAAATACAAGGAGCTTAATCCTGAAAAGTATGCGGATACCGTGGCGAAGGTTATAAGCAAGGGCAGTACTCCTGCCGGTATGCATATATCTATAATGGTAAAGGAGATCCTGGATATTCTTAAGATACAGCCGGGCGAGCAGGGGGTGGACGCAACCTTAGGCTATGGCGGACACACCAGAAAGATGCTGGATGAGCTTAAGGGCAGGGGACACATATACGGCCTTGACGTGGATCCCATAGAGATCGTTAAGACCACCGAAAGGTTAAGGAACGCAGGTTACGGAGAGGATATATTTACCCCTGTATCAGAGAACTTTGCAAATGTGGCAAAGATAGCAGAGATGTACGGCTGCTTTGATTTCTGCCTGGCAGACCTGGGTGTTTCGTCAATGCAGATAGATAATCCCGAGAGGGGATTTTCATATAAGCTTGACGGTCCTCTGGATCTGAGACTTAACCCTCAGGCGGGTATCTCCGCTGCGGACAGACTGCTTGAGCTAAGCCAGGATGAGATCGAGGGTATGCTGGCGGAAAATTCTGACGAACCATATGCCTCTGAAATAGCTGCAGAGATCGTAAAGAAGATAAGAAAAGATAAAAGGATATCCACCACAACAGAACTCAGGGAAACCATAGAAAAGGCTCTGAGGTTTCTTCCTGACAATAGGGAGAAGAAGGATATACTTAAGAAGACCTGCCAGAGAGTATTTCAGGCACTTCGTATAGATGTGAACAGTGAATTTGAAGTGCTTGAGTCATTCCTTAACAGTCTTCCGGATATTATGAATCCCGGCGGAAGGATTGCAATACTCACATTCCATTCCGGGGAGGACAGACTGGTGAAGAAGGCCTTCAAGGCATACAAGCAGCTTGGTCTGTTCAGCGATATCGCAACGGATGTGATAAGACCCGGTGCTGAGGAGTGCAGGAACAACGGAAGAGCCAGATCTACTAAGCTTCGCTGGGCGGTCAAAGCATAAAAAAGAATATTTGACCCATAATCATTATATTAAAAGACCGGCTGAAAAACCGGTCTTTTGATGTTATGGCATGATGTATATATTATTGAATGCTTAATTGTTTATTTCCGTTCCGGCTGACTTAAAGTGTACGGTTATGCACACAACCTCCGCGTTGGTACCGATCCTGAACGCAGGACCGTATACACCTACTCCGGAGGTTACGATACTGTATCTGCCGGGGGTGACTTCCTTTACGCCGAAGGGATTTTCCCATACAAGATTTATGCCAAGGGAAAGGGGGATAAACTGGCCGTTGTGGGTGTGACCGCTTAAGTGAAGATCCACACCTGCATTTGCAGTTCTCATAAGCTCTCTTGGCTCGTGATTCACGTCGATTATAGGAAGGGACTGATCCAGGTATTCTGTCAGATCCTCTATGGAGGCACGGTTTCTGGTACCGTCTCCCGGCTTCTCGTAGTCCTTCTGTCCTATCAGATAGAAGGAATCATCAATAAGATATGCTTCATCCTGGAGCACAGTCACACCACAATCCTCAAGAAACTTGACAAATCTCGGATCCTGCAGGGCGTGGGTATAGGAGTAGGCAGAAAAGCCTGACAGCAGACGCTCATCTACATCGTGATTGCCCATACATGCGTAGCAGCCGTAAGGGGCTGTGATGGTATTCATGGCGGCGATTATCCTGTCGGGATCGTCAATATCTTCAAAATGGTTATCGAAGAAATCTCCGGCAAAGCACACCAGATCAGGCTCCATGGCATTGATATGTTCAACCATATTTTCAATATCGTCAGCACCCATTATAGTGCCCAGGTGCTGGTCGGCAACCAGTACGATCTTAAGCTCATCAGTTTTTCCTGACACAGTTTCCTTAAGCTCCACATCCTTGTAGACGGTCACATCATAATAGGTGTCCTTGATATAATGGGCATGGATAAGCCCATACACAGAGCCTATAACTCCAAGGGCAAATGTCACCACGGCACATCCCCATATAAAACGTCGGTTATTAAGTATGGCTCTGTATCGCTTTTCCTTTCTCAGGGCAATCCTTATCACAAGCCTTAACAGGTCGATGATAACAATCACAAACAGCATTATGAGGGTTGCACCGAAGAGAGTATTTGCAAAGTTGTGGAAGTAGATCTCGACCCTGTTGCCAACCGGCATGAAAAAGGCGATCATGTTGATTGAAACTATGATAAACCATACTATTATAAGGATGATCAGCTTCTTTCCGGACAGAGTACGCTTGCGTCGTTCAATGAGACGCATGTGCTTTTCCCGGGCAAGCTCTTTGGTCGTATGGGGGAGTACCCTGTTGATCCAGGTGATAACTCTGAACAGAAAATAGTAGCATATAAGATAATAGCAAAATATCAGAAATCCGAAATACATATTAATAATATCCTTTTGTATAAGTGTGTGACAAATGCCACCATATAAAGTATAGCAAATTCGGTAGTCTATTACTACAGAGATTTCAATAGAGTAAAGTTTTAGTTGGTTGTAAAAAAAATAAAAGTGAGAGTATTTACATTCTTTGGTACAATGGTTTCGGCTAAAAAATCATTTAAAAAAGAAGGAATACTCCTACATGGACATTATATCACTTTTTGACACTTTATTAACATCTATTTTTGATGCGGAACAAAGTTTTTTTGAAAATCCCAAGAATTTCAGCCAACTTGAATCATCAGTCAAGTCATCAACAGATGCATTTGCAGCGAGTTTTCTGGGAGCCATACTGTCTGAAATGGATCAGGCAATACGTAATACTTCCTAGCGTAATGGACGATACACCATTCATAGAAATGACACCAGAACACTGATTAGTTCTGTGGGTGATATTTCTTTTGACTGTATATACTATAAATCAAAGACAAAAAAGAATACATTTACTCATCTTCTTGAGGATTTGATTGGTCTTGAGAACAATGAACGTTTTACTGAAGTGGCTGAATCATTCATGCTTTGTGAAGCTCTTAAGACAAGTTATGCTGAGGCGGCAAAGGTGCTCCCATCAAAACAGGAGATAACCAAAATCACAGTCATGAACAAAGTGCATGGAGAATATAAATACGGAGGAACAGAAAGTATCAGACAGGACGGAAGCAGAGCTGGAGAAAGTTGATGCAGAGATTGCATATGCACCGATGGTTGCAGAAGCACATGAATATCAGTATAACGCCGATGCTTTTGAGGCTAGAGGCGGTACCGATGTGAAAGTGGAGACAGCAGAGAAAGTAGCGAAGGTAAGAGAAGATAAAGCCAGATAAAATAGAGGCATATCGTCAGAAATGGTGATATGCCTTGTTCAAGTAGAAAAATGATGATATATGTGTTATACTATTTTAGCAAGTTGAAGGTATTTCTTTACAAAGAATGGAGATATAAATATGAGTGAGTTTACTTATGAGATACCATTTTCTAATGACAAATTACTTGCAGGAATTATCTATCAGTTAAAACGAGATAATCTATATGATATAGTAACTCTTTTGAAAGGTTGTCATTTGGAAGTTGAAGAGGGGAATTATTCACACTATAATGGAGGCGGAATAGTTTGAATTTGGTATATTGTATTCAAGATTATTATGACTTTTATTATGAAGACCCTAAAGGAAGACAGGATAGCGTTGGATTGGTAAACAATGACGAAATGGCATTCTTGAAGTTGTTTGGTGCTGCTGAAAGCTTTGAGAATTGTGGAGTATATCATGTGAATATTAGATGGTCTAAAGATCAAAGTTTATCAGAAGCAACTCAAACACCATTGGGATATTCATATGTGGGCAAATGACGGGGAACTGGTTATGACAAAAATATATAAAATTGTTGAGAATATTACTACTATATATGTATTTATCATGACTTTTGTTGTCTGTTTCATCCTTTCGTTAGTTCAAAATAATGATATAGATCTTAGTGGAGAAAAATTGTTAGTTTTCCTTTGCGGATTTTGGGGAAGCGTAATATGTATTGTAATACGGTATGTGTTTTTGTACAGAAATGCAATATCTCAAAGTAATATAATAAAAAAAATACTTATGTTAATATACTTGATAGTAGGAAGTAGTGTATTTGCTCTAGTATTGTTGGGAATTTTATTTTTGAGTGAGTTTTCTATAAAACGTGATGTTTTGTCAAACTATAATGCATGTCAAATTATAATGTTTGTAATATTACTATCTCAATGGCTAGGAGAACAATTATTAGGGAATAACATGAATAACAGATAATAATTGATAACGGTTGTATGCATCTTTTGGTCATATACATGAAATCAAAGCGGATAATTCCGTCTGCATTCTGAGAGGGATTCTCTGTACAATTAATGTAGAGATATTTGCAAACATATTATTCATAAATGGCATAATGATACAGTGCATTATGTTTTTGGTAAATGGTAAACCAACCGTGTCTAGCAGCCTACAGAAATTTATGACATTATACTCCGTAAAGAAATGGTGCAAAAAGTTGAAAAAGTGGACTTTTCTACTTTTTAGACTTTTTCAACTAATTACAGGAGGTGTAAACTATGTCAACACGAGAAGAAACCTGCTAGCTTAGACTGGCTGCATGGAAGCAGATATTTGCTGACCATGCAGCATCAGGGCTAAGTGTAAGAGCTTACTGTGAAGCAAACAACATCAAAAAAGATCAGTACTTCTACTGGTTGTCAATAGCAAGAAAAGCTGCTCTGGCAGAAATGCTTGAAAAATCATCAGGATTTGCATTGCTTGAGCCTCCTGAACAGAAAAATGTTCAGCCTTCCAATTCGGCAGAATTGTTGCCGGGTATGACTATTAAATCTGGCAAAATCAGGATAATTCTTGCCGAGGGTATCGGCAGGGAACAGCTTGCCGCTGTGTTGGGAGTGATGGTCAATGCTGAATGATGCCAGTTTTGAGCATATCTACATTTCGCTTGGTTACACTGATTTACGCAGCGGTATAGACCGGCTTGTTGCCATCATTAAAAATGACTTTAACCTTGATCCTTACGATAAAGGAAGCATTTTCCTTTTCTGCGGCAGAAGGGTTGACCGCATCAAAGCTATTGTCTTTGAAGATGATGGTATTGTACTCCTATACAAACGTCTTACTGATGGTAAATACCAGTGGCCTAGGACTGAATCCGAAGTGCGGGAGATAACTCCGCAGCAATACAGATGGCTTATGAATGGGCTTACTATAGAGCAGAAAAAGGTCATAAAAAAGGTCAAACTAGACTTCACAATCTAACTTGTTCAGTGGTTAAAATCGGTGATCAATTATACATATATGATACAATAAAAGTACTGAAAAGGCGCATAAATACTGAGGTTTTATGCGCTTTTGTGTTATAATAATCGGGAACGCTCCATAGCCAGTACCCTACCGTATTCTTGAAAAATTTGAGATGATCTTCCTAAAAAGTTGGAAAATCCGTGCGGATTTTCCAACTTTTCGGGAGGTGGATTAGATTATGGCAACAAGACTTGCTATTCGTGAAAAACAGCTTGCAAACTGGGCAGCAATTGTACGGGAGTGCAAAAACAGCGGTATGAAGACAAAGGACTGGCTTGTTGAGAACAACATATCAAAAGACCAGTACTACTACTGGTTCAGGCAGTTGAGGAATGCAGCATGTGCGCAGAACACTGAATCCCAGATTATGCCAATTGCTGATTAGGAAAAACCACAGATAGTACGGGTTGACTGCTCTGATTATCAGAATGACTGTGCTTTAGAAAAGGGCAATTCAACGATACAGATCAAACATGGCAGCATAAGCATAGAAATAAACGGTGGTGCTGATCCTACGTCAGTCCGTTCAATAATGGAGGTTATGGTCAATGCTGAATGATGCGGCAGGATTTTCTGAGATATACATAGTATGCGGCAGAACAGACCTTAGGTATGGCATAGACAGTCCTGCCAGAGCCCTCAGATCACTAGGCATCGAGAATCCGGCAACTGCCAATACGCTGTACTTATTCTGTGGAAGAAGATCAGACAGAATAAAGGGGCTGGTCTGGGAAGGTGATGGGTTTCTTCTGCTTTACAAGAAACTTGTAAATGGTTCATTCCAGTGGCCGCGGAATGCAAGCGAAGTAAAAAGCCTGACAGCAAAACAGTTCAGGTGGTTGATGAAGGGCTTAACAATAGAACCACGAAAAGCCGTTAAAGGAGTGTCATTTGAGTACATGGGCTGATGACATTTGTGCATAACAGAGAAAATATATGACATTTCACGTATAAAAAAACTGCTCCCTGCATAGATATATATCTGTTGCAGGGGGGCAGAATTAATTCGTTACATGCGGTCAAGTACATTTTGATATTCAAAAAATCTGAATATATTAAAGCATATCTACAAGCAGTATAAGAAGTCTGGGGCATAGTCATTATGACGAAAACACATGGGATTTTTTAAAAGTTGCAATATATTCTCAAATATGTATAATTCAAGATAGTGAAGAACCTCATATTGAACTGATTTTCAGGGCAGATGAGGTCAGACCGGCAGAATATGAATATACAGCCTGAAGGGTATTAAAATGTATTTTTAAGGCTGTTAGTGTTAATTTGTTAATTGAAGAAAGAAATATAAATGACAGAAAATTTAAAAAAGAAATATTATAATGACCACGGTAGAGTAAAGGTGATTCTGTTGATCATCATATTGTTATTGTGTGCCTTCTGCGTGGCAGGCGTAGGCTGGTATTTTCTGCGTTACAGGAGCAGCGGGGACGGATACGACAAAAATGAATTTGAGAAGCTTCTTCCAAAGGCTGTAAAAGATGATATTGATATATCGGAAACCGGGCATGTGGTTCTAAGATATGGAGATATAGTAAGTGCAGATGACCTTATGTATGATGAGGCAACAGGAGAGAGCACTTCTTTAGCGTATGAAGCGGCATTTGTAATAAATGGGGCTTCCACATCAAAGCAGGTTAAGGCAGGCATAGTACAGGACGTTTATGATGAGAAAAATGTGACTGTTGACTCTGATAAGATAAAGGCTGTGGGAACCGGAAAGGCAGTGGTAGTCCTTTCTCCAGCGGAGGATGTGGATAAGATAAGGAATTATTTTGCAGGTCTGACAAGGGACAGTGCTGACAGGAGTCTTAAGGAGATTGTTAAGGGATGTAAGGCAGTTCTTGTGTATGTAGATGTGGAGCCGGCTGTTCTTACCCAGATATATATCGGTGGACAGAGTAACGCTGAGGGTATATGCAGTGCAGGCAGTGACTATAACCTAAACAATACTGTGGCAGTTCCTGAGGGACAGAGCTACGCTTCTTATTTCCCAAAGGATATAGGTGTGGCGAAGCGTCTTACAGGCATCGAGATGACAGAATGTACCGAGGATAATGTGGAGACATTTGTCCCGGGAAATCTTATGGAGAATACATCTATAGCAGGTACGGAGCTTAAGTACCCGGTAAACACCCTTAATGAAGATGGTGCCGGTAAGCACGGAATGGACGGAGCTGCAGCATATGAGTGGAACAGGCTTACAGGTGACAAGGTGTGGCTTGCAAATATTGCCTGCAGCGGAACCTCAATGTTTACCTGGTCTGTGGGTCAGTGGGAGTATAACAGGGCTTCAAAGATAATGGAGCAGTGTTATAAGGTCTACAATGCTGAGATAGAGGCCGGCCACTATACCAGAGGCCATATCATAATGCTGTGGCAGCAGGGCTCTGCCGACAGGAAGCGTGACAGTGAGGCGTACATTGGCTTTTATAAGGATGTGCGGGAAGCCTTTGATGAGAATTACGGAATAGAATACTGGGGCATAATACCTGAGAGGGCAGGCATTGCAAGTGCCCTTTCCCCTATAGACATATATATGACAGGCCCAAGGATCGCCCAGTATTATCTCGCTTACAGCAATGATTACGATAATGTGTATATTGTATCCGAGGAGAACATTGACTGGATCAGGGATGACAAGGTAAAGGAATATTTTGCAAATGTATATCCGGAAGGTGAGCTTACATATAACCTGAGACCGGACAATACAGTTACAGGCATACCGGATTGCATAGAGGATGTCAGGGCAGACAAGCATTATACCCAGCTTGGGCATAATGAAAATGGAATAAATGCGGTAAAGAGCATGTACAGGATCATTGAAGGGGATACCGGTTCCGCGGAGACCGCGGAGTTTAAGGACTGTACGGGAAACACTGTGGAAGATATTTACATAGGTGAGGAAAAGGGTAAGGTTGCGGTTCCTTATATCACACCATTTTACTGCAGCAAGGATGTAGAGATACTGGTGGAGGATGAAAGTATATGCAGCTTTGATCTGCTTTCCATGACGGTGAAGCCCGTTAAAGAAGGGGACACAAGACTTATTGTTAAGAGTGCGGGAAAAGTCATCGGCAGCGTAAATATACATAATTATGTTCATTAGAGGTCTAGGAGGAAAGTGAAGTGGCTGAGAGCAAAGTAACTGATAATAAAATAACCGGAAATACAGTGACAAAGAGAAAAAAAGGCAGATACCTGTATATGGATATATTAAATATAATTGCGTGCTTCTGTGTTGTTTTTATACACCATAGTAATACTCTTGTGGCGAGGTATTCGGATACTCCGCTTTGGAGGGAAGGTCTGGTTATCGAGTGCGGAATGTATTGGGTTGTTCCTGCATTTGTCATGATAAGCGGTGCAAATCTCTTAAATTACAGAAAGAAATATACCACAGCCGAGTTCCTGAAAAAAAGATTTTTAAGGACGGTTGTGCCGTTTCTTATATGGAGTGTTGTGTATCTGGTGTGGAAGGTACAGACAGAGCAGATGGTGCTAGACTCCCATGATCCTGTGGATATATTCAACATAATAATTAATTACAGGGAACAGGCGATATTCTGGTACTTCATACCACTGTTTGGCTGTTATCTGGCAATGCCTATATTCTCACTGGCTGCAGACAACAGAAAGCTGTTATGGTATGCCACAGGCGTGAATTTCTTCTTCGTGTCTGTTGTACCGGTACTTAAGACATTGTTTGGTTTAAATATAAGCATGGCGGTACCTATATCAGGAGGGCTTATGATATTCGTACTTCTGGGATATCTTCTTGCCACGGCTGACCTTAAGGTATGGCAGAGACTTATCTGCTATGTTCTTGGAATTGCCGGAGTTTCCTTCAGATATATATATACCTTAAAGAAGTCTGCGGAGATAGGAAAATATGATACATCTATAAAAGGGTGTTCCATGTTCTATAATGTATTTTTTGCAGTAGGCATATTTGTACTGATAAAGTCCATACCATGGGATAGATTTATAAAGGGAGCCGGTGTGAAGATCATATCAGCTATTTCAGGCTGCAGCTTCGGTGTATATCTTATACATAAGATACTTATGTACTACGCAGAGAAAAATCTGGATATAGATATAATGTCAAGAACCTGGAGATATGGTATGCCATTTGCAATTTATTTCTCTGCTGTACTGATAGTATTTATTGTAAGAAAAATTCCGGTGATCAGAAGGGTGTTTGGATAGGTATGAAAAAGAATGAGAAAAAAGCAAAAACAGAGAACAGGGGCGGTTTATACACAAAGCCTTTAAAGGGCTGGAGCAGCAGGACCAATACCATAGTGGGAACGGCATTTCTGGTATTTGTTATTGCATGCTTCATAATAAGGGGCTTCGTGGGCAACAAGGGTGGCGATAAGGGCACCACCGAGGCAACCACACAGGTGACGACTACCCAGGTAACAACAACTGAGGAAATAAGCAGCGATACGGAGGCTGATGACAATTTAGGAGGACAGGAATGAAAAATTTATTCAGAACTGCCACAGTTGTACCCCGGGTACATATAGGGGATGTGACAGCTAATGTGGATGAGATCAGAAAATTATATAAAGAATACAGATATAAGGCTGATGTGGTGGTGACTCCTGAGCTTTCACTTACGGGATATACCTGCGGCGATCTGTTCTGCAACAGAAGACTTCTTAACAGAGCAAAGGAAGGACTTCTTGAGCTGGCAGCCCTTACCACAGGGCAGGAGCTTATAGGTGACGGAGTGTACAGACAGAGCGACATAGAGCCGGCAGCTTTGGTGGTGGGAATTCCCTATGAGATCGACGGAGACCTGTATAACTGTGCAGCCTTCCTTGCAAATGGACAGGTGATTGCCCTGGTTCCAAAGGTATTTCTCCCTAACTATGGAGAGTTCTATGAGAAGAGATGGTTCTCGGAGGGATTTGTGAAGAACAGGGAACTGACACTTCCTGACGGCAGCAGTACGGTATTCGGAAATGATATTGTGATCGATTACGGAAATTCCGGCAAGAATGTAAAGCTTGGCATAGAGGTGTGCGAGGATGTGTGGACACCACTTTCGCCATCAAGACTTCTTGCCATGAACGGGGCAGAGGTTATCCTTAATCTTTCTGCCTCAAATGAGGTCATTGGAAAGGAACAGTACAGAAGAAATCTTATAAGCAGCGTGTCTGCTTCATGTATCTGCGGCTATGTGTATGTATCCGCAGGAAAGTATGAGTCCACCTCGGATATAGTATTTTCGGGACACAGCTTTATCTATGAGAACGGCAAGCTTCTTGGAGAGGTGAAGCCTTTTGAGGATGGCAGTCTTTTAAAGGACATTAACCTTGCTAAGATAAGACACGACAGAATTGCAAATAAAAGCTTTGCCGCCAGCAAAAAACAGTGGGTGGAAGATGACAAATATATAACCGTGAAGTGTGAACGGAATTTCCCGGAAAGGGAGGATATCCTTGCAAGGGTGTCCATAACACCGTTTGTACCGGGACATAGCAGACTTGAAAGGGCAAAATCCATATTCAGAATGCAGGTGGCAGGTCTTGAGAGAAGGCTTGAGGCAACCCATGCAGCCTGCATAGTTGTAGGGGTGTCAGGAGGACTTGATTCTACCCTGGCACTTCTGGTATCTGCCCAGGCAGTGAAGAACCTGGGGCTGCCGTCAAAGACCCTTATAGGAATAACCATGCCGGGCTTTGGAACCACAGGCAGGACAAAGGGAAATTCCCACAAGCTCATGGAGCTCCTTGGATGCGATATAAGAGAGATAAGCATTGTGGATTCTGTGAGACAGCATTTTGCCGACATAGGTCATGATGAGGAGATAAAGGACGTAACCTATGAGAACTGTCAGGCAAGGGAACGTACCCAGATTCTTATGGACGTGGCAAATAAATCAGGGGGCTTCGTAATAGGAACCGGAGACCTGTCAGAGCTGGCACTGGGCTGGTGTACCTACAACGGAGACCACATGAGCATGTATGCGGTAAATACCAGCATACCTAAGACCCTTGTAAGAACCCTTGTGGATATGATAGGCCACGATATGGATGAGAATGGATTTGCAGGTCTGGCACCGGTTATAGAGGATATAATCGACACACCAGTAAGCCCTGAGCTGCTTCCTCCGAATCCGGACGGAACCATTGCCCAGAAGACGGAGGACACCGTAGGCTCCTATGTGCTCCACGACTTCTTCCTGTATTACACTTTAAGATACGGAATGGAGCCGGATGAGATAAGGGAGCTTACCAGAGAGGCAGTAAGGCAGAGCGACGAATACAAGTTCAGCGATGAGGAAATAGACAAGTGGCTTAAGGTGTTCTACACAAGGTTCTTCCGCCAACAGTTCAAGAGAAACTGTATGCCTGACGGAGTGAAGGTGGGTAGTGTATCCGTAAGCCCACGAGGCGATCTGAGACTTCCGTCGGAGATCGAGTTCGAAGATTTTGTATGATCTGATACATGGGCTTGTATATATTATGAATCTGGCGGTATTTAAGTGAGACCAGTATATTAGTGAAAGCAATATATTTGTGGGAGGACAGTAAAGATGAAGATCGCGGTTTTAGAGAGAAACAGTGTGGGAACAGACGTGGACGTAAGCTGTTTTGAAGAACTTGGAGAAGTGAAGTACTATCCCATAACCCGGTATGATGAGATCACAGCCCAGGTAGGGGATGCAGATGTCATCATATTAAATAAGGCTAAGATAAATGAAGACACCATAGGTGGCTGTAAGAATGTAAAGCTGGTTTGTGAATTTGCCACAGGCTTTGACAATGTGGATGTTGAATATTGCAGAAGCCGTGGTATAAAGGTGTGCAATGTAACCAATTACTCTACAAATGCAGTTGCACAGCATACTTTTGCCATGGCGCTTTATCTGGTGGAGCATATGAGGGACTACGATGAGTATGTGAAGAGCGGCGAGTATACTGCCAGTGGAGCCTTCTCTTATTTTGATAAGCCGTTTGCAGAGCTTGATGGTAAGACCTGGGGAATAATAGGTCTTGGAAATATCGGAAAGAAAACTGCAAGGATAGCCGAGAGCTTCGGATGTAAGGTCATATATTATTCCGTAACAGGAAAGAATAGCTGTGAGGATTATGAGAGGGTGGACTTTGATACTCTGTTAAGGGAGTCGGACTTTATATCTGTCCACTGCCCGCTTTCAGACCTTACAAAAGACCTTATAGACCTTGACGCCATGAAGAAGATGAAGAACTCTGCGGTGCTGTTAAATGTGGCAAGGGGGCCGGTTGTGAATAATTCCCACCTGTACCGGGCACTGATGGATGGTGAGATCGCAGCGGCAGGACTTGATGTGCTGGAGATTGAGCCTTTAAAGGAGGAAAATCCTCTTTCGAAGATAAAGGACAGCAACAGACTTGTGATCACACCTCACATGGCATGGGCAAGCACAGAGGCAAGGATACGTCTCATAGCTGAGGTTGCCGAGAATATAAAGTCCTTTATAAAGGGTGAGAACAGAAATGTGGTAAATCTGTAGATAAATAAATATATATTTGCCGAAAAATGATGACAGCAAGGAAAAAAATGTTATAATGGCTGTGTGTGGGTTCATATAGACGCCTACGGAAATGATATATACTGAAAAATGTAAAGGAGATGCACCATGAACAAGCTAGAGCTTCAGAAAAAGGCTGTGAAGATTCGTAAGGACATTGTTGATGCGGTATTTAGTGCCAAGTCAGGACATCCGGGTGGATCATTATCAGCAGCGGATTTATTTACCTATCTTTATTTTGAGGAGTTAAATATTGATCCGAAAGATCCAAAGAACGAGAACAGAGATCGTTTCGTACTTTCAAAGGGACATACGGCACCAGGTTACTATGCGGCACTGGCAAATCGTGGTTACTTCCCTGTGGAAGACCTTAAGACTTTAAGACATGTGGGCTCATACCTTCAGGGACATCCTGATATGAAGCACATTCCGGGGGTGGATATGTCATCAGGTTCACTGGGACAGGGACTTTCAACAGCCGTTGGAATGGCTCTTGCAGCAAAGCTTTCAGGAAAGGACTATCGTACCTATTGTCTCTGCGGTGACGGAGAGATACAGGAGGGACAGATCTGGGAGGCTGCCATGTTCGCAGGGGCAAGAAAGCTTGACAACCTTCTGGTGATCGTTGACAACAATAATCTCCAGATCGACGGAACTGTTGAGGAAGTATGCTCACCATATCCTATAGATAAGAAGTTTGAGGCATTTAATTTCCATGTTATCAACATAAACGGAAATGATTTCGATGAGATAGACGCAGCTTTCAAGGAGGCAAAGGCAACAAAGGGCATGCCTACAGCAATAATTGCCCATACCGTTAAGGGTAAGGGTGTATCCTTCATGGAGAACAATGTGGGATGGCATGGAAAGGCTCCCGGTGAGGAAGAGCATGCTATAGCTATTGAAGAGCTTGAGAAGGAGGGCGCAGCACTGTGATAGAGAATAAGAGTGTAGCAACCAGAGACAGCTATGGAAATGCTTTGGTTGAATTAGGAAAAGAACATGACAATCTGGTTGTTTTAGACGCAGATCTTGCTGCAGCAACCAAGACAGCAACCTTTAAGAAGGTATTTCCTGAGAGGCATATTGACTGCGGTATCGCTGAGGCCAATATGGCAGGCATTGCAGCAGGTCTTTCAACCTGCGGATATGTTCCGTTCATGAGTTCATTTGCAATGTTCGCAGCAGGAAGAGCCTTTGAACAGATCAGAAACAGTATCGGATATCCACATTTAAATGTTAAGATCGGTGCAACCCACGCAGGTATATCGGTAGGTGAGGACGGTGCAACCCATCAATGTAACGAGGATATCGCTCTTATGAGAGAGATCCCGGGAATGGTTGTCATCAATCCATGTGACGACACAGAGGCAAAGGCAGCAGTAAAGGCTGCATACGAGCATATAGGTCCTGTATATATGAGATTCGGACGTCTTGCCCTGCCGGTTATAAATGATCCTGACACATACAAGTTCGAGCTTGGAAAGGGTGTTGAGCTAAAAAGTGGAAAGGACATAACCATCATCGCCACAGGCTTATGCGTATCAGAGTCCCTTAAGGCAGCAGAGATGTTGAAGGAAGCAGGCGTAGATGCCCAGGTTATCAACATCCATACCATCAAGCCTATTGATGAGGACATTATAATAAATGCAGCAAAGAAGACCGGACGTATCTTCACAGTAGAGGAACATTCTATAATCGGTGGTCTCGGAAGTGCGGTTATGGAAGTACTCTCAGAGAAGTACCCTACAAAGGTAACAAGAATAGGCGTAAATGACACATATGGCTGCTCAGGTCCTGCAAAGGAGCTTCTCCATGTATTCGGACTTGACGCAGAGGGCATTGCAGCCAGGATAAAGGAAAACCTCTAAGATAATACAAAACCATAATGTGAGCCGGATTTTTCCGGTGATACAGGCAAAATATATATTTTAATAAAACCCGGTGATGACTGCCGGGTTTTGTTGTAATGATGTATAGACAAGGAGAAAATGATGTACTTAGTATTTGACGTTGGCGGAACATACATAAAGCACGCCATGATGAACAGAGACGGAAGTATAGTGACTAAGGGCAAGGTTAAGACACCATTTACCCTTGGGGCAGGTCTCCGTTTTGTTCCGAAGGGACTGGAGACATTTGTCGATATAATAGTTGGAGTGTACGAGGATTATAAGCAGGAATACCATATAGAAGGCATTGCCATGGGACTTCCGGGACAGGTGGATGTGGAACGCGGCATACCCCATGGTGGCGGAGCACTTCCTTATCTGGACGGATCCCCACTTGCAGATATAATAAGCAAGCGGTGTGACGGACTTAAGGTTGCCCTGGAAAATGACGGCAAATGTGCCGCACTTTCTGAGACATGGCTGGGAAATGCCAGGAATTGCAACAATGCAGTTGTGGTGGTGTTTGGCACAGGTGTGGGGGGCGGTGTTATAATCGACCGCAAGGTGCTTCATGGAAGCGGCATGTCTGCAGGAGAATTTTCATTCTGCATGGAGGACATCACAAGAGATAAATTAGACGGAATATTCCTTCTTGAGGATAACCTGAGAAATAATGAAGGAAGAAGACTTCCACCGGATATAATATGGACCATGAAGGGTTCAGTCCATGCCCTCAGAAAGAAGGCGTCAGCTCTCAAAGGTGTAGATTATGAGGAAATGACAGGAGAACGTATATATGAGCTTGATGAGCAGGGAGACCCTGAGATACATGAGCTTCTTGAGGATCTGTATTTCAATACAGCCAAGAACTGCTGTAACATACATGTTATCCTGGCACCGGACGTTATCCTTATAGGTGGTGGAATAAGTGCACAGCCTAAGTTCATAGAGGGGATACAGAGATATGTTGATAAGATATCAAAGCTTTCTATTATATTTAACAAGATGAAGGTGGGCTTGTGCGCATTTGGAAATGATTCAAATCTCATCGGTGCACTGTACAATTATCTACAGCTTTATGAAGGAGAAAAGTAATAATGGCAGAAAAAACAGAAATATGGGATATCTACGATGACAATAAAGAGAGAACCGGAAGGACTATGAAGAGAAATGACTGGAATATGAAGCCGGGAGACTTTCACCTTACAGTTCTCGGTGTGGTAGAGGATATGCAGGGCAGATTTCTCATTACCAAGAGAGTCATGACAAAGGCATGGGCACCGGGAGCCTGGGAGATATCCGGCGGTGCTGCCCAGGCAGGAGAGGAGTCCCTTGAGGCAGTAAAGAGAGAGATCCTTGAGGAGACAGGAATAGATGTGTCAGACTTTGAGGGTGGATATAAGTTCACATATAAGAGAGTAAATCCTGAGGAGAAGGACAACTATTTCGTTGATGTGTACAGATTTAAAGGACAGTTTACCGAGGCTGATGTGAAGCCTCAGGAGGCAGAGACTGACGGATTTAAGCTGGCGTCTGCAGATGAGATAGCCGAGCTTGGCAAGGCTGGAGAATTTCTTCACTATTCAAGTGTAAAAGAGGTATTTGAGTAGAGAATATAGCATTAGAATATGAAAATAAAAAATATATGTATTTACCTATTGACAAAGTAGGTTAATGCATATATTATATGTATATGCTAATTCATAGTAAACAGATAGGAATACTAAAAATTAACAAAAGATTATTTTAAAATAATTTATGAAAGGATGGATGGAAACTATGGGAAAGATTTACAAGAGCGCAGCAGAGCTTATCGGTAACACACCTTTACTTGAACTTTCAAATATTGAGAAGAAGGAAAATCTGGAGGCAACAATCCTTGCAAAGGTTGAGTACTTCAATCCGGCAGGAAGTGTAAAGGACAGAATTGCCAAGGAAATGATCGAGGACGCAGAGAACAGAGGAGTTCTTAAGCCGGGTGCAACCATTATCGAGCCTACAAGCGGTAACACAGGTATAGGTCTTGCTTCAATCGCAACAGCTAAGGGATACAAGGCGATAATCGTTATGCCCGAGACCATGAGTGTTGAGAGAAGGAACATCATCAAGGCTTACGGCGCAGAGATTGTTCTTACAGAGGGTAGCAAGGGTATGCCGGGTGCCATTGCCAAGGCTGAGGAGCTTTCAAAGACAATAGAGGGAAGCTTTGTGGCAGGACAGTTCGTAAACCCTGCAAATCCTGAGGCGCACAGAAAGACTACAGGTCCTGAGATCTGGGAGGATACAGAAGGAAAGGTTGACTACTTCGTAGCCGGTGTAGGTACAGGCGGAACAGTTACAGGTGTAGGCGAGTACCTTAAGAGCAAGAACCCTGATGTTAAGGTTGTTGCAGTTGAACCTACAACATCACCTGTTCTTTCAAAGGGTACTGCAGGCTCGCATAAGATCCAGGGTATCGGTGCAGGCTTCGTCCCTGACACATTAAATACAAAGGTTTATGATGAGATCATCACTATTGGAAATGAAGATGCATTTGCAGGTGCCAAGGAAATCGCAGCAGCAGAGGGTATCTTAGTAGGTATCTCATCGGGAGCAGCATATCTTGCAGCTAAGGAATTAGCTAAGCGTCCTGAGAACAAGGGTAAGACTATCGTAGTTCTTCTTCCGGACAGCGGAGACAGATACTACTCAACACCGCTCTTCGGCTAAACTTATGCTTAACAAAAGATCATTGTGAAAATTAAATAAAAATAGCCCTTTGCATTGGCCCTTACATTTCTGTATAGGTGGTTCCCTACCTCTGACGGATCTGTACAGGGCCTTTGTTTTGGGCTTATTATCTAAAAAAGTAATTAAATTTATTGCAAATTTTCTGGCGGGATTATATAGTACTATTGTTGTATTAGAAACAAAGGGTATGGTACATAGTTTATGAGTAAGATGACAAAGAAACAGAAGAATATATTGAAATGGGCATTTGTGATGCTCCTTGTGTGTGTTGTCGTATATGCATTCAGAGATTCTGCTGGACCGATATACAGGGAGATAAAAGAGACAAGCCCTAAGATACTTGTTATGATTCTTCTTGCTTCAATGGCTTATGAATTTGTAGAAAGTATTATTTCCTATATACTTGTGAGCCAGTACAGTAATTCGAAATTAACATTTCTTGATGCTAATTTCATGACATATTTTATTTCCTTCTACAGAGTTACCACCCTTGGCAGTGGCGTTATTGTTGCGGCTTTTCTCTACCTTAGAACCTGCGGACTTAAGAGCTCCGAGGGCTTTGGCATGTATGTTGTGCAATATGCCATACACAAGATATCCATAGCGGTCATAGGAGTTGTTGCCATATGCCTTGACTTTGCTTATGTTATGGGCGTGTGCGGAGAATACAAGAATTATCTGCTGCTGGGCGTTGCAGCCACAGTGGTGATCACAGTGGTGCTGGTATTATTTGCAGGGTCAACAAAATTTCACAAGGGTCTATACTTCGTATTGGATAAGATAAATTTTCACGGTAAATTCACCAGAGCCGTTGATAAGCTTAAGACCCAGTGCCAGGTTATGGAGGACGGGGCCAAGGTTGTGCTTAAGAAGCCTGGAGTTATAGTCGGAGCGTTGGTGCTCAATGTAGTCAAGTCTGCCCTGTGGTTTGCAATCCCTTATATTATATTGAGGGGAGAGCCGGGTATATATCTCTTCAGGACCATCGGCATAACAGCCATCTGTATAATGCTGGCAGGTGTTATCCCCATACCGGGAGGTATCGCGTCCAGCGAATTTGTGCTTATTGCTATTTTCTCGGGAATAGTAGGTGGCACAGATGCTGCGGCAATGTCATTACTTTACAGATTCGCGACCTTTGTATTCCCATTCCTTTTGGGAACCATAGTTGCCATATTCTTTAGGGAGATCAGGAGACGTAAGCAGAGATTGTACCCTGAAATGTTCGTAGAGATGAGCAGGGAAAAGGATGAGCTGGATATGGAGCTTGGCTTTGATACAGAAGAGTAGTTACTACGGAAAGGCAAAATATATACATGAACAGACAGGTATTGGGAGTGGTTGCCCATGTTGATTCGGGAAAGACAACATTACTTGAGGCAATGCTTTATAAAACAGGACGGATAAAGAAATTAGGAAGAGTTGATCATCAGGATGCTTACCTTGACACCGATGACAGGGAGCGGGAAAGGGGAATAACTATTTTCTCCAAGCAGGCTGAATGTGTTATCGGGGAAAATGAGGTTACGCTTCTTGATACTCCGGGGCATATAGATTTTTCTGCAGAAATGGAAAGGGTACTTTCCATCCTTGACTATGCAGTTTTGGTGGTTAATGGTATGGAGGGGGTTCAGAGCCACACAGAGACATTATGGAGTCTGCTTCAGGACTATAATGTTCCTGTGTTTTTATTTGTCAATAAAATGGATATGTCAGGACTTACAAGAGAAGAGCTTATGAAGGACATAAGAAAAAGACTGTCCGGAGGCTGCATTGATTTCTCTGAGGAGGATTCTGACAGGGATGAAGAGATCGCCATGACCGATGAGGATGTATTAAACAGCTATCTGGACGTAGGGACGGTTGAGGACGATGTGATAAGAAAACTTATTGCAGACAGGAAGGTGTTTCCATGTTGCTTCGGTTCCGCACTTAAGGTTACGGGAATGGACTATCTCATAGAGCTTCTTGACAGATATATGCTTCCCGAAGAATATCCGGAGGAGTTCGGTGCCCGGGTATATAAGATAACCAGGGATGAGAAGGGCAACAGGCTTACCCATATGAAGATCACAGGGGGAAGCCTTGCCATCAGGGATACCCTTTATCCTGACAGTGACGAGAAGGTGAACCAGATAAGAATATATTCCGGAGAGAAATTCAGAACCGTGGAACAGGCAGATGCCGGAATGGTGTGTGCCGTTACAGGCTTTGCCGGAACCTATGCCGGCGAGGGACTTGGGCACGAGCCGGGACACGAGGATAAGAAGCTGGTTCCTGTGCTTTCCTATAAGATGATATATCCTGAGGACACTGATCCCTATGTGCTTCTTGACAATATAAGGAAGCTTGAGGAGGAGGATCCTACCCTTGCGGTGCTATGGAATGAGGCGGGGAAGGAAATACACATTAAGGTCATGGGTGACATCCAGCTTGAGGTGTTGAAGGATATAATAAAGAAGAGATACGGCATATATGTAAGCTTCGGTCAGGGCAGGATAACCTACAAGGAGACTATAGCCGCTCCGGTTATGGGAGTTGGACATTTTGAGCCTTTAAGGCATTATGCGGAGGCTCATATCCTTATGGAGCCTATTCCCGGAATGGAAAATGAATTTGACAGCGTGTGCAGTGAGGATGTCCTTGACAAGAACTGGCAGAGACTGATTCTCACTCACCTTAAGGAGAGAAAATACCGGGGAGTTCTTACCGGATCTGAGGTTACAGGAATAAGATTCACTCTTACTGCCGGAAGAGCCCACAACAAGCACACCGAGGGCGGTGATTTCAGACAGGCTGTGTACAGAGCAGTAAGACAGGGACTTATGATGGCGGACAGTATACTTCTTGAGCCTTACTATGATTTTAAGTTAGAGGTACCGGACGCACAGATAGGACGTGCCATGGCAGACATAACCAGAATGAGCGGGGAGTTTTGCCAGCCGGAGACGGTAAGGGACGGCGTGAGCCTTATAACGGGCAAGTGCCCTGTAGAAACCATGCGGGAATATCACAAGGATGTTATTGCTTACACCCATGGACTGGGGAGGCTTAGTGTAAGCCTTGGGGGTTATATGCCCTGTCACAACCAGGACGAGGTGGTGGCTAAGATCGGATACGATCCGGAGCTTGACACCAGAGATCCTTCATCCTCTGTATTCTGTGCCCACGGCAGCGGATATATAGTTCCATGGCAGCAGGTATATGAGAATATGCATGTTAAGGAGGACAAGGGATTTGTCCTTGTGGGACTTTCTGAGTATGATGAGAGCGGCGAGGATATATTTAACAATCCGGAAGCCCTTAAAAACCCTGAGAAATATATTCCAGAGGCAAAGAGAAAGTCCTATGACGCCACCATAACAGAGGATGAGATCATGGAGATATTCGCCAGGTCGTATCAGACAACGGATATAAGGACCGGGGCAAAGGCGAGAAACCGCACCGACTCAGGCTATGACTGGCACAGCAGGCTGACGGAGGAATCCGGTGGACAGGAAACAGGGACCGCAGAAAACGAAGGCGGAGATAAGGCATTTACCGGTAAAAAGGACGGAAGTGCCGGAAGAAGACCTGCGGATACAGGAATAGGAAAATCCGGAGCCTTTAAGAAGAATACTGACGGAAAAGAATATCTTTTGGTGGACGGATATAATATAATATTTGCATGGGACGAGCTTAAGGAGTTATCTAAGATAAACCTTGACGCTGCAAGAAGTTCTCTCATGGATACCCTTTGTAATTATCAGGGCTACAAGGGTTGTGAGCTGATACTGGTATTTGACGCATACAAAGTTAAGGGACAGCAGAGAGAGGTGTCCATGTACCACAATATCCATGTGGTGTATACCAAGGAGGCGGAGACTGCCGATATGTACATTGAGAAGACCACCCACAGGCTGGGACGGAAGAACAAGGTAACGGTGGCTACCTCCGACGGGCTTGAGCAGCTTATAATAATGGGGCAGGGAGCCTTAAGGATGTCCGCAAGGGGCTTGAAGGAAGAGATAGAGCGGGCACAGAAGGAGATCCGGGAAGGCTGGATTGCGGAGTGAGAAAGAACATGTGAAGGAGAAGGGTAAGTAATGGCGGAGTATTTAATGGCACTGGATCAGGGAACCACCAGTTCCAGAGCGATAATATTTGACAGAAAAGGGGATATAGTGTCAGTGGCACAGAAGGAATTTACACAGTATTTTCCTGCAAATGGCATGGTGGAGCAGGATCCTTTGGAGATATGGGCGTCAGAGGTGGCGGTCATGTCTGAGGTGAAGGCCATGAGCCAGATATCCGGAGAAAACATAGCGGCAATAGGAATAACGAACCAGCGTGAGACTACCATTGTGTGGGACAAGAACACGGGAGAGCCGGTGTACAGGGCTATTGTGTGGCAATGCAGAAGGACAGCCGACAGGATAGAGGAATTAAAGGCGGCAGGATACGGAGACATGATCCTTGAGAAGACAGGCCTTATTGCGGATCCTTATTTCTCAGCCACCAAGATAGAGTGGATACTGAATAATGTGCCGGGAGCCAGAGAGAAGGCGGAGGCAGGAGAGCTGTTATTCGGAACTGTGGATACATGGCTTATATATAAGCTTACAGGAGGCAGGGTTCATGCAACGGATTACACCAATGCCTCAAGGACAATGCTCTTTAATATAAACACCTTAAAGTGGGATGAAGAGCTGTTAAAGCTCTTTAACATACCTGCCTCCATGCTTCCGGAGGTGAAGAATTCCAGTGAGATATATGGTTATACCGACGAGAAGATATTCGGCGCGGAGGTTCCCATAGCGGGAGTTGCCGGAGACCAGCAGGCTGCATTGTTTGGTCAGTGCTGCTTTAACGAGGGAGACGCCAAGAATACATACGGTACGGGCTGCTTTCTTCTTATGAATACAGGAAGCAGGCGGGTTGTGTCGAAGAACGGACTTTTAACCACCATAGCCATAGGAATTAACGGCAAGGTGCAGTATGCCCTGGAGGGAAGTGTATTCGTGGCAGGTGCAGCCATAAAGTGGCTTAGGGATGAGATGAAGCTTATAGAAAAGGCTGAGGACACAGAGAGGATCGCCATGTCGGTTCCTGACAGCAATGGTGTGTATGTAGTTCCTGCATTTACAGGCCTTGGGGCCCCATATTGGGATGCCTATGCAAGAGGTGCGGTGTTCGGGCTTACCAGAGGAACTACGGCAGCCCATTTTGTAAGGGCTACGGTCGAATCTCTGGCGTACCAGTCCCATGATGTCATAAAGGCCATGGAAGAGGATGCGGACATGAAGCTTGGAACCCTTAAGGTGGACGGAGGAGCCAGCAACAATAACTTCCTTATGCAGTTTCAGGCAGATATATTAAATGCTACCATCAAGAGACCTGCCGTAACCGAGACCACAGCCCTTGGTGCCGCCTATCTTGCAGGGCTTGCAGTAGGATTTTACAGGGACAGGGCAGAGCTTGTGGACAATCAGAGCATCGCCAGGGAATTTGACCCAAAGGTCGGTGACAAGGACAGAGAGACATTACTTGCCGGCTGGAGAAGCTCGGTTAAGAGAGTTCTCACGCAGGTATAAGATCCATTGTAAAAAAGCAGGTGGAACAGTGCCGAAAATGATGCCGGTAAAATGTCCGTGACGGATTAAAATAATATAGATAAAAATGGAAAGGTAATGCGTAATAAATATTAGAAAAGAGGAGGATGTATGGAACCGATCGTAAAAAATATTGTTGATTCGCTTTCGATAGAAGAAAAGGCAAGACTGGTATGCGGCGAGACCTTCTTCGGGATAGCCGGGATACCAAGATATGATATTCCCCATCTTAATGTTCTTGATGGGGGAACAGGAATGAATTATGAGCAGCTTATAGGTGATATTTTCTCTATGATAAAGAACATGGGTGCCGATCCGGAGACCCTTGACATGGTGAATACCATGACCACCACAGAGCTTAAGAAAGTAATAAATAATTATTTCCATCCGGAGAGGCTTAATGTCCGGGAGATGAAGTTCAGGGAGATAGCAAAGAAGGAGCTGGACAGAAGATTTGCAGAAAACACGGCAAATAAACATGGTGAGACCATGGCTCCCGGATGCTTTCCTACAGGCATGCTCCTTGGAGCAACCTGGAATCCTAAGGTTGTATCAGAGGTGGGACATGCCCTTGGAAGAGAGGCGAGAGCCCACGGTATCAATATGCTCCTTGGAACACCTAACATCAACATCCACAGGGACGTGTTAAACGGAAGACTCTTTGAGGGATTTTCCGAGGATCCGTGCCTCATAGCAGAACTGGCGCCGGAGCTTTCCATGGGTGTTGAGGCTGAGGGCGTGGCTTCCAACATAAAGCATTTCGCTGCAAATAATCAGGAGACCAACCGTCAGGGAATAGATGAGATGATATCGGAGCGAGCCTTAAGGGAGATATATTTTAAGGGCTTTGAGGCCTGTGTTAAGAAAGCAAAGCCTGCTACCTTCATGTCGGCCTATAACAAGATAAACGGCGTGGCATGTACAGAGAACAAGTGGCTTCTTGATGATGTGCTGAGAAAGGAATGGGGCTTTGACGGCATGGTTGTTTCCGACTGGGGAGCTGTCTATAACCAGATACCTGCACTTAAGGCCGGAAATGATGTGAACATGCCGGGACCTGTAGCCATTGATGAAGTTATGAATGCCATTAATTCCGGAGAGCTTACGGAAGAGGAGCTTACAAAAAATGCTGCCAGGGTTGTATCAGTGCTGGTTAATTATGCAAAGCCTGACGCCTACGAGGAGACAACCGGGTGGATAGCCAAGAAGTCTGACAAGGCGGCATACGACGCAGCCTGTGAAGGCATAGTAATGTTAAAGAATGATAATGGGATATTCCCCTTGGATGTAAATGGGGGCTACGGAGATTCAGTATTTGCCCAGACGGCAGGAAGAGAGAAATTCATATCTCTGTGTGGAAGCAGTGCAGAGCACACTATAGACTGTGGTACGGGAAGTGCCGGTATAACCACAGACAGGACCAGTGACGTGTATGACTCTCTAAGGGAAAACGGAGTGAATGTCACCTTGCAGTTTCCTACACCGGATAATGTTAAGGACTGTTCCACCATACTCTGTGTGGCAGGAGTTCCCGGTATGGAGGGAAATGACAGGGAGAATATGAGGCTCCGTCCTGAGGATGAGGTGCTCCTTGACCGCATGGTGATACTTAAGAAACGTAATCCGGGACTTAAGATAGGACTTATATTGAATACCTGCGGACCTGTGAACCTTATGGGCTGGATAGATGAACTTGATGGTCTGTTCATGATGTTCCTTCCGGGTATGGAAGGGGGGAATGCCATGGCAGATATACTCTGCGGCAGGGTGTCACCTTCCGGTAAGCTGCCTCTTACATTTCCTAAAAGATATAAGGACACTCCTGCATACCTTAACTTCCCGGGAGACGGTTACAGAACCTGCTACGGCGAGGGCATATATGTGGGCTACAGGTATTATGACAAGCGTGAGGTTGAGCCGTTATATCCATTTGGATATGGACTGTCCTATTGTGATTTCGATATAAGCAATATGAAGTGTGACATGCCTGTATCATCAGTGGATGTTGTGGACAGAAAGGGAAATATCAGCAATATGAAGCTCCCTGTATTCACCGATGAAATAAGGATCTCTGTGGATGTGAAGAACTGCGGACCTGCAGACCGTGGAACAGCCTCAGAGGTGGTGCAGCTCTATATAAGTGACAAAAACAGTACCATCCACAAGCCGGTGAAGGAGCTTAAGGCCTTTAAGAAGGTGAGACTTGAGTACGGTGAGACGAAGAGGGTGGAGTTTGGGCTGAGCCTTTCTGATTTCGCCTACTTTGATGAGGATTATAAGAGCTTTGTCAGCGAAGAGGGTGTATACACCATAATGATAGGAAATAGCTCGAGAAATATCCTTTGTACCATGGATGTTTATCTGGACACGGTTTCCGTAAGACACTTTGGCATGGACACTAACATCAAGACCTTCTTTGAGAATAAGATAACCAGAAGCCACCTTCTTAAGTTCTGCGATACCATAGGAATGGACAGAGGTTCATTGTATGACTGTTACGAATATGAGCCGTCAACGAAATTCAAAATCTTTGTGGGCAGATACGGCGGCATGAGCAACAGCTCCGTAGCCGGAAGCTTAAAGGTTTCTGACGAAGAGCTTAAAAGGGCACTGGATGTGTTCCTGGCAAATACCGGGGCGCTGAAGGTTCTGTAGAATGTGCTCATAGGACAGGGCATGTTAATATTTTAAGCCTGCCCCCAAAATTTAAATGTATAAAATAATTATAATATGATATAGAAGATATGATATAAGAACGGGTGACACCACTTCAAAATGATGTCACCCGTTAAAATGTGAAAGCTTTTTTAAAATTACCCGGAAGTTAATCCCTGTACTGGAGGAAGCTATACATCTCAGCGTAATCGTGTCGCTTATTCTTGATGAAATCTATAGCCTCTCTTGGGTGCTGGTTTAACATTCCTGTAAGCAGATATGGAACATCAAAGCCCCATACGGCGTCGCCCTTTTCCTTTAAAGGAACCATGTACTTCTCTATGAATTTAAGTGTATGGTACAGGTTGTATTTTGGATTTCTTAAGAAGCCCAGAAGTAACTCCAGTGCACAGTTTCCTGCACCTCTTCCCATGCAGCTTACGGTTGCGTCAAGCATACTTGCCCCGCTTCTCATGGACTCTACGGTGTTGGCATATGCAAGCTTGAGGTTGTCATGGGCATGGATACCTATCTTCTTGTTGTACTTCTCACCGACAGCTACATATTTCTCCGTAAGCTTTTTGATCTGCTCAGGGTACAAAGAGCCGTAGCTGTCTACAATATAGATGGCGTCAACATTTGACTGACCGAGAAGATCAAGCGCCAGGTCGATGTCACATTCCTGGTCCTTTGAGATCGCCATGATGTTACAGGTGGTTTCGTAACCCTTTGCGTGGGCATCCTCTATCATCTCAATGGCAGCAGGCATGGTGTTGATGTATGTTGCAACTCTTATCAGGTCGATAACACTCTCAGACTTAGGGATGATATCCTTCTTGAAGTCACATCTTCCAACATCAGCCATAACAGAGATTTTGAGATCTGTGTTGTTTTCTCCGACGATGGCTCTTATATCTTCCTCGTTGCAGAACTTCCATTTGCCGAATTTATTCACGTCAAACATTTCCTTGGAGGCCTTGTAGCCGAATTCCATATAATCCACACCGGCTCTGATGTTGCTTTCATAAAGTGCTTTTACAAATTCGTCACTGAAATAAAAGTCATTTACCAGTCCTCCGTCTCTTATTGTTGCGTCAAGCACCTGAATATCAGGTCTGTAGGTGATCATATCTCCGCCTATCATATTCGTTTCCTCCTTTTTTGATCTGCCGGTTAATGTCTTATTCCTGTTCTGTGTTGATATTCGTAACTACATAAGCCGGTCTTATAAAATAAATCTTTGACACTTCAACGCGGTGAAGCGTGTTAGTACTTTCAAAGTATACACATAAAAACATCATAATGCAAGCATTTTTTTAAATTAATTTAATAAAAACAAGTTCTATGTCCATAAAATCATTTGACGAGAGGGAGTTATACAACTATAATCGGTCATGTAGCAGACAGATCGGAGGAATAGAGATGGATTACAATAAGCTTGCAGAGTTGATTTTTAAAGATATTACAGGAACAGTAGAGGAGCTTGAGGAGAGATTTCCAAGGAGAGATCTTCCGGAGGGCGCAAAGGTAACAAGATTTGCTCCTAGCCCTACAGGTTACATGCACATCGGCGGACTTTATGCGGCAATGATCTCAAGAAAGATCGCAAAGCAGTCGGATGGTGTATTCTACCTTAGAATAGAGGATACAGATAAGAAGAGAGAGCTTGAGGATGGTGTAAATGAGATCATTAATTCCCTCAAGAAGTTTGATCTTACCTTTGATGAGGGACCATTTGAGGGCGGAGAGAATATATACGGACCATACAAGCAGAGTGAGAGAAAGGAAATCTATCAGATCTGCGTTAAGGAGCTTATGAAGAAGGGACTTGCATATCCATGCTTCGCAACTGCCGAGGAACTTGATGCCATCAGGGCGAAGCAGGAGGAGCTTAAGGTAGATATAGGCTACTATGGCGAGTATGCAGTGGCAAGAAACTATACTTATGAAGAAATAGAAGAGAAGATAAATGCGGGAATGCCTTATGTTGTAAGACTTAAGTCCCCTGGAGTTTTGGGAAACCACGTAAGATATACAGACCCTATAAGAGGAGCCATCCAAATGCCTGAGAACATTATGGATGTGGTACTTTTAAAGTCTGACGGTATCCCGACATATCATTTTGCCCATGTGGTAGATGATCATTTCATGAGAACCACAACCGTAATAAGAGGTGACGAGTGGCTGGCTTCATGGCCTTTACATAAACAGCTCTTTGATCTCTGCGGCTTTGAGCAGCCTGCATATGTTCATATCTCACCTATCATGAAGGCAGAGGGAACAGGTAAGAGAAAGCTTTCAAAGCGTAAGGATCCTGAGGCGGCAGTAGGCTTCTATCAGGAGCAGGGCTACCCATCAGAGAGCGTTCTTGAGTACCTTATGACCATAGCAAACTCCAATTACGAGGAGTGGCATGCAAAGCACACAGACAAGACCATAGATGACTTCACCCTCTCACTTAAGAAAATGCCGGTATCCGGAGCATTATTTGACATGGTCAAGTTAAATGATGTAAGTAAGGAGATGATCTCAACATTTACTCCTGAGAAGTGCTACGACAAGATTGTTACATGGTCAAAGGAATACGACAGCCAGATATATGACTTCGCCACATCGGATAAGGAAGGTTTCATGAAGACCATCAACCTCTGGAAGGCAGCAGGCAAGAAGGCTCGTAAGGATGTGGGCAAATGGTCAGATCTTAAGGCATTGTTCTCATATATATATGTGCCTGATGACCAGCTGGTATTCAACTATGAGATTGATGAGAAATATACAAAGGAGCAGCTCCGTGAGGTTATCACTGAGTACAAGAAGGATATGTTCCTTGACTCCGAGAACTGGTTTGAGGATATGAAGACTATGGGAGCAGGACTTGGCTACTGCCCTAATGTGAAGGAATACAAAGCTGACCCTGAGGGATACAAGGGCTCTATCACAGATGTGTGCACAATGGTCAGGGTAGCGGTAACAGGAAAGAAGAACTCACCGGATCTCTTTACCATCATGAATGTTATCGGTGCCGACAGAACAGTGGCAAGACTTGACAGATTTCTTGAGTCTCTTAACTAGGACTTGAAGATGACTTATATTCATGCGGATCTCCGGCTGTCATGACGGGGATTTCACGGAAAGGATGATAGCAATGAATAAGAAAGTATACGAAGGATATAAATATGTTGACGGCGGTGTGTGTGCAGCTAAGGGATACCTGGCAAATGGCATCAATTGCGGTCTGAACCCTGAGAAGACCAAGAATGATCTGGGTATGGTATATTCAGAGAAGGTCTGCAATGCGGCAGCAGTATACACCACAAATAAAGTAAAGGGCGCTCCTATAACTGTTACAAAGGAACATCTTAAGGCTACAGGTAACAGGGCGCAGGCAATAATAGTTAATTCAAAAAATGCAAATACCTGTAATGCGGATGGAATAGAAAAGGCTGAGAAGATCAGCAGCCTCTGTGCAGACGCCCTGGGCATTGACACAAACCTGGTCATCAATGCTTCCACAGGAGTTATAGGGCAGATAATCCCTATAGAACCATTTGAGGAGCACATGAAGGAGCTGGCAGAGGGGCTTTCGGCAGATGGAAACGACAAAGCTGCAAACGCCATCATGACCACAGATACTGTTGACAAGCAGGTGGCTGTTGAGTTTGAACTGGGCGGAAAGACCTGCCGTCTCGGCGGTATGGCAAAGGGAAGCGGAATGATCCATCCAAACATGGCAACAACCCTCAACTTCCTTACAACAGATGTGGATATTACATCAGAGCTTATGCAGAAGGCTTTAAACGAAATAGTAAAGGTGACTTATAACTGCCTTTCAATAGACGGTGATACCTCCACAAATGACACTCTTACTGTTATGGCAAACGGTCTTGCAGGCAATACACCTGTAACAGAAGAAGGTAAGGATTATGAGATCTTCAAGAAAGCACTTTATATTGTCATGGAGTGCCTTACGATGATGCTGGCTTCTGATGGTGAGGGTGCAACAAAAATGCTTGAGTGCACAGTTGCGGGAGCACCTGATCTTGATACAGCCATTATCGTTGCCAAGAGTGTTATCCGTTCCCCACTTACAAAGTGTGCGATGTTCGGTGAGGACGCCAATTGGGGCAGAATACTCTGCGCTATAGGTTATGCTGAGGCAGATTTTGACATAGACAAGGTTGCTGTAGACTTAAGCTCCGAATACGGAACAATTCCTGTATGCCGCAAGGGCGCGGGAGTTCCTTTCTCAGAGGAGATCGCAGCAAAAATCCTTTCCGGTGATGAGATATTCATTAATATAGATCTCGGCATTGGAGATGTAACAGCAAAGGCATGGGGCTGTGACCTGACATATGATTATGTCAAGATCAACGGAGATTACCGTTCGTAATACCCTAATACCCGGGCAGATTGGGGAACGATGAAATTCTGCTCATGAGAGGTTAATGTGAAAAATAAAATTAAGATATCAAAGAAATCAGAACCCTACAATTTGTTAAACATACTGGTTTCACTGACCACCATCATACTTCTTGGAATGATGTATGCACTGGTGAAGAGAAGCCGTGTGGATGATCTGTATGCCTTACTTGCGGTGTGCGGGATACTTGCTCTCTTTATCGGAGCAAGAATTTATCTGCGTCACGCGTTTACAGACAGCAGACTGTCCATGAGATTCGTGGGGGATACGAGACTTGAGATGAACTTTCGCATACGGGAAGGACAGACCGGGGAGATAAAAGAAGTGGATATTTCCATAGATGAGAACAGCTTCGGACAAATGACCCTTAAGGATGAAGAGGGCATCGTGGAGTTTAAATTTCTGGATGAGAAGAAGGAACCAAGTACTTTAGTCTTAAGGCTTGGAAGATCATATCAGGTGTCGGGTCTTATAAAGAAGCTTAAGCTATGGGAACAGAATTGCATAAGAAAACAAAATAATAATAAAAAGGGTGTATAAGAAACATCTGCAGGAAAAGTATCAGTGATGTTTGTAAGATATGAACCGACCTCGAAAGTCAGACGTAGGAGCTGGCTACCGGAGGCCGGTTTTTTATTGCTGTAATGATACCTATATAAAATTCCTTCCAAAAACTTTCAAAAACCATGTACTCTATTATAAATGTCATAAAAACTTCCAAAAAAATTCAAAACAAACATATCTTCAAAAAAATAAATTCAAAAAAAATCAAAATATTTCAAAAAACTGTTGACATATATGAAATCAAATGGTAGTATATAGTCACAGATGAGAGAAATTGACAGAATGTGAAAGAAAAACAACAATGCTCTTAAATCTGTATAAAATTGATAACTTCCCCCCTCCCTAATTTTGGGAGTGCTCGTCAAAAAACGGCGGGCACTCCCAATGTTTAAAAATGAGGGAGAATGTATAGAGGAAATAAAAAGTAAGAGTCAGATATAAACAGAGTAGACAGGCAGGAAGCAGATAATGTATCAGGTTTTATTTTATATGAAGACCTGACACACAGAACAGGAGAAGATGAATGATCACAGAGGAAAGATTCAGGATAATATTGGACGAGCTTAAAGCAAAGAAGATCATAACCATACAGGAATGTGCAGAGATTACAGGAACCTCGGAGTCCACAGCCAGAAGGGACATCATAACTCTTGACGAGATGGGCAGGCTTAAGAGGGTGCACGGCGGTGCGACAGTTCTGGATCACGAATATGTATCAGACGAAGCTTCCGTGTCTGAGAGGGAACAGCAGAGCGTTGACGAGAAGCGTGCCATCGGAAAGTACGCAGTCAACATGATAAATGATGATGATTTCATATTTATTGACGCCGGCACATCTACAGAGTGGCTGGTTGAATACATTGAAAATACTAAGGCAACAATAGTTACAAATGGTATTGCCCATGCCAAGAAGCTTATCGCCAAGGGTGTTAAGACATATATCCTGGGTGGACTGGTCAAGGCAGGGACAGAGGCAGTCATAGGCGGGGAAGCCGTAAATGGAATGAAGAAATTTAATTTCACAAAATGCTTCCTGGGAACCAATGGTATCCATCCTGAATATGGATTTTCCACGGTGGATGTGGAAGAGGCGCTGGTTAAGCAGGAGGCGGTGAACAGATCATACGCGGCAGTGGTTCTGGCAGATCACAGTAAATTTGACAAGGTTACGGCAGTTACATTTGCAGATATCAAAAGAGCCTGCATTATAACTGACAGACTTGCAAATGATAGATATGTAGATTTAACGATAATAAAGGAGGTTTTGAAATGATATACACAGTTACATTCAATCCTGCACTGGATTATGTAGTAAGAGTTGAGAACCTTAAACTTGGAGAAGTAAACAGAAGCAATGCCGAAGCGGTTTTCTACGGCGGCAAGGGAATAAATGTTTCCACTGTATTGAAGAATATAGGCGTTGATTCGGTGGCTCTCGGATTTGTGGCAGGATTTACAGGAAGAGAGATTGAGAACGGAGTAAAGGCACTCGGAGTTGACACAGATTTCATTACTCTTGATAAGGGAATGAGCAGAATAAACGTGAAGCTTAAGGCTGAGGAAGAAACAGAGATAAACGGTCAGGGACCGGATATCCCGGAGGCTGACATTGAAAAGTTGTTTGCGCAGCTTGATAAGCTCGCAGCCGGTGATTGCCTGGTACTGGCAGGAACCATTCCGTCATCACTTCCGTCAGATATATATGAAACAATAATGTCACGACTGATGGATAAGGATATTGAGATCGTGGTGGATGCCACAAAGGATCTTCTGCTAAATGTACTTAAGTATCATCCGTTTCTCATCAAGCCAAATAATCATGAGCTTGGGGAGATGTTCGGAGTTGAGCTTAAGACAGATGAAGAGATAACAGAATATGCAATGAAGCTTCTTGATATGGGTGCCAAAAATGTACTTATATCCATGGCAGGAGACGGAGCAATCCTTGTTACGGAGAGCAGAGAAGTATTCAGAATGGGAGTTCCTAAGGGCAAAGTTGTTAATTCCGTAGGTGCCGGAGATTCCATGGTGGCAGGCTTCATAGCAAGCTACTTCAAGGACCATGATTACCTTGAGGCATTGAAGTTCGGTACAGCAACCGGAAGTGCAACAGCATTTTCAGAGGGCTTGGCAGAAGCTGATCTGGTACATGAGCTGTACTCAAGACTGTAACAAAAACATAAAACTATAGCTGATAGCTATAGAATATAGCCGGTAGAAACAAAATGTGACTGATGGCTAAAAAATAAAAACAGGCACAAAAAGCCAAAAAATAAAATAAGAGAAAAGGAGAAGCGCATATGAAGATTACGGAGTTATTATCAAAACAGAGCGTGGCCTTAGGGGTAAAGGTCGATTCCAAAGATGCAGCTATTGATTATCTGGTTAATCTGCATTATGAGTCGGGAAATATTTCTGACAAGGAAGAATTTAAGAAAGGAATACTTAAGAGAGAGGCAGACGGTTCCACAGCCATAGGCGAAGGAATAGCAATACCTCATTCCAAGAACAGTGCCGTTAAGAAACCGGGACTTGCAGCAATGACAGTACCTGAGGGCGTTGATTACGATTCCCTTGACGGTGCTCCTTCAAATCTTTTCTTTATGATAGCAGCTCCTGAGAACGGAGCAGACGTACATCTTGAGGTTCTCTCAAGACTTTCGATGCTTCTTATGGATGAGAATTTCAGGGCAGAGCTTCTTGCAGCAAAGACTACAGAGGATTTTCTTGCAGTGTGTGACAAGTACGAGGCAGAGAAGTTCCCTGAGGAAACGGCAGAAGAGGAGAATACACCTGAGGAGGTAAAGACAGGCTACAGAGTTCTTGCAGTTACAGCGTGTCCTACAGGTATCGCCCACACATACATGGCAGCCGAGGCACTGGAGAAGGCAGGCGAGAAGCTTGGATATCCCCTTAAGGCTGAGACAAATGGTTCAGGCGGTGTCAAGAACAGACTTACAGATGAAGAGATCGCAGCCTGTGACGGAATAATAGTTGCGGCAGATAAGAATGTTGAGACGGCAAGATTTGACGGCAAGCCGGTATTATTTACCAAGGTGGCCGATGGTATCCATAAGCCGGAGGAGCTTATAGAGAAGGTTGTTTCCGGTGAGGTTCCTGTACATCATGAGGCAGGAGCAAAGAAAGAGGAAAAGGCTTCAGGCAGTGTGGGAAACAGAATATACAAGCACCTTATGAACGGTGTATCTCACATGCTCCCATTTGTAATCGGTGGCGGTATACTTACAGCACTGGCTTTCCTTATTGATACAATATGCGGATACGGTTCAACCGGTGGATCAAACTTCGGTTCATGTACACCACTTTCTGCATTCTTTAAATACGCAGGCGGACTTGCCATGGGACTTATGGTTCCTGTACTTGCAGGTTTCATAGCAGAATCCATAGCAGACCGGCCGGGTCTTGCGGTTGGTTTCCTTGGCGGTTTACTTGCATCCTCGGGAAATGCAGCATTGTTTGCAGGTGAAAATGCAAATTACCTGTTCTCCAATATGGAAGGTCTCTCAGGCTTCCAGAACTTCGTTGCAAAGTTCGGATTTGCAGGTCCTTCATCAGGTAACACGGTATCGGGATTCCTTGGCGGTATAGTGGCAGGTTTCCTGGCAGGATATCTGGTATTACTCCTCAGAAAGCTTTGCTCCAAGTTCCCACAGTCACTTGAGGGTATCAAGCCTACACTTATCTACCCTGTAGTGGGAATGTTCCTTGTGGCAGTGCTGATGATATTCATCTTCAACCCACTTATCGGTGTTGTAAATACAGGCCTCAGCAACATGCTCACATCCCTTGCAAATAAGAACCTTCTTGTAGTCCTTGGACTTATCCTTGGCGGAATGATGGCAATAGATATGGGAGGTCCTATTAACAAGGCAGCTTATGTATACGGTTCAATGATGTTGGCAACAGCCGCAGAGATGACATCAAACGGAATGGCCATAACAGATCCGGGAGTTCAGGCATGCTATATAGCAATGGCAGCAGTTATGGTAGGTGGTATGGTTCCGCCACTTGGAATCGCTCTTGCATGTATCTTCTTCCCTAAGAAGTTCACAAAGTCAGAGAGAGGCTCAACAGTTTCAAACATTGTAATGGGCTGTGGTTTCATTACAGAGGGAGCTATTCCGTTTGCAGCAGCAGATCCACTTCATGTAATCCCATGTACCTTCGTTGGCGCAGCAGTAGCGGGAGCCATGGCAGCAGCATTCAAGTGTACACTGATGGCACCTCACGGAGGAGTGTTCGTATTTGCAACAGTTGGAAATCCATTACTCTACATTGTTTCATGGCTTGTAGGTTCAGTGATAACAGCAGTGATGCTTGGAATTATCAAGAAGCCTGTTGAAGAGTAGGATAAGAAACAAGTAAAAAATAAATAACAGACAAAACTAAGGACTAAATGCTCAGGCTGATGGCCATGGGCCCGGAAATAAAATCAACAGAGTATAACGGAAAAGGGAGATTAAGATTATGGTATCACAGACAGTAAAAGTAATTAATGCACAGGGACTTCATATGAGACCGGCAGGAGTGCTGGCAAAGGAAATGACAAAGTTCAAGTCAGCAATAACTCTTGAGACCGCAGGCAAAAAGATAAATGCCAAGAGCGTAATGCTCATTATTGCAGCATGTATCAAGTGTGGCGCAGAAGTAACAGTAGAGTGCGAGGGCGAAGATGAGAAGGAAGCTCTTGCAAAGGCAGTAGAACTTATCGAGTCAGGATTTGGCGAGTAATATCAAGCATTTTTAACAGCCGGTGTTCGATGTCATGACAGGCGTCAGACACCGGTTGTGTATTATCTGACAGAAAGATTTTATCTAATGCAAATGATGAAGTATTAAGGTACCCGGTAAACGAAGGGGAAGTATAAGGAGGCCAATATGTATAGAGGAATAGGCGGTTCTGCCGGATATGGTGTGGGCAAGGCTGTTGTTATATCTGATGTCAAGCCTGAATATGTGGTAAGGACAATAACAGATACAGATGCAGAGATAAAGAGATATGAAGATGCGGTTGCGGTATTCACTGAGAAGACCCGGAAGATGGCAGATGCAATGAAGGAAAGGGTCGGAGAGCATAATGCAGAGATCCTTGAGGGGCATATATTATTGTTAAACGATCCGGGAATGGAAGAAATAATCAAGGGAACCATATCAGGAGGCACATGTGCAGAGGCGGCTCTTGAGTCAGCCTGTGATATGTTCTCATCAATGTTCATGATGGCGGATGATGAGCTTACAAAGCAGAGAGCAACAGACGTGGCAGATATCAAGCTCCGCATGCTTAAGATACTTACAGGAGTTCCCGATACAAATGTTGCTGATGTACCGGCAGGTACAATACTTGTGGCGAGAGACCTTACACCATCCATGACTGCCGGCATTATAAAGGAAAATGTTGAGGGCATCATAACAGAGGTCGGCGGAAAGACCTCCCACTCAGCAATCCTTGCCAGGGCACTGGAGATCCCTGCAGTACTGAGCATAGACGGAATAGTCGATAAGGTAACAGACGGAATGAACATAGCCGTTGACGGCAATAATGGAATATGTATAATTGATCCTACAGTTGAGGAGATAGCCGAGTATGTAGACAGGAAGAGTGAATGGCTTGTCCAGAAGGAGACCCTTAAGGTGTTCGTGGGCAAGGAGACAGTTACCGCAGATGGTAAGGCTGTAAGTCTCTATGGTAATATCGGCAAGCCTGAGGACGCAGAGCAGGTTAAGAGCTGTGACGGAGAAGGCATAGGTCTGTTCCGTACAGAGTTTCTGTTCATGGGAGCTTCGCAGCTTCCAAGTGAGGATCAGCAGTTTGAGGCATACAGGAAGGCTGCCGAGATCATGGAGGGCAGGGAAGTTATAATCAGAACCCTGGATGTGGGCGGTGACAAGGATATCCCGTATCTTGGACTTGCTAAGGAGGACAATCCTTTTTTAGGCTTCAGGGCTGTAAGATACTGCCTGGCAAATGAGGCTTCATACAGAGTACAGCTCCGGGCACTGCTCCGTGCCAGTGCCTACGGACACATTAAGATAATGGTTCCTCTTGTAACATGTGTGGATGAGATCAGAGCCGTTAAAGCAATGGTAGAGGTTATAAAGAAGGAATTTGACGCTGCCGGTATCCCTTATGACAAGGATATCCAGGTTGGTGTTATGATAGAGACCCCTGCCGCTGCGCTTATTGCAGACCTTCTCGCTAAGGAAGCAGACTTCTTCAGTATAGGTACAAACGACCTTACACAGTACACAATGGCTGTAGACAGAGGAAATGCCAAGGTCGCATATCTGTACTCCGCATATAACCCGGCAGTGCTCCGTTCAATGAAGTATATTATCGAATCTGCAAATAAAGCAGGCATAATGGTTGGAATGTGCGGCGAAGCAGCAGCAGATCCGCTGCTGATACCGCTGCTTATCTCCTTTGGACTTAACGAGTTTTCTGTAAGTGCCACTTCCGTACTGGCAACCAGGGCGGCCATAAATAAGTGGACAAAGGAAGAAGCAGATCTTCTGGCAGAGAAGGCATTATCCCTTGCTACAGAGAAAGAGGTTATGGAACTTCTTAAGTCGAGCGTGAGATGATCCCATGATCCGGTTGGTGAAAACTGAAACGTTTCAGAAAAAAACACAATGGAGCTCCGGTATTCGGAAAGTATTTGCACAATTTAAAAAAAGTCAAGTTGTGATAATTTACAAATATTGCCAGTCTAAGTGGATAAAGTAACGAATTTGGTTTTTCGTGTCGATTTACTATGGATTTTGAACGTAAAAATTTGATATTATAGGTATAGGCGGAAAATGAGTTGGATTGAGTTATGAAATAGTTTCACGGTAATATCTCATGAAGGTGTTTTAGTATTTGGAAGGAAGATTTGAATGTTTGAAAATGAAAAGGTGAGACACGTAAAATTTGGTCAGGGGAATGTCATAGAGTGTGACGGAGTTCACATTAAGGTTATATTTGAGCTTCAGAATCTTGAGAAGACATTTGCCTATCCGGGAGTATTTGACAAGTTTCTTGTTTTTGAGAGCAATGGATTGCAGGAGGAGACAGACAGGAAGCTGGCGGATATCCGTACGGAACAGAAGAAGTTCGATAACATGAAGCGGCTCATGTATCTGGAGAATGAGAAGAGACACAAAGAAGAGCTGTTAGCCAAGGCAAAGAAGAAAAAAGCCTGAGATTTATTATTACTAAGCTTATATACCGGTTGTTGCACTGCGGATCGGAATTCCCGGTGTGATGACCGGTTTTTTATGTATATTACTTGTTATTTGCATATCAGTGTGGTACAATCGGATTGCTTTATTGATAAAAATTATTTAGTCTATTATGCTTGTCAGTTAAGAAAAACAGGTAGAAGAGTATTTTGGTTGAGAAAATAATATCTGCCGGACAGAGAAAGGAAGAAGATCGCGTGTATAGTATTGTTAAAACAGAACAGTTAACAGACACAATTTATCTCATGGAAGTAAAAGCTCCGAGAGTAGCAAAGAATTGTCTCCCGGGACAGTTTATTATAGTCAGAGGATCAGATGACGGGGAGAGGATACCTCTTACCATCTGTGATTACAATAGAGAAGAAGGCACAGTTACCATAGTATTCCAGGTAGTAGGCGCTGCTACGGAGATGATGAGAAATTATAAGGCTGGAGATGCATTTGCAGATTTTGTTGGACCACTTGGCTGCCATTCAGAGTTATGCGATGAGAACATAGATGATCTTAAGAATAAGAAGATATTGTTTGTTGCAGGAGGTGTCGGTACTGCTCCTGTATACCCACAGGTTAAGTGGCTCCATGAGAATGGTGTTGACGCAGATGTTATCATCGGTGGAAGAAACAAGTCACTTATCATCCTTGAGGATCAGATGAGAACTGTTGCAGGCAACCTGTACATAACAACAGATGATGGCTCTTACGGAAGCAAGGGTGTTGTTACAAATGAGATCCAGAAACTTGTTGATGCAGGAAATAAATATGACGTATGTATCGCGATTGGACCAATGATAATGATGAAGTTCGTATGTAAGCTCACAAAGGAGCTTGGTATCCATACTATTGTCAGCCTGAACCCTATCATGGTAGATGGAACAGGTATGTGTGGTGCGTGCAGAGTTACAGTCGGCGGTGAAGTTAAGTTTGCCTGTGTAGACGGACCTGAGTTTGATGGACATCTTGTTAATTTTGACGAGGCGATGGAACGTCAGAGAATTTATAAGACTCAGGAAGGCAGAGCTATGCTGAAATTACAGGAAGGTGACACACATCACGGTGGATGCGGTCATTGCGGAGGTGACGAATAATGGATGTACTGAAAAAAGTTCCGGTTCGTGAGCAGGACCCACAGGTGCGAGCAGCGAACTTTGAGGAGGTATGTTTGGGATATAATGCCGAGGAGGCAATGGCGGAGGCAGCGCGCTGCTTAAACTGCAAAAATGCACAGTGCATGAAGGGCTGTCCGGTATCCATCAATATTCCGGCGTTTATCGCGCAGGTAAAAGAGGGCAATTTTGAGGAGGCTTACCACATTATCAGTGAGTCATCCGCACTTCCGGCAGTCTGTGGACGTGTATGTCCGCAGGAGAACCAGTGTGAAGGAAAGTGTATCCGCGGCATCAAGGGCGAGGCGGTTGCGATCGGCAAGCTGGAGCGTTTTGTAGCAGACTGGGCGAGAGAGCATGGCATCAAGCCGAAGAAGGCAGAGAAGTTGAACGGTCATAAGGTGGCTGTCATCGGTTCCGGTCCTGCAGGACTTACCTGTGCCGGTGATCTGGCAAAATTGGGCTATGACGTGACCATTTTTGAAGCGCTGCATGAGGCGGGCGGCGTGCTTGTCTATGGTATTCCGGAATTCCGTCTGCCGAAGCAGAAGGTCGTTGCAGCGGAAGTGGAGAATGTCAAGGCGCTCGGCGTGAAGATTGAGACGAACGTTGTCATCGGCAAATCCGTCACGATCGATGAGCTGATGGAGAACGAGGGATTTGAGGCGGTATTTATCGGTTCCGGCGCGGGTCTTCCGCGTTTTATGGGCATTCCGGGCGAGCAGGCAATGGGCGTATTTTCGGCAAATGAATTTTTGACGAGAAACAACCTCATGAAGGCATTTTTAGAGGAGTACGATACTCCGATCAAGGCGGGAAAGAAAGTGATCGTTGTCGGCGGCGGTAACGTGGCAATGGACGCTGC